>Ga0315273_10002560_pt1 | contig 21548 bp, 14 predicted proteins | sample YL17G02_0_MG_FD_205753 | JGI IMG/M metagenome (GOLD analysis project Ga0315273, IMG submission 205753) | Sediment microbial communities from Yellowstone Lake, YNP, Wyoming, USA - YL17G02_0 | ecosystem: Environmental > Aquatic > Freshwater > Lake > Sediment | place: USA: Wyoming | collected... | reverse complement strand
CGCGCTGTGCGGCACGCCCCAGCACCGGGTGAACGCCTCGGCCGCGGTCCTGCTCCTGGCCGCGGCGGAAGCGGGCTGGAGCGGGGCGGACCCGCCGTTGCCCGGGCGCGCGAAGCGCTCGCTCGCAGCACTCGGCGTGGCGCCGGCTGCGGCGCTCGTGGACTGGGCCGCCGCCGCGCGCGCCGTGGCTGGCGCGTGGGACTGCTGGGTGCTCGACGGCCAGCGCACCGCGGAGCCCGCATGAGAAGGCGCCTGGCCGTGCTGCTCGTGGACGCGCTCGGCTGGGAGCTGGCGGCGCGCACGCCCGGCTTCGCCGCCGAGCTGCCGCACCGGCGCCGGCTCGAGACCATCCTGGGCTTCAGCTCCGGCGCGCTGCCGACGCTCTTCACCGGACGGCTGCCGGCCGAGCACGGGCGCTGGCTCATGTACCGGCGTGCGGGGAGCACCGGCACGCCCTTCCGCGGCTTCCGCTGGCTCGGGATGCTGCCGCCGCGGCTGCGGCGGAGCTGGAAGCTCTCGGTGCTGCTCACCCGGCTCGTCGTGCGGCGCGGCGTGCGCGGCTACTTCAGCCTCTACCAGGTCCCCCGCGAGCTGCTCGATGAGTTCGACCTGGCCGAGCGTGACGACATCTTCGTCCCGGGCGGGTTGCCCGGGGACTCGCTGTGGGACGCGGCGGCCCGTGCCGGCGTCCGCTGGCAGGGCTGGAACTGGCGCACGTCCGAGTCCGAGGCCCTGGGCGCGATGGAGCGCGCGCTCGAGCGCGGGCCCGAGGACTTCCTGTTCTGCTACACTGCCGGACTCGACGGGGCGCTGCACCGGGAGGGGTCGGGCGGCGCGGAGGTGCGCGAGCGGCTGGCGCGTTACGACGCCTGGCTCACGCGCAACGTCCACGCAGCCCGGCGGCGCGGCGAGGAGTTGCAGCTCGTGCTGCTCTCCGACCATGGCATGTTGGATGTGCGCGACACCGTGGACGTGATGGGCGCGCTCGCGGGGCTTTCCTGCCGCTGGCCACGGGACTATGTGCCATTCTTCGACTCGACCTTCGCGCGCTTCTGGTGGCGTTCCGCCGCGGCGCGCGGGGAAGTGCGAGCCGCGCTGGAGGGCGTGCGCGGCGGCCGCTGGCTCGAGGATGACGAGCTCGAGCGAGCCGGCGCGCTCTTCCCGGCGCGCGAATACGGGGAGGACATCTACCTGCTCGATCCTGGGATGCTGATGGTGCCCTCCTTCATGGGCTCGCGTCCGCTCGCGGCCATGCATGGCTACGACCCCGCGCATCCGGAGATGGCCGCCCTGCTCGCTGCCAGCCATCCCGTGTCCGCCGGCGTGCGCCACCTGAAGGACGTGCGCGGCTACCTCGAGGATGGGCTGGCCTGGCTGGCGGGAGCCCGGTGAGACCCGGCGAGGTCGCCCATTTCGTCTCGCGCGGCGCCTTCTGGCTCTCCCTCGAGAAGATGGCGGCGCTGCTCTCGAGCGTGGCCTACTCGGTGCTGCTGCTGCGCTGGCTGGGGCCCAGGCAGTTCGGGATCATGACGCTCGCCCTGGCCTGCGTGGGGTTCGCCACCGCGGCGACCGGCAACTTCGAGATGTTCCTCGAGCGCTACGCCGCCGAGTACGAGGCGCGCGGTCTGATCCGTACCCTGCGCCGCGCCCACCTCCTCGCGCTAGGCATCAAGCTCGGGCTCGGGCTCGTGGCGAGCGCGGCGCTGCTGGCCCTCACTCCGTGGCTCGCCCACTTCTTCGGCGTCACGCAGTTGCTCGTGCTCGTGCCGCTCCTCACGGTCATGGTGGCCTTCGACGGGTTCTCCACCACGGGCCGGGCCACGCTCTACGGCAGGCAGGAATTCCGCTGGCTCTCGCTGCTGGCCGTCTTCTTCCACCTCGTCAAGATCGTCCTGGTGATCATCCTGTGGCGGGGCCGCCACGGTCTCTTCGCGCTGGCCCTCGGTCTTTCGGTGCTGACCGTGGCCCTGGCCCTGGCGCAGGCCGCGGTGTCGCTGTGGAGCCTGCGGAACGCCAGGGACCTCGAGCCGCCAGCCCCCGAGCGCGCCTGGCGCGGGCTGCTCCGCAGCATGCTCGGCTACTGCGCGCCCCTGCTCGGCGCGCGCATCACCTTCATGTCGGGGCAGAACCTGAGCACCATCGTCCTGGGGAAGCTGTTCAGCCCCGGGATCCTGGGCTACTTCAAGTTCGCCTTCCAGACCATCGAGCGCTTCAACGACCTGGCGAACGCGGTGCCGTCTTCGCTCATGCCCTCGCTCACCCGTCTGATCGCGGGGGGGGAGCGGGAGCGGCTGCGCCTGATCTTCGACCAGGCCCTGCGGCTCATCCAGGCGTTGGCCTTCGCGCTCTCCTTCGGGTTGTTCGTCTTCGCCCGCGAGTTGACGGTCCTCATCGGCGGCTGGTCGTTCGAGCCGGCCGTCCCCATGCTGCGCGTGCTGGCCCTGGTGCCCCTGGCCCGCACCGCCCAGCAGCCCGTCACGATGCTGTTCCAGTCGCTGCGGCGTCCCGGCACGGTGCTGGTCCTGTCGGTGGTCAAGTTCGTGACCGAATTCGGCGCCTATTTCCTGCTGGTGATCCCGCTGGGCGTCATCGGCGCGGCCTGGGCCAACCTGGCCGGCGCGCTGGTGGCCTTCGTCGTGGCCCTGGCGCTGCTGGCGCGCGTGGTCCCGGAGGGTGCGTCGGGCCGTGTGCGCACCGTGCTCGCGGCGCTGGCACTGCTGTTGCCGCTGCTGGCCGTCACCCTGCTGGGCGACCTGAGCCTGCGCGGCATGTCCCGGGTCCTGTTCCACGTCGCGCTGGTGCCGCCCGCGGCGGTGGGGATGTTCGCGCTGGGGTTGTTGCGTCGGGAGGATCTCGAGAAGCTGGCAGACGTGCCGCTGGAGCGGCCCTGGACGCGGGTGCTGCGCGGGGGCCTGCTGCTCACGCTCGGCTTCATCGCCCGCCTGGCCGGAGTGCGGAGGGCCGCGTGAGCGGGCTGCGCGTGCTGGTGATCATCCCGGCGCACGACGAGCAGGAGAGCCTGCCGCGCACGCTCGCCGAGCTGCGCGCGGTCGTGCCCTGGGCGGACCTGCTGGTGGTGGACGACGGCTCCCGCGACGCCACCGCCGCCGTGGCGCGCGCGCGCGGCGTGCGCGTGCTTCGCCACGTCTTCAACCAGGGCGTGGGCGCAGCGCTGCAGACCGGGTTCCGCTGGGCCGTCGAGCACGGCTACGACGTGGGCGTGCAGCTCGACGCGGACGGCCAGCACGACCCCGCCTACCTGGAAACGCTGCTCGAGCCGGTGCGCGCCGGCCGCTGCGAAGTGAGCATCGGCTCGCGCTACGTCCGGCGCTCCGGCTACCGGGCGCCGGCCGCGCGCCGCATCGTCATGGTGCTGTTCTCCGGCCTGGTGAGCACGGTGCTGCGCACGCGCATCAGCGACACGACCTCCGGCTTCCGGGCCTACGCCCGGCGGGTCATGGAGGTGTGCCAGCACGATTTCCCGCAGGACTTCCCGGATGCGCCCCTGCTGATCACGCTCGGGCGTCGCGGCTTCCGCATGGAGGAGGTGCCGGTCGAGATGCGCGAGCGCCGGGCGGGGCGGTCCTTCTACACGCTCGGCAAGTCCCTGTATTACCCCTACAAGAACCTGCTGGCCTCGCTGATGGCGCTGCTTCAGCGGCCGGCGCAGCCCTGAGGGCCATCCCATGGTGTTCCTGTCGAGGACCCAGGTCATCGCCGCGATCGGTGCGGTCCTGCTCGCGCTCTACGTGCTGGACCTGGTGCGGCGCCGCAAGCTGTCCGAGGAGTACTCGCTGCTCTGGGTGATCTCGACCGTCGTCGTGGCGGCGCTGGGGTTCTCGACGCCACTGCTGGTCTGGGTGAGCCGCGAGCTCGGCATCGTGCAGGAGAACTCGACGGTCTTCGCCTTCGGGCTCGCATTCAGCCTGGCGATGCTGCTGCACCTCTCGGTTCGGCTCTCGCGGCTGGGCCAGGAGAGCCAGGCGCTCTCGCGGGAGCTGGCCCTGCTGCGTCACGAGCTCGAGGAGTCTCGCGCGGGTGGCAGGCCGGCGGTCGCGCCGGCTGCGGACCGGGCATGAAGCGGCCGCTCCAGCTGCTCGTGGGGGTGGCCATCTCGGTGGCGGCGGTGTGGTTCTCCATGCGGGGGGTGAGCGTCCCGGAGGTCTGGCGGGCGCTGAGCCACTCCAACCTCCTCCTGTTCGGCGTCGTCATGGCCCTCACGCTGGCCAGCTTCTGGATCCGGGCCCTGCGCTGGCGCTCGCTCCTGTCCGGGGCGCAGGGACCCACGCTCCACAGCCTCTACAGCGCCACCATGATCGGCTTCATGGCCAACAACGTGCTGCCCTTCCGGTTGGGCGAGTTCGTGCGGGCCTGGGCGCTGGCGCGCCGCGAGAGGTGCTCGACCACCATGGTGCTGGCCACGGTCATCGTGGAACGCGTGGTGGACATGCTCACGCTGCTCGCGATCCTGGGCGTCACCATGCTCGTGCACCCCATCCAGGCGAACAGCAAGGCGGCGGAGTTCACCCAGGCGGGCGCCACCTCGCTCATCGTGCTCACGGTGGGGCTCACGCTCCTGCTCATCGTGCTCGAGCGCACGCCCGGGTTGGCGCGCCGCGTCGTCCACCGCCTCTCGACGCGGCTGCCCGAACGCCACCGGGGCCGCGTGGCCGCCGCGCTCGACCATTTCGTCGAGGGCCTGGGGCTGTTCCGCGACCTGCCCCGCCTGCTGTGGGTCTTCCTGCTCTCGTTCGTGCTGTTCTCCTGCTTCGCGGTGGCGCTGCAGCTCAGCATGCTGGCGTTCGGCATCCACCTGCCCTGGTACGCGGGCTTCACGCTGCTGGTCATCTCCGCGTTCGCCATCATGGCGCCGGCCGCCCCGGGCTACATCGGCACCATGAACCTGGCGTGCGTGGCCGGGCTCGCGCTCTTCGGGGTGACCAACCGCGAATTGGCCAACTCCTTCTCGTGGTACTACTGGGCGGGGCAGTGGCTGCCGGTCACCGTGGTGGGCCTGTTCTACCTGCGGCGCGAGGGACTCTCGCTGCGCTCGCTCAACCAGGCCCAGGAAACGACCTCGTGACCCCGCGAGCCGGGCGGCTCGGCGGCGATTCAGCGCGGGTAGTGCCCGACGACCTTGCGCACCGCGGCGACGACGTCCTCGACGTCGCGCTGCGTCATGTCCGGGAAGAGCGGGAGGGTGAGAGCGCGGCGGTAGGCGTCCTCGGCGACCGGGAAGTCGCCGGCGCGCACGCCCAGCTGGTCCTGGAAATAGGGATGCAGGTGGATGGGGATGAAGTGCACCGAGGCGCCGATGTTCTCGGCGCGCAGCTCCTGGATGAAGCGCGCGCGGTCGCAGGTGAGCCGCTCCAGCTCCAGCGCGACCGGATAGAGGTGCCAGGCGTGCACCACCCCGGCGCGCGCCTGCGGACGGCGCACCTCGGGAACCGCGGCGAGCAGGGAGTCGTAGAGCGCCACGAGTTCCCGGCGCCGCCGCTGCATGCTCTCGAAGCGCTCCAGTTGCGCCAGGCCGATGGCCGCCAGCACGTCGCTGAGGTTGTACTTGAAGCCCGGGGCGGTCACCTCGTAGTACCAGGAGCCCTTGTCGCCGTAGCGCTTCCAGGCGTCGCGGTTCATGCCGTGCAGCGAGAGCAGGCTCAGGCGCGCGGCCAGCGCGTCGTCGTCGGTGACCGCGGCGCCGCCCTCACCGGTGGTGAGGTTCTTCGTGGCGTAGAACGAGAACGCGGTGACGTCGGAGATCGATCCCACCGGCCGCCCGCCCAGGGAGGCCCCCAGCGCGTGGGCCGCATCCTCGACCACGGGGATGCCGCGCGCGCGGGCCAGCTCGCCGATGGCGTCGAGGTCGCAGGGGTGCCCGGCATAGTCCACCGGGAGGAGGGCGCGCGTCTTCGCGGTGAGCGCTCGCTCGATCGCACGCGGGTCCAGGCACAGCGTGTCGGGCTCGACGTCCACCAGCACCGGGCGTGCTCCCACGTGCTCGATGACGTTCACGCAGGCCACGAACGTGTAGGTCGAGGTGATGACCTCGTCGCCGGGGCCCACTCCGAGCGCGGCGAGCGCGAGGTGCAGGGCACCCGTGGCCGAGTTCACCGCCAGGCCGTGGCGCGCCCCCGCCAGGGCCGCCACCCGGCGGCCCAGCTCCGCCGTCTGCGGGCCCGTCGTGATCCAGCCGGACTCGAGGGTCTCGAGCACGAGCGCCTTCTCGCGCGCCCCGATGGAGGGCCGGGAGAAGGGCAGGAACGTGGCGCGCACGGGCGTGCCGCCACGCGAGGCGAGGGTCTCGGGCACGGGGGTTACGGCCGGTCGGTCGAGGTCGGAGCGCAGGTCGGCATCAGGCGTGCGATTCTAGGGCACCACGCGTCCGGGTTCCAACTGCCTGCCCCGGGGTCGCGGTGAGCCAGCGCTTCGTCCGGGACACGCTGGGCCTCGCGATCAGCCAGTACGTGGCGCGCGGGATGCTGCTGGCGCGCGGCGTGCTGGCCGCGATCGCTCTGGGGCCCGCGGGCTTCGGCCAATGGAACGCGCTCAATCTGATCCTCGACTACGGCGGCTACGCCTCGGGCGGCGCGCTGCAGGGGCTCGATCTGCGGCTGCCCGCGCCGACCGCGCGGGGCGACGCGGGGGAGGCCCGGCGGCTGCTTGCCGGCGCCTGGAGCATGGTACTCGCGGGCGGGACGCTGTTCGCGCTGCTGCTCGTCGCCGCGCTCGCGAGCGGACGGCCCACGCTGCTGCGCGGACTCGGCTGGAGCGCCCCGCTCCTGATGCTCGTGGCCGCGCTGCTCCAGCTCGTGGTGCAGTACCACGGCTCGGCCCTGCGCGCGCGCGGGCGCTTCGGCGCGGTGAGTGGCTCGGCGGCGGCGCAGGCGCTGCTGGGCGGTGGGCTGGGGCTCGCGCTGGTCTGGCGCTTCGGGATTCCCGGGTTGCTGTGGGGCTGGCTCGCGGGAACCCTCGTGGCCCTGGCCTGGGCGCGCCTTGCGGCGCCCGACGTGCCGCTGCGGCCCGGCGCACCGGCGGAAGGCGCCAGGCTGGTGCGCGGCGGATTCGTGGTCTTCGCCTTCTTCGCCGTCTCCCTGGCGCTGCGCTCGGTGGACCGGCTCGCCCTCATCCACTACGGCACGCCTGCGGATCTGGGCGCCTACAGCCTGGGGCTCATGGCGGTCGGGCTCGTGCTGCACGTGCCCGAATCCGCCGCCGCGGTGCTCTATCCGCGCATCGTCGCGGCCGCGGGGAACGCGGGCGACCTGGGGCTCACCCGCGCGCAGGTGGCGCTGGCGCACCGCGCGCTGGCCGTGCTGCTGCCGCTGGCGGTGGCGGTCGCGATGGTCTGGGTGGCGCCGGCGCTGGCGTGGTGGATGCCGCGCTACCGGGACGCGGCCGGGGCCGTCCGAGTACTCGCCCTGGGTGCGCTGCTGCTCTCGGCCGCGACCTTGCCGGGCTACTGGCTGCTGGGCAGCGGCCGCGCGCGGTCCCTGCTCCTGGCCGGGTTGGCCTGCGCCGCGGTGACCGCTCTGCTGGTGTTCGGGGTCGCGGCGCGCGCGCCCCGGCCCGCGCCGGTGGCGGGCGCGGCGTGCGCCGGTTACGGTGTCTTTGCGGCGGCGATCGCCACGCTCGCAGCGCGCGATCTGCGCCCCGGTCCGGGCGGACGACTGGCGTTCGCGGTGTCGAGCTTCCTGCCCGCCATGTGGGCCGCGGCGGCCGCGTTCGTCGCCTGCCGGGTCGGGCCGGCGGAGTCGGTCCTCGCCGCAGGGGCGCGCACGGCCGCCGTAGCGCTCGTCTATGCGCCCGTGCTGTGGGGGCTGGGACGTGGCCTTGGTCTGCGCGCACTCGCGTGCCGGTGGATCCGCGGGGAGGCCCGCGCGTGACCCGGGTCCGCGCCATCGGCGTGGCTGCGGGCAGCCTCGCGGTGCACGGCCTGCTGCTCGCCGGAGCGGCGGCGGCGCTGCCCGGGCCGCTGCGTCTGGCAGCGGCGTTCGCGGTCCTCGTCCTGGTGCCCGGCTGGGCCTTCGTCGTCCTCGGGGCGCGTCCGCCCGGGGGTGCGTGGCTCGCGTCCGGCTGGGTGTTCGGCTTCGGCGTGGCATGGAACGCCGCTCTCCTGCTGCTCGCGCACGCGGCGGGACTGCCCTTCCTCGCGCTGCTTCCCTGGACGCCGCTCACGAGTGTGTTGCCCTGGGGACTCGTGGTCTGGCGCGCGGGAAGGTCGCAGGCCGCGGAGGAGCGTGGGCTCGGACGCGCGGCCGTGGCGGCAGTGCTGCTCGCCGCCGCGTTCGCGGCCGTGCACGCGGCCCGCTTCGGGCCGCCCCTGGGGTACCTGAGCGACACGCCGGATCACGTCGGGACGCTGCGGCGCATGCTGCAGTCCGGGGAGTTGTTCCCCGCCGACGCCTTCTTCCGCGACGCGGGCCGCGCGGGCGCGGACCCGCGCAAGGGGCTCTGGCACGGCATCATCGCGCTGCTCGCGCGACTGGCGGGCCTCGGCCCGCTCGAGACCTGGCGCTGGCTCGGTGCCCTGATCGTGCCATTCTTCGTGCTCAACGTCGCCGCCCTGGGCTTCCTGTGCCGCGGCTCCGCCGGGGCGGTGCTCGCCGCCTGGGTGCTGTTGCTGACCTACGGAGGCGGCCTGTTGCAGAGCCCGATCCGCCAGGCGGTCTACGCCACGCGCATCGCGGACCACCTGGCGCTTGCGGCCGCGGTCGCGGTGTTCGCGGACCTGGGCCGGCGGGCCCGGGCCACCCGCCTGGCCGCGGTGGCCCTGGGCTTCGCGGCGGTGGCGGCGCACGTCTTCTCGGCCGTCCAGTTTGCGCTGGTCTTCCCCGCGCTCGGGCTCGGGCTGCTGCTGCGCGACCGCCGCTTCGGCCCCGAAGCGCGCCGGCTCGCCGGGACGGTTCTGCTGCTCGGCGTGGTCTGCCTGCCCTACCTGCTGTTTCGCGCGCAGCAGGGCTACGCGCCGGCGAACGTGATCCATACCGAGCCACAGGGGCTGACCTGGCTGGCCGGCTCGCTGCGCGTGGTGTCCATCGGGCAGCTCTGGGGCTGGATGGGCCTGGCCTGGGTGCTCGTGCCGCTCTCCTGGTCCTGGCTGTGGACGCGCGGGCGCGGGAACGTCGCGGCGCTCTACCTGCTGACCTCCTCGCTGGCGGTGGCGCTGACCGCCTACGACCCGCCGGTCGTGGCGCTGCTGCAGCCGCGCCTCGGATACCTGCTCATGCGCATGGTCTGGATCGTGCCATTCGCCGCGCTCGTGGCCTGGTTCCTGCTGGAGCTGGCTGCGGTCGCGCGGAAGCGAAGTCCCTGGTGGACTCGCGCGGGGGCGGGAGCGCTGCTCGCCCTGGCGCTCGCGCTGCTCGTGCCCCCGGCCCTCGACGCCGTGCGGGTGCTCCGCGGCCCGGGGCCGGACGCGGTGGCGGGCCGGGAGGAGGACCCGCGGCGCTGGCAGGCCGATTTCGACTGGATGGCGCGGCACCTCGACCCCGGCTGCGTGGTGCTCTCCGATCCCGCGACGTCGTACCTGGTGCCCATGATGACCGGGCGCCACGTGGCGACGCTCGTGGACCAGCACAGCTCGCCCAACGACTCGCTCGGGCTGACCCGTATCCTCGACGCCCGCGACGCGCTCGACCCCTACGGGACCTGGGAGCGCACGCGGGAGGTCGTCCGGCGCTACGGCGTGGGCGCCATCGTGCTCAATGACCGCTTCGTGGAGCCGCTGCCCCTGGACTACTGGGCGCCCCGGCATCCGTGGTTCCTTGCCGCACGCGCGCGTCTCGATGCGCACCCCGGGGTGTTCCCGCCGTTCCACGACACGGGCGACCTGGTCGTGTACGGCCTCCGGAAGGCGGCGCTCGACACCCTGTCCGGCCCCGCGCCCGCGCGTCCCTTCGTGGAGGCGTGGGCGCCCGGACCGACCGCCGGCGCACCGGTCGCTCGAGACCCGCTGGACCGCGTTCCCGCGCTCGTCGGGCTCACGCTCTCCACCCGCGTGGCCGCGCCGGGCGACAACCTGACCGGTGTGGCCCGCTGGCGCGCGGCCCGTCCCGCCGGTGCGGGGGCGTGGTGGGTCACCGTGCGGCTCGACCGTGGCCTGCCCGCGGGCTTCGCGCCCCCGGCATTCATCGGCAAGCCGGCGCGGAAGCTCCTGGAGCGGGTGCGGCGCGAGCGCTACGGCTTCCGCTCCGACCACCTGCCCGCCCGCGGGGACTACGGCCCGGACCTGTGGAGGGCGGACGAGGTGGTGCGGGATTCCTTCGCGCTGTGGGTGCCCACGGACGCGGCCGAGGGCACCTACCAGGTCGAGGTTCGCATGGTCCGGCAGCCCCACTACCCGAACCTCCGGCTGAGCGAGTGGTTCTTCGATCGCGATTCGCACGCGAGCGTGCCGGTGGGGACCCTCGTCGTGAGCCGCGGCGCCGGCGGGCCAGGTTTGGACCGGCGCGGGGAGGGCCGCTAGAATGATTCGGGCCTGTGCTCGGTCGTCGGGGTGGCCCCGCGGCGGCGCCACTGGGAGCCGGCGGGTGCCGGCCGCCCGGGGACGCGGCTCCGCGCCTGCCGACGCGGCCGGCCCGCCCATCCGCGCCAGCCCGAAGGAGCACGTGACTTGCAGACTTGCAGCCACACCGTGACCGGTCTTCCCGTCCTTCGGGTCCCATGCCGCCCGGCCCGCCCTCCCGGCGCAAGCCGCGGCCGACAGAGGGTGGCCCAATGAGCCGGCGCCGCATCGTCTGCGTCGCGGGCGTGCGCCCCAACTTCATGAAGGTGGCCGCCATCCTGCGCGCGTTGCGCGGGCACGAGAAGCTGGAGGGGCTCCTGGTCCACACCGGCCAGCACTACGACGCCAGCATGTCCGACTCCTTCCTGCGCGACCTGGAGCTGCCCGAGCCGGTCGCGCACCTGCACGTGGGCCCGGACCTGCCGACGCGGCAGACCGCCCGGATCATGGAAGCCTTCGAGCAGGCGCTCGCGGGGCTCGCCCCCGACCTGGTGCTGGTCGTGGGCGACGCCAACTCGACCCTGGCCTGCGCGCTCACCGCGGTGAAGTGCCGCCTCCCGGTGGTGCATGTCGAGGCCGGGCTGCGCAGCTTCGACCGCGGGATGCCGGAGGAGATCAACCGCATCCTGACGGACCAGATGGCCGACCTGCTGTTTGTCACCGAGCGGAGCGGCATCGAGAACCTGCGCCGGGAGGGGATCCCGGACGAGCGCGTCCACCTCACCGGGAACACCATGATCGACACGCTGGTGCACCTGATGCCGCGCATCGACGCGGCGCGCACCGCGGAGGGGCTGGGCCTGGAGCGCGGCGGCTACGCCGTGGCCACGCTCCACCGCCCGAGCAACGTGGACGACCCGGGCCGGCTCACGGCGCTCGTGGACCTGCTGGTCGAGCTGGCGGCGAAGCTGCCGGTGGTGTTCCCGGTCCACCCGCGCACCCGCGGCACGCTCGAGAGCGCGGGCCAGTGGGCGAGACTGGCCGCCGTGCCGGCCCTGCGCGTCCTGGGGCCGCAGCCCTACTTCGATTTCCTGTCGCTGATGAAGGGCAGCCGCTTCGTGCTAACCGACTCCGGGGGCATCCAGGAGGAGACCACGTTCCTGGGCGTGCCGTGCGTCACGGCCCGAACCTCGACGGAGCGGCCGGTCACCACCGAGATCGGCACGAACATCCTGGTCGGTGATGATTTCGCCCGCTCGCGCGAGGCCATCGGCCGCATCCTCGCCGGCGAGGCGCGCCCCGGCGCGATCCCCTCTCTGTGGGACGGCCACTCTGCGGAGCGGACCGTGGCGGTCCTGGAACAGCGATGGGCGTGAGCGGCGCCCGGCCGGGCCTGTTCTTCCTTTCGGACCAGCTCGCCTGGCCGCCGATGCTGGGCTATCAGATCCATCTGCTGTCGCTGATCCGTGCCACCAGCCCGCTCGTGCCGACCCGCGGATTCTGCTGGATGGCCGCGCCGCAGTCGCCATCCGCCGATCTGGTCCGGCTGGATGCCGCCACCATGCCGCGGGGGATCGTGACCCGCAAGTGGCACTACCTCGCGCGCGCCTTCGAGCACATCGACCGCGAGGCCGTGCCGGGCTCGGTGGCCTGGGTGCGGAGCTACTCCACCGCCCTGCTCGCGCTCCCCGGGCTCCGCTGGCGCCGGCGCGCGGGGCTGCGCAGCATCTACGACGTGTCGAGCATCGTGCGGCTCGAGGTGCCGGACGCCCCGAACCGCTTCGTCGCCCTCCTGCGCAGCCTCGTCTCGGAGCGGATGTGGCTGAGCTACGACCTGGTGCGAACGTTGAACGAGCCGATGCGCGACTACCTGGTCCGCCACGGGCTGCCGGCGGAGCGGATCATCGTGGTCCCGGTGGGCGCCGAGCCACAGGCCGAGCACTGGCGGCTGCGCGGCGCGCCCCGTCGGCTGCTCTACGTCGGCAGCTCCTCGATCTGGCAGGGCCTGCCCACGCTGATCGAGGCGATGCGCATCCTGGCGCGGCGCGCCCCGGACGTCCAGTTGAGCCTGGTGGGCCCTTCCACCGGGAGTCTCGGCGGCTTGACCCTGCCGGCGAACGTGCGTGCGCTTGGGCACGTGCCCCACGCGGAGATCGGCCGCACCTATCTCGAGCACGACCTGTTCGTGCTGCCGCGGCCGCGCACGCAGCTCACCGAGACCGTCACCCCGATGAAGATCCTCGAGGCGATGGCCTTCGGGATGCCGATCCTCGCCACGGACCTCGAGGGGGTCCGCTGGGTGACGGGGCCGGACGCGGCGTTCCTGGTCCGCGCGGCCGGTCCCGAGGCGCTGGCCGGAGCCATCGAGGCGGCACTCGCCGACCCGGACGCCCTGGCGGCGACCGGGGCGCGAGCGCTCGAGCGATCGGCCCGCTTCAGCTGGGAATCGATCGGCCACGCCATCGTCCGCGAGCTGTTCGACGGCCGGTAGCCGCACCGCTCGTTCACGGGCAGGGGGGCCACGTCCTTCGAGGCCTCCTGTGCTAGGATTGTTCGGCCGATCTGCGGCGCCCCTCGGGGGTCAGAGCGCCTGCTTCCCCCCGTCACCCGAGAAGGGGATGTTCCCTTGTACCCGGTCTCCATCGTGAGCGGTCGTCACCGATGAGTTCCCTCTTCCCCCCCGACGCGCCTTCGCCTGCCGGGCCGGGGCCGGCAGCCCCCTCGGGGAACGCGCGCAAGGTCCTGCGGAACACGGGCATCCTGGCGGCCTCGGGCCTGCTCGTGCGGGGGCTGGGCATGGGCATGATGGTGCTCCTTGCGCGCTACCTGGGCGCGGAGGGCTACGGCACCTACCAGCGCGCGGAAGCATTCGTCTTCCTGTTCAGCCTCCTGGCCACCCTGGGCCTCGACATGATCCTGGCCCGCGAAGTGGCGCGTCGCAGTCCGCGCACCTCCGAGTACCTGGCCGGCGTGATGACCCTCAAGCTGATGCTGGGCCCCGTGTGCCTCGCGATCGTCCTCGGCTTCGCGCATGCGCGCGGCTACCGGGGGGATCTCCTCTGGGCCATCTGGTGCTACAACTTCGTCCTGCTCCTGACCACCGTCGCCCAGACCTACGACGCGGTGTTCCAGGGGCTCGACGAGATGGGCTATATCGCGGTCGCGAACATCGTCAACCAGCTGATGTTCGTGATCCTGGGGGGCGCCTGCGTCCTGCTCGGGCGGGACCTGCGCTGGATCCTCGCCACGCTGGCCGTGGCGGCAGCGCTGCGGCTCGCCGTCTCCGCCTACCTCATGGCCCGCCTGCGCATCGCGTGGGTGAGGCCGCGACCGGCCACTCTCTTCTACCTGCTCCGGCAGTCCGTTCCCATCGCCTTCGCGGCGAGCTTCGTCGTCGTCTACCAGCAGCTCGACGCCGTGCTGCTGGGCGAGCTCAAGGGCAACGCACAGGTCGGCTGGTACAAGGCCAGCGCCAAGTTCCTCCTCTTCTTCACGGTCCTGCGGGAGAGCTTCCTCACCGCGATCTACCCGGTGTTCTCCTCGGTGGCGCACCACGAACGCGAGCGCATGGGCAGCCTGGTGACCCACGCCGTGCGCTACCAGTTGATCGTGGCGCTCTATTTCATCCTGTGCTTCGTCTTCCTGCCGCGGGTGGCCCCCAGGCTGCTCGGCGAAGCGTTCGAGAACACGGCCGCGATCCTCCCGATCATGGCGTGGATCCTCGTGCCCCAGACCATCAGCATCACCATGGGCCGCGTGCTGGTCGCCTCCGGCAACCAGAAGCGCATCATGGTCGCCACCGGGCTCGCGCTCTTCGTGAACGCGGGGCTCAACCTGGCGCTCATCCCGCGATTCGGTTACATGGGAGCGGCGTTCGCCGCCGCGATCAGCGAGCTGGCCGTGGCTGGCGTGAACGTGTACTACGTGCAGCGCTACGTGGCCCGCACCTACATCATCCGGGCGATCGCCCGGCCGGTCCTCGCGGCCGCCATCGTCGGCCTCGTGCTCCACCTCCTGCCCGGGCTGCGCCTCTACCAGGCGCTGCCGCTGGCCGGGTTCCTCTACGTCGGCGGCCTTTTCGCCCTGCGCACTTTCTCCGGCTCGGAGCTGAGCCAGTTCTGGGCCGCCGCCCGCGAGGGGATGGCGCGCCTGAGAGGGCTCGACGAGGCCGAGGCGAAGAGCTTCGACTCGCGCTGACCCGTCGGGACATGGAATGAGACTCGTCATCTGGCACACCGACCCCTTCCCGACCGCCCCGGGCGTATACCTCGGCTGCTTCCCGGGCATGGGCCACGAAGTCACCTGGGTGGTCTCGGACACGAACGGGCGGAACGAGATCCTGGAGCGCCGGGAGGGAGGGGTCCGCCACTTCGAGGTCCGGCGCCGGCAGGACTCCCTGTTGCCACCGCCCATCGGGGTCCTCGTCAACCGCTGGAACAAGCTGATCACCTTCTTCCTCAAGGCGCGGCTCATGGACCGGCTGGCGCGCGAACAGCCCGACGTGCTGCAGGTGCGCGACCTGGTCATCGAGGGGCTGCTCGCCCTGTGGGCCGCACGGCGGCACGGCGTGCGCTTCGCCTACCAGCTCGATCATCCGCATTTCGAGGCCCGGCTCATGGAACTGGACCTCGGCGAGCGTGGCCGGGCGCTCGAGCGGCTGTGGATGCGCCTCTGGATGGCGCTGAGGCGGGTGGTGCTGCGCGGCGCCGACCTCGTGTTCCCGATCAGCCTGGGCATGGGGGAGCTCCTGCGCGACCGCGAGGGTGTGGACCCGCGGCGCATGGTGCCGTTCCCGGTGGGCGTGTCACGTTCCACCTTCGACCGCGGTGGATCCGGCGCGGTGGATCCGCGCGCCGCCGGGCTCGCGGATTCGCCCACCGTGTGCTACCTCGGCAACCTCGAGGCTCGGCGCGACCCGGGCCTGATCTTCGGGGTCTTCGACGAGGTGGGCCGGCGCGTTCCCGAAAGCCGCTTCCTGGTCGTGGGCCGGTGGAGCGACCTGGTTCGTGACCGGCTGCGGGACCTGTCCTTCGTGGAGCACCTCCAGTTCGTCCCGTTCGTGCCGCACGACGAGGTGCCGGCGCTCCTGCGCGCCGCCCGGGTCGGTGTCTTCCCGCTCGCGCTCGACGACCCGTACGGGGTGTACCGGTCAAGCTCGCCGCTCAAGGTCGTGGAGTACATGAGCGCGGGGCTGCCGGTCGTTGCCTCGCGGGTCCGCGATGCCGAGGACGCGCTCGGACTGAGCGGGGGGGGGGTGTGCGTCGAGAACGATCCGGCCGCCTTCGCACAGGCCATGGAAGGCTATCTGCGGGATCCGGACCGGGCCCGGCGCGATGGGGCCCGTGGGCGCGCCTGGGTGGAGACCCACCGCCTCTTCGAGGTGCTGGCCCGTGACGTGGAAGCCGCCTACCGGCGGCTGATCGAGACCGGCGTGCCCGCGTGCCCGGAGAGCCCGCTGCTGCCGGCCTCCAGGCCCTCCGCGGCCGCGACGGCCGATGCCCCCCGGGGCTCCCGGGGCCCGCGATGAGATCCCTTCCCGGCGACCTCGTCCCGCTCGCACTCCCGCACTACCGGCTGCGGGAGGACGGGCTCTACTTCCTGATCTCCCGGCGTCCCCTGGCGCGACTGGACGCGAAGGAGCAGGAGATCTGGAAGGCCCTGGACGGCACGACGCGCGTCCAGGACCTCGTCGCGCGGTATCCCGCGAATGCCGGGCCCGCCCTCCGTCGCCTGCTCGATCTCGGCGCGTGCCTGCTGGCCGAGAGTCGCTTCCCCGAGGGGCGCCGGCGGATCCTGGTCCTCGAACCCCACATGGACGACGGGGTGCTGAGCCTGGGCGGTGTGTTCTGGAGCCGCCGCGCGGATTGCGAATTCACCATCGTCAGCATCGCAGGCCGGAGCAATTTCACGAGCTACTCCTACCTGGACCGCGACTACTTCGACGTGGACGAGGTGTCGGCGCTGCGCCGGGCGGAGTCCGTGCTGCTCGCGCGCGCGGTGGGGGGGCGCCATGTGGTGCTCGACCTGTCCGAAGCCCCCCTGCGATACCGCCCCGGTCACTGGACCATGGACTGGTTCCGCGCACACCGGGCCTCGGTGTCCGCCTTCATCGGCCACACCTCGGGACCCGGGGAGCTGCGCGCGTGGACCGAGGCGATCCGGCAGGTGGTGCGCGATCTGCCGGCCGACGAGGTGTGGGCGCCCATCGGCGTGGGCCCGCACACGGACCACGAGCTCGTTCGGAATGCCTTCCTGACGATCCTCCTGGAGGACCCGGGGCTTGTCCAGCGCCGCGAGGTTCGTCTCTACCAGGAGGTGCCCTACGCCGCCAGTTTCCCGCGCTTCACCGCCGCGATCGTGGAGGAGTTGACCCGCTCCGGCGCGAGGCTGGAGCTCGAAACGGTCCCCGTCACGGAGGTCTTCGCGGACAAGTTGCGGCTCATCTCGCTCTTCGGTTCCCAGTTCAAGCTCGAAGTCCTGCGACCCGGCATCGAGGCCTCAGCGCGCGCCGCCGCCGGCGACGGTGGCGGGCTGGCGGAGATGCTCTACCGCGTCGTGATTCCGCCGAAGCGCCTGGATTTCCTGGCTCTCTCCGTGGGTGCAGCGGAGGTGCGATCTCTGGCGGAGGATCTCGGGCCCTGGATCGAGCGGCACCGGCGCGCCCGGCGGATCCGCCTGTTCATGCGCCCGCCTGCGGGTCGCTGGGCGGAGGACGTGCAGTTGTTGCTGGACACCTTCCCCGCGGCGCGCTTCGCGGTCCGGGCCTCCAGGGACGCGCTGGCGGAGGTGATGGACGTCCGCTCCCCGCGCATCGAGGTCGGTCCCATCGGCAAGGGGGCCGCCGCGTGGGTGCTGGCCATGTTGAACGCCAACCTGGAGGGGCCCGCACCCACCCTCATGATCGCGTTCGCGGACCGCATGCGCGAAGCCCGCCGCCTGAGCATGCTGCTTCCGCTGAGCGACACGCTGGTCGTGCCCAGCATGAACCACCTCGCGCTCGCGCTGCGCCTGCTGGCGGGCGATGGTCGCGGGGTCGCGTCGGAACGCTCGACCGGATCCATCGGAACCTGAGGGATCCGGCCGCCAGGGCCAGGGCCTGGCTCCAGGGCGCCGGTCGAGGCTCGCCGGGCGGGAGGGACCCCTGCGCGGCCGGCTACGGGGCCTGGGTGGGATTCAGCTGCGCTTCCACCGCCAGGGCGATCCGCGCCGCCTGCAACTGCTGCCACCACGGAACAGGCCATCCGTTCCCGTTGACCGCATCCGCGAAGGCGACCAACTCGGCCTTCAGCCCCTTGTCCTGGAGCGATGACCGCGGCGCTCGCTCCCCCGTGCCGATGACCTGGAGCCGCTTGTAGTCTTCGAGCACGGCGACCTTACCGTCCACGTAGAGCTCGGCCAGTTCCTTGGGGCGGTCCCGGTGGCCCAGCGCGGTGTACGTCAGGCTGGCCACGGAACCATCGGCAAAACTCATGGTGGCGATGAAGTTGTCGGTGCGGCCGTAGTGATGCGACCGGGGCACGATGGCGTGGGCCGAGACCTCGACGACTGCCGCATCGGCCAGATAGGTGAACAGGTCGTAGATGTGGCAGGCCTCACCCAGGTTGCGGCCGCCGCCCTCGGGACCATGCACCCAGTGATCCAGCGGGATGTGACCCGCATTCATCCGGTAGTCGATCATGAAGGGGCCGCTGCGGCCTTGCAGCACCTCTGCCAGGCGCCGCGCACAGGGTGAGAAGCGCCGGTTGTAGCCGGTCAGGAGCACGGGCAAGGCCTGGTCGCCGGCGGCACGGATGAAGGTATCCAGCGCCTCGAGTTCACCTGCCGTCAGTGCCAGGGGCTTCTCCACCAGCACGTGCTTGCCGGCCCGCAGGGCCGCCAGGGCCATGGCACCGTGCAGATGGTGCCGGGTGGCGACGATCACCGCATCCACCTCGGGGTCGGCCAGGACCTCTTCGTAGTCGGTCGAGGCATACGTGGCGCCGAACTGCCTGCCCACGGCCGCGGCGCCATGGCCGGTGCGGGTCACCACCGCCTGAAGGGCGAATCGATCGCCCAGGCTCTGCAGGTTCGGCAGATGGACCGAGCGGGCGAACCCACCGGCACCCAACACCGCCACGCGGATCCGTCCCGGCGTCGCGGTCGCTTTCGGAGCCAGCCGGAGGGTGCGAACCGGCCGGGCATCGCTCTCCGGGTAGGTCAGCAGCACCATCATCGGCCGGGTCGCGGCCCCGCTCAGGGAGGCGTAGGCCGAAGGCGCCTCGTGGATCGGATAGCGCGCGGACACCAGCGGCTCGACCCGCACCCGGTTCTCCGCGATCAGGCGCAGGTACTCCGCCATGTTGCGGTTCTCCGTCCAGCGCACATGGGCCGCAGGATAGTCCAGCCCCTGCTCCTCGTAGCGATGGTCATACCGCCCGGGCCCGTAGGAGGTCGAGATCAGGAAGTCGATCTCCTTGGCATAGAAGTCCGCGCGGTCGAGGTGCAGGCCCACATCGCCCACCAGCACCACCCTGCCCTTCTTGCGGCACATCTTGAATGCGGTGGATACCACCGCGTCGGAAGGCGTGGCCGCCGTGATGATCACGCCATCAGCGCCCAGCCCGTCGGTCAGTCGCGCGACCTGCTCGATGTCGTTCCCGTCATCCGGGGTCAGGCCCAGGTCCATGCCCAGGCGCCGAGCCAGGGCGATGCGATCCCGGTCGAGATCCACGCCGATGGTGCGACAGCCGTTGGCCCGCAGCAGTTGGGCGGTCAGCTGGCCCAGCACGCCCAGTCCGATGACCACGAAGCTCTCGCCCAGGGTGGGCTGTGCCCGGCGCACACCCTGCAGTGCGATGGCGCCCAGGGTGACGGTGGACGCGCTCTCCCAATCCAGCCCGTCCGGCAGCGGGACACAGAGGTTGCGCGGCACGCGGATGAACTCGGCGTGATGGGCGCATTGCGCTCCTGCGCACGCGACCCGGTCGCCGGGCGCGATGTCCCGGATGCCCGCGCCGACCTCCACCACGACGCCCGTCGCCGAGTATCCGGTGGGGTGCGCCGCATCGAGCTTCTCCTTGACCAGGCTCCAGGTGCGCTGCACCCCCTGCGTCGCCACCATCTTCACCGCCGCGGCCACCTTCTCGGGCTGCTGCAGCGCCCGCTTCCACATGGGCACGGCGCTGGAGCGCACCCCGCTCATCTCCGTGCCCACGGAAAGGCACGAAACCCTCACGCTCACCAGGACTTCTCCCGCTTCGACGCCGGGCGCCGGGACCTCGCCGACGATGGCGCTGCCCTTACGAATGAGGACTTGCTTCATGGAACGCTCCGGACCCATTCACCTGGACGCCTCGCCGAAGGCGGGACTCCCCGTGGAGTCGCCCGATCGACGCACGCAGATGAGCAGTCACGTGTACCTGACATGATGAATTCGTCGTGTGGGTCCATTCTCGTACGTCCGACCGCCGTGGGGATGGGTGGGGCAAGGGGGGCGGGTTGGCGAATCATCCGGCATCCCGATCGCCGTCTCGAAGCGCAACCAGGGTGCAGACCTGCACGAACGAGCATGTCAGGCCCGGTCACGCACAAGGAGCTCCTTCCGAGTGTCTGCGAGGCTAACCTCCTTCCCGGCCGCCGTCCAGCACCTTCCCCCCCTGCGCCGGCCTGCTCGAGCACGCCCATCGGCCCGCGGTGCCGGCTGGCGTCCGCCACCCGCCGACCCGGCCGGTGGCAGCCTCGAACTAGCGGTCCGTGCGCAGCGTGGAGAATCGTCGGCCGACCTCGGCCACGAGCGAGATGGACGTCAGCAACTGGTTGAGGCGGTGGGTCGCCTGGCCCGGGTGCACCCAGGCCCGCACCGCGCGCTCGTCGAAGGTGGCCCGCACCGCAGCGCTCTCGCGGAACGCCGAATCGAACTGCTCCCGGTACCAGGCGAACCGTTCCGGCGTCGCCAGCGTGGCCCAGCGCTCGCGCGGCGCGAGGGCAGCGCGAAGCCGCCGGTAGTCGCGGGTGTTCCGCAGCCGCGCCAGGAACGCCTCCTTCAGGGTGAACTGGAGGACCTGCCGGCGGGACGTCAGCCTCATGGGATTCCGGTGGAGGGGCGCTTCGAGCGACTTCGGGTAGACCGTGCGGAGCAGCTCGACGAAGAAGGGATAGCCGACCACGCCGGCCCCGATCCCGTGGTAGGTGAAGTCCAGGACGCGGTTCGCCAGGATCGGCGTCACGGTCCAGAAGTGCCAGCGGTGGCGGTCCTCACCCATCTGGCCGAGCCCGTACCAGTACTGGAAGTAGAGCCGTCGCGCGCGGTCCGTGTCGTTGCGCTCGCTCCAGCGCTCCACCGCGCCGGCCATGTGACGGTGGACCTCTGCGGGGTCGAGCCCGACGAGGCGGCTCCCCTCCCGGATCCGGATGAAGCGCGTGTAGACGTCGTCCGCCATCGCGTCCTGGAAGCTCCGGTAGCCGCGCGGGCGGACGTAGGGATGGCGGACCAGTTCGCCGACGAAGCCCATGAACCGGGCGGCCCGGCCCGGGACCACCCGCCGGCGCGCACGTGCCGCGAGCAGCGCCCCCAGCATCGTGTCGTAGTTCACCCGTCCACCGCTGAGGTAGATCAGGCGGCGCCACTCCGCCTCGTCCCGGATCGCCGGCCCCCGGGGGACCCTCACCACCGGGACGTTCCCGACTTCGGCGAGGCGCGCCGCCGTCGCGCTCTCGTCCCCGGTCACCAGCTCGTCGGTGTAGAACTCCATCGGGACGTCGAGGCGGCGCGCCCCGGCGAAGACGTACCGGGTGTCGAAGCCGCCGCTGAGATCGGCGGTGAGCCGGTAGCCCTTTTCCTTCAGCCGCGCCACCCGGGTGGCATACCCCTCGAGGTAGAGCTCGGAGTAGCGGCGGGCCGCCTCCCGCCGGCCGCGCACGGGGTCGGTCAAGGTGAAGTCCTGGGGCAGCAGGAGCGTGCGGGCGACGCGCACGTCCCCATCGCGGGCTGACACGTCGAACAACGTGGCGGGCGGGACCTGCGCGAGCCCCTGGACGACCCATTCCGGGTTCAACGTGTACTCGAACGCCAGCCACTCGGTGATCGCCCGGCGGTCGAAGCGGATCTCGGGCAGGTGGGGCAGCA
>Ga0315273_10002559_pt1 | contig 21553 bp, 18 predicted proteins | sample YL17G02_0_MG_FD_205753 | JGI IMG/M metagenome (GOLD analysis project Ga0315273, IMG submission 205753) | Sediment microbial communities from Yellowstone Lake, YNP, Wyoming, USA - YL17G02_0 | ecosystem: Environmental > Aquatic > Freshwater > Lake > Sediment | place: USA: Wyoming | collected... | reverse complement strand
GTTCTCGATGAACTCAAGTGCGGCCCGATTCTCGTCCTGGTCCACATACAGCGGCCAGTCGATGCCATTGCCCTTCCGGTAGTCCCGGTCCCACGGGTCCTCCTCATCGTCGGTGCTCGTGCGGTGGAGGTCCTCGTGGAGGCAACCGCTGGAGTTCCAGCCATTGTCCTGGTGGTGAATCCAGTCGTGGTTCGCCGCGACCTCATCGACATCCGGGTCATAGGGCAGCCGCTTCGCCCCGCAGTATCGGCAACCCAGTTGTATCTTGCCGAGGACCGGATCGAACCATAGGGCGGCGTTGCGCTGGCCGCGAGTGGCGATGTCGGACATGATCTGGAAGATGCCGGTTCCAAGGGACCAACTCCAGTCCCCCCGCAGGACCTCTCCCAGGTCCTCGAGATTGTACGGGTCTCCGTCAGCCCACATGATGCCGGGGATTCCATACATGCTCGCGATTGTCACGAGGGCATTGCGCGGGTTCCAGAGGCGGAAGTTCAGGTCCCCGCGGTCCCACTTCGCGAGCTGGAGCATCCCCAACGGATCGGTCAGGTGAAGGCCTGCGTGGATCGGGTCCGGCTGCGCCTCGACGAGGATGAGACCTCCGTAGGCGACATACTCATCCACCCCATCCGGCAGGATCTGGCTCCCGTCTGCCGCATACTGCGCCCCCACTGTGACGCGACAAGTCGAGCCTGGACGTAGGAGCGTCGAGGGCCAGAAGCCGTAGGTGGCAGCCGCATTCTCTACCACCACCTCAGCGTTGCAGGACGTGTTCTCCTCGAGTTCAGCCTCGGCCATCGTGACACTGTAGGCGGCAGATGGTTGAGCGGCGACCCCGACATCTTCAGGTTGGAAGAACGGCTCTTGCCAGATCGCTACGGCCTCGACGAAGGGTGTGGAGTAGGTCTTTTGGTGGCCGCCACCTGGGTCCCAAATGGAGGGCGTGATGTTGACTTGCCAGATCAGGCACTGGTCATCCGCGTCGGACTGATGAGGCGGGAGAAAGTCCATGTCCCCACCGCTCATGCTACCCCCGCCTCCCGGCACTCCCTTGGGACACTTACGGAGTACGCCCCACCCATCGACCGGGGGCCATGCCTCCCCCTCCGGCCATCCAGGTGGGGCCCAGGCCGGCCATTCACCCACGGGTCCATACGGCGGCCAGAGTGGTGCCTTGATGAATGTGCCGTAGTTCTCGGTCCCCCAGAAGTTGTCATCCGGCCATTCAGCGAGTCCAGGCCACCAGTCGGGAACACCAGGCCAGACCAATCCGCTGGGACTATAGTAGCCAGCGATGCTGTAGCCATAGATGTGGTAGGTCTGGTCCGGCGGTGTCATGCGGATGCGTTCCAGCCGAATGTTGTCCTGGTAGGTCCACCCCTGAATGCCGGACAAGTACCCCTCCCCCCAATCCCGGAATGCCAATGGAGCCAACCACATCGCACACTGGCCTGGCCAGTGGTAGATGCGAACCGCGCCCTCGGGGATCAGCGGCTGACTGGAATTGTTCGCTCGATAGGCCGCGAAGCCACTCTCGAACCCATTCTCTGAGATGACGATGTGATCGTTCAGGACGCCGATGTAGTAGGTCTTGCCCTGGGTCGCCATCGACCGGGGTTCGACCTGCGAGAGACTCCCCTGAGTGAAGGGGCGCTTGAGCCAGAGACCATCATCGTCGGCGGTGTCGGCGTAGAAACCCTCCTCAAGGTAGGGTTCACCTGTGAGAGGGATGACCAAGCACCATCGGAAGCCACCAGAGCCATCTCCCAATCGAGGCGTTCCCCCGAAGAAGATGCGGGTCCAGAACCACTGGCAAGGGTCTGTCACTTCGAGATCCGCGACCGCCTCGATGCCCTCAGTTCCATCCTCATCGATGCCCTGGCGCCGGATGCCCACTGCAAAGAAGAGGTTGGGACAGAGATTCTTCGGCGGACTCCAGGTGATCTGGGAGGACTTCAGGTCCTCGTAGGTCCACTCCTCTTTGTGGGAGATGCCCTCGCCGTGGATCATCTCGGTGAACTTGGCATCGGAGGAAGCGACGAAGTCGTACTCATCCTCCTGGTCCACCGGGACCCCAAAGTCGCCAGTGATCGAAAAATCGAACTCCGACCGACAGGTGGCCTCGTCCAGATGGACGACGTAGGGCCGAAGGAAGACCCCCTTGAGTCCCGGGATGTCGGAGATCACGAAGTCCTTCCAGATCGCCAACTTCTTCGCGTGCTTCCACCTCTTCTTCACACTCCGGGTCCACCTGTCGGCCACGTAGCGGTCCTGCGTCATCGAGGCCTGCTTCGTGCGCAGGGCGTCCACGATGTCGGTGTAGAGGAACCACCCCTCGCCGTCGGCGAGGATCTCATGGGGGTTCCTCCCGTAGTTGATCTCGAACTTCCCGTAGTGGTGGACCTGCTCGGGCATGTCAAGCCTCGGAAGGAACGACGATCTCGGGCGGACATTCTGGCTTCTCGGATGCCGCTATGAGACCATCGGCCACCTGCTTCTCATACTCCACGTCCCGCTGATAGGCCATGAGACTGAGTGTCAACATCGAGTAGAGGTAACTCGCAGCCTTCTCGTCGGGAGCATTCTCCGGCACTACCACGTAAGCCAACCGCCGACCATCGGAGAGGTCCATCAGGCCAGCACAGGCCAGCGGGATCTCTCCGGTAGAACCATCAGACATCCCGATGGTGGCATGTTGGTACTGCCCTTCTCTGCGCCCAAGTCCCATCGCTGCTCTTTCCATCCTTACCGCCTCCTGTGGTCACGCTACCTCATGCACGATCCCCGTCTCGAACGTCTTCCCCATGTCCTTGCTCACATACTCTACCACAGCAGGGGACGCCCCGGAAAGTGCCCAGGTCGTCACCTTCGGAGCCAGCACCCGCAACGTCCGGGTGTTCGGGTCCACATACACCACCGGCCTACCCTCGTCACAGGACCCCACCAGCACCGCATCCTCCACCGTCCAGGTCTCACCCCGGACCTTCACCTTCGAGAGCGTCACCCGCCCCTGGGCCCCGCCATAACTGTCCGCCACGTACCCACTCGCGAACACGTCCTTGTCCACTGAACAAAGTGTCGGGTGGATGATGCCGGGCACCTGTTCCCGCTGCGTCCAGGTCTGGCCACCATCCACGCTGTCGTAGAGTTCCACATTGCCGTCCCGCACGACTCCAGCCACGAGCCTCCAGTAGTCAGTCAAGACGCAGATCCAAGGGGCCGTCAGCGCATCGGTCGGCCCGATGATCGGCGCCACCGCGGGGTCCAGGTGCGTGTAAGGGGTATTGAGTTTCAGATGGTCCAGGACCGCGTAGTACGAACCGGACCTGAGTGCCCGGGCCACCAGTAGCAACCTATCCTGATACTCCATCGCCATCGGCCAGGACCGGCCCCCGCTCAAGGCGAGTTCCACTTGGTCATCCCACTGGCCGAGGAGATCCGTCTGCTTCCTCCCGAACACCCCGGCGCCGTCGATGATGTCGCCCTCGATGAGGTCGCTGCCGTAGATGTGGGCCACGGTGACGGCGTGGAAACTGGCCTCGCTGTCGGGCACGACCACTCGCTCGGACCACCCCGGACCATTGCGGATGCGGGTCTGGCCCACGCCACCGCCGGGGAAGAACCCCACATCCGTCAGGAGCAGTTCGCCGCTCACCGGATGATAGGCCAAGTGCAAGTAGCCGATGCCCAGGACCGTGACGCCGTGCCACACCTCCTCGACGTTGGCGAAGGCGCCGATCGAGTAGTCATTGAGCCAATAGCGGCGTGGCATCTTCTGGCGGCCGGCACCGACGCGGAACTCCCCACACCACCCCGTTCCTACCTCGCGGATGAGTGTCTTCGTGGTTCCGAGGATGTCGTCGGAGTAGTAGAGTTTGACGCCGGCCTCGCGACTGACCTGCCTCACACCACCGATCTTCGCGACGCCGCGGGCACCACCCTGGAGGATGAAGTCGCAGTAGACGATGGAGATCGGGAAGGTGACATCGAGGTCCTTGCCCACATGAAGAGCGAAGCCATCCTCGTCGTAGTCGCCCCACACCGGCGTCCCCAACACTGCATCATCCTCATCCATCAGGTCATGGTCGACGTTCGTCTGATACCACGTCGGGGGGGCCACCGTCTCCGCCCAGGACTGCTCGTTGTAGAACTGCGCTAGGGACTTCAGGCTGCGCGGGTCATCCGGGTCGCCCGTGTATTCAGGGTCATGCTGGGCATCGTCGCAGTTCTTATAGCCGACCTCCACCCCCTCGGTGTCCAGGACGTACAGGTAATCGGGCTTATAGTTGGGCATCCCGTCCACAAAGGCGCGGGCGCCGAAGTAGTCGGTGGAGTGCTTGGGGACGATGCGGTCCATGACCTCGGCCTGTGTGGTGCCGTAGGGGCCGGAGGCATAGGGCACCGTGAGCCAGGACACGAACGTGAGTTCGCAGGGGGCCTCGAAGAAGAACTCGACGCGGCTGACATAGCAGAGGTCGAGCGGGGCATCGGGGCAATCGGGACAGAGGTCGAACCACACGATGCCGTCAGAGGCATGGAGCGTGCCCTCGATGGTGGCGGTCTTGAGTTCGGAGAGTGTGACCTCGGCGGCGCCGGTATCGGCGCTGAAGCAGTAGGCGGCGCCGATATAGCGGGGGCAGTAGCCGCTGATGGTCTGGTAGTGAAGGGTCATCGCGACCCGCTGGTCTACCTCGACGCCGATGAAGCGGAGGGCGACCTTGGAGAACATCCGCCAGTCGGTGCGGTCCTCGAAGGCGACGCCGGGACTGTAACGGAAGGACCCGATGAGTTCACACCCGTCTCCATCCACGGTCCCGAAGTATCCAAGACCGTTACCGGGACTTCCGTGGTTGCTGTTGGCGTAGTAGATGGTCGCCCCAGCCACGGAGTGGCAGATGCCCGAGTGTGCGAGGAGAGGGGTCCAGGGGTTGCTCAAGAGGAGCATGTCGCCGGCAAGGGGGGGGCCCTCTTCCGCCGGATGCCAAGTGACACCAAGGGGGAGGCTGGCATACTGCTCCGACAAGATCCCCATGTACCAGTTCGACGGAAAGCCGGGAGTCCACTTCGCCTCGAAGAACCGCTGCGTAAACTGATCGCATTCCCCCGAACAATCGACGCCCTCGTAGGTGTCAATCCGTCCGATAGAGTAAGAGCCGGAGGGCGTCCATCCATTCACACCAAGCCACCAGTCGGGATCATCCAGAGTCAGTCCGATGGGGAGGTTGGCCCGTGTCATCAGGAGCCAGTTGTAAGTGACCTCCTGCTTGTCGTCCAGCGGGTGCCCGGTCCAAAGGTGAGCATTGATCCGGTCATACCGCCATTCCCGTCGTGAGGCGAGGCGGCGTTGGACCCCACCATCGGCTGCCAGAATCCTCCAGAGTTCTCCCTCCACGCTTCCATCATCGCAGGGGAACCACGCCGACGGCCTGTTCGTCCCGTCCGGCTTGTCCAGGTTCAATTCGAGCCGCTCCCACGTCATCCAGTCGCTCGACCAGGGCGCTGCGGTCAGGCTCCCCTGCAGGTTGTGGAACGTGCAGGGGACCCGGATGTCGATCATGTTCTCTTCGTTGAGGTCATGCGTAGTGATCGGATTTGTGAAGAGAACTCCACTGCCGATCTCGTCATTCACGACCAGCCAATCCTTCCGCAACTTGCACTCGAAGCCGTTGCCGAGGTTCGCGAACTTGCGCCATACGTCGTCCGGGACCGGGACGCCGAATGACCACAGTTCGCTATACTCGTAGTAGCCGCTGAAGAGCGGCGCGACGGAGACCTCGGCATCGGTCTCCTGCACACCTCCGACCCAGTGGTGGAACAACCCAATGTCGAATGGATGACCAGCAGAGGTGTTGTAGGTATCGTAGCGGTAGTAGCCGCCGGAGACGCCGGTGGCGTCCTTGTTTTGCTTCCACAACCGGGGAACGACGCCCTTGGCGCGAGGGTAGCCACCCTCTTCCCACGAGACCCCACCAGACACCGCCCCTGCACAACGATAGATCGTGATGGTGTTGCCAGTCGGCACAGTCTTCCAGTAGGTGTTGGCGTCGGAGCGAGGCTCAGAGTAGGCAGGATCGTGGGATGTCCCACGCCAAATCCACTGCCCCGCACTGTCGATGTCAATGTAGAATGTCCAGGATGCGAAATTCACTCCGACTCCGCCCGCCACAGGACCGCCGTTCACTGTGGCCCAAGCGTAACCCTGACCGACATTGCCGAGGCGAGCATAGTCCATGTAAACGGCAATCCCCATATCCAGTTCCGTCTCGGATGCCAACTGGTAGTTGCCGTTCGCACTGCAGTTTCCAATTGTGGTGAGCGTCAGAGTGTTCTCGTCCCCGTACCACTTTCCCTCGCCAGTTCGCTGGGCCGGATGTCGGAGTCCGCTCTGTCCTGCAGGAAATGGGTCAGGGTCAGTGACTGCCGCCCGACGGTAAGCGCCCGACAACGAGATCGCGAAGTCCTCCTCGATCTCTGCCGGTCCGAGCCACTCCCAGTTGCTGTAGGGCGGACCGTGACCTGGGTGGTCATACGCCTGCCAGCCAGCGACCACATACTCAACGTCTATCACAGGGGATGACGGAGGATCGCCAGGAACCCTAGCCTCAATAGCCCACATCGCCCAGAAGTAGATCGCGTTGACCATTCCCTCAGGAGGATTCCTGAGTGCCTGCCATGCGGTAACAGCAGCTATCTGGTCAGGGTCGGTGGGATACGCGTTCGAGTTGCGAACGTGGTACAGGTACACGCGGCCACCAGTCATTGCCACAGACACGTTCGAGGGTATCCAGTCCCAACCCGGCTGCGCGAAGCTGATGTCCAACTTCAGCGTACCGTTACAGGCGACCCCGACATCCTGTTGGCCCTTCGCGCCGAACGGCATCTTGCTCAACTCTCCTCGGCTCGGATGGTACGTCCGCTTGAATGAGCACCCTTGCTCTCGCCGTTCCGCCGGCGCTTTCGCCTTTGCTTCTTCCTCAGCGCGTCCTTCGATCTTGGCAGGTTCGCTCCCCTCCTTTGTCGTCTTCGCGACTTCCCCGGCCACCGTGAATGTCCACCACGTCAGCCCGATCAGGAACACCCACATCAGCACCCGCCACCAGCTCATCTCACCCTTCTCCTGCGCCCGCATCTTCTTCCGACGGATCTTCTTGCGCCACCCATCTTTGCTCATGCTCACCTCCAGTCGCACGGCGTCGCCTTACCCAGCAGCCCCGGCAGGTGCGGCCACATGATCGTCCCCAGGACCTCTGGGCACCGCTCGCACCGATGCACCCCACCCCGCTCGTCCACGTAGATGCTCCTGAAGCCCGCCTTGCAGTCACCCTCGGGACAGAGTACCTCCCCGCCCACTCGCAAGTCCAGCGGCCCGTGCGTCCGGTCCAGGTGCCTCAGGGCCTTCACCCAGGTCGCGTCTCCGAGCGGGGACTCCGGGGAGACGTGAACCGTCAACTTGCGTTTGACGGTTGCCGCCGGCGCCAGGACTGCCGGGGCACCCTCCAGAATCCCCCGGACCTGCTGCCACCGCACGTCCCACGAGTTAGAACGAACGAACGCTTCCGACGGCGGGTCAATGCGCCGATACGCTGCCGCCCACAAGCACGCCTCCACGAACTCCCCCCGCCCCGCCAGGACCACGTAGTCCCGGTCTGCCAGCGCCTCCATCTCCGGTGTCGCCACCGTCCACAGGCCGGCGGCGGCATACTCCCAGACCTTCACCGGGTCCACACCCGCGCAGATGTCCCGGTGCCGGAATGGAATGATGCCCACATCCGCCGCGGAGATGTAGCGGATTGTTTCCTCCCGCTGTATCTCCCCCAACATCACTGCGCCTGGCACGTCCACTCCCTCCTGTGCCCCTCCGATGATCGTGGTCCGCAGCCGCTTGCTCTCCCCAACCAACTTCATCAGCTCCCAATCGATCCAACTGCCCCACATCGACCCGACAAAGATGGCCTGCGGCAGTCCCCCACCAGCCTCCTTCCGTGGCACAGGCTGTGACGGACCCCCTTGCAGCACCAAGTGAGCATCCGGGCGCCCGAGGCGGCCACAGCGGGCTACCAGGGCCGGCGCCGATGCCGTCACGACTTGAGCGGAATCCAGTAACTCCCGCTCATGCGTCAGGCCCGCTCCCGTCAGGTCCCCGTGCCGCTCGAAGGCGTCCCAGTTGTCCAAGCAGTCATAGGCGACCCGCCATCCGTACTTCTGCAGCTCCTGCGCCTTCGGCCAGTACTTCGCGAGGCAGCAGACGACCCAGCCGGGATCGCCGAAGAGTGCCCAGTTCACTACCGCGTCCCAGTCGTGGTAGATCTCCACGCCAGCGACCGTCGCGTCCTCCTTGTCCACCCCGGAGTAGTAGGCCACGCCCTCACCCGCCCGGGCGGCCGCGAGCGCGAGCTGGGGTGGGCGCTGCCCTCCCCCGGTGCAGCCGAATGCACAGCCGCTCAGGAAGAGGGTGCGCATGATGGCCCCTCCTCGATGTACTGCCACAAGTCCGTACATGGGCAGTTGTCGGCGTCGCAGACCTTCGCTTCCGTCAGCAGCGTCACCCCGTCGAAGATGCTCCCCAGGCAGCTCTCTTCGTCCTTGTAGAGCGACAGGCAACGATGGACCTGACCGCCCCACTGCATCCAGGCGTAGTCCTTGCCCGCTCGACACATCCGCCCCCGCGGGGACCCAGACATCAGGTAGAGGTCCAGGTGCGCCCGGGCGCTCTCCGGCTCCGCGTTGAGTTCGAGCAGCAGGTCCGTCTCTTCCTGGGTGTAGGCCGGCGGGTAGTACTTCCCGTTCCACTCGCCGCCGAACCTGAGAGCGTTGGCCGTCAGGCCGACAGCGCGCATCTCCCAGACCCACCGCTCGATGTGCTTCATGTGCGGCGGGTAGCCCACGATCCCCACGACCGCGATCGGGAAGCCCTCCGCGATCACCCACTGCGCCTTCTCGATGAACGCTTCGACGGATGGCCAGAGGTGGGGATGGAAACTCGCGCAGAAGTTGAGGTTGCCGTTCGTCGGCATGAGCTTCAGGCGCTCTTTGGGGAAGACGAGGTTGCAGGTGATGTCCACCCGGTTGCGGCGGGCCACCTGCCCTATGATCCGAGCGATCTGGTCGTTGACCATGCCGTCGCCCCATGCCGTCACCGCGTAGAAGGGGCCGGGGTCCTCGCCGAGTTGCAGCATCGCCCGCAGGTACTCATCGGGGTCGCAGGGGAGGCTGGAGTTCTGGAGGGTGCGCCCGTACTCGGTGCAGCAGTACGGACACTTGGGGTCGGCGTTGCAGAGGCTCGTGCAGGCCCACGACAGCCTGAACTTCGGCCCCAGCGGACCGCTGTAGTCCACGAACCGCTCCGGCAGCGCCAGTAGCTCATCAAGCGTCATCGTAGAGGTCCCCTCGCAAATGGAACGGCCCCCGCCTATGGCACGTTGGGCTCCTGCGGGGGAGAGTCCGACGAGCTATGAGGGCGGGGGCCGTTCCGAAGCGATTCTCGTGGCAATCTCCTCCGCAGGAGCGGGATGACTCTACTCCCAAGGGTGTCAACCTGTCAACCCCCTAGCGCTTGCGCTTCTTCGTCCTCGTCTTGCGCTTCTTCGACTTCACGATCTTGGAGTCGTACTTGGCCGTCCACCGCCGGGCGATCTTCGGGTGCTTCGCGTACATGAAACGGCGCTGGGCTGCGGAGCGGAAGGGCGTAGGACATCACCTCTGGTCGCTAGACATAGGGACTGGCCGAGAAGTCTGCAGCGAAGCCGCCTCTGCCCAGCCGCGGCGTCCGCACCCTCGAGACGGCGAGGGCGGGGGCGAGGGCGGGGGCGAGACTCGCCCCGCGAGTTGCCTGCATTCTCTCGGACTGCGCAATCCTGCCGTCAATGGCCTGGTTCGCGGCGGCTTTCATGTCGTGCAGGTCGGTGAAGTTCAGTGAGAGGTTGAATGGGCCGCCACCGGCACCATTCGGCGTGATCGTGCCCCCAACATTCGGAGTGAAAAGCTCAGGGCCGCGCTCCCCGACCATGTAGGAGGTGCCCGCGGTCACCGGGCCACCGGAAGCACGGGCACCGGCATATTCCTGGGCGGATTCCTTGCGAAGGCGATCTGCCACCGCCTCCCACTTATGCCCCTCACCCAGGTCTCCGCGAGCGTAGGCATCCCTAGATTGCTTTTCACTGTGGGAGATGGCCTCCTCTTGAGGCATGTTGCGAAGTCGTGGTCTCGCACCCCCGCCTGGCGGCATGGAGGCTGCACCCTCGCCGACCAGTTTCACCGCTTCCCCCGCCCCCACCAACAAGCCTAGAATGTCCTTCGCGTCTCCAATCCTGCGCATCCCCACCAGGTCCTTGACGATATCTATGGCCCCGAGTTGAACCTTCCTCCCCAGCAGATCCACGAACAACTTCAGTAGCGGCAGGGCGTTGTTGCCGATCCATTCGATGATGGGCTTCAAGGCCGCGACGATCTGCGGGAACCGCTCACCCATCGCAGTCGCGAAGGACCCGATGGCATCCAGCATCTGCTTGACGGCGGTGGTGATCGATTCGATGAGTTCAATGAGGCCTGGCTGCATCTTCTCGAAGGCCGCCACGATCTTGGGGAACGTGTCCGTCGCGAACTTGATGCCGATCTCCCCAAGCGCCTCCAACTCCCCCCTCAGGATCGGCAGGTATGTCATCACGAACCTGTCGATGTTAGGCAGCAAGGCCTGCAAAACCGTCAGCATTGTTGGGAGGAGGTCCAACCCCAACTGGAACACGTACTGCGCCCAGCCCCGGAAGAACTCGATGGCCTGCGAGATCAGTGGCAGCAGGTTCGGCAGCCACGCTGTCACCTGCAGGCCGAAGTTCAAGAGGTCCTGGAACCAGCCGACGATCTGGCCCGAGTTCTGAGAGAGGAACAGCGCCAGTGTGTACCCCAGGTTCACGAAGCCCGCTGCCAGCAGTGGCACCACCGTCGTCACCCAGTTCGTGAACAGCGGCACGCCCACACTCAGCAGCCAGGACCCCACGTTGACGAGCGAGGCGAGCACCGTCTGCGCCAGCGCCGGCAGTTGCCCGATGAAGTTCTGCATCACCGGCACCACGCCCCAGAGCGCATCCTCGATGTAGGGCAAGGAGCTGGCGAAGACCTCCATGATCCGCTGGACCGCGAGGATCGCGGGGCCCGCGAGTTGCGACAGGGGCCGAGCGATTGCCATGATCGCCTGCCCCGCGATCTGCCCGAACCGCTGGAACATCCCGAGGTCGCTGACGACACCGACGAGCCTCTGCAGCCAGCCCACCAGATCTCCGAGCGTGCCGCCGAACCCGCGCGACATCTGAATCTGCGCACCCTCCCACAGGTTGAGCAGGATCTTCCAGGCGCCCTGCAGGGTCATCAACTGGTCGCGCTGCATCTGGTAGGCCAGGTTCGTGCCGGTGATCGACTTCTCCATCTTCTCCAGCGCAGCACTGCCCTGCGTCAAGAGAGCGTAGAGGGCCGAGGCCGACCGGAGGTTGAAGGCCTTGCCGATGAGGGCGATCACGTCCTCCTTCGGCCTGTAGCGCATCAACTGCTCGAAGACTCGAACGATCTCGTAGAGCTTGTGATAGGCCGGGTTGATGTCGTTCAACTCGAACCGCGACTCTTTGAGGGCCTTCCGAAGTTCGATGACCCCCTCGGGGTCCATGTCCAGGTTCACGAGCGCCTGGTACTTCTTCACCACGTCATCCACATCGATGCCGAGGTCCGCGAGGGCTGCGGCCTGAGCCCCGGTCGCCTCACCGAAGGCATTGAACTGCTCGACGATCTTCTCCAGCGCCCCCTTGCCCATCGCCCGGTCGATGTCCGTCATCGTCGCCTCAAGTGAGGCCGCAAACCCGGTGAACTTGTCGAACGCCTTCTGCGCCTTGTCGGTCCCGGCCGAGAGGTTCGAGAGCAGGTTGCGAAAGGCGGTGCCGGCCTGAGATGCGAGGATGCCCTGCTGGGCGAAGACGCCAAGTGCCGCCAGGGTCTCCTCGAGGCTGTAGCCGAAGGCCGAGGCGATTGGCGCGGCGTACTTCATGGACTCGATCATGCGGGGAACGTCGGTGGCGGACTTCGCCGCCGCCGCAGCAATAGCGTTGATGACCCGCGCCGACTCGCTCGCCGGGAGGTTGAAGGCATTCAACATCGAGATCAACATACGGCCCGTGTCTGAGACCTTCTCCAGGGTCGCGTTCGCTAGGGTGATCGCAGCCGAGGAGACAGTCACGATGTCCGTGAAGTTCGAGAATCCAGCCGAGGCGATGTCCCACATCGACTTCATGGCCTCGGTCGGCAGGGTCGCCGTGAACTTCGTCATCGCAATCGCGGCATTCGCGAGCCAGTCCCGCATCTGCATCCCCGCGGCGCCGAAGGCCCCCATCGCGGTCGCGGTGTTCGCGGTCTGCTGCTCGAACTCCGCCCCGATGACCGTGGCGTTCTTCAGCATCTCCGCCGAGAGGTCGGCGACGGACCTCACAGCCCGGACCGAGGTGGTGATCAACCACTCCAGCGCCTGCACGCTCCCCGTGATCGCCGCCCGGAAGGGGATGGCAATGTAGCCCACGATGGCGCGGTTGACATTCCAGATGCCCTCGGCCACCCTCTTGCAGACGTTGTACAGGGCGGTGAGAAGGCGGAGTCCGGTCTCGACACACCAGTTGAAGTACTTCCAGACGGCGATGACAGTGGCGACTATTGCGGCCAGTGCCAAGAACCCAAGGACGCAAGCCCGACTTGCAGTCCCGACTGCCATGATGCTCCCGGAAGCCTCCGCCGATCCGGCACTGATGCGGGAGAACGTCTGCCCGATGCGCGCCGCAATCGTCTGGCCGATGATCGGGGCCAGCATGTCCTCGAGCTTCTTGCGCAGGGAATCGGTGGCCTTAGCCGCCGCCCCGGCGCCGGCAGGGGCCAAGTTGAGGGTGGCATTGAGCTGCAAGGTCCCGGAAGGGACGATGACCTTGTCTACCTCAACCGTCAGGCGTACTGTCGTCTCGCGGTCCGCCATCGGAATCGTCCTTCGGTGGGTTCTTGGCGCTGCCGGCCTGCACGGCGCGAATCGCGTTGAGGAAGATGTACCAGATCCGCGCCTTCACCGGATGCTGCTTGTTCAGGGGCTGACCGTCCGGGAATCCAACCCCCTCCGCAATCCACGCCGCCTGTTCAAACATCTGCGTGAGGTCCAGGGCGAACTGTGTTTCCCGTGGGCTCTCCAGGCGGCTCCGGGCCGCCTCCGCCGCCTCCGCATTGATGCGCCGCCGCTCCGCCAGCACTTGCTGGAAACGCCGCCTCTCCTCCTCTGAGGCGGTGGCGGCGTTGATGACGACCTGCTCTGCTCCCTCGGAGGCCGCTATCTCAGCGGCCTCCGCTTCCTGCTCTACCAGGGCGTTGACAGCGGCAAGGGGATCGAACTTGCCCGTAGCGATGAACTCATCGGCTACGAGCCTGGCCCTTCCCCCAAATCGTCGAGGTCCTCCTGGCTCGGTATGTCTCGGCAGCCCACCTCATCGAACTTCGCCTCGATCTCCTTGCGGAGATTGCGGACCTCGCCGTTCACCTCGACCGCAGTAGCCCTCAGCATCGCCTCATAGATCAGGCGGTTCTCGCGGTTGTCACCATCCCGGGCCGGTACGAAGGTTGCGTCCTTCTCCTGGTCCCCGTCGGTCCTCTTGACACGAATGGGGAGGCGATAGTTGCTGAGTTGCTGGACGCACTTCTCGACGAAGGCTGCCTGCACGTTCGCCGCGAAGGATGCCCCGCCGGTCTTGGCCCTCATGTCCACTTCGATGTCCGGCGCCGCCGCCTTCGTGATCTTGTCCTCGTTCACTCCGGGGTGCTTCATCTCGAGGAAGTACCCGCCCGCCTCGCCCTTGTTCACCGGCCATTCCCAGATGACCGGCTCATCCCCGATGACCAGCCTGTAGCCCTTCGAGACTTCCTGCCGCGGTGCAGCCTCTGCCTCAGCCATCATGGCCTCTTCATGTCCGTCTCCTGGTACCATCTCCTGTTCCTCCATTCATGGTTCTTACGATGTCCCGCAAGTGATTGCGGTGTTCCTCGTATGAAGTCACGTCCACCATGACGCCTGACTTTTGCGTGCGGATCATTTGCACAATCTGCTTGGCCTCGTTCATCGATGCAGTCGGAATCTCCAGGACGAAGATGACAGACATGCCGTCGCGTTCGGAGGCCACATGGGGAAAGCCGTGGGCCATCAGTGCGGCGGCGAGATTCAGCCTCTCGGTCCTGATCGTCTCATGGTCCGGCATTGGCTAGGACTCCACCCAAGTGAAGCACTCGGCTCCAGGTTTGCCCAACCCTCCCAGGGCCTCGAAGGCCACACCGTCGTACATGACCATGCCGGACCCCGGCAGCGAGGGCCAGCCTCCGTCGGAGAAGACGATGCGAGGGAACGTCAGAAGGCCGCTGGTGAGACCCTGCTGGAACTTGAGCGCATAGGAACCCTCGATCGTCCCACTCATGTAAGCATCGAGGATCCCAATGTCGAAGAAGAAGCGATTGAAGCTGCCCTTCCACTGAGTCTTGGCGGTGTTGGGGAGCGCATACGGTCCGAGGCGGCCGTACATGATCGTGCTGGCCTCGTCGGCGCCGAGGACCATGTTGTCCCACTCTGGCATGTGGTTCTTGGTGTACTGATCCGTTGCTGGAGTGGTCGTGGTGGTGGATAATTGAGCAGTAGCACCATCGAACGTGTAGGGCTTGCCATCCATCCAGGCCTCGGGGGCGTAGGCCGGGAAGTTGCCCGAGACCCCGTGAATGGGAAGACCACCTCCCAGGACCTTGATACTGAGATCGACCGTCTTCCCGCCCTCGAGCTTGAAACCGCCGCCGGTGCATTTGCAGTCTGGGAAGACCCAGTATTCGCCATTCCCGAGGAACTCGTAGAGGGTGGCATACTGACCCTCGAATGGATCAGTGGCAGCACGAGCGAACAGCCACTTGAACAGGTTGCTGCCCTCGGTGGGTGTGGTAGCAGCCAGCATCCCTGGGACAAATGGGACGTTGATCGTACCCTCAGTGATGAGACTGGACGTGAAGTAGTGCGCCCGCTCGAAGTTGCCGGCGTTGCCCTGGTAGAACTCCTTGGTCCGCTTCGGCTTGAGGTCGGTGCCGTCACGGAGCGGGAAGACAACCGTGGATGCTGCGGCCTTCAGATCCTCTCCTAGATTGGCCTGGAGCTTGAACCCGAGCATCGGAGACTTGTGGGGAACGAATGCCATGGGAGTGCCTCCTACAGGGTGACCTCACCCTGGCGAATGAACACGTCGATGTCCGCCCGAACCTGACCGCTGCCGAACCACTGACTGTCCAACTCCATCGTCTCCTGGCTCGCCCCCGCCTTCGCCGAGACGACCAGTTTCGTCTCATCGAGCGCGGGGCTGGCATCCAGGACGGCCGCGATCCCGTCGCACCACTCCTGCAAGACCACCCCGAGCTTCTCCTGGTCCTGGGAGACGTTCCAGACCTGGATCTCGCAGGCCATCCGCCGCTGCACCAGCCCCGCCACCGTCGCCCCCGTCGCGTCCTGGCTCCGGCAAGTCTCCGAGATCTTGGTCCAACCTCGGTCCAGGACCAGCACGCAGGGGACCTCTGCCGGTTCGACGTACTTGTCCCTGAAGTGCCACTTGACCTTGCTGGGGCGGAAGCCCAGAACCTTCGCCGGCATGTAGGCCGTGATCGTGTCCTTCACGGCCTTCAGCATCGCCAGAGAAAGGGTATCGGCCATCCTACGTCACCCGCGCCTTGCGAAGGCGTCCGCTGGGACTGCGGCGGTAGGCGCCGCCGCCGGCGATCAGTTGGACCGCCTGGCCGGACGACGTGAAGCCCGTCACCCGCCGAAACGTCCCGCTCCACTGCCCCGTCCCCGGATTGAACCAGCCCCGCGTCACCGGGGCCTGGGTCACATAGTCCATGATCGCTTCGACGAAGGAATCCACGTTGTCCTCATTGATGCTGATGGGCGGGCGCGGCTCGACCTGATCCGAAATCGTCCCATCGATGCGCCAGTATTGGCTGCCACCCTGCGCCATGAGACCGCCGACATCTTCCGCATTCGAGTCGCTACTCCACACGTGTTTGGTGCTCCAGTACGGCATTTCCCTTTTCCCCGACCAATCACCAACTGGAGCATCCGAACCGATCTCGAAAAAGTGAGGCCCATCTCGCTCATAGTGGTCATCCGACTGCCCAGTCAGTTGAGCCCGAAGTCTCCCCGTCAAGACCCCCGGTGGCGTTCCAAAGTGAACCGCCTTCCAGCCACCGTAGTCGCCGAGGTTGGGCTCCCACGGGATGCCCTCGTCGGCGTGATCCCCCGTCTGGCCACCACTCGCATACAGGTCCGCCTCCGCCTGGAAGAAGACCTGCCTGACGGCGTTCCAGGCAGGTCTCAGGTCCGTCAGTCGGCCACATACCCCTCCGCCTCCGACCCCCAGTTGCGGGTTGCCCATGTACTTCGCGACGCCTAGCTTCGCGATCTCCTCCAAATCCAGGCCGAGCCACATGCGGGCCATGATCGGTGCCTACCAGTGTTCGCTGTCACCCGGAGTGATGTGGGACCGTTTCCCGAAGGCGTTGGTCTCGCGAGCGGTGCCGCCCCCATCCGTGGGGATCATCACCTGCGGACTGCTGGCATCCGGGGCGTCGGCGGGGACCAGGGGCGTCTTCAGTCGCGCAATCCAGGCATCGGCGTCCCGGTCCAGTTCCACCGACCGCCTGGGGGCCGCCTCCCCACCGGACATCCGGCTCGACCAGCGCACGTACTCGGCTGCCGCTCTGCGCCCACACACGTTCTTCGCGACATCGAAGGAGTCGGGGTGCAGTATCTCGTCGAAGGGAACGGAGAACCGGATCGCGAGTTCGGCGTCGAAGGCGGCCTCGGCATTGGCCAGGAAGGTGTCCTCCAGCCGCTCGGTATCCGGGGCCCCGAAGACATCCGGGTCCAGATACTGCCAGGCATCCTGCCAGTCCGTGTAGTGAAGTGCCACGAGCCACTCCTCCGCTTAGGCGGGTGCCAGGGCCGGACCGAGTAGCTCGGCGAGGACGGCCTCCTCGTCGAACTTGCTCTCGGCGTTCGGGGAGTACCGGTTCTGGTATTCCTCGTCAATCGCGATGTCAAGGTCGAAGGGCTCGTCCTTGCCGCGGCCTTCCTTCACCTGGTCTGCGACCGCCATGCACGCATCTCGGCGAGCGATGCGCTGAGGGGCCATGCCGATCTGCTCGGACTTGGCGAACTTCTTGTCCGCACGGTGGGCCTCTTTGACCAGGCGCTTGATCGCCTCTTCCGCGGTCAGGAACAGATCGACGACGACTCTACGGTCCTCGTCGATCCGTCCCTTGGAAACGAAGGCTACCGGCTGCTTCGCGGGCATGTGAGTCTCCTTGTCCGTCTCATGTTAGATGGCGTCCCACTCGGTGACGACCGGGTCGGTCCAGGTCGCGTGCGCGAGGTCGATGGCGACCCCCAGGCTGCGCATCTGCACCTTGCAGGCTCCCCAGCGGACGTAGGACTCCTGGCGGTAGTAGGCCTCATTCTCGGGCCCCTGGTAGCGCAGGAGTCGGTCATCCTTGTCGTCCGGCCGGACCGCGTAGCGCCACGCCAGCGGCTTGTAGTTCGGCAGGATGTTCAGGACCACGCCGAAGTAGGTGGGGCAGTAGTCGTTCTCCACCCAGACCACGCCGTTGGTCTTGAACTGCGGGGTGAACCCGTTGATCTGGAGGTCGTTGAGGAGCGGGGTCTTGTCTGCCACGGCACTGACCCACTCAGCCTGGACCTCCATCTTCTCGATCTGGTCGCCGCTGAAGAAGGCGATCAGTTCGCCGACCGGGCCGTGCTCGCTGAGCAGACGCTTCGCGCGAGCCACGTGGGTCAGCGCGGCCACTCCCGATGTCGCGTAAGCGAGGTAGTGGTCGTGGGTGCTGGCCATGGCGTTGTTGCCCCAGCGGGCCGGCGCCGCGGTCGCGTCCCAGAAACCACCGTCGGTGAGGAGCTCCTTCATGATGATCTGGGCCACGAGGCGCTTGTCGGCCTCAATTGCCGAGCTCATCTCGCGCAGCACCTGGCCTGCAGTCAGGCCCTTCTTGATGGCGTCGTTGGTGATGGCTCCACCGACATGGTACTTCACCGGCTGCGGGATGGTGATGGACTGGATGTCCAGGTGCTCGACGGGCGCGATGCTCACGTCCGACGGCGCCTTCTTCATCGTCTTCGCGGACTGCTCCACGTCCAGCGTCGGCTGCCAGGTGGACTCACAAAGCAGTGCCTTGAGGTCCACGGTGGCTGCGTACTCATCCAACATCGCCAGGCGCCGCCGGTACAGGTTCGTCAGCGAGACGCCGTCGCTGGTGTATGGCCCTACAGTGGTGGACTGTGCCATGATACTAGGCCTCCCTATCTGCGGCGCTCGCCGCTACACTTCCCGTGGTCATGGAGGCGTCTCATGGTCCGTCTCATGGGGTCGAACGGTGCTACGAGGTGATGCCGATCTGCTCAGTGTTGCCGTTGCCGATGTCGAACACGAAGGTCGTTGCCGACTTGGCGTGGCCGATGCTCTGCACCGCGTCCAGGTGGGTACTGGGTCTGCTGGTCGTGATAGTGCCTGCGCTCTCTCCGACGTAGAGTTCGGCACCCACCGTCAGCCCGGAAGCGCCCTTCATCTCCGCGCACTTGCGCACCACGGTGATCCTAGTCGCGTCAGTCGCGTTGCCGTCGACCTCAGCGATGCCGATGGCCGGCATCACGGCGTTGAGGGCTGCATTGGCTAACCACAGGAGCCCATCAGTCTTGCGGGCAACGAGTTGCCCTGCGGCGATCGTCTCCCCGCACACCCCTTCGTCACAGTCTTCGGGCAGGTATGGCTTCGAGAACGTGTAGGCCATGATGGCCCTCCTTCCGAGTAGTCCTTCCGATGGGAAGGCCCCTAGCCGAGTGACTTCACGTAACGCCGTTCGGCCTCAGTCACCGACACCTGCTGGTCTGAGGCGATGTACTTGATCTTGGCGATGGCGTCTTCGTCGCCGCTCCAGTCGTGCTTGGTGCCGGCGAGGGCCGGCTCCTCATCCTGCGGCGGCGGGGTGGTCAAAGACGCGCCAATCATCCCCACCGGGGCCATGCACAGGCTCCCCTTGTTGTCCGAGAGATGCTGGACCAGTGCCTGCCGAGAAGCCTCCCCCGGGTTCTGCTCGAGGTCGTCGAGCACCTTGATCGCGGAGGCCGCGAGTCGGTGCCTGACCTGAGCGCCATCCTTGTTGGGGATGGGGAAGATGGAGGCCGCGTAGAGACTGCGGGCCTGGGTGCCGCGGACCGAGGTGACGAGACCCTCCAAGTGCTCGATGCGAGCCAGAAGAGATGCGGTCGTCAGCGGCTCGGGCTCACCCTCAGGCTCGGGTTCGGACTCCGGCTCCGCCTCAGAATCCGACTCCGGCTCGGGCTCAGCGTCAGATTCGGCTTCCGCCTCGGGTTCCGCTGCGGGGTCCGCGGGCGGCACCAGATTCGCCACGAAGGTATCCCAGTCCACCGTCCCGTCCTCGCCTGCCGCCCCGGTCACGATGTCCGCCCAAGCCGTGTCATCCTGGGCTCCGTACAGTTCCTCGTACCTTGCTCGCGCCTGTGCCTCGTCCATGGGTCGGCCTCCTTACGCCTGTGCTGCCCGCAGGTCTGGCGGGAGCAGATGGTCCAGTGTGGGGTTGGATGGGACTTGCATGCCGGCCATCCGCAACGCGCGAACGATCCGGGTGTAGACGACTCTCCGCGACCGTTCCTCTTGGTAGTGCGGGTAGGACTGACAGAAGTACTCGAAGGAGAGCTTGCGTCGAGCCTCTGGCATCAGGGGATACTTGAGGTTCACCGGGTCCGCATAGTGACCGGGCTTTGGGGCATCCTCGCGGTAGTCCGCAGCAGGGGTCAGACGACCATCTTCCCGGACCTCGATACCCCACCTGGCTGCTCGCTGCTCCCGCATCTGGCGGAGCGTTTCTCGGCTCAACTCGGTTGCGGCCGCGTACTGAATCGCGCCCTGCTGCCAGAAGAGAGGACGGTTCGTCAAAGCCGCTGAGACGATGACGTTCGGCTCGCGGTACGGGTTGTTGGGGTTGTCCACCGAGAACACGAGAGAGATGTACTTGAAGATGCCGTCCTGCAGGACCTGGCTTCCCTTCGATGTCCACTTGATGCCGGCCATGAGTTTCGACGGCAAGCGCCGCAACTGCTCGATCCAGCCGAAGGCACCAGTGGGATCTGGGGTGTGGTCGCCGATCTCATCGATGGGGATGCCGCCCGGGCCGGGGCGGCCTGCGAGGAACGAAGCCTGGTAACCGTCAATGTTGCGGGGACCGATCGTGAACTGCCCCTGGACCGGATGCTCGAAAGTGCCCTCGAACATCCCATCGTGCCAGCAGTAGCCGTCATCCTCGGGCGTGAGAGAGGCTCGGATGCAGGACACATACCCCTGGTTGCCATACCCGATGATGGGTTTGTCGTTTGGCATCTCGGAACCTGGTTCGCGGGGCCTCGCGGTCTAGCCGGGGCGCTGGTGAGGGTTGCCTGGGAGGGAACCGTTGGCTACTTTGGGGTCCGCGAGGCCCCTTGATCGGCGCCGCCAACTTGAGCATATTCCTGCCAGCGAGGAAATGTCAAGCGTTTTGGGCAAAACCTGCACACACCCTCGGAGGAGAAAGTGGGGTAGGAAGCGCGCCGCCCACCATTGCGGGGGATGGTGGGCGGCGCTTTCAGTGGGGGGCTTGCGATGCGGTCTTGGAAGAGAACGTACCAGATTGGACGCTCCAGGTCAAGGGGATGTTCCACCGAGATTGCGGACCTGCTACTCGGCGTCAGTCCGTCCCCTGCCACCGACGCTGCAACTCGGCGAGCACGCGCCGACGGACCTCAGCGGGAACGGAGCAACGGGTGTAGGGCAAGAAGCAGGCGCCGGGAGAGAGCAGGGGACAGTGGAGCCGACCACAAAACAGGAACCGGATCGGACAGTCTCCGCAACGCCGTTCGGAGACGGCGGTGGCGGCAGCCATGTCAGGCCTTCGTAGGTTTAAGGTCGTTGATGCCTGCGCTGGCGAGCCACGTCAGCACTGCCAGTGGCACCAGTGCCCCGAGGTCAACCGCCTTGCCCGCGAGCAGGAGGCCACCTGCAGACAACACGAGCGCAGACACCACTGCGGTCACGCGCTTGAGGATCTTGGCCTCGCCCTTGACGGTGCCCTTCGCCTTCTTGATGACCTGCACGATCCAGAAGGCGACGAAGCCAGCCACCAGCGCGAGTATGTCGGGCCTGAGCGCCAATGCCACGAGCGGTTTCCAGGAGAATTCCATCATTGCACCTCCATCGGCTAGTGTTGAGACGACGTCGTGCGTTCGTCTTCCGGGCCTACATGAACAACTTCGCGATGCCGAGCAGCAGCCCCGCCGGACTCACCACTCCGACAAGGATGAGCGAGGACTGCGACGCCTTCGCGTCGGAGCTGACCTGGAAGTCATGGAGCGGCTTGAGTTCGAGCGTCATCCTCGTCCCTATGGATTCCAAATGACTGCTGAGTT
>Ga0315273_10002558_pt1 | contig 21553 bp, 19 predicted proteins | sample YL17G02_0_MG_FD_205753 | JGI IMG/M metagenome (GOLD analysis project Ga0315273, IMG submission 205753) | Sediment microbial communities from Yellowstone Lake, YNP, Wyoming, USA - YL17G02_0 | ecosystem: Environmental > Aquatic > Freshwater > Lake > Sediment | place: USA: Wyoming | collected... | reverse complement strand
GGCCGGAAGAAGTCGACGATCCGGAGCAGCGTGCGTCGGCGCCGCTCCGGTGGGATCGCCGGCGGCACCCCGCCGCCGCCGAACGAGCCGCGCGCCAGCCGACCTGCGGCGCCGCGACCGGTCACGCGGCGCCCGGCAGGCGCGGGCAGCGCCCGCGGGAAGCGTTCACGCGGTGCCCCCCGGGACCCGGGCGCTGACGACCAGCGTGGAGCGCCGCGACGGGGTCCCGCGGGTCAGCAGGTCGCCGAGCACGCCGAAAGCGAACGTCGGGAGCCGCCGTCCCCAGGCGCGGGCGAGGTGGCCAACCGTCTCGATGCGGATCGCCTGGTAGCCGGCCGCGGCCAGTGCGGCCCGCACGGCCATCGGGTCGTTGCAGGCCCCCACGAGCGGGTGCGCGTCGGCCGCGGTCGCCTTCACGACCAGTTGGACGCGGCGGCGCAGCCGGTCGGGCAGGCTGAGGTAAGCGGCTACGAACGGATGGCGCCGGTTGACGGTTGTGAGGACGAGCCGCCCACCCGGCCGAAGCCAGCGGGCGAGGTTGACGAAGGCTGCCTCCGGGTCGGAGAAGTGCTCGACGGTGAACGAGCTGAGGACCACGTCGAAGGTCGCCGGCGGGAAGGCGTCGGCGCTCGCACAGAGGTCGACGGTGGCGAACTCGTCGAGATAGGGGAGCGCCCCCGGCGCCGGGGCGTGGATGTCCACGCCGACGAACCGGCCGATCCGGGCCCGGTGGCGGGCCAGCGCGGAGTTGCGGCCGCAGCCGGCGTCGAGGACGACGACCGCCGGCGGCAGCGCGCCCTCCGCCGCGCGCACGGTCTCGGCCCGCCCGACCGCGTCGTCGAGGGCGGCGCGGACCAGCTCCGGGACGCTGGGGACGATCCCGAGCCGGCGGAGCGTCGCCTCGCGGCGGTTGCCCGCCGCGCCGCGGTCGCTCACCGCGCCGTCGCGCTGACGGTCGCTCACCGCGCCGTCGCGCTGACGGTCTCGACGACGCCGTGCTCCTCCAGCCAGCGCTCGGCGTCGATGGCCGCCCGGCAGCCGTCACCGGCCGCGGTGACCGCCTGGCGGTAGCGGTGGTCGTGGACGTCGCCGGCGATGAAGACCCCCTCGATCCGCGAGGAGGTCTCGTGCTCGACGACCAGGTAGCCTTTCTCGTCCGTCGCCAGCCACCCCTCGAAGGGAGCGGTGTTCGGGCGGTGGCCGATGGCGAGGAAGAAGCCCTCGACGGGGAGGTCGGTCGTCGTGCCGGTTGCCACGTCGCGCAGCCGCACGCCGGTGACGGACTCCTCGCCGAGCACCTCGTCCACGATCACGCCCCGGTGGATCTCGATCCCCGGATGGCTCTCCGCGCGAGCCTGCATGATCTTGCTGGCGCGGAACTCGTTGCGCCGGTGGAGGAGGTGGACCATCGAGGCGAAGCGGGTCAGGTAGAGAGCCTCCTCGAGCGCCGTGTCGCCGCCGCCGACCACGGCGACCACCTTGTCCCGGAAGAAGAAGCCGTCGCAGGTCGCGCAGGCCGAGACGCCGTGACCGCGGAGCCGCTCCTCGGACGCGAGGCCCAGCCAGATCGCCGACGCCCCCGTGGCGACGATGACGGCCTGGGCGTGGTACTCGAGGCCGCCCGCCCACGCTCGGAAGGGGCGGCTGGAGAAGTCGACGCGGTCCGCCTCGACGTCGACGACGCGCGTGCCGAAGCGTTCCGCCTGCTGGCGGAAGCGGAGCATCAGCTCGGGCCCCTGGATCCCGTCGGGGAAGCCCGGGTAGTTCTCGACGTCGGTCGTGATCGTCAGTTGGCCGCCGGGCTGGTAGCCGGCCAGGACGATCGGCGCGAGGTTCGCGCGGGCGGCGTAGATGGCGGCCGTCAGGCCGGCCGGGCCGGAGCCGAGGATGAGGACGCTCGTCTCTTGGGGACCTGCGGTGGTCGGCGCGAGGGGGACCGCGGCGAGGGGGGCCGCGTCGCCGGCGCCGAAGTCGATGGCGAAGCCGCCGAAGGGGGAGGTGGTGTCGGACATCGGAAGGGCGGGTCTCGTGCTGGGGTCGGCCGCGGGCACGCGCGGATCGGACCCCTATCCTATAGCACGCCGCATATACCCCCTGGGAGTATCGGACGAGGGCAGGGGTCACGCCGCGCCCCGCTGCGTGGGCGCGCTGCCCGCGCGGTGGCGCGCCGCAGCGCCGGTTCGGGCGGCGCATCAGATGGCGTGGACCAGCTCCGCGAGGCGAGTCGCCAGGGCATCGACGCCCGCCTGTTCGATGTTCTGGATTCCGACGATCACGTGCTGCGCGCCCGCGTCCGCCAGCCCGGCGAAACGCTCGGCCGCGCCCTCGGGCGTCTCCGTTCCCGCGCGACCCTCGGTGGATAGGCGGGTGCTCTGTAGCGTCGTGCGCTCGATTTCTTCGAATGGCCGGCCGACCGCCTCGCAGTGCTCGCGCAGGATCGCGTACTTGCGGCGCAGGATCTCGGGCCCGCCGAAGACGTTCGTGGCGTCCGCGTACCGCGCCACCAGGCGCAGCGTCTTCTTCTCGCCGCCGCCGCCGATCATGATCGGGACGCGCGGCCGGGTGATCGCCTGGGGGGAGTTCAGGAGGCGTGTCGCCGTGTAGTGCGCGCCATCGTGGCGAGCCTCCGTGCCACGCTCGCCCTGCCACATCGCGTGGGCGATGCGGAGCGTCTCCTCCAGCATCTCGAAGCGGGTCCCGAGCGGCGGCATCGGGAAGCCCAGGCCGTCGCTCTCCTCCTGGTTCCAGGCAGCGCCGATGCCCAGCCACGCCCGGCCGCCGGAGAGGACGTCGAGCGTGGTCGCCGCCTTCACCCAGAGCCCCGGCAGCCGGTAGTGGACGCCGCCGACCATGAGCCCTACGCGCGCCCTGCTCGTGTGCGCCGCCAGGAAGCCAAGGGCCGTCCAGCCCTCCAGCATCGGGTCCTCTGCCGGCCCGAGGCCGCGGATCTGGAAGAAGTGGTCCATGACCCAGATGGAGTCGAACCCGGCGTCGTCGGCGTGGCGGGCCACGCGGGCCAGGGTCGACCCGATCGCCGGGGTGCCGCCGGCGTAGTCGAAGCGGTTGAGTTGGAGGCCGATCTTCAATGGGAGGCTCCTGGCGTGCGGGGCTCGGGTGACCGAGCGTACACCGGGGCCCGCCGGCCGCGCCCGCGGATCAGCGGAAGAGGTCGAGCTCGGGTGGCATGAGGACGTCGGCCCGGACGCTGCCCTCGCCGGGCGGCGGGGCTGCCCCGCGGACGAGCGCCACCGGCCGGCCCGCCGCCTTGCCGAGGACGAGCTCGGCGGCCGAGGCGATCTCGTCCGCCACGGCGCGGACGGTGGCGGCCATGATCCGGCCGTCGGCGTCGGGAGTGCCCCGCAGGTCCTCCAGTGGGCGGAAGCCGGCGACGCCGATCGCGAGGTCGGTGATCCCGAAGCGCCACGGCCGGCCCAGGCTGTCCGAGACGACCACTCCCGGGGCGATCCCGAAGCGGGCCCCGAGCGCGTCGCGGATCCGCCGGGCCGAGGCGTCGGAGTCCTCCGGGAGGAGCAGCACCACCCGGCCGCTCCCCGGGCCCACGTTGCTCGCGTCGACGCCGGCATTGGCGAGGACGAAGCCGTGGCGGGTCTCGGCGATGATCACGCCGTTGGCCATCCGGACGACGCGGACCGCCTCGCGCAGGACCACCTCGACCTGGCGGGGGTCGCGCTTCCAGCGTGCCGCGAAGGCGACCGCTTCGGGCCGGGGCTCCACGGTGGCCAGGTCGACAATCGCGCCCTCGGCCTTCGACACGACCTTCTGAGTGACCACGATGACGTCGTCGGGGCGGAGCGGCAGGGTGCCCGGTGTCGCCGCGAGGGCGTCGCCGACGAGGGCCGCCAGGTCGTCTCCCGGGCGCACCTCGGGGAGCGGCGCCAGCGGGAGGATCACGAGGGCGTCGGCCGGGCGCGTCGGTTCGCCGAACGCCCCGGATGGCGCGCCGGGCGCCCCGGATGCCGCGCCGGGGCCGCTCACGGCAAGTCCCGCCCGCAGTTCGCCGAGTCCTGCGGCCTCGGCCGCGAGGAGGTCGTCGGGGGTGTCGAGATCGAGCGTCAGCGGCCCGTCGAGCTCGAGGTAGACGGCGCCGGCCGCCCGGGCCGCCGCGGCGTGGGCCGCCCGCGAGCCCTCGCCGAAACGGAACGCGATCGCATCCGGAGGCGCCACCAGGAGGACGTTCGTGCCGCTGCCGGCGCGGTCGGTCACGAGCGCGACGAGCGCGCGCGGCGACGCTCCGGCCGCCCCTGGCGACCCTCCGACCGCGCCGGGCGACGCCGCGCCGGCGCGGGCCAGCTCGACGATCCGGCCCAGCTCCGCAGCGGTGACCGCCGGCAGGTCGGCCGGGAGGACGAGGACGCCGTCGGCGCCGGCAGCGCTGGCCCACGCGCGTCCCGCGGCCAGTCCCTCGTTCAGCCCGCCGCGCTCCTGGGCGACGCCGCGCGCACCGAGCGTGCTCGCCAGCGCAAGCACCTCCGGGTCCGCCGAGACGACGACGACCGCCACGAGCGCCTCCGTCGCGGCCGCGGCAGCGACCGTGCGGGCGAGGAGGCGCTCCACGAGCGCCCGTCGCTCCTCTGCGTCGAGCGCCTCACCCAGGCGGGCTTTCGCACCCTCCAGCCCCCGGACGGGGACGAGGGCGACGATCCGCTCGAGGGTGAGACGACGGTCCGGCACGGATCGATCGTAGACGAGGCCGCGCTCGGGTACCGTACGGATCGGCATGACCACCCCACCCGCGACCGCCGCGACCCCGTCGCTCACCTTCCTGGGCCACTCGACGATGCTCATCGAGATCACCGGGACGCGAATCCTCACCGACCCCCTCGTCCTCGAGCGCCTGCTCCTCCTGCGGCGAATGACGAGCCGCCTGGACCCGGCGCACCACCGCGACCTCGACGCGGTGCTGATCTCGCACCTCCACGTCGACCACCTCCACGTCCGATCCCTGCTTCAGATCGGCCGGGAGACCCGGGTCATCATGCCGGCCGGCGGCGAGCGCCTCCTCCGGTCGCACGGGTTCACCCGGGTCGAGGGCGTCCGCCCGGGCGACACGGTGGACGTCGGCCGAGTCCGGGTCACCGCGACCTTCGCCGACCACGACGGGCGGCGCCCCCCACTGGGCCCGGCCGGCCCGGCGCTCGGCTTCGTCCTCGAGGAAGGGCCGACGAAGGTCTACTTCGCGGGCGACACGGACGTCTTCCCGGGCATGGCCGACCTGGCCCCGGGCCTGGACGTGGCCATGCTCCCCGTCTGGGGCTGGGGCCCGCGCCTGGGGCACGGCCACATGAACCCGCGCCGCGCCGCCGAGGCACTCCGCCTCCTCATGCCCCGCTACGCGGTGCCGATCCACTGGGGAACCCTCTGGCCGTACGGGTTCGGCCGCGTGATGCCGGGACGCCTCACGGACCCGCCCCGCGAGTTCGCCCGCTTCGCCCGCCGCTATGCCCCCGGCGTCCGGGTCATCCTGACCCCGCCCGGGCAGCCGGTCTCGTTCGATCCCGATGGGCCGGATCCGGCGGTCAGGACGCTCCGCGCCAAGCCGCCGCGACCACCGCGACTGCCAGCGATGCCCGGGACGCGTCGTCGCCCATGACCGTCGGGCCCACCACGGGCTCGATCCCCAGGCTCGCGATCGCCGGCGCTTCGGCCGCATCCACGTCGTCGACGAGGAGCGCGTCGATCAGGCCGGCGTAGAGACGGGCGATCCCGGTCGCACTCGATTCCGCTCCGAGGGAGCGCGCCATCCGGTCGGCCGGGCCCTTGAGCGCGCGCCCGCCGACGAGGGGCGAGACGGCGGCGACCCGGACGCCCCGCGCCCGCGCCGCCTCGAGCAGGCCGCGCATCCCGGGCACGGCGAGGATGGGGCCGATCGAGACGAACGGGTTCGAGGGGCAGATGACGATCGCCTCGGCCCAGGTGAAGGCCGCCGCGACCTCCGTCGTCGGCCGCGCCTCCTCGATCCCGGCGAAGACCACCTCGAGGACGTCGGGCGCCTGGTGGAGCCGCACGAAGTAGTCCTGGAAGGCAAGCCAGCCGTCGGGCGTCCGGACGCGAGTCCGCACCGGCTCGTCTGTCATCGGCAGGATGGGCGTCGCCACGCCCAGCGCCCGCTGCGCGCCGCGGTTGGCCTCCGTCAGCCGGGCGCCCTCCCGCAGGCGGCGCGTCCGGTGGACGTGCAGGGCCAGGTCGTTGTCGCCGAGGCGGAACCAGGCCGGCTCGCCGAGGCGCTCCAGCATCGCGGCCGCGGCCCAGGTCTCCCCGGCAAGGCCCCAGCCGCGCTCGCGGTCGGCCAGGCCGGCAAGGGTGTAGAGCACGGTGTCGTGATCGGGGCAGACGAGGAGGCCGTGGAACTCCTGGTCGTCACCGGTGTTGACGACGACGGTCAGCTCGCCGCGCCCGAGCACCTGCTGCAGCCCGTGAGCGAGCTTCGCCCCGCCGACCCCACCCGCGAGCGCCACGACGCGCGGCACGACGTCCCTCAGCCCGCCAGCGCTGCCCGGACCTCGCCGATCCGGGCGATGGTCTCAGCGTCGTACGGCGCGGGCAGGCGCACGACGATCGTGCGGAACCCGAGGTCGACGTACGGGCGGATCGCGGCGGCGACGAGCTCGGGCGGGCCGAGGAGCGTCGGCACGTTCCCGGCGTCGGGCGTCCCGTTCGCGTCACAGAGGGCGCGGAAGGCACGGGCCGCGTCTTCGGGGTCGTCGCGGACGACGATCGGGAAGCTCACCGTCCGCTCGACCGTGGCCGGGTCGCGCCCGACGGCGGCGCAGTGCTCGCGGAGGATCGCGTCGCGCGCCGCGACCTCCTCCACGGTCCCGTTCGTGTTCCACGCGTCGGCCCGCCGGGCCACCGTGCGCAGCGTCTTCCTGGGGCCGCCGCCGCCGACGAGGATCGGGAGGTGGGCCTGCACCGGGCGCGGGCTGATGAGCGCGTCGTCGAAGCGGTAGAAGCGGCCCTCGTGGCTGAAGCGCTCGCCGTCGAGCAGGCGGCGCATCACCTCGACGGCCTCGTCGAGCCGGTCCAGGCGCTCGCCGACGCTGGCCCCGAAGTCGATCCCGAAGGCCTCGTGCTCGCGGGGGAACCAGGCCCCGCCGATCCCGAGGACCGCGCGTCCGCCCGACACGTGGTCGAGCGTGGCCGCGAGCTTCGCGGTGTGGCCGGGATTCCGGAACGTGTTGGCGCCCACCATGAGGCCCACCCGAACCCGCGAGGTCCGCGCGGCGACGGCCCCCATCGCCAGCCAGCCCTCGAGGACCGGCTGCTCCCACGGCCCGAAGATGGCGTGGAGGTGATCCCACGTCCAGACCGAATCCCAGCCGGCTTCTTCGGCGGCGACTGCTGCCCCGATGAATCCGGGCCAGTCCGTCGCCTGGCTCCAGAGCTGGGCCCCGAAGCGAACCGCGGGCACCGTCGTCAATCCTCGAGGTGGTCGTGGGCGGAGATGATCTCGATCCGGAAGGAGACCCGGTCCTGGGCCCGGAAGCCGGCGATGAGCCGTTCGGCCTTGGCGGGGTCGTCCGCCCGGTAGCGACGGGCGAACCCGGCGATGTCGGCCTGCGCGACCTCCTGGTCGTCGATCACCTCGACGACGCGGCCCGCCAGCGCGACGAATGCGTAGCCGTCGGCCCCATCGAGGATGGACACGGAACAGCGCGGATCGCGGCGCAGGTTGGCGGGCCAGCGGCGGCCGTCCGCGCTGTTGACGGTGATCCGTCCGTCCGGGTCGAGTCGATACCAGATCACGGCCTGCCGCGGGGAGCCGTCGGGGTCGATGGTGGCCAGCGTGACGAAGCGGCCGGGCGTGGCGAGGAACGTGCGGACGTGGTCGGGGAGAGGAGCGTGGCCGGGCATGGATGGATCGTACGGTACCGGCCCGGCCGACGGGAGGAGCGTATCCTCGGGTGGGTGATCCGGCACCTGTCCCGGGTCGGACGGAGGATGCAATGGAGCTCGACGGGCTGCACGTGGCCGTCCTCGCCGGAGAGGGCGTGGAGGACCTGGAGTACTGGGTCACGGTGATGCGCCTCCGCGAGGCAGGCGCCCGGGTGACGTCGGCGGGCCTCGCGCCAGCGACCGTGCGGGGCAAGAACGGCCTCGCGGTGCCCGTTGACGTCGAGGTCGGGGGACTCGACCCCGACGAGTACGACGGGCTCGTGATCCCCGGCGGCTGGATGCCCGACAAGCTGCGCCGCTACCGGGCCGTGACCGACTTCGTGGCCGCGATGCACGGGGCCCGCAAGCCGATCGGGATCATCTGCCACGGCGGCCTCATCGCGATCTCCGCCCACATCGTCGACGGGGGGAGGGCGACCGGGTCCCTCGGGATCCGGGACGACCTGGTGAATGCCGGTGCGACCTGGGTGGACGAGCCCGCGTTCCGGGACGCGAACCTGGTGTGGGGGCGCGTCGTCGAGGACATTCCCGCTTTCTGCCGGGAGCTGGTGGCCGCCCTCGCGGAGCACCGCGCCACGAAGTAGCGGTCGGCGGGCCATCCCGCCCACGCCCGCCCCGGGCGCACGGCTGGCCCACGGCTGGCCCTCGGCTAGCCCGCCAGCGTCATCGCGTGGTCGGGTCGGAGGAGGAACGGCGGCAGGAACGCGGCGAGGTTCGAGAACGGCAGCACGTCCGGGTGCAGGTCGATGCCGAGCACCTCGCCCATGAACCGGCGGCGCGCCTGGATGCGACCCCAGGCGTCCGGGTGGGCGGCGGCGAAGGCCGCCCGGAGCGACGCGTCCGCGAGCGCCACGCCGTCCTCGATGTTGGTGGTGAAGTAGGGGGTTCCCGTCGCCGGGATGATGTCGACCTGGAGGGCCATTCCGGAACGGAGCTCGATCGCCGAGCCCGGGGCCACGGGCGAGCTCACCCATTCGTCGAGGTGGATCTGGTGGCCCGGGTTGAGGAAGATCCCGAAGAACGGGTCGGAGAGATGGCGGTCGATGATCGCCTGCAGCGCGCCCCCGGTCTGCCCGACGTGGAGGGCCTCGTACCACGCGGCGACCGCCTCGAAGTACGGGCCGACCAGCCGGTCCACGTAGTCGCCGATTCCGCGGGGGAGCCCGGCGGCATCCTCGACCACGAAACCGGCCCGGCAGTTGAGCGCGCCCCAGATCCCGAACGCGACCGTGAACGGGTCGCCCCGCCCGATCGGCCGGTCGCCGGGGCTCAGCAGCCCGAGCGATGCTCGTGGGCCGGCCGACAGCATGAGGTGACAGGAGAGCGGCGTCCCGTTCCAGTCGAGCAGGCGGACGGCCTCCCGCTCCGTCATCCCCGGGCGCAGGCCCAACAGGAGCCGGCGCACGCCCTGCGAGGTCTGGCAGGCGGCGTATTCGAAGGCGGCGAGCTGCTCGACCTCGTTGATCACCCGCAGCCCGTCCGCGGCATTGATCAGCAGGCCGGTCGCGTTCTCGACCGCTCCGCCCGGGCCGGTGATCCGACGCAGCTCGTCGACGAGGAACGCGGGGGCGTCGACCATCGTGCGGCTGGCGTAGGTCTTCCAGCCGACGACCCCGACCCGGCTGCCCGCCCGGATCCCCTCCTCGCCCAGGAGGTCGGCGAGCGGGCGCGATCGATCACGGGGCTGGCCGGGCAGGCTGAGGTCCTGGAAGAGCACGGGGCGCATGGCGAGCGGGGCCGCCGCGGCCATGCCGCGGCACTCGTTGCCGACGAGGATCGCGGGCTCGCCCCCAGGCCCCAGTACGAGAACGGCCTCCTCGAACCGTGGGTCGAACCCGGTCAGGTAGGCGAGGGAGGCGCTGTGCTCCCGGTCGGCGTAGACCACGAGCCGGTCGAAGCCGGCCGCCGCCGCGCGCTCGCGGAGCCGCTCGATGCGCTCGGCGTAGAGGGATGGAGGGATCTCCGGTCGGACGTCGGGCATCCCGAAGTCGGGGAGGCTGATCTCGGCCAGTCGCGCCCGTGTCAACAGCCCATCCTCCCGCTCAGTCGCCGGCGAGCTGCCACGGGCGCGGCTCCGTGGCACCCCGCTCGATGTCCACGTACTGGTTCGCCGTCACGCGCATCCATGGTCCCATCTCGCCGTCGGGCCACTGGACGCGGACCTGGGCTTCGGGGCTCGGGCCGAGCCCGACGTGGATCGGGCCCAGCTGGCCGCCGATGTGGCCGCCGCCGATGGTCACCTCTCGTCGGATCACGAGGTCGCCGACCTGGATCTCCGCCCACGAGCCCACCGCATCGCGGTTGGGCCCCGGCTCGGAGAGCTTCAGGCCGAGCCAGCTGCCCATTGCCACGGGGCGCGTCGCGTCGCCCGCGCCGACATTCCGCCAGGCCCGTACCGGGGCGCCGTAGAACACCTCGACGAGATCGGGCAGGCCATCCGCGTTGAAGTCGGCCACGGCCGCGCCGCGCCCGCGCTCAGAGGCCAGGATGCCGGCGGCGTCGGCACCCTGCACGAAGGTCCCGTCGGGCTGACCCAGGAGCAGCTCGCTCGGGTCCACCTGGGCGTAGTCGGGCATGGCATTGACGTTTCCCTTGGCGACGAAGAGGTCGACGAACCCGTCGTTGTTGACGTCCTGGAACTCGGGATGCCACGACGTCGACGGCAGCGTGTCGCCGCCGGTGAACGGCTGGGCGGCGTTCACGCCCCGCTTCAGCGCGATGTCGCGGTAGGTGGGCTGCGCCGGGCCCGCCGTCAGCGTCTGGAGTCTGTTGTCGCCCTGGCTCGTCAGGTACACCTCGGGGTAGCCGTCGCCGGTGACGTCGTAGCTGGCGATGCCCATCCCCCAGATCTGCATCGACACCCAGCCGTCGGCAGCGGTGTACAGGCGAGGAGCCTCGCCCGGCGAGATCCGCCACAGCTGGTCCTGGCCGTCGGTGTAGTACTGCCGGTCGTTGGTCACGCGGAGGTCGCGCCGGCCGGAGCGATCCCAGTCGCTGAACAGGATCGACAGGCTGCAATAACCGGGCGAGAGCACGATCGGCGAGCCATAGCCGGTGCCGGCCGGGTCGGGCCGCAAGAGGGCGTTGTCCGCGCACGAGGCGGCATTCGTCGAGGTGTCGAGGGCCAGGTATCTGCCCAGGGCGAGGGTCGGCAGCGTGGCCGAGCCCTCCCACGTCGCGCTGAACGCCGTCGTGTCGGCCCTCCCGCCGTCGATCGACCAGCGCTCGTTGGCGCGCTCGAAGCGACAGCCGCCCAGGCCGCGCAGGATGACGGTCTCGCCCGCCCGGAGCACCACGAGGTCCACCTGGCCATCGCCGTCGATGTCGATGGGGTAGGCGCCCAGGACATCGGGGAGGTCCGTCGCGGGATCGCTGAGGCGGGTGAACGCGAGGGCGCCGCCCGCCGGGCTGTCGTTCCGGTAGAGGGCCGCGGGCGTGCTGCCGCCGGCGAGGTAGAGGTCCGGCCGGCCGTCGCCGCTGCAGTCGAAGGTGGCGACCCCTCCGCCGACGGCGAACGTCGGACCGCCGTCGTAGACCTGGTCGATCCCTGCCGTCGTCGTCTCGTCGACGAAGCGGGGCGCGCCGAGCGCGGTCGTGGGCGTGGTTCCCCGCGGAGATGTCAGCGCGACCCCTGCGACGGCCACGGCGACGAGAGCCACGACCACGCCACCGGCGATGAGCACGTTCCCCCGGCGACCCACGAGATCAGCTCTCCGTCGGGAACCGGCGGCGCATGCCGGCCGGCCTCACGCGCCGACCGTGCCTTCGTAGTACCGCTGCGCGAGCGCCCAGGCTGCCGTGCCGCACTGGGAGCCGAGCTCGCGCCCGACGAAGTCATCCGCCTCGATGTGGATGCCGCCCCACAGCCGCGACTGGCCGGCCTGGTCGGAGGCGTCGAAGTAGGTCGCCCATTCGAGGCGGATGTCGGTTGTCGGACCCTTCTCGAACTTGAGGGATCCGGCCGGGATCGTGTAGCCGCTGGCCCCGCCGGGGAAGTACTCGCTGCCAGTGAACGCGGTGAGGACCTCGGCGGCCGCCCGGCTGAACGAGCTGTGACCCGATGCGTAGGCGGGGAAGGCCGGTGTCACGAAGTTCGGAGACTGGTAGGGGACCCAGTCCACGGCGAGGATCCAGGTGACCCCGCCGATCTGGGTCTTGGGGTCCTCGGGGGTGCCGGCCCAGGCCCGGATCGCGATCTCGCCCTCGTGGCCGGCGAGCGCCGCGTGGCGTTGACCGGGCGCGGTCGTCTCCTTGGTGACGAGCTCGACGAGATCCGGCACGAGCGGCAGGCCCTCCTTGGCGTAGGAGGGCTGGTTCGGGTCGCTCGACTGGCCCAGCCCGCCCATGTAGCGGACGATCGAGATCGGCCGGACGGTGTCGTAGTGGCCCTTCAGCCCCCAGGCCGCGATGGCCGCGTCGTGCACGGCGCCGTTGAGCGCGAGATAGAGCTTGACGTCCCACTCCAGCCGGTCGACGGCCGGACCCCGGCCTCCGATCCGGAGGTCCGGGGCGAGCTCATCCGAGGCGAGGTTCGCGAGCACGTTCCAGTGGCCCGGCGGTGTCTCGGACTTCGGCCCATCCGCCCAGAACTCGGCCATCACCCGGCCGAAGTCCCCCAGGTTGACGACGTCCGGCGGATACGGCTGGCCGGTCACCGGGTTGACCGGATGTCCCTGGCCGTCGTTCGCGCCGAGGGAGTTGCCTCCCCTCGAGCCCGGCGAGACGTCGATCGTGGCCGGGTTCGTCGGGTCGAGCAGGCTGCTGTCGCGGATCACCTCGACCGCCTGGTCCTTGAAGGCCCGGTCGGTCGCCGGATCGCCGAGGCGCGGCTGGGCCCCGGGGTCGATGGGCACGCCGTCGGCACCGCCCGCCGGCAGCGCGAATCCCTTCACATGTCCCCAGTGGGTCCCGACGGCCTGCTGGACGCCGTTGGTCACCGGGATCCCGTTCTGGGAGATCATGTGCTCGATCTGGAGCGGCTGCCAGCGGTTCGGGTCGGTCATGGTCGTCCCGGATTCGGCCACCACGAGCGGCGGGTTCGCCGGCGCGTACGTGGGATCGTTGTAGCCCGTCGCCTGGTTCGATCCATCGGTCAGCCCGTAGGCCAGGACGGCTGCCGCGATCCGGTTTCCCAGCGCGGCCGGCGAGTTGCCGTCGGTCGACGTGGCGTCGAGCGGATAGCAGAGCGCGTCCATGAGGTCGTTGAACTGCGAGAGCGACTGCTCGCCACCGGTCGAGCTGATGAACCGGGCCGTGAGCACCCGGTAGGCGGCGTAGCTGATCGCCTCGTTGCGGGCCGCGGTCACGTCCGATGCAGTGAGCTTCTCCTTCACGAAGTAGCCCGCGGCCAGCTGATCGTAGGCCGCCCAGGCGTCCCACATCGCGGCCGACGTGTGAAACAGGTTGCGCGCGTGGAGCGGAGGGTTGGGCAGCGCCCGGCGGATCGCGTCGAGCAGGGCCTCGTCCCACCGCCGTGCAACCGACCACTCGGGGTGGTTCGCGATCGGGGCGCAGGCGACCGTGGGCGCCCAGGGTCGGGCCACGAGGAGCGCTCCGCTGACGACGACGACGGCGACAAGGGCGAGCAGCGCAACCGCCAACGGTCGCCGTGACCGCGGCGGCCGCGCCGCCACGGCGCCGTCCGTTGCCATCCCGTCCATGAGACCTCCTCCTCGTCGCCCCGTCGACCGGGCTCAGGACCGGGCCGGGTCGGCGGATCGAGCGTCCGTCCCGGCTTCGGGGCCCCTCCCGACGAGCGAGCTGATGGTACGCCGATGGCGGGAGGCGTCCACGGGCGCCCCATCCCTTCAGCGGATGTCGGGCCGTCGGGCCGCGCGGGCAGGGACCACCGGGGCTCGCCGTCGAGCCAGCGGCCTACTCCACCACCGCGCCGAACAGGCGCTCGATCACCCGGAGGTTGTCGACGGCATCCTCCGGCGGCGTCGGCAGCGGCGCGCCGTCGAGGATCGCCGCGGCGAACCGCTCCGCCTCGACCGCATACGGGTCGGCCGGCTCGAAGGTCAGCGTCTCGGTCGCCGGTGCGACAGGCGGGTCGCCGCCGGCCGTCAGGTAGACGTGCGTCGGCCGGTCGGGCGGGATGTTGAAGGGGATGCCCACCGAGATGCGGCCGTCGGTTCCGTAGACGTGGACCTGCTGGTCGGGTTCGGCGCGCGTCGAGCAGGTGAACGTGGCCACGCCGCCGGGGAACTCGAGCAGCCCGCTCGTCAGCACGTCCACCCCGCTCGCCATGTCCCGGACGATCGACGCCTCGACTCGGGTCGGCTCCGCGCCGAACAGCATCCGCGACAGGTTCACCGAATAGCAGCCGATGTCGAAGAGGGCGCCGCCGCCGTATTCGCGGATGTTCCGGATGTTGGCCGGGTCGTCGTTGTAGTACGAGAACCAGCTGCTGACGGCCGTCAGCCGGCCGATGCGACCCGATGCGACCAGCGCGCGGACGGCGACCCACGACGGGTGGAGGCGGTACATGAACGCCTCCATCAGCGTGACGCCCTCGGCCCGGCAGGCCTCGATCATCCGCTGGGCCTCGGAGGCGGTCATCGCCAGGGGTTTCTCGCACAGCACGTGCTTGCCGGCCCGGGCGGCGGCGATCGTCCACTCGGCGTGGAGGTGGTTCGGGAGCGGGATGTAGACGGCGTCGACGTCCGGGTCGGCGAGCAGCGCCTCGTAGGAGCCGTGGACGCGGGCGATCCCGTGGCGACCGGCGACCGCCCGCGCTCGCTCCACGTCTCGCGAGCCGATCGCCACGACCTCGCAGCGGGCGGCCCGCCGGATTCCCGGGATCGTCTTCTCGGTCGCGATGCCGGCCGTCGACAGGATCCCCCAGCGCAGCGTTGCCATCGCCGTCAACCCCGCGAGGTCCCGGCGAGCGGCCGCACGCTGGCGCCGTCGAGCCCCCGCGCGATCGTCACGCCAATCCCGCCGCGGGCGCCGGTCACCAGTGCGACCCTCCCGTCGAGTCGTTCCATGGGATTCTCCTCAATCGGCCTGACACGGCCCCGTTGAGTGTACGAGCCCGCGACGACGGAGCACGCCGCGCGCTCGCCGAGCCGTCGCGCGCCCGCCCGCCGACAGGGTCGCGGGTTCTCCGGGGATCCCCCGCGGTCGCCCGGCGAGACCTCGGAAACAACGGGGATTGAAGAGGGTGATAGCCTAGCGGCGGACCACTGACGTTCCATCGAGCGACAGGGTTCACAGGAGGAGAAACACAGCCATGGTCTATCGCAAAGTCGCGGCCCTCGTTGGGGCCGCGGCCGTCGTCTTCGCCGCCTGCGGCGGCGCGGCGACCTCCGCCCCGAGCGCGGCCGCTCCGACGACCGCTCCGAGCGCAGCCGCGCCGAGCGAGGCGCCGTCCGTCGCGCCGTCGGCAGCTGCCGGATGCGTCGTCGGCGTGTCGTGGAACAACTACCAGGAAGAGCGCTGGGCCAAGTGGGATGAGCCGGCCCTCAAGGCCGCCATCGAGGCCGGCGGCGGCTCGTACATCTCGAACGACGCCGCATCCTCGTCCGAGAAGCAGGCCTCGAACGTCGAGAACCTGATCTCCCAGGGCGCGAACGTCGTCATCGTCCTGGCCCAGGACGGGACGGCGATCAAGCCGGCCGTCGCCAGCGCGATCTCGAACGGCGTCCCGGTCATCGCCTATGACCGCCTGATCGAGGACCCGACCGCGCTCTACATCACCTTCGACAACAAGCTCGTCGGCAAGATGCAGGCCGAGGCCCTCCTGAAGGTCAAGGACTCCGGCAACTACGTCGTCATCAAGGGCAACAAGGCAGACGCCAACGCGGACTTCCTCCGCGCCGGTATGGTCGAGGCGGGCCTGCCCGATGTCGGCCAGAGCAGCGTCAAGCTCAAGAACGTCGGCGAGGCCTACACCGACAACTGGGATCCCAAGAACGCCCAGACCACGATGGAGCAGTTCCTGACGGCGAACAACAACAAGATCGACATCGCCTTCGTCCAGAACGACGGCATGGCCGGCGGCGCCGTCGCGGCGCTGGCCGCCCAGGGCCTCGCGGGCAAGGTTCCGGTCTCCGGCCAGGACGGCGACGCCGCCGCCCTCAACCGGGTCGCCCTCGGCACCCAGACGGTCGACGTCTGGAAGGACGCACGGCTGCTCGGCAAGGCCTCTGGCGAGGCCGCGGTCCAGCTCTGCAAGGACAAGGACATCAAGAAGGTCGCGGGCGTGGTCCAGTTCCAGAGCCCCGGCGGCAACGACATGACCTCGATCTTCCTGACCCCGCAGCCGATCACCAAGGACAATCTCAACGTTGTCCTCGACGCCGGCTGGATCACCGCAGACGTGCTCTGCAAGGACGTCCCGGCCGGTTCCGCGACGGGCTGCCCGTAAGCAGTCACCTCACGACCCCGTGATCTGAGCGCCCTGCGCGGCGGCACCACCGCTGCGCAGGGCGCACCCCGTTCCCGAGCCATTCCGCGAGGCGTCACGATGACCCAGGAGGCCTCTCGATGACCCAGGCCACGGCAGCCCCCCAGCCTGGCGCGGGCCAGTCCCCGAGCCGGTCGCCACGGTCGATCCTGTCCGCGCTCGAGCTGGACACCCGGCTGCTCGGGATGATCGGCGCCCTGGCGGTCATCTGGATCTTCTTCAACATCCTGTCGGGCGGGAGCTTCATCACCCCGCGCAACCTGTGGAACCTCTCGGTCCAGAGCGCCTCGATCGCCATCATGGCGACCGGCATGGTGCTCATCATCGTCTCGCGCAACATCGACCTCTCGGTCGGGTCGATGCTCGGCTTCGTCGGCTACACGATGGCGATGGTGCAGGTCGAGTGGCTCCCGAAGACGCTCGGCCTCGGCTTCGACCAGCCGACCATCTGGATCATAGCGCTCCTCGTGGGCATCACCCTGGGGGCGGTCATCGGCGGGCTCCAGGGCTTCCTCGTCGCCTACGGCGGTGTCCCATCGTTCATCGTGACCCTGGGCGGCCTGCTCGTCTGGCGCGGTCTCATCTTCCGTTTCGCCCAGGGCCAGACCCTGGCACCGCTCGACAGGACCTTCCAGCTCATGGGCGGAGGCCCGAAGGGCGCGCTCGGCGAGACGCTCAGCTGGGTCGTCGGCCTCCTGGTCTGCCTCGGCATCGTCTACACGCTCTGGGGCGGCCGCCGGCGACGGCGCCGCTACGGCTTCCCCGTCCGCCCGGTCTGGGCCGAGCTGGTGATCGGCGTGCTCGGTTGCGCGGTTGTGCTCGTGGCCGTCTGGGTCGCCAACAGCTACCCGTGGCCCCCGGCGCTGGCCAGCCAGTACGCGGTCGAGCACGGGATCGCGGAGCCGCCCCCGCTGATCATCCCGACCGGCATCGCCATCCCGGTCGTGATCATGCTGGGCGTGGGGCTCGTGATGACGTACGTCGCCAACCGCCGCCGGTTCGGCCGCTACATCTATGCGATCGGCGGCAACCCGGAGGCGGCCGAGCTCGGCGGCATCAACGTGCGCCGGACGATCATGATGTCCTTCGCCCTGATGGGGGTCCTGGTCGCCATCAGCGCGGCCGTCCAGACGGCGCGACTCAACGCGGCGGTGACCAACCTGGGGATCTCGAACGAGCTCGACGTCATCTCCGCCGCGGTCATCGGCGGCACGTCCTTCGCCGGCGGGATCGGGACGATCCCCGGGGCGATCCTGGGGGCCGTCGTGATGCAGTCACTTCGGTCGGGGATGCTCCTGCTCAACGTCGACTCGCCGACCCAGGACGTCGTCGTCGGCGTCGTGCTGGTCGCGGCCGTCGGCTTCGACTCGTACGTGCGCCGGCGCTCGAGCTGAGGACGGAGGGACCGAGATGACCACGATGACCACCACCCCCACGCCCCAGGCCGCGCAGCCGCGGATCCCGCTGGTGGAGATGCGCGACATCCGCATCGCCTTCGGCGGCGTTCACGCCGTCGACGGCGTCACGATCGATCTCCATCCCGGCGAGGTCGTCGGCCTGGTCGGCGGGAATGGTGCCGGCAAGTCGACCCTGATCCGCGCGCTCTCGGGAGCACATCCCGCCGATTCCGGCGAGATCCTGATCGACGGAAAGCCCGTCACCATCTCCAACCCCCGGGACGCGAAGGCGTACGGGATCGAGACGATCTACCAGACGCTGGCCCTCGCCGACAACATCGACGCGGCCGGCAACGTCTTCCTTGGTCGCGAGCTGCGGACGCGCGTCGGGTCGCTCAACGACGCGGCGATGGAGTCGGCGACCCGCCAGGTCATGGGCCGGCTGAATCCGCGCTTCAAGAACTTCAAGACGTCCGTCAAGTCGCTCTCCGGGGGGCAACGCCAGTCCGTCGCGATCGCCCGGGCCGTCCACTTCAACGCCCGGATCCTCATCATGGACGAGCCCACGGCCGCGCTGGGGCCGGCCGAAACCGCGCAGGTCCGCGAGCTGGTGACCCAGCTGCAGGCCGAGGGGATCGGCATCTTCCTGATCAGCCACGACATCCATGACGTGTTCGATCTGTCCGACCGGATCAGCGTCATGCTCCAGGGCAAGCTCGTCGGCACCGTCGACAAGAACAAGGTGACCAAGGACGAGGTGCTGGCCATGATCATCATGGGCAAGCAGCCCGGCGAGGTCTCCCAGACGGAGCTGGCCGAGCTCCACACCTGAGCATCATCCCCGGCCTGCTGCGGCCGCTGCTCCGGGCCGGGCCGCGACCCGCCCGCTACGACGAGAGGGCGCGGAAGGTCGGGGAGAGCGCGGGGTAGAGCCCGCCGTATGTCGCGTGCGCCTCGGCGTAGCGCGCCGTGTTCGGCCCGGGCGCGGCCACGGGCGTCGCCGTCACGAGGTCCTCGGCGGCCGCCTCGACCGTCGGGAACCAGCCGGCGCCGACGGCCGCCAGCAGCCCAGCCCCGTAGGCCGCACCCTCGGCCGTGTCGACGGTCGCGATCTCGGCCCCCAGGATGTCGGCGAGGATCTGCCGCCACAGCGGGCTGGCCGTGCCGCCGCCGGAGGCCCGGATGACGCTCGGTGCGGGCATCCCGGCCTCGACCATCAGGTCGAGCCCGTCGCGGAGGCCGAACGCCACGCCCTCGATGACCGCGCGCGTCATGTGGCGCCGGTCGTGGGCCAGGGTCAGGCCGACGAACGCGCCGCGCGCGAGCGGATCGGGATGCGGCGAGCGCTCGCCGGTGAGGTAGGGGAGGAACAGGAGGCCGTCGCTCCCGGCCGGCACCTCGGACGCGAGAGCCATGAGCTCGTCGTAGGCGGTCCCCGGCGCGAGGGCGTCGCGGAACCAGCGCAGGCTGCCGGCCGCCGAGAGCATCACCGACATCATGTGCCAGCGGCCGGGGACGGCGTGGCAGAAGGCGTGGACGCGGCCCCGCGCCTCGAAGAGGGGCCGGTCGGTCGTGGCGAAGACGACCCCCGAGGTCCCGAGCGACAGGGCCACGACGCCCGGCGCCACGGCCCCGACCCCGACGGCGTTGGCGGCCTGGTCGCCGCCACCGGCGACCACCGGCGTTCCGGCCCGGAGGCCGGTCGCGGCCGCCGCCACGGCCGTGAGCGCCCCGGTGACCTCGGGTCCCTCGAAGGTCGGCGGCATCCAGGCAGGGTCGATGCCCAGGGCGGCAAGCATCTCGCCCGACCAGTCGCGGGCGGCGAGGTCGAACAGCATCGTCCCCGAGCCGTCCGCCTTGTCCATCGCGTGCCGGCCGGTCAGCCGGAGCCGGACGTAGTCCTTGGGCAGGAGGACGTGGGCGACGCGCCGCCAGACGTCCGGCTCGTGGTTGCGGACCCAGGCGAGCTTGGGGGCCGTGAACCCCGTGAGGGCATCGTTGCCGGTGATGGCGACGAGGCGCTCGGCCCCGAGGGCCTCCCGGATCTGGTCGCACTCGGCGCCGGTTCGCTGGTCGTTCCAGAGGATCGCCGGCCGGAGGACCTCGTCCGCCCGGTCGAGGAGGACGGCGCCGTGCATCTGGCCGGTCAGGCCGACGGCGACCACGTCGTCGGCCGCGACGCCTGCGCCGGCCAGGACCGAGCGGACGGCCGCGACGGTGCCGTCCCACCACAGCTGCGGCTCCTGCTCGCTCCAGAGCGGGCGGGGCACGCTGAACTCGTATTCCGAGGTGCCGACGCCGCGGACGGCGCCGCCTTCGTCGATCAGGATAGCCTTGACCGCGGTTGTGGAGGCGTCGATGCCCAGGACGTGGCCCACGGCCGTCAGTCCGCCGCGTTCCCGGCCCCGGCCCCTGTTCCGGTCGAGTCGCTCACGGACCAGATGTGGCGGTTCACGACGTTCTCGTAGAGCTCCTGGTGGCCGGAGACCGGCAGCGGGTCGATCTCGCCCGCCTCGACCATGGCCGCGAGCCCCTCGAGGGTGACCCCGCCGGAGAGGATCGAGGCGCCGAGCCCGCCGTTCCAGCCGGCGTAACGCTCCTCGACCATCGCGGCGAGCGTGCCCCGCTCGACCATGTCGGCCGCGACGAGGAGCGCCCGGGCCAGCGTGTCGATCCCACCGATGTGGGCGTGGAAGAGGTCGGTCCGAGCGCTGCTCTGGCGCCGCAGCTTCGCGTCGAAGTTGAAGCCGCCGGTCGTGAAGCCGCCGCCCCGGAGGATCTCGTAGAGCGTCAGCGCGAGGTCCTCGACAGAGTTCGGGAACTGGTCCGTGTCCCAGCCGTTCTGGGGATCACCGCGGTTGGCGTCGATGCTGCCGAACATCCCGTTGGCGACCGCGTAGGCGACCTCGTGGTGGAAGCTGTGCCCGGCGAGCGTCGCGTGGTTGGCCTCGATGTTGAGGCGGTACTCGCCGTCCAGGCCGTTGCGGGCGAGGAAGCCGTGGACGGTCGCGGAGTCGAAGTCGTACTGGTGCTTGGTCGGCTCCATCGGCTTGGGCTCGATGAGGAGTGTCCCCTGGAACCCGATCTTGTGCTTGTGCTCGGCGACGAGGTGCAGGAACCGAGCGAGCTGGGCGCCCTCGCGTCGCAGGTCGGTGTTGAGGAGCGTGTCGTAGCCCTCGCGGCCGCCCCACAGGACGTAGTTCGTGCCGCCGAGGCGCTTGGTCACCTCGAGCATGTTCTTTACCTGCGCCGCGGCGTAGGCGAAGACCCCGGGGTCGGGGTTGGTGGCGGCGCCGGCGGCATAGCGCGGCTGGCTGAACAGGTTCGCGGTGCCCCACAGGAGCCGGACGCCGGTCCGCTCCTGGTAGGCGGCCGCGTCGTCGGCGAGGGCGTCGATGTTCGCCCGAAAGTCGGCGAAGCTGTGGCCGTCGGGCGCGACGTCGCGGTCGTGGAAGCAGTAGTACTTGATGCCGAGCTTCTCGAAGAACTCGAACGCCGCGGCCATCTTCATGCGGGCGGCGTCCATCTCGTCGCCCGCCGCGCCGATCCACGGCCGATCGAACGTCCCGAGACCGAACATGTCGGTTCCGGGCCAGGCGAACGAGTGCCAGAAGCAGACGCCGATCCGGAGGTGGTCCTCCATCCGCTTGCCCAGGACGAGGCGATCCGGCTGGTACACCTTGAAGGAGAGGGGATCCGTCGATCCGAGCCCGCCGAAGCGGATCGGCTCCGCGACCTCCGCGAAGAAGTCTTCGCCCACGATCCATCCTCCTGCACCAGCTGCCGATCCATCGCGGCGTCGAGACGCCATCGGCCAGCTCCTCGGTCGATC
>Ga0315273_10002557_pt1 | contig 21556 bp, 21 predicted proteins | sample YL17G02_0_MG_FD_205753 | JGI IMG/M metagenome (GOLD analysis project Ga0315273, IMG submission 205753) | Sediment microbial communities from Yellowstone Lake, YNP, Wyoming, USA - YL17G02_0 | ecosystem: Environmental > Aquatic > Freshwater > Lake > Sediment | place: USA: Wyoming | collected... | reverse complement strand
TCGGCGAAGCGGCGAGCTTCGCACTCCGATGCTAGCAGCGACCCGGGCCGCGACGCTTAGAGTCCCGGGCGTGGAACGCGCGCTTTCGTCCTGGTTCCGGGAGCACGGGCGCGATCTGCCCTGGCGGAAGACGCGGGACCCGTACGCTGCCCCCGGTAGACGAGAATCGGCCTGATTCGCCACCTATGTGTTCGCACGGTGTTCGCACAGGCCGGGCCCCCACGCCCTCCTGCGCACACCGGCGGCCGTGGTGGCCGGTCGCCGCGACCCAGGGGCGCGCGGCCTCCGCACGGGGCATCGCCGGACGGGGACTGTCGAGGGGAGCTCTGGCACTGCGCCACCGATTTCAGATCAGGGTGCACGACGGCACAACCGCTTCTCAGAACGACCGTTCTGTCCAGTGCCCGGTTAGGCTGGCGCTCCTCCATGAACCAGACGCCTGCCGCACCGATCATCGAGCGCATCCGCGCTCAGCTCCTCAGCGACCTCGCCTGGGCCGCGCACGCCCCCGCCACCGAAGCGACCTGGGCCCGTGCCCGCCAGGACGCAACCAACGTCCTCACAGTCCTCTGGCGAAACGGCGAGCTTGTCGGCTCAAGGGCCGAAGAGGCGTTCTTCGTCAAGTGCAACCGGACAACGATGACCCAGGACGACATCAACAACGGCCGCCTCGTGCTCGAGGTCGGCATCGCAACGGTCAAGCCCGCCGAGTACGTGATCATCCCGATCGTCCAAGCGAAGCACCGACGCCGTTGGCCGTTCCGCAACCGCTCCTACCGTTCCGCAACCGCTCCTACCGTTCCGCAACCGCTCCTACGCTCCTAGTTACAAAGAGACCCCCTTCGTTTCGCCTCCGATTACGACGAGCTCCGTGAAGGTCTTGGCCGGGTTTACCGCGCGCGGAGGCTTGCTCGCGATTGACTGACACACCTCTCCGTAATCGAGGCGCTCGCGCTTGAGCTGAGCGGGGACCTGCCTGTCGCGGTCGGGTCAAGAGGCGCCACCAACTGAGGTCGGCGACATGAATTGCTGGCCGCCCCTGGGTAGTAACCTCTCAGGCAGCTTAGTAGCAGGAACAGCCTCTCGCCCAGAGCCCGGATTCTGAGCGCACGGTACGGAGTTCTCGTTGGATCAGCAGAAGACAATCCTTGTTGCCACAGACGGATCGCCAGCGGCGAGCGCAGCGGTCGATGCGGCAGTCGCGCTGGCGGCCGCTCTGCAGCAAGCGGTGAGATTCGTTCACGCCGCCTCGCCGCTCGCCGAGGAACTCTTCGCTGAGTACTTCGGAGACAAACCGCCGGTTGAGCGGGTCATTGAATCGGACAGCGTGCTCGCCGCGGCTGCCGAGTGTGCACGCCAGCAGGGAGTAGAGGTCGAAGTCGACTTGATTGCCGAGGCGGGAAGCGCCGACCTTGCCGCGGAGATCGCCGGGTTAGCCGAAGGGATCCACGCCTCGATGATCGTTGTCGGCTCCCGAGGCCGCGGGTCAGTCTCCGGAGCGGTGTTGGGGAGCGTCTCCCACGGGCTAATCAAGTTCGCGACTATCCCCGTCCTCGTGGTACACGCTCGAGACGGTGGCTGATCAGCGCGGTCACCTCGCTCGGCAGCGCCAATCATCCATCGGGGCGCACGATCCAGCGTGGGTGGGCTTGTACCTATGGGCAACCCCGCTGTAGGGTTACATACCACGTCAAGGGTGTCAGGGACCAGCGGCATGCCCACTAGCAATTGAGATTGGCAGTTGTCAGCGCAGACGAGATTGCTGTCTGCCGGGCACAGGCGAGAGTCGATACTTGCCGTCGCGACTTCGGCTGCTGAGGCACAGGGAGGGTGGATGGTCGGTTCAGTGGAATGGGCGCGGGTATCGGTTCTCGTCGAGAACTTGACAGACATGCTGTTGACGGACGATGAGGATCGGCGGATCCACCGTTTTGGCCTCATCGATCACTTCCGCCCTCCCCACGGCAAAGTCGTGTGCACGGAGAACGGGATCTCGTATTGGATCGAGGTTGGCCGCGGCAATGAGAGCCACACGTTCCTCTTTGATACGGGACTGACGGGAATGCCCTGCCTCCATAACCTGGAGGCGCTCGGGTTCGACCTCGCCGACGTTGAGTCGATCGTGATCAGCCACGCCCATCCGGACCACTATGGTGGCCTCCTTCGGGTACTCGAGCGTCGTCAGGCAACGACGCAGGTTGTCGTGCACCCAGACGCGTTCCTCAAGAAGGTATTGCGCGACGGGCAGGGCAACGAAGTCCTGCACGTGAACGCCGGCTTCGAGCGAGCGCTTTTTGAGGGTGCTGGCGCGAGCATCGTCGACGCTAAGCAGCCGGTTCAACTGGCCGACGGGATCTTCGCGACGGGCGAGATCCCGCGCGAGCAGCCATTCGAGCCGCCGATCCCGGTTCGGCCTGCGAACGCGGGATTGTTTCTCGTTCGCGACGGCGAGTACGTCAACGACGAGGCAACGATCGATGATCAAGCTGTCGTGATCAATGTCGAAGGAGAAGGACTCATCGTCCTCACCGCGTGCGGCCACTCCGGGATCATCAACACCGTCCGCCACGCGCAACGCGCTTCGGGCGAAGAGCGCATCGCCGCAGTGATGGGCGGCTTCCATCTGGGCTTTCCGGGTGTACCGGTCGAGAACGTCGAACCGACCGTGTCTGCGTTCAAGAAGATCGGGCCCGGAATGATCGCGCCGATGCACTGCAGCGGCTTCCATGCGCAGAAGGCGCTCTCGGACGCGCTGCCGGACGCCTTCGTTCAGAACGTCGTCGGGACGACGATCTCGTTCGGCGCTTGACCGTAGGACCGCTCGCCGGGCTTCGCGTTCTCGATGCTGGGGTGTTGTTTGCCGCGCCCCTGGCCGCGACCCTTCTGGGTGACTTCGGCGCCGACGTAATCAAGGTTGAGCATCCCTCGGGCGACCCGCTGCGATCGTTCGGCTGGCAACAGGACGGAGAGTCGGTCTGGTGGAAGGTCGTCGGGCGCAACAAGCGTTCCATCACGCTTGATCTGTCAGAGCCCGAGGCGCAGGACACATTCGTGCAGCTGGCTGCGACAAGCGACGTCGTGCTCGAGAGCTTCCGACCCGGCACGCTCGAGCGGTGGAACCTCGGCTACGACAGGCTCTCTGAACGCAACCCCGGCCTGATCCTGCTCCGGACATCCGGCTTCGGTCAGACGGGCCCGTACCGCAATCGCCCAGGCTTCGGCACACTCGCCGAAGCGATGAGCGGCTTCGCCGCTATCACAGGCGACCCCGACGGCCCACCGACGCTGCCTCCGATCGCGCTCGCAGACGGAATCGCCGCGGTCACTGGAGCGATGATGGTACTCATGGCGCTCCACCACCGGCAGGCGAGCGGTCTCGGCCAGGTGATAGACCTCTCGTTGGTAGAGCCGCTCTTCTGGATACTCGGTCCGCAGGCGACTGTGTACGACCGTCTCGGCATCGTCCAGACGCGCAATGGCAACCGAACGCCCTTCAGTGCGCCGCGCAACCTGTACCTGACCGCCGACCACAAGTGGATCGCGATGTCCGGATCAAGCCAGAACACGGCGCAGCGCATCCTCAGACTGGTCGGCGGCGAGAAGCTTCTCGAAGATCCGCGCTTCGCAACCAACAGCGCTCGCGTCGAGAACGTCGAGGAGCTCGACAGGCTGATCGGCGAATGGATTGGACAGCGCACTCGCGACGAAGCGCTCGAGCTTCTCGATGAAGCGGACGCAGCGACCGGCCCTGTGTACGACATCGCCGAAATTGTCGAGGACCCACACTTCCAGGAGCGGCAAGCGTTGATTCGCTACGACGATGTCCTCATGCAAGGGCTAATTGCGAAGCTGTCTCTCACTCCTGGGTCGATCCGCAGAGCTGCGCCGCGCAAGGGCGAGCACACCGAGGAGATCGTCTCGGAGGCGGGCCTCAACTCCGACCCGTGAGTGCGCTCCCTGACAGCGTGACCCGCAGGCGGATGATCCGGACGCTGCACTTCGCTCCCGCCGATGACGCACGAAAAGTTGCGCGACTGCGGACGCTTCCGGCGGACGTCATCGTGCTCGACCTCGAGGACGCCGTCGCCGAAAGCGCGAAGGACGACGCACGGAACGCCGCAGCGATGGCACTCACCACACCATCGTGGCGTTCCGGAGTGGCCGTGCGAACCAACGGTCTTCGCACACCGCACTTCGACGTCGACGTCGACGCCGTCGTCATCCCCGGCCTCGAACTCCTCGTCGTACCGAAGATCGAGGAGCCCGATGATCTCCGGGCAGTCGAAGCTGTTCTGACCCGCATGGAGAGCCAACGAGCCCTCGCTCCACCCATCGGCGTGATCGCCTTGATCGAGACCGCGATAGGGATCGCAAACGCGAACCGCATCGCAGCCGAGGCCCCAGACCGCCTCGAGCGGCTCGTGTTCGGATCGGTGGACTTCCGCGCGAACACCGGCGTGTCGCCGTCTGAGGGTGAGCCCGAACTCCTCTACGCGCGCTCTCGCATCGTCGTCGCTGCAGCGATCGCCGGCCGCGGGCCGGCCCTCGACGGTCCGTACGAGGCGGTCAACGACAACCAAGGTCTTCGCGCAGACTGCGAACGGTCGCGGCGAATTGGGTTCGGAGGGCGGGTCACTATCCACCCAGGACAGCTGGATACCGTCAACGAGACCTACTCACTACTCGACGAGGAAGAGGCCTCGCGGCTCGCTGCGATCGTCAGCGCTTTCGAGCACGCGCTCAGCGCCGGTGTCGCTTCGATCCGCGTCGGTGACACTTTCGTCGACTACCCCGTGTACCGCGAGGCTCACGACCGCCTCGAACTCCATCGACTTGCCTCGGCGCCTGGCCGTCCCGGAGCCGGAGGCCACGGAGGCGACTGATTCACAGCCTGGCGAGAAGGACTCCCACGACGACCAGTCCGACCCCCGCTAACCGCCGAGCGGTCACGGGCTGATGGCCGTAGCCGAGTAGCCCGAACCGATCGAGGGGAAGCGACACGAGCAACTGCCCCGCGACGATCCCGAGAGCGAGTGCGATCGCTCCCAGGCGCGGCGCTGCAGCCGCCGAGAACGCGAGAGCGAAAGCTCCGAACACACCGCCAAGCCAAATCCACCACGGCGCACTCGCGACACCGATGGCATTCGTCGACCGAGCGAATAGCACGGCGAGGATTGCCAGTATCAGGAACGCAACGCCGACCGAAACGAGAGCAGCGCGGAGAAACCCGCCGAGATAGTGGGCGAGGTGGCCGTTGATGCCTGCTTGAATCTGGAATGACGCGCCGACGAACAAGGCCCCGACGAACATGGCCATGTTCATCCGTCGTGCCCGACGGGCCCTGGCTTCTTCGGGGCTGAGATGTTGCGTGGAGCCATGCGTCATTCGACCTGCTGATCCGCGAACGCGAAGATCCTCGAGTACACCCGCTCGTGGAAGTTCCTGACGTAGGGGAACATCTCTCCCCATCCTCGGACACGCTTCATCTCCGTTGTACTCAGGGCATCGGCACTTTCGAGTTCATAGACCGCCATGTACCGTGGCTGACCGTCGAGGCATTCGTATCGCTCAGCGGAGAGAAAGCCGGGGCACGCCATGATCTCCGGTAGGTGCACCTCGTTGTACCAGCGATTGAACTCGTCGTCGGCGCCGGAGGAAACGTCGACCGTTGTGACGAGGATCGTGCGATCGCCGGTCACTGCACAACCTCACTCAGGGCGTCGCGGTCAACACTCGTCACTCGCGCTTGCGCAAGCGACGCTGCCGCCGGCTCGCGGTATCCAAGCATCGCGTCGAAGAGATCGACTCGGCGATCCGCAAACGGATCGGCAAGGGGCGTCCAGTGGTGATACCTGGCGGCAGCGACGTTGATCTCCGCAGCCACGATTTCCGGGTCAACTTCGGAAGCCGGACCGGAAACAAACCCGGAAGGGCCCGCGATACAGCTTCTGCCGAGGAACGTGCAGCCGCGCTGCTGGCCGCACTGATCGGCGCAGACGATGAAGAGGTTGTTCACGTGAGCCGTCGCGAGATGGACGTATGCCGATACAGGATTGTCGGGTGTGACGATGTCGGGTACCAATACCCAGCAGGTCGGGTCGAGTATCAGATCGGCACCCTTCAGCTTCAGGATCCGCGCGACCTCCGGGTGCCACCCGTCATAACAGATCATCATCGCCACCCGCCCGAAAGGAAGGTCGAACACATTCAGGCCGAGGTCGCCCGGCTCAAAGAAGAGCTTCTCCTCATCCCAGAGGTGCACCTTTCGGTAGCGACCGATGTAGCCGTCAGGCCCCACGAGGACAGCCGAGTTGTAGAGGCGGCCACCATCGTTCTCCGCCAGCCCGCCACAGATGTAGACACCGCGTTCCCGCGCCACTTCTAGCCACATAGTGGTGGTCGGGCCGCCGTAGGCAGGCTCTGCTTCGGCCAACGCCTCTTGTCGGGTGTTGAACACGTAGCCGGTGTTCCCGAGCTCCGGGAGGACCATGAGCTGAACTCCGTCATCGGCCGCTCTGTGCAGACCGTCGAGCGCCCGCTGGTTGTTTCCCTCCTTGTCACCCACGACCGCAGCGAGCTGGATTGCTGCAACCGTGAGGAGGCTCTCCTCACCGGGTATTCGCGCGTCACTGCGAGAGGTCATGTCTGTCTCCTCCGAGTTGTAATAGGCACGGCTTCTGCCGCCGCATCTGACTAAGAAGCCCTAGAGGTGCCATGGGTGTCACCGTCGACGCGGTCATCGTGGGCTGCCTGAGAGTGTCTCTATGTCTCGTGCGGGAACGACCGGAACAATCAGGTGGGACGGGTGGTCGGGGCCGGCGTGGACCGTCACCCGTCCGCCGTAGATGTCTGCAGGGCGCTGGGCGGCGACATCGTGTGGGAAAGGCCCACAGCCGGTCATGACGAACCAGCCGATGTTGACGGGCGGGCCGCCATAGTCGTAGTCAGTCCCCTGAACCCGCACCGCGATCCGGTATCCGGCCGGCACAACGATGCTTGTTGGCCAGATCTCGATGTCCAACCGATAGACCTCGTCCGGGGTGAGCGGTTCGATCTCGTCATGCGGATGGTACGGCCGCCACTCCGTACTGAGGCTCTCGTCGAGCTTGCGATGGGAAGCTCGAAGCCAGCCCTGGGCAATGGGTGTATGGGGATCGTTTGCCCCCTGGAACGTCACCTCATCCCCAGCCGGGTCGAGTAGACGCACGATCACGAACACGTCGGCGTCACTCGTGCCGCTGGAGATGTACAACGTCGCCGCAAGTGGCCCGGTGATCTCCGTCTCCGCCTCGAACGGCGTAGTGCTGAACTCGATTCCGTCCCCGAGGCCGTCGTAGGTCTGCTGGCTTGAAGCCATCGGGATACTCGGAGACAGGCTTCCGTCGGCGGCGTCGATGTAGAACTTCGTCCATAGCGTCCGAGCAAGCGGCCATTCGTTCTCTTCGCGTTCGACGAAGCGGGGACCGACGTGCCGCACCTGGAGGAGGACCGGGGGCTGGGTTCCCCATCCCGACGAGTCGCCCTTGAGGAAGTGGTCGAAGAAGCGACGCTGGAGATCACGCCCGTAGTCCGTGTAGAAGTGGGTCCAGTGTTCGAGGCCGTGCACCTCGAGCCACTTCTCACGCGACGCTGCGCGCATGTATCCCTCGTAGTTGCCCCGAGGGTGCAACCCCTGGCCACCCCAGTTGGCTGAGGAGAGGATCGGGACGGCGACACGCGACCAGTCAGGCGATCTAGCGCGGTGGAACTCGTCGTCCAGCGGGTGATCCGCAACCGCGGGTCCCAGATCGACGCGGTTCGCAGCCAAGTCCTCCTCGGTCAACTTCTCCGGCCCGGCCACCAAGTCACCCGTCACGGCGCTTCGAGGGCCCCGTTCCCCGACACCGTGCTGGACGCTCACGATCTGCTCGGGGAACCAGAGAGCTGCGAAGCGCGACGGAATGCCACCGTGATAGGAGATCTCACGGTAGTGATCGGCGGCGCCTTCCCAGGGGCAGATAGCGGCAAGGTGTGGGGGCTGTAGAGCAGCGACCTGCCATTGATTGATCGCGTAGTACGAGATTCCGTTGAGCCCGACCTTGCCGTTCGACCATGGCTCCGCCGCCGCCCACTCAATGCAGTCATACAGATCCTGCGTCTCCTGTGGAGAGAACGCGTCGAGCTTTCCCGGAGACCGGCCTGCACCGCGCGAATCCACCCGAACACAGACGTAGCCGAGTGGAACCCACTTCTCGGGATCGACGACTTCCCAGTTCTGATACTTGTTGGTGGAGCCGGCAGCGATCTCCGGGAAGGAGGTCGTCATGAGTCGCCACTGATCTCCGTAGCCATCTTGGAACGCGAGATCTTTCCCGTAGGGCCCGTACGTGAGCAATACCGGCCACCGTCCTGCGCCGACGGGGCGGAATACGTTCGCACGGAGGATCAACCCGTCCGACACACAAATCGCCTCGTCGAATGTGATGTGCATCCCGTCGGCTTCGACCTCTCGGGTGAGCGCGGTTTGTTCGTTGCTCATCTGTCTCTCCTGACGATACGGGTCGCTCTTAGGCAGAGTTGTGGCTGACGTTGAACAGCTCGGGACGCCGCTCGAGTTCGAGCCGGGTCCTGCGAATGTGCCGCAAGCTCATGGTCTGCGCCCGCCGCCAGTCACGGCGCTCGAGCGCGAGCACGATCTCCCGATGCTCTTCCTGTGCCACGGCAAGGCGTTCGGGTAGGCGGACGTACGCACGGCGGTATTGCTGCGTGCTATCCCACAGCCCCTCAATCAGTGTCAGCAGACGCGGAAGCCCCACTCCGGCGTACGTCCGGAAATGGAAGTCGCGGTCCAGCTTTATCCATTCCGACGGATTGCTTTCGACATTGGCGACGCCGTCCAGCCGCTCCAACGCCTGACGGACAGCGTCCATGTCCTCCTCGGTGAGGTTCGGGGTACTGACCCTGATGGCAAACGGCTCGAGTTGCTCACGAATCAGATAGACCTCCTCGAGCTCTCGCTGGTCGAGGAAGGAGACACGCGCGCCGACGTTGGACGTCAAGCTGACGAGACCCTCGCTCTCGAGTTGCTTCAGGGCCTCTCGCACCGGGATCCGGCTTGTTCCGCAGCGTCGCGCGATCTCCTCCTGCCGGAGCCGGTCCCCCGGCAGGATCGTTCCTGCAAGGATCTCGCGCCGGAGCTGGCGGAGCACTACTTCGGAGAGCGGCGTGACGTGCTTCGGTCTACTCATTGGAATCGTGAGGCCGCGTCTGCTAGACGCCCGCCGGCACCGGGCCGGCTACCTCCGAAATGTCGTCCACTCCATCGAGAATCGCGGGTGCGTCTTGCCTCTTTCGCGCGTACCACTCGCGGAGAAGCGCGGGCGAGTCGACAACTAGACCGAGATGCAGCGAGACAATCATTAGTGCCGCGTGCTCAGCCTCTGCGCTGTATCCGGCGACGACGTCCCTGGGAACGGTCAGACGAAAGTCACGGTTCGACGCATCGAAAGCGGTCGAAAGGACACAAGCATCCGTGAATGTCCCCGTAAGAACGACGTTGTCGATGTCGAGCTGACGTAGGAGGAATTCGAGATCAGTCGGGTAGAAGGCCGACAGCCTCTTCTTGGTGCGGACGTAATAGTCCCGCTCCAGATCCTGCTCGACAAGGATGTCCAGCCACTTCGTGCCCTCCCAGCTGTGCTCGTCCATGACCGGGTTGGGCGGCAGGTAAAGCTCATAGAGGAAGCGCCAGTTCTCTCCGTGGTTGCGCTGGCGACGCGGGTTAACACCATCGATGCCGCCGTAACGCTGCCAGTGCTGGACGTGGATGATCGGGACGTCGACTGCGCGAGCGAGCGACTGAAACAGGTTGTGCGCCGGTATCTTGGCGCGCGCACGCGGCGCCGGGCACGTGAGGGGCTCGTCGGGGCCGATGTGCCCTCGGTGCATGTCGATGCAGACGATCGCCGAGCGGTTGGGGTCCATCCACTCATCGAACGCGCGATTGTCAGGGAGAACCTTCCGATCGCGGTCTTCGAGATAGCAGTACATTGATGTCTTCATCGCGTGCTCCTTCCTTAACCGGTGGGCTCGCTCGCGCGGGCGAGCTGGAAGAGCGAACGAGCGTTGCCGCCGAGAATGCGCTCGCGCCCGACTGCGTCGGGGATGGCCTCCTCGACTGCACTGCACGGCTCAGGGGTTGCCATGTCAAAAGGCTGATCGGTTCCGAGGAGAACGTGCTCGACGCCCATCTTCTTGACGAGAAACTGAAGCGCCTGTACGTCGTGCGTAATCGTGTCGACGAAAAGCTGGGCCCTGTAGCCCCACGGCTCTGGCGGGACGCCTGCCAGCTCAGCCCGCTGGGTGATCGCGTGTCGCAGTCTCCCGGCCTGATACGGGTAGTAGCCGCCGCCATGCGCGAGAATCACCTGGAGTGTCGGCCGCTCATCGAACACGCCGCTGCAGATCAACCGCTCGACCGTGAGGGTCGTCTCGAGGAGGTGTCCGATAACGTTCTGGAGATAGTAAGGCGTGAGTCCCGCATGCGCCTCGTTGTCATGAGGGTGAATGAACACCGGCAGGGCAAGATCCGCAGCCGCATCCCAGAAGACCGCGAATTCCGGCTCGTCCAGGCGCCGTCCGGCCACGTGGGTTCCTACCTCGACCGCGACAGCGCCTTCGAGAACCGCCCCGCGTAGTACGTCGGCAGCGCGCTGTGGATATCCCAGCGGCACATGGGCCATCCAGCTAAGACGCTCAGGGACCGGCGCACAATAATCGGCCAGTGCCTCGTTCGTAACCTCGGCCACGCGAACTGCCGCCGCAAGAGAGACGCCGTAGTGGAAGACCGTCGGCGAGATCGAAACGACAGCCCCGGAGATCCCTACACGTTCGAGCTCGGCGAGTTTCGTGTCGACATCGGTGAACGCCGGGGTGAGTGCAAACGCGAAACCGTCGGCGTGGATCAGGCGGTCGTTCTCCACCGAGACCCCGTACTCGTGTTCGGACAGGACCAGGTCGAGCACCGCTCGCGGAATCACATGGTTGTGGATGTCGAGAATCATTTCGATTGCAGAGGTAGATGACTGAGGGCGGAGACGTCTCCGCCCTCAGTCAGACAACGCGACTACTTCGGCGGCGCAGGAAGCTTCGCCATGTTGTACTTGGCGGCGTCGCCGAGATTGCCCAGGAACGGCACCTTCAGCTTTCCGGAGGCCATCCACGACTTCGTGACGGCAAGCCGCTGGCGCGCGGTCGCCGTAAGCGCGCTGGCATTCGCGTGGAACGGCGCAAGCTGCCCAACGCCATCGTTGTAGGCGAAGTCGTAGTTCTTGCTCGTCAACTGGCCGGCCGCAGCCATCTTGAGCACGCGATCGACCACTCCGTTGATGTTGAACAACACCGTGGTCAGCACAACCTTCGGCGCAAGGTTGTACGAATCGAAGTACTGCGGGATGACCCAGACACCAGGCTTCGTCTGGGCCGCCTGGAAGATGCCCTGGGTCGCCTGATCCGTCGCCGAGAGGATCACGTCGGCCCCAGCGCCCATCTGAGCAAGAGCCGCCGCCCGCGCCGGCGCTACGTCCGTGTAGCTAGAGATCGCGGTCTCGGTGAGCTTGATGTTCGGATTGACCCATCGAGCACCGAGGAGGAACCCTTCCGCCTCGGAGGAGAGGACCGGGAATGGCGGCCCAATGATGATGCCGACATGGTTGGTCTTCGTGATCGACCCCGCAACCACCCCGGCGAGGAAATCGGCGTACTGGAACTCGAGGTTCACCGTACAGCCGTTCTTCGGCAGTGGAGTGATCGTGGCGGCGACCTCACAGATGAAGACGTCGGGGAACTGCTTCGTGAGGGAAGTGACGACCTGGGGAACACCGCCGTTGGCAAACAGAAGGAAGTTGTACCCCTGATTGATGAAAGCCGATCCCTGCTGCTGATACTGCTGCGGTGTGTTCATGTTGTCGATGACGGTGAGCTTGACGCCCTTCGGAGCCAGTGCCTTCGCCGCACTCGCCGCACCGACGCCCACCGCGTTTCCGAACGACCTGTTGTTCTTGGCGCCGACGAAGAAGACCCCGATCTTCTTTGCAGGCGTATTCGCGGTACTCGCGAATGCAACCGCCGCGACGATAAGAGCCGCCGCCGTGACCGCCACGACCGCCGCGCTCCTCCTCTTGGTGTTGATGTAACGCACTTGTGTTACCTCCGCTCTGGTTGGTATGCCACTTCTAGTTGGCACTCTCGCGCTAGCTTCGTCGATAGGGCACCCCCACTCCTCGCGGATAACCTGCACCGGCCGTTACGACGACGACCAGAAGGGTGAGAACGTACGGGACGGACAGCCAAACATCTCTTGGGACAAACGCCACTGCCGCGGTGCTCTGGAGTTGGAATTGAAGGGCGGCAGCGAAGCCGAACAGTGCGGCTGCCAAGATCGCCCCCGCGGGATTCCAGCGCGCCAGGATGACTATTGCGAGAGCGATGTAACCCTGGCCACTTGTCACATCGGGGATGAACCCGCCGGTCTGCGTCAACACAAGCGCCGCACCGCCGATCGCTGTCAAGACGCAGCCACACACCAGCGCGAACCACCGGAGCCGCACGACCGAGAGTCCAACGGAGTCACCCACCTCCGGACGTTCGCCGACCGCACGCAGGTGAAGCCCGACCCAGGTGCGCCGCATCAGATAGAGGACGATCAACGCGCACGCGAGCACCGCATACGACAGCACGGGCTGGTAGAAGAGCGACGGCCCGACTACCGGAATCCTTCCGAGCAGCGGAATATGTGCAGGATGGAACGACATGCTCGGCACCACCGCCGAGAGATATTTCTCGTAGAGAGCTGTCGTCGCTCCGAGAATCAGTATGTTGAACAGGATTCCGGTGACAATCTGATCTGTGCCTCGGTTCACATAGAGGTACGAGAGGATGACCCCGCTGAGAAGCCCGGTCGCAGCCCCGGCGACGAGGCCCGCGGCGAGACTGTGGAAGTGCTGAACGCCTACAGCGGCACCGAAAGCCCCAAAAAGCATCACGCCTTCGATACCGACGTTGATCACACCAGCCTGCTCGTTAATCGCCTCACCGAGAGCAGCCCATAGAAGCGGCGCACTCAGCAAGGCGCCGCTCGACAGGACCGTTTCGACCACTTGGCGCGTCACGCGCTTCGCTCCGGGTAGCTCAGCTTGATCACGCCGAATGCCAACAAAAAGATCACGAAGGCAGCTGTGATGATCAACGACGCGGAAGGCGAGATCCCCGTAGTCGCCGTGAGATTGTTTCCCCCGACCGAAGTGATCGCGAAGAAGAACGCCGACGGGATGATCAGGAGCGGGTTCAGACGTGCAATCAACGCCACTGCAATGCCGGTGAAGCCGTAATTCTCGGAGATATTCGCAACGAGCGCATACTGGACGCCGAGGACGGCAATGGCACCCGCTATCCCAGCGAATGCGCCACCCGCCGCGAACGCGCTGACGGTGAGAGTTGGAATCCGGAAGCCTGCGAGCTTCGCCGCATCACCTCCAGCGCCAACAGCGCGGATGCCGAACCCCAGCGTGGTGTTCTTCATCAGGACGTTCGCGGCGACAACTGCGGCGAGCGCGATAAGAGCGCCTGTGCCAACCGTCGTCCCTGACCAGATTATCGGCAGTGTTGCGTTGGCCGGAATGTTCTTCGTTGTCGATGCAGCCGGCGCGGCCCACGGGCCCGTAATCACGTAGTCGGCGACCAACAGCGCAATGAAGTTGAGCATCAAGGTTGTGATGATCTCGTTCGCACCAAACGCTGCTTTGAGAATGCCGGCGATGCTCGCCCAGAGCGACCCGGCGACCATCCCGCCCACGAGGGCGAGCGCGGCGAGCGCGACATGAGGCAGCGGTGGCGCGGTGAGCGCAATCAAGACACCGGCGATCGCGCCCGCATAGAGCTGACCTTCCCCGCCGGCATTCCAGAGGCGAGCGCTGAACGGGATCGCTGCAGCGAGCCCGGTGAGCGCAAGGGGTGCCGTGACACTGAGTGTCTGGCCGAAGTTGTACGTCGACCCGAGCGAGCCGGAGACTATCGCGCGAACGGCCGCGATCGGGCTCGCGCCGAGAACAGCAATGACAACACCGGTGACGACCAGGGCTCCAACCAGCGCAGCCGCTGTCGTGGCCGTGCTTCCGCGGCTCGACAGCTGCGCCGCGCCGCCGGCCAAGGTCTCGCGCAGGGTTCGCGGCCGCGGAGCCTCAGGCGCGGTCGCCATCATGCTGCCACCGGCTCGAAGCCCGCCATTGCGCTCGCCAGCTTCTCCATGGACACGTCGATTGCGTCGTCCACGTAGATGAGCTTCCCTTTGAAGAGGACGCCCACCCGATCTGCGAGCGCCATCAGCTCGTCAAGGTCGAGAGTGATCAGGACGATGGCGCAGCCTTGCTCGCGGAGTTTGCGGAACTGTCCGTGAACAAAGTTCGTCGCACCCACGTCGAGACCACGGGTCGGTTGAGACGCTATGAGGAGCTTCGGGTTCCGGCTCAGCTCGCGCGCGAGGACGACCTTCTGCTGATTACCGCCGGAGAGAGCGGCTGCTTTCGCATCGGGTGACGCCGGGCTCACCCCGTACTCCGCCAACAGGCGTACTGCGTTGGCGCGAATCCTTCTCCGGTTGAGGAAGCCGCCCGAACTGATCCGGCCACCAGCAACGTCGCTGAGCGCCAAGTTCTCGGCGAGCGTCATATCCGCAATCAGGTCGTACCGAAGGCGGTCCTCGGTAATGGTGCTGACTCCCCGCGCGTGCAGCTCCCGCGGCGATGCTCGGGAGGCGTCTTCGGAAGCGACCTCGATCTCCCCGGAACTCGGACTGCGAAGTCCCGAGAGCGCCTCGGCGAGCTCCCGTTGCCCGTTGCCTTCGACACCGACGATCCCGAAGACCTCGCCGCGCCGAACCGCGAAATCGACCTCGGCGAGCGCTGCATTTCCGTCCTCACGAACGACCTCGAGAGCCCGGACACGGAGGAGGGTCTCCGCGTCGGGAGGCACGGGTTTGCGAGGCGGGCGGGGGGGCAAGTCCGCGCCCACCATTGCCCGTGCCAGGTCGCGCTCACCAAAGTTGCCTCGAGCTGCGACGCGCACGACCCGCCCGAGTCGCAGGACGGTTACCCGGTCAGCGATATCTACTACCTCGGACAGTCGGTGAGTAATGAGCACGACGGAGCGCCCCTGGTGACGAAGTTCGTCAAGGGTCGCGAACAACCGCTCAATCTGCTTAGGGCCAATCGAGGACGTGGGTTCGTCAAGAATCAGAACGCCCGCTCCCCGGTACAGCAACTTCAAGATCTCAATCCGCTGCTGAGCATCGACACTCAGCTCGCCGACACGTGCCGAAGGATCGATGCCGATGCCGAAACGGTTCGCCGTCTCCTGAACGCGCGCCTCGACGACATCGGCGCGGAACCGCAAGTCGAAGTTCGATTCGCTCCCGAGAACGACGTTCTCCGCCACGGTGAAGTTCGGGAGAAGCATGAAGTGCTGGTGAACCATTCCGATCCCATGGCTCAGCGCAACGGCCGGGGAAGATATCTTGACCCGCTGGCCCTGGACCTCGATCTCACCGGCGTCTGGTGACACAAGACCGAAGAGGATCTTCATCAGCGTTGTCTTGCCGGCTCCGTTTTCGCCCAGGAGGCAATGGATCTCGCTCGGACGCAGGTCGAAGTCGACGCCGTCGTTCGCGCGTAGGCTCCCGTAGGTCTTCACGATGCCGTGCATCGTCACGACCGGGTTCGCACCGGGCGTGGAAGCCGTTCCCGCATCTGCAGAATGGCCGCTCGCCGGCTCGCGCGGGTTCAACGCGTCGGAATGCACCTGAGGCGCCTCCTCGCTCTCACTACTCGGGAACGTAAGCCACACCGTCGAGGATGGCGCGTGCGCCGGGAACGGCGAGCGGGCCGGGAACCGTGGTCACCTGCACCGTCGGAGGATCATTGGGAACAGCCTGCCTGAGCAGGCCGTAGACCGCCGTGGCATCATCGGGGTCAGTCAGAAACGCGCGAAGCCGCACAAGGTTCGAGATGGAAGTCCCACCTGCACGGCAGATCGCGTCCAGCCGACCGAACAGATACTCGAGCTGGCTGGCCCCGTCGGGGCGGCAGCGTAGACCCTCGGCCCCGCCCGCGTACTGCCCGGAGATCCATAGGAGGTTACCCGCGCGCACGGCTTCCGACTCCGGCCCGAGCTGAGCTTCGCCTGTCGAGATGACCTCCTTCTTGATCGCCGAGTCTCCGCGGATCGCCTGCGAAAGGTGCTCCATCTTCAAGGCATTGTCGAGATGACCACGATTTGACCCCTCCCATCGCGGCACGCTCAGTCCACGTACCGGGATGACCGTCCTGGCCGGAGGCTCTGACTGGAAATACTGGCGCCACACGCGGTCGAGTTCGTAGAGATCGCCTATATCGGTCAGGTAGACGGTCGAATGGATGACTTCGGAGTGGCTGCTCGCGACGCGCGAAAGGAAGCCTCCAAGCCTGTCCAGCAGGAACGTCGCCTCCTTTCGAATCTCGCAGCCCCACCAGATGGTCGAAGAGGCTCGCGCCTCCTCTTCGATCTCGCCGACTGTCCAGTCGAAAGCCACGTCTCCAACGATGAACGCGTACCCACCCGCGGTCACGACCTCGTTGAACGGCCCTTCTTCGGCGAATGTCTCCCCGAATTGCGGCTGCGCAAGTCCCTCGTGGTAGCCGGACGACGATTTCGGAATCTCCTTGCTAATCCCGTCGGAGGGAATGACCGCGATCCCCGCCGGATTGATCACACATCCCGCCGGGGCCAGGTCACCGGTGCAGACCAGAGCGCTGGCAGGCCGACCCCGAGTCATGAACTCGGCACCGCGGCTCGTGTCCAGATAGCCGTCGGCGTACACCTTGTGCGGAATGAACTGCTCGACCTGGAGCATCTGGTTGATGTCCGAGCCAAGCTCCTGAAGCGCGGTCGCGTAGCGCCGATATAGGTACTCGGTCTGGGCGACGACGTGAGCGGGCGGGGAGATCGCGTACGGCGGCGCTACGCGTGCCTCCTCGGCGAGGCCCCCGGTCGAATCCCCGGCAACCCCGGCGAGAAACACGTAGGGCCCAGCTGTCGCTACACGGGAGAAGTAGAGCCCGCCACCGTCGACGATGTCCTTGACGATCCGGCCCTGTGCGGTCTCTACGGTCATTACCCATACCTCCTGGTTACAAAGGGACGATGTCCAAAGCGGCGGCCGCCACGGCCTGCGCTGACGGAAGAGCTGCATCCTCCAGAGGGCCGCTGAACGGAAACGGAATATCAGGCGAGGTAACTCTCCTCGCAGAAACGCCACCGGCAGCGAGCACAGCCACCGCGATGACTTCGGCGGCGTAGCCGCCCACGGGCGGCCCCTCCTCCACCACTACCAGCCGACGCGTCTTCGAGATCGAACTCGCCAGGGTCTCGATGTCCAACGGTCGCAGGCACCGGAGGTCGATGACGTCGCTCGAGATGCCGTCGTCCGCGAGAAGATCTGCGGCGGCGAGCGCGACCTCGACGGTCGCAAGCGCGCCAACGAGGGTGACGTCTGAGCCATCGCGACGCGTGACCGCCCGGCCGAGCGGCTCGACGGCCGCGCCCGCGTCGGGCACCTCTGCCCGACGGCCGTACAGGAGCTTGTGCTCGAAAATGACCGTTGGGTTGTCATCGCGGATGGCAGCCTGCAACAACAGCTTCATGTCGCCCGGCGTCGACGGGGCAGCGATCTTGAGGCCGGGCAGGTTCTGAAGCCACCCCACAGGCGTCTGGGAGTGGAACGCTCCGAACCGCCCTCCTGCACCGACGGTCGATCGGATGGTCAGTGGGACACTTGCCTGCTCGTTCGAGACGTACCAGTACTTCGTCGCCTGATTCGCCAACGTGTCTATCACGAGCCCGAGGAAGTCGGCGAACATGATCTCGACGACCGGCCGAATCCCGCAGAGCGCGGCGCCAAACGCGGCACCGGTGAATCCCATCTCGGAGATCGGTGTATCGATCACCCGCTCAGCACCGAACTCGTCAAGCAGGCCGGGAGTTGCGTTGAAGACGCCGCCGAGACGCACGTCTTCGCCCATCAGTACGACCGTCGGATCGCGAATCATCTCCTCGGCCAGCCCCTCGCGCACAGCCTGGAGGTACGTCAGCTCCGCCACTCGACCTCCTTCGTGGCGCTTCCCAGGTCGCTCACGTCTGGAAAGGGTGCTTCCTGCGCGTTCACGAGCGCGTCGTCGATCTCCGCGCGGACCTGCGCCTGGATCTCGGCTACCTCATCTGCCGGCAGCTGCTCCGCCGCTCGCGGAAGCGGGTCTCTGGCAAGCCACGCCTCGAGCTCGCCCTCCGGCCGATACCGCCGCGGATCGTCATGGCGCGAGTGCCCTTTGTGTCGGTACGTCTCGCACTCGACCAGGATCGGCCCTTGACCGGAGCGAATCCGAGCAGCCAGATCGGAGACGGTCGCCCGTACGGCAAAGACATCGTTCCCATCGACCTGCACGCCGGGGAAGCCGTACGCAGCTGCTCGTGCGGCGATCTTGCCCCCCGCCGTGACGCGCTGCATCGGTGAGAACTCGCTGTACTGGTTGTTCTCACAGACGTAGAGAACGGGTAGTTGCTCGACCCCAGCGAAGTTCAGACTCTCGTGGAAGTACGCCTGGTTCACAGCGCCGTCGCCGAAAAAGGCGACCGCGATCGAGTCTTCGTGACGAAGCTTGGCCGCGAGCGCGGCGCCGGTGGCGCATGCGATCGAGCCGCCGACGATGGCGAAGCAACCGAGCAGTCCGTGCGCGAGGTCGACGACATTCATGGATCCGGCACGGCCGCCGCAAACCCCCGTCCGTCGACCAAGCAGCTCGGCGAAAAGCGCGGTCGGGTCGCACCCCAGCGCGAGTGCGACACCGTGACCTCGGTAGGTGGCGGCGACCCGAGCGTCGGGGCCGACGGCGGAGCACACGCCCACGGCGACGGCCTCTTGCCCTTGGTACAGGTGAAGCGAGCCCTCGATCAGGTTCTGCATGAAGAGTCGCTGGCATGCATCCTCGAACAGCCTGATTCGGAGCATCGATGTATAGAGGGCGCGCTCGAGCTCCTGCTCGGAAAGCGCAACTTCCGTCGGAATATTCCCCGGCGACGAGGTATCCATTTACAGGATCTCGTCCAGCCAAACGAAGCAGGAGACCACGCACCAGCCTATCGCTACTGAGCGACGTTGCATTCGAGCCACATCCTTTCGGCGTGTCTCTCGTGTAGGGGCCGAGTCTTTGGGTTTGGGGGTGGTCCCGACCTTGTACTTCGAGATTGGATCCAATTAGTATCACACCTAACATGGTCATTCAAGGACCGGAAAGTGCGGGTTCAGCTACATCCCGAGCGGCCCTCGTAACAGGCGCGAGTCGAGGGATCGGTCGGGCGACCGCTATCGCGCTGGCGGAAGCAGGAGTCGCAGTAGCTGTCGGTTACCGGCAAGACGATGCGGCAGCAGCCGAAACTGTCGCCGCGATTCGGGATGTCGGCCGGGCCGCCGTCGCTCTGCGTGAGGATCTCAGTGCACCCGGCGCGCCAGCGCGGCTCGTGAGCCGGGCGTTCGAGCAGTTCGGGCGCCTCGACATACTCGTTGCGAACGCGGGCGTGCTGATGGCTCAGCCTCTGCTCGAGACGACAATCGAGTCCTACGACCTGCAGAACAACACAAATGCACGCGCGGTCTTCTTCCTGGTGCAGGCGGCAGCGCGACACATGATCGACGGCAGCGGCGGTGGAAGCATCGTCCTGATCTCGTCCGATGCGGCCGTGAAGCCGTTCCGCGGGCTTGGTGCGTACTGCATCTCGAAGGCCGCCGTGAACATGCTCGCTCGCGTGGCCGCCGCGGAGCTGGGTGAGTACGGGATCCGGGTCAATGTCGTGGCTCCAGGGACCACCGAGACGGACATGAATCGCGAGCTTCTCGCGGACCCGGCCACGCGCGAGGAGCTCCTTCGCTCCGTCGTCCTTGGCCGGCCTGGCAGTCCTCTGGATGTCGCTCGAGCGGTCTGCTATCTCGCTTCAGATGCTGCATCGTTCGTAACGGGAGCGTCTATCGCCGTCGACGGCGGATCATCAGCGATGTGAGCAACCTAGCCATGCGTCAGGGAATGCGTCGGCGCGCGCTCCTGCTCCCGTGACATCGCGAGGGTCCGAGCGTTTTGAAGTGTGCGTAAACGGCACGCTGGTCACGCTCACCGCCGCTCCCGAGACTCCTATCCTCTATCTCTTGCGCAATGACCTCGGCCTCCGCGGCACACGCTTCGGCTGCGGGCAAGGCCTGTGCGGTGCCTGCACCGTCCTTGTCGACGGTCGGCCCACGCACTCATGCGAGACGCCGCTATGGGCGGTCGCCGGTGCCGAGATCAGAACAATCGAGGCGCTCGGCTCAGAGGCCAGACCGCATCCTGTTCAGCAGGCGCTCCTCGACGAGCAGGCCGGTCAGTGCGGCTATTGCCTCTCGGGCATCGTGATGGAAATCACGGGTTTGATCGATCGCCCCGAGCCTGCTGACCGCACAGAGATCGTCGCGGCCCTCGAGCGGCACCTCTGCCGTTGCGGCGCACAGCCTCGAATCCTACGCGCCGTTGACCGGCTGTGCGGGGACCGCACCCACCGATGATGACCACGCGCGCGATGAACCCGCGACTCGAGCAGTGGCTTCGAATCGAGGGGGACGGCACGGTCACGATCTTCACGGGGAAGGTGGAGTTGGGTCAGGGGATCCTGACCGCTCTCGTGCAGATCGCGGCCGAGGAACTCGAGCTGCCGACCGCGAGAATCCGCGCCGTCTCCGGCGACACCCGCTACTCGCCGAACGAGGGCTTCACCGCCGGCAGCATGTCGATCGAGGTCGGCGGGGGGTCACTGCGGCTCGCCTGCGCGTACGCTATGAAGCTCCTTCGTCAGGCCGCATGTAAGCAGCTCAACTGTGGGACCGTGGTGGCAAACCACGGTTCCTTACTCGACGCTAGGACCGGTGCGGCCTGTGAGTACCGCGAGTTGGTCTCGGACATTGACTGGGGTCAGACCGTGCCTCAGTCGACGGCGGCGAAGCCGGTGGCCGAGTACCGCGTCGTCGGAACGTCACTGCCGCGAATCGACCTTTGGCCGACAATCTCTGGCGCGGCCTTCATCCACGACCTCGTCTTTCCGGGCATGGTTCACGCCCGAGTGTTGCGACCCGCCAGTGCCGACGCAACGCTCCTGACCTTCGACGAGGCCGGGGTCGAGGCCTGCGACGGCTTCGTGCGCGTCGTCCGCGACGGGAGCTTCGTGGCCGTCTGCGCGGAGCGCGAAGAGCAGGCGCTCTCCGCCCTGGAGGTGGCCCGCCGAGCCTGTCACTGGAGTGCAGCCCAAGACGGGCAGCCAGGTCGCGGGCGAGACGTGCTCGCCGCGGCTCCGTCGACTCTCCTTCGAACCAATGTCCATGACGCTGCCGTACCAGCGGCTAGGCCGGGCCGAGTAGAACTACGCTGCGTCTACAGCCGCCCGTTCATTGCTCACGCAGCAATCGGACCGGCGT
>Ga0315273_10002556_pt1 | contig 21561 bp, 18 predicted proteins | sample YL17G02_0_MG_FD_205753 | JGI IMG/M metagenome (GOLD analysis project Ga0315273, IMG submission 205753) | Sediment microbial communities from Yellowstone Lake, YNP, Wyoming, USA - YL17G02_0 | ecosystem: Environmental > Aquatic > Freshwater > Lake > Sediment | place: USA: Wyoming | collected... | reverse complement strand
CTGCCGGTAGCCGGGGTGGCCGTTGACAAGCGAGTGCCCTTCGTCGCCTTTCAGGGGTCTGGGTGGGGGCGTGAGCTGGTCGGGTGGCAGAATGCAGGGCATCGGCTGATCGCAGAACAGGAACCCGTCCCAATGCTGGCCCGGCTGGGGGGCAAATGTCGTGGGCTCACCCGCCGGAGCCACGGTGGTGGCCCCAGCCGTCGGTCCGCTGGCCTGTTCCGAGCCCCCGCCGGATACGCCGAGGAACGTCAGCGCAATCCCCAGGATGATGACCAGAGCCAACGCGACCCCCAGGCAGAGGGCTATCAATACGATGTGCGAACGCCTCATCCCGCCTTCTCCCGACGCGCCTGGTGCCCGGCTGTTTCCGGGCGGTCTGCCCGGTCAGCCGCCGATCCTCTCGCTGCGACTATATGCTGTTCGCAAACCGCATTTCAACCCCCGAATCTGACTCCGGCGACACGCCCTCCGTGAATGCTGGTCGATCCTGCCGCCGCCCATTGTGTCCCCCTTTCGGCTCCGCTTGTCACTTGCTACTCGATCTTGTAGCCTGAAAGCAGGTACTCCTGAACCAGGACAACCGACTATGGCCCGCGCCTATCGCTACTCTCAGTGGGACGGCACCCAAGACGGCCCTCCCGTCGACGCCGACAGCATCCTCGAGAGCATCACCGACGACCTGATGAACCTCGGCGATCTCCAGTATGCCCTCCGCAATCTCTTGCAGAGAGGGCTGCGCGGCCCCGGCGAGCGTCCACAGGGGTTGCGCGACCTGCTCCAGAAGCTGCGCCAGAAACGCCGCCAGACCCTCGACCGCTACAACCTGGGCTCGATCCTCGAAGACATCCGGCAGCGGCTGGACGAGATCGTGCGCATCGAGAAGAGCGCGCTCCGGCAGCGCCTGGAAGAGGCCAGCGCTCTCCTTGAGGATAAGGGCGCGCTTCCGCCTACAGGGAGCGAGCCCGGTTCCCCAGATGAGCCGGCGAAGTCGACCGAGCGTGAGTTCGCTCAGATGCTCAAGAACGTCGTCGAGCGCAAGCAGAGCCACCTCGAAAACCTGCCGACGGACGTGGGCGGCCAGGTGAAAGGGCTCCAGCAATACGAGTTCATGGACTCCGAGGCGCGGCGCAAGTTCCAGGAGCTGATAGAGATGCTGCGGAAAGCGATGACCGACAGCTTCTTCCGCGACGTCCACAAACAGATCAGCGACATGTCGCCGGAGCAAATGGAACGTCTGAAGAAGATGATGAAAGCTCTCAATCAGATGCTCTCGGAGAAGATGGCCGGCGGCGAGCCCGACTTCGACCAGTTCATGCGCGAGTACGGCGACCTCTTCGGCCCTAACCCGCCCCAGAACCTCGAAGAACTGATCGTCCAGATGCAGCATCACATCAGCCAGATGCAGAGCCTGCTCGACAGCCTGCCCCCGGAGATGCGCCAGCAGCTTCAGGACCTGCTGACGGACAAGATCACCGACCCGGATCTACAGGCGGAGCTAAGCGATCTGGCGGCCAACCTGGAGCTGCTTTACCCGATGCGCGACCTGCGCAGTCACTATCCCTTCCGCGGCGATGAGGAGCTGAACATCAACGCGGCGATGCGCCTCATGGACTACATGCAGAACCTGGACGAGCTGGAGCGCCAGTTGGAGCGCGTCCAGTACGGCGGCGACATCGATGACGTGGATGCGGAGAAGCTGCGGGAAGTCTTGGGGGAAGAGGCCCACGAGGAACTGCAGCAGCTACGCCACTTTCGCGAGGTGCTGGAAGAGGCCGGCTATATCCGGCGAAAAGGCCGCACTTGGGAGCTGACGCCGCGGGCCATCCGCAAGCTCGGCCAGAAAGCGTTGGCCGAGATATATGCCCAGGTGAAGGCGGAAAGGGCGGGCAAGCATCCCCTGCATACCTCCGGCCTCGGCGGCGAGCAGATCGGCGAGACGAAGCGCTACGAGTTCGGCGACCCCTTCCATCTCCATCTCGAAAAGACCGTCATGAACGCGCTCTACCGGCAGCCGCCCGCCTCTGTGCCCGTCCGTCTGAGCCGCGACGACTTCGAGGTGCATCGCACGGAGCAGCTCACCCAGACCGCCACCGTCGTCATGGTCGACCTCTCCTGGTCGATGGCCCTGCGCGGCAGCTTCCAGGCGGCGAAGAAGGTCGCCCTGGCCCTAAACAACCTGATCAGCAGCCAGTACAGCCGCGATTCGCTCTACGTAGTCGGCTTCTCCGCCTATGCTCGCCAGCTTAAGCCCGAGGAGCTGCCCTACGTGCGCTGGGATGAGTCCGTCCTCGGTACGAACATGCACCACGCTTTCTTGCTGGCGCAGAAGCTTCTGGCCAAGCACAAAGTGGGCACCCGCCAGATCATCATGATCTCCGACGGCGAGCCGACCGCCCATCTGGAGCGGGGCCGCTCCTACTTCGCCTACCCGCCCAGCCCGGTCACCATCCGCGAGACGCTCAAGGAAGTGAAGCGCTGCACGGACAAGGGGATTGTTATCAACACCTTCATGCTCGACCGCAACTACTACCTGAAGGAGTTCGTGAGGGAGATGGCCCGCATCAACAAGGGACGCGTCTTCTACACGACGCCGGAGGGGTTGGGCGAGTACATTCTAGTGGACTACGTGGCCCACAAGCAGAAACTTGTCCGCGGAAGCTGACCTGCTAGGTCGCCACTCCTTCGTGCTCTAGGAGACCCTAATCTCGCTGACGACCTCTGAATAGTCGGTAGTGGGTCAGTTTGAATCGAGTGTTGCGGGTAGTCTTGACAAGACTGGGAAACATTGTAATAATCTATACTTGTGGCGGGGGTTGACAAGAACTCTGTTCGCGTCGATAATCCCTTAGAATGCTCCCCGGCGTCCACCTCCACCTTCGGAGGTGAACTGCCGGGGTTTTTATTATCAGGGATGTGATGAGAAGAGTAGTCGTCTTTATCGACGCTCAGAACACTTACAAAGGTGCTCGTGAACTGTTCTTCATGAAGACCGATCCGAGTCCATGTGGGCAGTTCGACCCCATAAAGCTGGGCGAACTCGTATGCAAGAAGAAGCCACCCAGCTGCGGGCACGAGGCAAGGCGGTTACACCAAGTCAGAATCTACACCGGACGCCCCGAATCGTCCAAAGACCCCAAGACTTACGGCGCACACATGAGGCAGTCGGCCGCTTGGGAAAAGAAGGGCGTGATCGTGAAAGCACGCACGCTCCGGTATCCATTTGACTGGCCGACTCGTTCTGCTGAGGAAAAAGGCATTGATGTAGCGCTGGCTGTTGACTTCGTGACTCTTGCGGTCGACCAAGAATACGACATTGGCGTAATCGTTTCGACCGATACCGATCTCCGACCTGCCTTAGAATATGTTACGGACAAGAATTTAGCCTCTGTCGAAGTCGCGGCGTGGTATACCACCTTTGCCAGAGGCCTCTCGCTTCCAGACAGGCTGATGTGGTGCCATCGGCTTGTCAGATCAGATTACGATGCTATAGCCGACTACGTCGATTACAATATCAAGCGATAGTTGGCGCCCTTTCCCGCCTTCGCGCTCCCACTTCAGTCTGGCCTTCCCTCCGTACAGATGTTCGCTATCATCCTAGCGGACGAACAGTCGGCGATCAATCCCTTGAGCACCTGTGCGGTTCGACCGTAATTGCCTGCCCCGGTGGGTGCGCTTCATAGCCCACACGCGTCAAAGTCCACTCACCAATCAGACGTGCTCCGCCGATAAATAGCTTGTACTCCTCGCTCAAGTGCTTGCGCATGTAGTCCAGTAGGGGGATGATCACCTAGATGAACTCTTGGCGACAGTTGGCGACAGGGGTGTTGCTACTCCTCCTGTTGCTGGCCACAGGCACGCTGGCATACAGGATCATTGAGGGCTGGTCTGTCCTCGATTCCCTCTACATGACCGTCACCACGGTCACCACCGTGGGCTTCCGGGAGGTGCAGCCTCTGAGCACGGCGGGCCGCATCTTTACCATGTTCCTCATATTGTTGGGTGTGGGCGTCGCCCTGTATATTCTGGTCGGCTTCGTGACCCTGGTAGTCGAGGGAAAGCTCGGGCTGGCCTGGGGAGAGAGAAGAATGAGAGCGAAGATTCAGGCCCTGCGTAACCACTACATACTCTGCGGCTTCGGCCGCGTCGGCGAGGAGATAGGGCGCGAGTTCAAGGACCGCGGCATACCTTTCGTCGTCATCGACTCGAACGTGGAGGCGATAGGCCGTGCCCGCGAGCGGGGATTCCTCCTCATCAAGGGCGATGCCTCATCCGACACCGTCCTCCGCGATGCCGGTATCGAGCATGCCCGGTGCCTCCTCGCTGCGTCCGACTCCGATTCCGGCAACACCTACATCACTCTCACCGCTAAGGCGATGAAGCCTGACGTCCTGGTTGTCGCCCGCGCCGGCCAGCCCAGCAATCAGCAGAAGATGCTCCGCGCCGGCGCCGACAGAGTCATCTCCCCTTACCTGATCGGCGGCCGCCGCATGGCCCTCTCCGCCCTCCAGCCGCTCGTCCTCGACTTCGTCGACACGCTCGTCGGCGGTGGCGGAGGTCTGGGTGAGCACATCATCGCCGAGGTGGAAGCGAGCGAGCAATCAGGGATGGGCGGCCGCACCGTGAAGGACGTGCTCCGGGGCGCCAGCAACGTCAACGTACTGGCCGTACGAAAGCGGACGGGCGAAATCGTCGTGGGGCCGCGCGACTCCGACGTCGTCGAGGTAGGCGATCGCCTCGTCGTCCTCGGCCGGGAGTTCGACCTGGAGACCCTCTCCGAGACGCCGGCGGCAGAGCCGTCTGCGCTCTAGCATCATGATACGGACGTTGTCGCTTTTTCGAGAATCCCCGAATTGACTCAGCGAGCCCTCTTCATCGTCAACCCCGTCGCCCGGGGGGCGCCGCCGCAGGAAAAGCTGCGCCGGGCTCTCGTTTGGCTGGAGAGCCGGGGCTGGCAGGCCGAGCTGACCCTGACGGAACGGAAGGGACACGCCATCGACCTGGCCCGCGAGGCTGCGCGGGGGGACTTCGCCGCGGTCGTGGCCTGTGGCGGTGATGGCACGGTCAACGAAGTCGCCAACGGCCTTGCGACGACGGATACTTCCCTGGCCGTTGTCCGCGGCGGCACCGCCAACGTCTGGGCCAAAGAGGTGAAGGTACCGCGCGACCCGCTCAAGGCCGTCCGGCTGCTGTGCGAGGGCGAGAAGCGCCGGATCGATCTGGGGCTCGCCGAACCGCCGGTGGGTGAAGGACGCTATTTCCTGCTTATGGCCGGCGTCGGCCTCGATGGCCATGTCGTGAGCCGTGTCCCCGATAACCTCAAGCAGCGATTGGGCGCCGCCGCCTACGTCCTCCACGGCCTCCGGGAGGCGCTACGCTACCGTAGTAGCGAGACCACCGTCATCATCGACGGCGAACCCCTGACAATCGATCTCACCTGGCTGCTGGTCGGGAATACGCGCTCCTACGGCGCTGTGATCGACATCACCCGCCATGCCCGAGCGGACGACGGCCTGCTCGACGTGTACGCCTTTAGCGGCCACGGAATCCGGCGGATGGTCATGCACAGCCTCCGGATACTCGCCCGCCGCCACGACCGGGCGCCCAACGTCTTCTACCGGCAAGCGCAGACCGTGGAACTGCCCAGCCCCTGCGTGCTGCCCGTCCAGGTCGACGGCGACTATCTGGGAATGACACCCCTCACGCTGCGGGTGGTGCCGAACGCTCTATCGGTGGTGGTGCCCGCCGGCCTCAAGAGCCCACTGTTTGGCAGGACTGACGGCTAGCCATCAGGCGCTGTCAGCACCTGACCGGCTTTAACGGAGAAGACGCTGGCCCCGGAGAAGAGCCGCCGTCCCTCGTCTTCCCTTTCCGCAGAGGTTATCCAGACCTGGTCGAAGCTGGAGACGGTGTCCAAGACGCTGCTGCGACGCCCTTCGTCCATCTCCGAGAGGACGTCGTCCAGCAGAAGGACGGGATGATCGCCGGTGTTGGCGAGGAGGAAGCGAGCCTCCGCCAGGCGCAGCGCGAGGGCGGCGGTGCGTCCCTGCGCCCGTGAGGCGAATGCGGCAGCGGAGCGGCCATCGAGCGAAAAGAGGAGGTCGTCACGGTGAGGCCCCCAGAGAGTAACACCGGCGCCGATCTCCCGTTCCCTCCCCTGAGCGAGGGTTTGCAGGAAAGCGGTCGCCAGTTCCTCCTGACCGGCGTTACCCGCGCGCTCGCCGTCCCAGCCGCCGGCCCAGCGCGGCTGATAGGTCAGCGTCAGCGCCTCCCGTCCACCGCTCAAGAAGCCGTGCGCCTCGGCGGCGATGCCGGCCAAGCGGGCCACCGTTTGCGCCCTCGTTCCCACGACGTAGGAGCCGGCCTGGGCGAGATGGTCGTCCCAGAAAGCGATCTCATCCGGCCGTGCAATCCCCGACTGGATGCGCCGCAGGAGGGCGTTCCTCTGCAGGAGCACTTTGTTGTACTGCTGGAGTGCTTTCAGGTAGCGGGCGTCGATTTGCGTCAGCGTGATGTCGAGGTAGCGGCGTCGTAGAGATGGCGACCCGCTGATCAGGTCGATGTCCTGCGACGTGAAGAGGACGGCGTTGATCCGGCCTATAGTCTCCGACGCCCTCTTCGGGACACCGTTTACGCGCAGCCGCTTGCTGGCGCGGGGATGGTCATCGGATGCCGGCACCCGTTCGCCTGGCTGTCCCTGGATCACCATCTCGACTCGAACGGGCCCCGATGACCGCTCGGCCTCGGCGACGAGGCGGGCGATGGGCAGCGCCTCTTGGGCAACCTCCCAGCGGATGAGCTCGCTGTCGCTGCCGGCGCGGAGGGAGCGGATCGTGGAGAGGAGGTAGACGGCCTCCAGGAGATTCGTCTTGCCCTGGGCGTTCTCGCCGATGAAGAGCAGAGGCCCCGGCGGCAGGTCCAGCTCCAACTCGCGATAGTTGCGAAAGTCAGCGAGGCTCAGGTGACGGACATACATAGGCTAAACGACAGGCGATTGCACTCCTCTGAGGGACGAGGAGATGAGGGAGCCTGCCCTTGACGAGTCTACTGGAAGAGACAGTCACTCGCTAGGGGTTGAGATCGCTGGGAAGGAGGATGTGTTCGATCAGTCGGGGGTGGGAGGGCTCGTGCACATAGCGTCGTGGTCCCGAAGGGAACCGGCGTCTACCTGCAAGAGCATGGGATCAGGCGGCGAAGAGGACGTGGTCAAGCAACCTACGGCGTCCGCGACCGGTGGCGCTGCCCGTGCCTACGATCCCTCTCCCTGGAAGCGGACCCGCAGCCGGAGAGCATCCGGGCGCGACTCCTCGACCTGGACCGGCTGTTCGGCCGACTGAGACAGCGTTTCCACGATGAGGCTGGCCGTGATCGGCTCCCGCAGCGTCAGCACGATGCGCGCCTCGCCGTCGAAGTAGCGCTCGACCGATGCCCCCTCGATGGCGGGCAGGCGCATGAGAGCGCGCTGCGCCTCCATGAGGCCCTGAAAGCCCGGCACCGACGAAATGACCACCGTGAGGCCCTCGCCGCCGGGGGCGAATACCGGTTCTGCCGCTTCTTCAGGAGGAGCTGTGGGGGTGACCGTCTCGGGCGCTTCACTGCCGGCCCCTGTTCCTGTTTGGCGGGTCGGGACTTCGTCCAACCGCCGTTCCAGCCGCTCCACGCTCCGGCTGAGCGTCGACAACTGCTCCGTCAAGAGCCGCCGGTCGTGGTCCATGCGGTCCTCCACGCGGTCGAGATACTCGCGCAAAGAGCGGACCGTTGACTGCATCTCATCGGCGAGAAGTTTCCTCTCTTCGCCCATGCGGTCCAGGGTACGGTCGAAGTGCTCCGTCAGAGCGCGGATAACCGACTGCATCTCCTCGCCTGAGGCACGGCGGTGATGTTTGCTGGCCTCTTGGGGGGAGGGGCTTTGCGGCGGTGGCTGCGGCTCCTTGGGGGTGCTGATGAGAACGGCCTCCGCCTCCGACAAGGCCTTAGCCAAGATCTCGGCGGCGCGGTGGGTAGCCTCGTTAGCTGATGCCTCCTGGCGCTCCTCGTGTCCAGCGATCTCCTCCGGCTGAGTCGGCTCCTCCGACCGCCCTAGCGGCAATTCGCTTTTCTCAGTCATCGGCAAGTCCTCGTTAGCGGGAGCCAAAGGCTCGGTGCGAGCTGATGGTGGCCCTGGGGAGGCAGGGGCAGCTTGTGGCCGCTTTGCCGGCTTGGGCGGCGGGCCCGCTATCAGCGTCCAGAGGCGTGATAAGGCGCTGGGCAGGGGCAGACCGCGCCCTCTTCGCCCTGTTGGAGAACCCCGTGAGACGTTTCTCTCCGGCCCGCCTTTGGCCTCCGGTGGCTTCTTTGGCTTCATATATATGCTCGTGATACAGCGGTTGCCCGGTCTCAGGGAAGACCGCAGCCTCATAGGTGTTATCGGCAGGTTCATTCCCGCCGCAAAGGGAGAAACATCCTTCTTAGGGATGATTGTACCGCAAATGCGGGTAGTCACGGGGGTGTGGAGACTACTCCTGAGGTGTGATCCTCGGGAGTCGCAGGAAGACGGCCCGTGAATGAGTTTCGTTGCCCTATGGGGCAGACGCCGCGCACATCGAATTGAAGTGGCGTCTGCTTTAGAGAAAGCAAGGGCCCCGACCACCCGGAGCCGGGGCCATCCTGCCCTCTGCCTGTTCCTCTAATAGGCCCAGCCCGAGGCGGTGCCGCGCACATCCCTACGCGTGGCCTGGCGGGGCCCTTTCGTGACGAAAGGTACGCCTCTAGTAGGGCGTTGTCAATACCTTGCTGTGTGTGGGGGGGAGCAATCTTATCGGTGATTGTAGCGGTTGCCGGGGACGGCTCTTGTCAGGCGGGGTGCCGGTACCAGGGTGTCGGCGACGCCTTGCCTCCTTGCGGCCGTGTCTCCATACGGAGGCCGGGCTCGATCTTCGTGCAGACGCCGTCGGAGCAGGTGAGGAGAATGCCGTTCCGGTTGTAGAGACGGTATTGAATGGGAATGTCGGTGCCGATGGGAAGGTCCAAGAGCACTTCGCCATCCGGAGTCTCCACCTTCAGCCCTTCTGGGAAGGAGGTGGCGTCCCCCGATTCCGCTACCGGAGAGCCGCTAGAGTCGTAGAGATGGAAATAGACAAGAGGGCAGCCCGCTTCATCAAGGCCGACGTGGAGGATTACCTCACCCGTCGGTGCGTCGACGAAGACGACTGATGTGCCGGGCCGGCGATGTCCTAGACGCGTAAGCCTCTCCTTTGCGCTGCCTCGCGCTCAGCGCTTCAAGACAACAAAGGCGCTCGCCTTAACGGCGGCGCCGGAAGCCGCCCCGCCTGGCGTCGCGTTTGTGGTGGTGCCCGCCCGAAGACGCTTGGTCCACGACGATATCCATAGTGCGGCCTTTGAGTTCGCTGCCCTTCAGGGCTTCTATGGCGGCGGCAGCGGCATCCTCTTCCATCTCCACATAGGCAAAGCCGCGAGGACGGCCGGCGCGGTTGCGGGCGACTCGGAGGGAGCCGATCTCGCCAAAAGCCGAGAACACCGACCGCAAATCGCTATCCGTTGCTTCCGGAGACAAGTTGCCCACGTACAGAGTGGTCAAGGCTTTCCTCCTCTGCGGACGGTTGGGCTGGCTGGACCGGCGGGGAAGGCATTCGGCGCCCCCTTAACTCAGAGGGCGCCGTGCCAGGTTCGATTGGGTTAGCTTCTAGTAACGCCCGCGCGATGGCTGGCGCTTGGAGAAGCAGTCTCGGCAGTAGACCGGCCGGTCTCCCCGAGGTTCGAACGGGACCTCGGTTGTCTGGCCGCACTCGGCGCAAACCGCCGAGAACATCTGCCGGGGGGACGAGCTGTAGCCGCCGCCGCCACCGCCGCCGCCGCGCTCCGACTTCCGAGCCTGTCGGCAGGAAGCGCAACGCTTGGGCTCGTTGGTGAACCCGCGGCTGGCGTGGTACTCCTGGTCCTCAGCCGAGAACGTGAATGAGGCGCCGCAATCGACGCAGGTTAGGGTTTTGTCGGTGTATGCCACTCGACGACCTCCTTGTTGGGGTCCGCTATTCCTTGTCGTCGAGTGCGAAACGGGACAGTGACTGTTCGTTACGATTCGAGGACAGGGACAACTACTTATGTGAGAACTATAACACATTAAAGCCCGCTTGTCACGCAAGTGCACGGCATGATTCGAGATGCTCGATCACCGAATCGACGCTGCCCAGCCGTCGAAAGCGCGGGAAGTGTGCGTCCATATCGTCAGCGTTGTGGTCAGCGTACAATAGGGGCGACATGCGCGAGACGTGGGTTAGGCTGAGGGATTCGCGGGCCGGCGGCTACGTTTTGGCTTTGACTCTCGCCGCCATCGTCACGGCCATCATCGCTGCCATCGATCAAGTAGTGGATGTGGCCAACCTCTCCATGCTCTACCTGCTCGCCGTCATGGCCAGCGCGATCGCCTTTGGCAGCGGGGCCGCGATCCTCGCTTCAATAGCGGCGTTTCTCGCATTCAACCTCTTTTTTGTCGACCCCAAGTACCGATTGACTGTTTCCGACTCGGAGGAATGGGTCGCGCTTGGGTTGCTGCTTATCACGGGTATCATCACCGGGCAACTCGCGGCGGCGCTGAGGAACCGCGCGCGAGATGCTGAACGCCGCGAAAGAGAGGCCGTGGTCCTGTATGACGTGGTTCGCCTGATGGCGGCACCGCAACTGCCCGAGGCTCTGACCGCTGTCGCCGGACGCTTGCGGCAAGAGCTCGAACTTGCCGCCGTGCTGATCCATGTGGGGGAGGACGGCCCGATTCAGGCGCGTGCGGAGTCTGGTGACAAACATGCGCTCGAGATTGCGCGTGCCCGTACCAGTACCCCTGGGCTGGTGCTTCGAGAAGGAGAGGCCCCTACCGCAGCTCGACGTGGTTCGCCCGGACGATGGATCAAGATCATCCCTCCCCGCATTCCGGGGCGGCGCGCGTTTGGCAGCGAGCGTTTACACACTGTCCCGATCACTGACCAAGATCGGGTCATTGGCTCTCTTGTCATCATGAAGCCCCCTGCCGGCCCGCCGTGGAACGCCGCTGACGACCGGCTTCTGTCCGCTGTCACGAACCAGATCAGCCTTGCCCTGGAGCGCGTCCGCCTGGGGGAAGAGGCGACGGAGGCTGAGGTGCTCCGCCGGACGGACAAGCTAAGGAGTGCGCTGCTCAATGCCGTATCTCATGACCTTCGGACGCCGCTGTCCTCCATAATCGCATCCGCCGGTAGCCTCCTGCAGGAGGACGTAGCTTGGACCGAAGAGGAACGGCGCGAGTTCGCGGCGGCGATTGAGGGGGAAGCTCAGCGCCTCAACCGCCTCGTTGGAAACCTACTCGACCTTTCTCGTATCGAGGCCGGCACCCTACGCCCCGAAAAACGCTGGTACGATCTCGGCACCCTCGTCGGCGATGTTCTGGGCCGGCTTCGGCCAGTGATCGCCGAGCGCAAAGTCATCACCGACGTGTCCGATGATCTCCCACCGGTTCCGCTTGACTATGTCGAGGTCGACGAGGTTCTAGGTAACCTGCTCGAGAACGCGGTGAACCATACGCCTTCGGAGACGGAAATCCATGTCTCCGCAAAGTACGCGGGCGACCACGTTGAGATTGAGGTGGCAGACAGCGGGCCGGGAGTACCGAGTGATGCGCTCTCCCGTGTGTTCGAGCCGTTCTATCGAGTGCAGGCAACCGGCCCTCGGTCGAGAGGAATGGGGTTGGGTCTGGCGGTAGCCAAGGGGTTGGTCGAGGCTCATGGAGGCCGCATCTGGGCCGAGAACCGGCCGGCCGGCGGCGCCCGCTTCGTCTTCACTCTCCCGCTGGCCGAGCCTGCGACAGATCGAACTGACCACTCGGAGCGCGCCCAATGACTCGTGAAACAGGGGCCCACGTCCTCGTCGTGGATGACGACCCCGGCATTCTCAAGGCTGTGCAGACTAATCTCGGCCGACATGGCTACTTGGTGGAAGCGGCGGCGACGGGACAAGAAGCGCTCCTCAGCTTCGGACGCCGCCGCCCAGACATCGTCCTGCTCGACCTCGGCCTGCCGGACATGGACGGCACCGACGTGATTCGAGAGATACGGGCGCGGGCCGGCACGCCTATTCTCGTTCTGTCTGTCCGCGAGGCAGAGGGCGAAAAGGTCACCGCTCTGGACCTGGGCGCCGACGACTACCTGGTCAAGCCCTTCGGCGTCGATGAGCTGCTGGCCCGGATACGGGCAGCGCTCCGGCGGGCGGCCGGTCCCTCTTTGGGCGGCCAGCCGGTGTTCCGAACCGGGGAACTAGAGGTTGATCTTGAGCACCGGCGGGTGCGCGTGGGCGATCAGGAGGTTCATCTTACGCCCACGGAGTACGACCTCTTGCGGACGTTCATCTCCCATCCCGACAAAGTGCTGACCGACCGGATGCTTCTCCAGGCGGTATGGGGTCCGGAATACGGCTCCGAAGCCCACTATCTCCACGTCTATGTTGCCCGGCTCAGGCGGAAGATCGAGAGAGACCCCCAGCGGCCACAGTACCTCGCCACTGAGCCCGGTGTCGGCTACCGCTTGAGGACTGACGACAGCGCCTGAGCGGGCCCCTTTCTCCCCCATGTCTCCAGTGGGTCTTCCTCATACCTCGCTGACATCTCCATGCCGACCTCGTCGTGGCGGCCACCCCTCAATCACATCTTGAGAGTTTGTTGAGCGGCGCGCTGCTGTTGTTGACCCCCCATTGAGGGTGGTGGATCGACAATTGACTAGGGAGACGAGCCATGTGGCCGATTCTGACTACTGCCATCGAGGGTGACCGGCCCTGCAGCACGCCACGCGACGTGGGTTCCGCTTTGCTTTCTGCCGGCTGCAGCGTTCTCGCTTCCACATCGCCGGCCCTAATCAGCGCTACCTCCATCTCCTGCGCCGTGCGTTCGCCGGAGGAGGGCGAGCTGCTTGCCGTCGTGGTTCGACGACTTGCGAAAGATAACCGCCTCATGGCCACGGTGACGGTTCACGGCAAGCGTCTTCGAGTGAGGTTGGCTCGGCTGGAAAGCGTTCAAGAATCGCAATATGACGAAAGGTAAGCGCTCCAGCTTTCTGCGGGTACACCGAGGTCGGGGTCCTGAGGACGGCTCTCCGGTCTCCGAAGAAACGGCTGCCCCCGATGCAACGACCGGCCCATCCTTACCAGCGGCGGCGCGCCGTAATGGAGACGAGTCCGAGCGGATCGTCATTCCGAGACAGGAACGAGATCAGACCCCAGCCAGCGATCTACTCGACTTGGAGCTCCGCGAGGTACGCTTCGGTGCCACCTCACGCGGGTACTACCTGCGAGTCAGCCCGAAGAAGCGGCGGTTCACCCGGGTCGCGCCCGGGCACATCCGGGCGAGCGCGAGCGCGAGTCGGCCTCTCGGACGGACCGATAGAGTCCTGGCGACGATCAAGAGAGTCCTTTTGGGCAGCCCCTTCGCCAACTCGCGGCTCATTCACGAACGTCTGACCAAGATTCGGGCCTTGGGCGTTTTCTCTTCCGACCCGCTGTCTTCTTCCGCGTACAGCGTCGAGGAAATCATGCTGGTGCTCATGGTGGCCGGTGCCGGCGCCCTCTACCTCACTCTGCCCATAACCGGAGCGTTGCTGGCGCTCCTCTGGCTCGTGAGGCTGTCCTACCTCCAGACGATCAGGGCCTACCCAAACGGCGGCGGCGCCTACACCGTGGCCCGCGAGAACCTCGGGTTGACGCCGGGCCTCATTGCTGCGTCCGCCTTGATGGTCGACTATGTGTTGACTGTCGCCGTAAGCGTGGCAGCCGGGGTAGCGGCGATAACCTCTGCCTTCCCTGTCCTGTTCGAGCTCCGCGTCGCTCTGTCGCTGGCAGCCATTGCGCTCATCACCTGGGGGAATCTGCGAGGCATTCGCGAGTCGGGAGCGATGTTCGGGCTGCCAACGTATTTCTTCATTTTCGCCTTCGGGGGAATGATCGTTGTTGGCCTATTCAAGCTCGGCATTGGCGATGCTCCAGGAACCCTGCTCCACTCCGCTCCGCCTTCGGCATCGATAGCAGCGACGGGTGGCCTCAGCCTCTTCCTGATCCTTCGTGCCTTCTCTTCCGGCGCGTCGGCGGTCACCGGCATAGAAGCCATATCGAACGGCGTTCCCGCGTTCAAGCCGCCGGAGTCACATAACGCTAGGGTGACCATGCAGTGGGAGGCCGCCTTCCTGGGGTTCCTTCTCATCGGCGTCGCCTTCCTCGCCACTCGCTACGGCATAGTCCCGAACCATGATGAGACCGTAGTTTCCATTCTCGGCAGGGAAGTGCTGGGCAAGAACGTCCTGTACTACGCCTATCAGGTGGCGACGGCTGGGGTCCTGTTCCTCGCGGCCAACACCGCCTACGCAGATTTCCCGCGCCTTGCGGCTATCCTGGGCAGAGACCGTTTCGCGCCCCGACAGCTCACCTTCCGGGGAGACCGCCTGGGATTCTCAAACGGGATCATGCTCCTGGGCGCCGCTGCGTCGGTCCTCCTCATTGCCTTCCAGGCCGAGATTACGAGGCTGATCCCGCTGTACATTTTGGGCGTGTTCATCTCGATGACGCTCTCCCAGTCCGGCATGGTGCGCCACTGGCTCCGCCTCCGCGAACGAGGCTGGAGGACGAGCCTTGTCCTCAACGGAATCGGTGCGGTCGCCACGGGCGTCGTCGTGCTGATTGTCGGCGCGACGAAGGTAACTCAGGGCGCCTGGATATCGATACTAGGGATGTTGAGCCTGCTCGCGGTGTTCGTGCTTGTCCGCCGCCACTACGATTGGGTCGAGACACGCGTCCAGATCAACGAGAAGGATTCGCCCCCGGCCGTTCCGCAGGCTGTGCCTTTGCCGCCGAATGGTCCGAAAGAGCACGTAGTGGTGCCGGTAGACGAAATCAACAAGATCACCCTGGGTGCTATCGCTGCCGCGCGAGAGATCTCACCGCTGGTAACCGCCGTTCATGTCACGGATGACAGAGAGTCGGCGGAGGAGTTCCGGGCCCACTGGAACCGGGCCGTGCCCGACATTCCCCTGCTGATCATCGAGTCGCCGTACCGCGCCTTTATAGCGCCGCTGATGGCGTTCTTGGAGCGGGCGCGCCGGAGCAAAGCCGGCCAGGGAGTCACTCTAGTGCTGCCGATATTCGTTACTCACCACTGGTGGGAACGGCTACTGCACAACCGTGACGTCCAGCGACTCAAGGGATTCGCTGAGGAGTTGGGTTCCGTCCGGGTTGTCGAATTCCGCTTTGACCCCGCCGCTATCTCCTGACCGAGCCCGGCGTGGCATACCGCCTGGTCACAGAGCAACCCTAGCTAGCCCCCCCCATCAGCCTCTTACTCGCCCCCAGGCGCTGGCTGGTGCCCGGAGATAGGCTGTTGCTTCTCTTCATGACAGCCGGAATGCGCTTGATATTGAGCAAATGTTGAGCGCGCCCGGGCGTTTGTTTACGCCGCGTTGACGACCGGCGGGTGAGAATAGGCAGAGTGGTAGGGGTCTCGCAGGGGATAACTCAAATGAACGAAACCTCTTGAAGCGACCACAGGTCTGAAAAGGCCACGTCAGGCCCTTTGGCAAAGACGAGCGAGAAGGAGACAAGCATCGGGGTTGACCACGAGGCACCGAGCAGTCCTGGTGAGCTAAAGGACCTCGAGCGCTACGGGCGTTATCGAGTGCCGCGAAGGCAGGAGCCTCTGCGGCCGGACCTGCAACTATCGGAGTTCCGGCGCGGACTGAAGCCGGGCTCCCGCTACGTCCGAATAACCCCTAGCAGCCAGCAGACGCTCAAGCGGATGGCGCCGGCCCACCTGCAGGCGACAGCCGTATTGCTGCGCCCTCAGAACCTCCTGGACTCGCTCTGGACCGGCCTCAGGCGCGTGCTCGTCGGCACGCCGCTTACGACTTCGCAGGCGATCCACGAGCGGCTGGACAAGGTGGGCGCCCTGGCCATCTTCTCCGCCGACGTGATCTCGTCTACCGCCTACGCTACGGAAGAGATTCTGCTTGTCCTCATTCTGGTCGGCACGGGCGCCCTCAACGCTTCTCTGCCGATAGCCGCCGTCATCACAGCGCTGCTGATCGTCGTCGCCTTCTCATATCGGCAGACGGTGCGAGCCTATCCGAGCGGCGGCGGGTCGTACACCGTTGCGCGAGAGAACTTGGGGACATTCCCCGGACTCACAGCGGCATCGGCGCTGATGATCGACTACGTGCTGACCGTCGCGGTAAGTACGTCCGCCGGCATAGCCGCTGTCACCTCCGCGGTGCCGGGACTCTATCACGAGCGATTGGAGATGGCGCTGGCTGCCGTCTGGATCATCGTAATCGGGAATCTGCGGGGAATCCGCGACTCGGGCAAGATTTTTGCATTCCCTACATATCTCTTCATCTTCACCTTCGCCGCGATGCTCGTGACGGGCTTCGTACGCTATGCCATGGGCGTCGAAGCGCCGCCACCATCAGAACCGATAGCAGCGGGCACAGGCGCGCTCACCCTCTTCCTGGTGCTTCGCGCCTTCTCGTCCGGCTGCTCTGCTCTCACCGGCATGGAGGCCATTGCCAACGGTGTCCCGGCCTTCAAGGCGCCGGAATCGAAGAACGCGGCGACGACCATCGCCTGGATGGCGGTCATCATTGCCTCATTCTTCCTGGGGCTGACGATCCTCGCCCACGTGATGCACATCCAGCCGGCCGCGCAGGTGACCGTTATCTCGCAGGTTGGCAGGACGGTTTTCGGCGGCACACCGCCCTACTACGTGCTCCAGGCGGCGACGATGCTTATCCTCATCATGGCCAGCAACACCAGCTTCGCCGACTTCCCGCGGCTGGCCTCGATCATGGCCCGCGACGGCTTCCTCCCGCGACACATGATGTTCCGTGGCGACCGTTTGGCGTTCTCTGCCGGCATCCTCGTACTCGGCGTGCTCGCCAGCGGCCTCCTCATCCTCTTCAAGGCCGACACGCACCGGCTCATCCCGCTCTACGCTGTAGGCGTCTTCCTCTCATTCACGCTCTCGCAGTCGGGCATGGTGGTCCACTGGTTGCGTTCGCAGGAAGCGGGGCGACGACGCAGCATGATAATCAACGGGATTGGCGCGATAGGCACGGGCATCGTCGTCGTCATCGCCGCCAGCACGAAGTTCACACACGGCGCCTGGATCGTCCTGCTGGCGATTCCGATTCTCGTGGCGATGTGCGTACAGATCGGTCGCCACTACCGGCGGGTCGCCCAACAATTGGAGATACGCGAGGGCGATTTCGACGAGTTGCAGACAACGCCGCCCGGTGGTAGCTCGGAGACTGTCATCGTCCCTGTAGAGGGGTTAGACAGGTCCGTGCTCCGGACCATCGAGTACGCGCGGTCGCTATCGCGGAACGTGACGGCGGTTTACATAACCGATGACGTTCAGGAGGCGGAGGCGTTGCGTGGGGAGTGGGAAGAGAACATCTTTGACGTGCCGATCGTCATCGTCGAGTCCCCCTATCGTGCGCTGGTGGCGCCGTTCCTCGCCTACGTGGACGCCGTCGACCGAGCGAGCCCTCGGAGCCGCATCACAGTCGTGCTACCGGAGTTCGTGCCGGCGCACCCCTGGCAGAGCCTACTGCATAACCAACCGGCCGCGCGATTAAGACGCTCGCTCAAGCGTCGCCCCAATACCGCTGTCGCCAACGTCCTCTACCAACTGCGCTAACTTGTGGCTTCTCAACGACCTCGGCCTCACCGCCACGATAGAACCTCCGCGCGAACGGGCGCGCCGGAGCAGATCCGGCCAAAGAGTCACTCTAGTGCTGCCGATATTCGTTACTCACCACTGGTGGGAACGGCTACTGCACAATCGCGACGTCCAGCGACTGAAGGGCTTCGCCGAGGAGTTGGATTCCGTCCGGGTTGTCGAATTCCGCTTCGACCCCGTCACCGTGGGCGCCCACCCTTGACCTCCCGTTGTCACGCAAGAGCCCCGCGCGGAAGCAAAAGCCCCGACCACAAGTGGCCGGGGCCCTTTTTGCGACGATTCTGCTTACCGGCTTGTCTCCAGCAAGGCTAGATCGAACGTCTCGCTGAAAGGATTCAGAAAGCGCACTCCTTCAAGTAGAAGGCCATCCTGGAAGTCTTCGCTGAGGACGAAGGGCACCTGATTCAGTTTGGCCGTAGCCCAGATGAGAGCGTCCCAGAATGAGAGACTGTAGGAATCGCTGCCCCGGCAGCCGTCGATGACGACTGTGGGAGTGAGATCGAATACCTGACAGGATCGGATAAAGCGCTCGACCTGCGCCAGGGCTTCTTGAGGGCTTAGAGGCTCGGGGATCTTGCGCCGCACAGCTTGGAAGAACTCGGTCAGGCATTGGACACTCAATACCGCGTGGCCGTCAGGAATGAGCCGGTCGAATACCTCTAACGCTCGCTCCTGTTTCCTGCGGTCTCGCGGGTCGTGGGCGTACACGAGGACGTTTGTATCGACGAGAAAGGCGCTCAAGGCTCGTCGTGAAGCTCTTCGCGCGTCCAGCCGCGGCCTGTCTGAGGCGCGTCAATCGTCATGCGTTCCTTGATGAAGCGCCGCGCTTCCTTCCAAGCTGTGTAGTCAACGGGCAAGCCTGCACCGGAGCGGCCCACCTGCTCGATGCCCCGGCGGATAACGTCCGACTCCGTGACACCCAGCTCTCGCGCTCGCCGCTTCAGGATCTTCTCCTGCTCAGGCTCGATATAGACCTGCTTGCGCACCATCCGGCTCATGAGTCTCTCCCTATATACATCATGTTATACATTGTATCACATTAGTCAATAGGCCAGTCTTGCTCCGTGGGAGGTTTGCGCGCCGGCCCGTTGGACCGCCGAAGCCTGTATACTTTGCAGCAGAAAGGAGAAAGGGCTATGCCTCATCCACTGGTATCGCAGTTGCGGTTCACTCGTGCTGAGTTCCAGCGTGCCTTGGAAGGTCTCACGGATGCTGAGGCGGTTAGGCGGTTCATGCCCATGAACTGCATTAGTTGGAATATTGGTCATCTAGCCTGGCAGGAGCAGAGATACTTTCTGGTCTACGGACAGGGCCAACTCCTGGTTCCTGAGGTTGATGAGCAATTTGCTTTTCGCGCTCCGGCCAGCACACCGGCCCTGGGTGATGTCTGGTCAGCGTGGCACAAGATCACCCAGGCTGCTGATCCGTGGCTGGACACTCTGACAACCGAGAAGCTAGAGGAGCACGTTGTCAGAGAAGGCAGGCCCAGGCGTGCTGTTTGGGGCTCGATGCTACAGCGCGTGATCTACCACTACTGGTATCACACGGGCGAGAACATGGCCATTCGCCAAACGCTGGGCCACACGGGGTTACCGGAATTCGTCGGCGACATCGAAGGACAAGCGCCCTACCGGCCGGAATGAACCCTTCGACAAGCGCGCCGAAAGCCTAAGACAGTTTGGAGGGGCGAAAATGCCCTGCGGGGGATACTATTCTTCAGACCCGGGAGGCTCGGAAGCGTGCCGCTCCTCTTTTCATGCGGCGGTGATTCCCAACTGGGCGCACCTCGTCGATACGAACTCGATAGAGTAGCCGATCCCAATTCCTGTGTTCGCGTTTGCGTCGAGCACTCGGCAAATCAGCACCATTGCCTCAGCCATCATCTGCGCGAACTCACCGAAGTCGATGCCCATGATTTGTGCTGATCCTCTTCCGGCTATGTCTTGGCAATAGGAGCGCAGTCTGTCTGCCCTTTTGCTGAGTTCGTCCACGTCCTGCGCACCCAGAAACCGGCGCTGGGTTACTATGCCCACAACTCGCTCATCGGAAGGGTCAACGATAGGACCACCTGAGTTGCCACCGTTGACCGAGCCATCCATGTAGAAGACGCCCTCTTTCAGCAGACCAGCTATGGAAGCGGATTGAACCAGCAGGTGCGGTATGCCGTGGGGAAAGCCCGAGAACAGAAGCGGGACTCCGCGCTCAAGCGTGGCCATGGTCTTTGGCAAGAGGGTGGTCCTCTCCGTCGGCAACTCACTGTCGGTCTGCAGTATGGCATAGTCGTGCTCGTCGACGGGAGAGGAGTCCACAAGGTTCAACAAGAGGGTCTCTCCGTTCTCGGTGATTGCACGGATCTTGCTTCCAGCCCGACTACCGGCGCTCGCGATCACGTGGTAATTTGTGACAACGATACTGGGGCGCAGGAAGTGGAAGCCCGATCCCGCACTTGAGCCGCATTCGATTCGGAGTGTAGCATTTGCGGCGGTCTTCTCTGCGGGCATACCCTCACCACTGGACGAACATGGGCATGACGACGTGGACGTAGTTCTCCACGCCGACCGGCCGCAGCACGCCGGGGCTGGAGGGGCTCGTCGTCTCCAGCGCCACCTGGCCGTTCTCCAGCACCGCGAGCACGTCCTGGAGGTACTTGCCGTTGAAGGCGATCTTCGCCTCCTCGCCATCCACCATCGCGTCGATCTCGCCCAGGTTGTCGCCGATCTCCTCGGCGCGGGCCGATATCGACATCTTGCCGGGGGTCAGCTCGTCGCCCGCCGCGAACTGCAGCCGCACGATGCCGCTGCCGTCGCGCGCAAATATCGAGGCGATGCGCGTCTCCCGCAGGAAATCGGCCACGCTGACGACCGCCTTGCTCGTGTGGCCCGCGGGGATGAGCTGGCTGTAGTTGGGGAAGGTCCCCTGGATAAGCTGCGACACCAACTCCACGTTCTTGAGGCGGAACAGCACCTGCGTCTTGTTGGCGTTTAGCGTCATCTGCACCGGCTCCTCCTCCTCGCTGAGGAGACGGTTTACCTCGTTCAGGGCGCGCGCCGGGATAATCACCTCCGTCCGCTCCGACACGGGCTTGGGCAGCGCTAGGCGGTACACGGAGAGGCGGAAGCCGTCGGCGGCGGCCAGGGTCAACTCACTGTCCTCCATCAGCGTGTGTATGCCGGTGAGGACAGGCCGTGAGTCGTCCGTTGCGGCGGCGAAGACCACCTGGCTGATCGCCGTGTGCAGGCTCTTGGGGTCGAGCTCCAGGCCGGCGCCGCCCTCGACGTGCGGTATCGGCGGGAAGTCGTCCGCGTCCATGCCGCCGATCGTCGCCTCGTTGCGGGCGCAGACCAGCCGGATCTGACGCGAGCGTGCCGGTAGTGAGATCTCGATCTTTTCTGTGGGCAGCGAGTTGACGAAGTCGGTCAGCAGGCGGGCCGGTATCGTGATGGCCCCTTCCTCCTCGACCTGGGCGCCGATCCAGCAGGTCAGCGCGATCTCCAGATTCGTCGCCGACAGCTTCAGGCGTCCGCCCTCGGTTGCGATGAGGACGTGCCCCGTGATCGGCAGGGTGGTGCGGGTAGCCACCGCCCGTCCGACAGTGCTCAGCCCGCGCGCCAGATTCTCCTGAAGACAAGAAAGCTTCATAGCGATCACCTACATAATCATTTTTGCCGTAACTGCTTCGACGGAAGTATACCCCAGGGAAGTTGGCGCGGCAAGAGGTACGTGTCTACCCGGCCCCCATTTCCGCCCCGCTGGTGCCCTAGACGGCGTTGGGTGCTCCCACCCGCCCACTCTCAAGGCGTTCAGATGGTGAAGACTCCCCAGCCCGCGGC
>Ga0315273_10002555_pt1 | contig 21562 bp, 15 predicted proteins | sample YL17G02_0_MG_FD_205753 | JGI IMG/M metagenome (GOLD analysis project Ga0315273, IMG submission 205753) | Sediment microbial communities from Yellowstone Lake, YNP, Wyoming, USA - YL17G02_0 | ecosystem: Environmental > Aquatic > Freshwater > Lake > Sediment | place: USA: Wyoming | collected... | reverse complement strand
GCCGCCCGCAAGAGCCTGCGCGCCACCGAGGTGGCAAGGCTATTGGTCTAGCCGTCGCCCACCTGCGGCGACGCTTCCTATCGACCGCGGCCGTATGCGGCCGTACGCGTTTGGCGCGTCGGCGTCCATGTGCCGGGTGGCATGCCCACGCCGCTGTTCGCGAGGGCATGCTCCTCGGGGCAGGTTCAAATCATGCCCACGGAACGACGCCGTGGGCATGCCACCCGGCTTACGGAGCAAAACGCCAAGAATGTACATGCGGCCGTGGCTGAACGATGCGAACCGCGGCTGAACGAGGCCGGCCGGGGCCGTGCTGCGGCTCTCGACGGGTCCGGTTGTTCCACAGCAGGGCAACGCGAAAGGCGCACGCGATGGCAACCTTCACGCTTTCCGGTCCCGGCCTGGTGCTCATGTTCCGTCACGCGAAGGGCCGCCTGTGCCTGGCCGGAATGGCGCGGCGCGGCGGCCGGCCGATGCTCTTTGCCGACAAGGCCGGTCGCCGGCCCGGCGTCGGCCCGCTGGGCGGCCCGCTCCTCGTGACGATCGGCGAAGGCCCGTACGCCGGCCGCCACGGGATGGACCGGTTCCGCGTCAAGCATCTCCAGCACACGGACCGGCGCCTGCTGGCGTACCTGGCCCACGACGCCATGCCGCTGGAGGTAGGCATCGAGGTCGAGGTCGAGGGCCACGTGGCGACGTGGCGCGGCCAGGCGTGCTGGAACGGCGACACGGCCCTCGAGGCCGACATCTGCTTCCCCCTCTTTTCGCGGGTGCGGTTCTCGCCCCAGGGGCCGGACCGCGCGGTCGTGGCCCAGCTCTCCGGCGCGGTCTACGAGCCGCTGGACCGCGTCAACTTCCAGGCGCCGTACGTGGGCAACCTCTCGAGCCCGTGCTTCCTGGTCGAGGGCGGCGGGCGCGGGCTGGCGGTGCTCGACGACAACCGCGCCGACTATGCGGCCGATCCCGGCGCCGGCGTCCGGCGCTCCTGCGTGGTCGCCAACCAGTTCCCGGTGCCGCGGAAGGCGCAGTGGTTCGACCCGGACCCCGAGGGGGGCGACGACGGGCCCCTGGTCGCCGTCTGCCACACGCGCCGCTTCAACCCCAACACGGGAAACCTGACGGCCGACGACCGCTCGGCCGAGGGCGGCCTCGTGCGGCTGCCGATGCAGTGCCTGGGCGACGGGGCCGACCTCGGGCCGGTCCGCACCTACGCCTACGAGGGGACGTGGAAGGCCGGCGCGGCGTGGCTGCGCGACCGGCGCCGGTGGGTGCCGATGCGCGTCTCGCCGGCGGCGTGGTTCCGGCGCAACACGTTCATCGGCGAGCACATGGGCGACACGATGGTCCGGGCCGGCCAGACGTTCTACGATTACCCGAAGGTGCACGCGATGAAGAAGCGCCTGGGGACCGACTTCTGGCACATCCCCGGCTACCACGATCCGGAAATCCTGGGCACGCCGGAGAACTGGCTGTCGCGCGGCGACTACTTCTTTGCCGCGCAGAACCTCGGCGGCTTCGAGGCGGCCCGCCGGGGCGTCGAGGCCGTGCACCGGGCCGGGGGCCGGATGCTCTACTACGTCGAAGGGCTCATCATGTGGAAGCGGTCGCGCATCGGCCGGAGCCGCGGCCGCGCGTGGGCCCTCGTGAAGGCCGACGGAACGTATGATGATCACTACAAGGGCTTCTGGCACATGTGCCCGGCCTGCCGCGAGTGGCGCGAGTGGCTGGCCGAGGAATGCGCCGCCATCGTGCGGACGGTCGGCGTCGACGGCTTCTTCATCGATTCCACCTGCGCCACGCACTACCACCGGTGCTTCAACCCGGAGCACCGCCACCCGCACCCGGACGTGTGGAACTGGGGCCTCCGGCAGCTGGCGCGGGCCGTGCGCGAGGCCGTCGACCGCGTGAACCCCGAGACGATCCTCTTCTTCGAGGGCGTCGGCGACATCGCCCGCGAGTTCATCGACGGGTCCCTCGCGCACACGCACGACTGGACCCGCGGCCGGTTCACCGAGCCGATCGGGCGGTTCCTGCACCCCAACATGCGGGCCTACGAAAGCTGGTGCCGCTCGACCTCCCCCGATCCGCGGATGCCCCGCCCGAACCCGCGGCGCCTGCACGTCTGGAACGCGGTCAACGGTTACCGCATCTATTCGCACGACCCCAGCGCCGACGAAGTGGCCGACCTCGGCCGGCGGACCCGCCAGGTCTACGATGCCTACCCGGAGATCTGCGATAACCCGGTGTCGGTCCTCGACGTGCGGTGCGCGGGCGGCCTCGCGCAGCTCTTCGAGGGCGCGCCGCCCGTCGTGACCGTGGGCAACCCGACCGGCCGCAAGGGCAGGGCGGCGCTGGAGTTTCCGATGGCGGCGGGCGTCCTCTTCGACCGCGTCGACGCCCTGCGCGTGCCGGTGACCGGGCGGCTAGCGGAGCTGCGGCTGGCGCCGTGGGAATTCCGGGCCTTTGAAGTGAGGCCCTGAGCGCGCGGACACGTTATTCCGCCCACACCACCCCGTACACCGCCAGCGCGATCTGCACGCCGATGAGCGTGCAGGCCGTGAAGTTCAGGACCATGTGGAGAATCGGGCGAATGCGGGCGTGGCCGGCGGGCCTCCATAGAAGTTCGAGCCCCAGCCAGGCGCCGGGGGCGTAAATGGCGCCGATGGCGATCGCCAGGTACTCGTGCCACACCCAGATCCCCATGGGCGGTTTCCAGGCGAGGTAGAACTGCACCATCAGGAGTCCGCCGGCAATCCCGAGGTACAGCATCGCGTAGTACACGATGCCCGTCCACTGGTGTTGCCGCAGGTGAAAGCGGCCGGGCAGCAGGCTCTTCGCGCCGGGCTTGTGGAGCGCCCGCAGAAGTCCGAGATAGCCTGACCACGTTCCGACGGCGACCGCCAGGATCATCCAGGCGGCGTGAAACCAGACGACGGTCGGCACGGGCATCTCCTCCGCTTGTATGCACGCCGGAAAGTTCGTACACAGACCCGCCGCGCAACAACCGTCATGATGCATGTCGGCGGCGCGGCCGCCCGATTATATCACAAAGCGCTTGCACAAGGGGCCGGCGGGATGCCATGATGAGTAGCAGAAGGCCACATAGCCTCGTGCGCGGTGGGTCTCCAGACCCACCGCGCCGAAAATGCGTCTTGCCGGCTTACTTAGGCACGTTCGCGGCGGGTCAGGAGACCCGCCGCGCAAAGTGGCGTTGTGGTATCAGGTTTCAGCGCATGTCTGGCCATGCGGGATACCCCTTCATCGGGAGGTTTGGCAGCACGGAACATGGGTCATGGCTGAGCCATCTTTGTTGCCCGCCGCGGAAGCGTGCTGCGGGCGGCGGCGCTTCCTCAAGGCGGCCGCCGGGATCCTGAGCGGCTTCGTCGCCGCTGCGGCGGCCGTGCCGCTGGTCGGCATGCTCTTCGGGCCGATCTACCGCAAGCAACAGTCGCACTTCGAGCGGGTCGGACCGGTCGAGGGCTTCCCGGTCGGCCGCCCCGTCAACCCCACGTTCGAGTACCGGACCGACGACGCCTACCTGCGCAAGATCGTCCTGACCGACGTGTGGGTGGTCCGCCGGTCGGCGACCGACGTAACGGTCTACTCCTCCATCTGCCCGCACCTGGGGTGCCACGTGTACTGGGACGAGCAGGCGAAGCAGTTCATCTGCCCGTGTCATGCCAGCCTGTTCTCTCTGGCGGGGCAGGTGCTTGGCGGGCCGGCTCCCCGGCCGCTCGACACGTTGACCACCAAGGTCGAGGCAGGCGATCTCTTCGTCGAGTGGCAGCGGTTCGAGTTGGGCATTCCGCACAAGATCCCCCTGTAGCGGAGCAACCTGTGGTGTGGCGGCCGGCCGACTGGTTCAAAGAGCGGTGGCCCATCGAGGCCGTCGCGCGGTGGGGTCTCGACGAGGACATCCCCGGCGGCTCCCGCTACGCCTACACCCTCGGCTCCAGCGCCCTGTTCCTCTTCCTGGTGCAGGTTGTCACGGGCGTCTGGCAGCTCTTCTATTACGTGCCGAGCGCTGACCACGCCTACGACAGCATCATGTACCTGCGGACCGAGGTGCCGTTCGGCTGGCTGGTGCACGGCCTGCACTACTGGGGCAACAACGCGTTCCTGGTGATCGTGGGGATCCACGTGGCCCGCGTCTTCATCTGGGGCGCCTACAAGAAGCCGCGCGAGCTCACCTGGCTGAGCGGCGTGGTGCTGATCCTCCTGGTGGCGAGCATGACGTTCACGGGGGCCCTGCTGGCCTGGGACGAGCTCGGCTACTGGGCCGGCGAGGTGGGCACCAGCATCGCCGGCACCGTGCCGTGGATCGGCGGATTCCTGGAGCGATTCTTCCGCGGCGGCGGGGCGATGGGCCAACTGACCGTCGCCCGGTTCTTCACCCTCCACGTGGCCATCCTGCCGGGGCTGCTCGGGCTGCTGGTGCTCATCCATCTTATCGCCTTCCGGCAATTCCTGAGCGTCGGCCCGTGGAAGCCCGAGAAGCAGAACGTCTCCGGCCCGTTCTGGCCGGACCAGGTCTTCAAGGACCTCCTGGTGATCTCGCTGCTGCTCGTGGCGCTCATTGCCCTGGCGGCCTTTGTGCCCGCGCCGATCACCGGCCCGGCCGACCCCGTCGACACCACCTACACGCCGAAGCCGGAGTGGAACTTCCTGTTCCTCTACCAGGCCCTCCAGGTCTTCAAGGGCCGATGGGAGCCGGTGGGGACCGTGGGCCTGCCCCTGTTGATCGTGCTCGTGCTGGTGCTGGCGCCGTTCCTGGACCGGCGTGAGGAGCGCCGCCCGCCCAAGCGCGCGCTGGCGATGGCCGCAGGCGCGCTTTTCGCGGGGGGCATCCTGACGCTGACCCTGATCGGCTACTCCAGCCACCCCGGCGTGTCGGCGGGCCGGCCGCCGCCCCTGCCGGAGCCGCTCCCCGGCCCGCCGGTGGCGCTTTCGCCGAGCGCGACACACGGCCAGGAGCTGTTCCAGACGCTCGGCTGCACGGCCTGCCACGCCGTCAGCGGGCCCGGCAGCGTCCTCGGCCCGGGCCTGGCCAGCGAGGGCCGCCGCGGCCGCTCCCACGACTGGCTGGTGTCGCAGATCCGCGATCCCAAGGCGCACAACCCCGCGAGCATCATGCCGCCGTACGCGGGCCTGAACGATGCCCAGGTCGGCGATATGATCGACTACTTGATGAGCCTGACCGCGGCGCCCTCGCCGGCGGAGACCGCGGTCGCGCCGGCCGCCGCGCCGCCGGTGCCGCCGCCCGCCAGCGCGGTGGCCCCGCCGCCGCTCCCGCTCTCGGGCGAGCAGGGACCGCCGGGGCCGGCCTCCTCCATGGTCGGCGACCCCGAGCACGGGGCGATCCTCTTCCGGCTGACCTGCGCGGCCTGTCACGGCACCGAGGGGACCGACAAGGTGCCCAACCCGGGCACCGACCGCGGCACCGTGCCTGCCCTCAAGGGCATCGAGGCGGCCCTGTTTATCGACGACCCCACCGTCTTCGCCGCCAACATCGACCGCTTCATCCAGCACGGCTCGATCCCCAAGGGCAAGGCCCCGCAGCTCCACATGCCGCCCGTCGGGGCCACGAACACGCTGACGCAGCAGCAGATTGCCCAGATCGAGGCGTATGTCCTGTCGCTGAACGGGGTGGACCGGGCCGCCATCCGCCACCCGGGCATCGCGCCGCCCCTCTTTTTTGTGTTGAGTCTCAGTGTGTTCGCGATAGCTTGGATAGGCATGGGCGGCTGGTGGCTGGCCCTGCGGAAGAGATAACGGGCCCCAGCGCGCGGAGACGAAGGAGGCGTCTGTGGTCTCAAAACGTACCGCCTGGAGCGTTCTCGCCGCAAGCGTCTTGGCGGCGGGGGCATCCGTGTGGATCATGGCGGCGCCGGCGACGACGGGCGGGGCCGAGAAGCCCCCCGCCTGGGAGGCGCCGAAGGAGGCGTCCGAGGTCAAGAACCCCGTGCCCGCCGACGCCCAGTCCGTCGCCGCCGGCAAGGTCGTCTACACCCAGCAATGCGTGGCCTGCCACGGCACGACGGGCAAAGGCGACGGCCCGGCCGCCATCGCCCTCAAGACCAAGCCCGGCGACCTCTCGGACCCGAAGATGTGGCAGCAGACCGACGGCGCCCTCTTCTGGAAGGTCTCCGAGGGACGCGAATCGATGCCCGTCTATAAGAAGATCCTCTCGGACGCCCAGCGGTGGAACGTCGTCAACTACACCCGCACCTTCGCCAAGAAGCCCGCGTGACGAGAGACCGCCAGTAGCGTCGCCTCGCCCGTCTAGCGGGGAGCCGAAGTCGAAGACTCGCCGTGGCGAGGCGACCGCGTGAACTTCGCGCCCGCCGCGGAAGCGGCGGGAGAGGGCAGCATTTCCGGGGATCAGCATCTGGCGACTTGGAGGTGTGCTCGTGAAATGGAAGCATCTCGTACTCGGATGGATGGCGATCACCGCGCTGGCCGCCGCCCTGCTCGGCGAGGAGGCGCCGGCGACGCCCGCCGCGCCGGCGGCCGACAAACCGGCCGGCGTGACGCCACCGCCGGGAGTGCCCCCCGCCAAGCCCCCGCAAGCACCGCTCGGCCTCTTTCTCCTGACGGGCGACGCCGACTTCACCTTCGCCGCCCAGCGCGGCTCCAGGGGCGTGTTCGAAGGCGCCGTCGCCCCGATGCTCCTCTGGCAGCCCTGCGACCGCGTGCTCCTGGAGCTGGACCTCGACCTCTCGCTGGCCAACAACCCCGTGACCGGCGGGACCGACAAGAGCGGCACCGTGGCCCTGGCGAACCTCTCGTACATCGTCAACGACCGGCTGACCGTCGGCGGCGGGATTTTCGAGATGCCCTTTGCGGCCTTCCACTCGCACTTCGACCCGGGCTGGATCAACCGGCTGCCCGACGAGCCGCTGCCGTACGGCGAGAGGGGCATCGCGCCGGACCAGGGGATCGGCTTCTTTGCCTTGGGGGCCTTTCCGATCGCCGACTCGCGGCTCACGTACAACTTGTGGTGGACCGTCAGCCCGACCCTCCTCATCGACGATCCGGACGCCGCCGGAAGCATCGACTTCGGGAATTTCCATAACTTCAAATATACCAATCGCAACAGCGGCCTCAGGACGGCGGGCGGCCGCTTCGCTTACATCGTGTGCCCCGCCGTCGAGGTCGGCTACTCCATCCAGGCGAGCGAGATGAACCCGGAGCACTTCAAGCACGTCGACGCGCTCCTCCAGGCGGTCGACGTGAACTTCGTCAAGGAGTTTGACGAGATCAAGGGCACCGTGCGGGCGCAGGCCGAATGGCTCTGGTCGAACGTCCGCCGCGCCACCTATGACCCGACGGGCGCCCTGGGCTTCGGCCCCCTGCGCTTCGACAACGAGCGCAGCGGCGGCTTCGGCCTTGTCTCCTATCGCCCCACCAAGTGCGGCAACGCCTTCCTGAAGAACACCGAGTTCGTCATCCGGTACGACTGGCTCCGCATCCCGGAGGAATCGCCGGGCGGCGGCGGCGAGGAACGCTGGACGCCTGGCGTGGATTACTGGATCACGCCGAGTTGCGTCATCAAAGTGGCCTACGAGTGGGACCGCCTGCACGGGGCGCCGGATGCCCACGTGCTCCTGTTCCAGTTTGCCATCGGATTCTGAAAGGAGGCACCCTTGCTCCTCACGAGAACAATACGCGTTGTCCTGCTTTTCGGCTTCACGGTAGCGGCGGTGGCGGTCCTGGCGGCGGCCGGCGGATGCCAGGGGCCCGCCCTCATGACGGCGGCCGGTTCCGCGGGAGCGGCCGGCGAGCAGGCGGTGGCCACGACGCCCCCCGAGAAGAGCGGCGTCCAGCTCTGGGCCGAGACGTGCGGCCGGTGCCACAACCTCCGCGACCCCGCCTGGCGTTCTGCCGATGCCCGCGAGGTGGCCGTGCATCACATGCGCCTGCGCGTGCCGATGACGGGCGAAGACCAGCGGGCCATCCAGAAGTTCCTGCGCGGCGACTAGCAGTCCGTCACACTCGAAACTGTGGGTGCGACAAGCGCGGCGGGCAGGACTGCCCACCGCGCTACCCGGTTCAGCTCACAACAACAAATGTGAAGGGCGACTAGCGGCGGTTGGCCCCGAGCCTGCCGCGGGAGCGGCGGGTCGCCGCGGCGACCGCTCGACGAAATCCATGCGCGTCGGGTCTCTCGCCACCGCGAGTCTGCGACCCGGCCTGCCGCGCTGGTGCTTATCCAAACGAGGGGCTTTCTCCTCAGCCCCGCCAGGGGCGTCTGGTAGTAGCCACGGGCGCAAGCCCGTGGAGAGCGATCACAACCCAGCCTTCCTTTTTTCTCAGAGCCCCGGAGGGGCGAGTGAGTCTTCAATCGCCCCTCCGAAACTCACAACAAAGAAAGAGAAAAAGGAGGCGGCGAGATCCCGCGTCCACCACGGGCTTGCGCCCGTGGCTACTATCACTCGTGCCTGCCGCACTTCTAAGGAAGTGGTGTTGTGGATGCAAGATGCTGACAGCGGCAGGAGCGCCGCGCATGGTCGGCACAGGGGGGCGCGTCTACTTCCCGGGCGCCAGGACGATCTCGACCTCGGCCGGTCCCTCGCGGCCGAGGTGGAACTCCACGGTCGCCTTGCGCCGCCCCTGGTGAGCCGTGATCTTGTACTGGCCGAAGAAGGCGCGGACGGCCACCTTGCCGTCGTCGCCGCTACGTCCCGCCGCATCGGTCCGCCACAGGTGGTTGAGCATGCGGTCGAGCACCTTGTAGGCGGGCTTGGGCGAGAGGTCGGCCCGCACGAGGCCGGCCGGGGCGTTCCGCCACGCGAACTGGTCCGAGAGGTCCCACCACGTGATGCTCGTCACCTTCGGGTGCGCGAAGGCCGCCGTGTAGAAGTGCCGCACGGCCTCGGCCTGCTCCGCCTCGTCGTCGGAGCTGCCGAGGATCGTGACCTCCGAGACGTGGACGGGCAGGTCGGCGCCGGCGGCGGCATCGAGGGTCTGGCGGATCATGTCGAGCGTCCACGGGCCGTCGTGCTGGTGGGCCTGGACGCCGAGGCCGTCGAGCTTCGCCCCGCCGCGCATCCGCCGCGCCAGGTCCGCCAGAGACCCGGCATCGTCGCCGTTCACCAGCAGCCGCCCGCGCGGCTTGGCCTCCAGCGTCCAGCGCACGGCCTCGGCCGGGTCGAGCGTCACCGGGCCGATGTGTGGCGTCGGGGCCGGCTGCTGGATCACGTCCCAGAAGTCCACCGTGTCGCGGTACCGATCGACCACCTGGCGCAGGTGAGCCTGGATGGCGGCCCGGGCGTCGTCGGGCCCCAGCTCCTCGACCCATCGCGGCACCGTCTCCTGCCACAGCAGCGGATGGCCCTTGATCTGGATGTGCTGCTCGCGGCACCAGCGGACGGCGGCGTCGGTCGGGCCGAACTCCGGCCGGCCGCGCTGGCGCTCGGTCACCGACCAGTACAGCGGCACCGTGGCCGCGTTGAAGAGATCGTGGAACCGTTTCTCGTACAGGGCGTTCTTGCGGTCGTTCTCCCACCGGCGGAAGGCAAAGAGGTTGCAGCCGAAGAGGAAGTCGTGGCCGGTCTGGACGATCTCGACCTGGGCGTCGCTCACCGGGTTGCCCTCCGGGTCGACGACGCGGACGGCCAACTCGCGCTGGCGCCAGTTGCGGATGTCGTTCTCGAAGCGGGCCATGAGGAGCCGCTCGTTCTCGATCCGGGCCGCCAGGCGCCGCGTCCGCGCCAGGAGGTCCGCGATCTGGAGGGTGGCGGCGGCGAACTGGCGCCGCGTCAGGCCGGCGCCGCCCAGGGTTTCCCAGATGGCGTGGCCGCGCGCCAGGGCCGAGGTCATCCGGTCGGTCTCCTGGGCGAGGACCTCCGAGAATCCGCGGGCCGCCGACATCGCCGCCACGCGGGCCTCGGCGACGGCCATCTCGTCCCACGTCTCCTCGGTGGCCTCGCGCAGAAAGACGGCCATGGCCTCGAAGAACTTCTGCCCCAGGGTCCGCGCGCCCTCGTACTCGGCGAAGGTGACGTAGCCTTCGGGCATGTGGGCCAGGCGCGGCAGCGCCGCCTCGAGCTCCGCCTGGAGGGCGTCGACCTGGGCGGTGAGGAACTTTGCCGCCTCCGCCCGCTCGCCCATGGTCATCGGCTCGCCGAGGGCGCACGCCTTCTCCATGGCCGCCGGAACGGTCGCCTGGTGATTGACGTCGAGGGGCTGGTCCTTGTCGTCGGCCACGCGGACCGACAGGGCCCACGCGCCGTTGTAGTTGACCACGCGCACCAGCAGGCGGTGCCATCCCTTGTCGAGCGCCACCCTTACGCTGTCCTGGTCCGGACGCCATCCGCGCCTGATGTCGTGCGTGTGGATGAGGCGGCCGTCGACCTCGACGCGGACGGCGTCGTCGCTGCCGATCCGCAACCGGTAGATGCCCTCGGCGGGGACCTCGAAGAACGTGTGCACCAGCGCCGTGCCGATCGAGGCCTTCGGATACTGGGCCTGGAGGTCGAGCTTGCCGTCCGGTTCCGCTTCGACGAGCACCCAGACGCGTCCGGCGGCAAAGAGGCCGGGATAGCCGGCGAAACCGGTCGGCAGGGCAGGCAGGTCGAGCTTCGTTCCCTCCAGCGGCGCGCAGATCGACCAGTCCCGCAGGAACCCCCCTGTGCCCCGCCCGGCGCACGGCGCGGCGGCGGCAAGCGGCAGCAGGGCCGCAGCCACTATCAGGAGGATCAACCGGGACCGGCGGTGAACCATCTCAAGACCTTCTTGGCCGGGTGGCATGGCCACAGCCTGCCCGCCGCGGCGGGCGCCGTTGCGTGGCCATGCGGGCCAGAGCAATGCATGCCCGCGGGAAAGCGCCGTGGGCATGCCACCCCCGGCGAGACGAGAAGTTGAACACCGTCGAGCCGCCAAGGTCGCGGCCATGTTGGGGGGCGTGCCTTGGTGGGCTTGTAGCGCGCGGGCTTGCCCCCGCGGCGGGCAGGCTGTGGCCATGCCACCCGGCACGCGCGGGCTCGGCCGTCGCATCGTTTAGCCGTCGCCGGTACGGCGACGGTCATTGATACTACAACGCCGCTTCGCGCGGCGGGTCAGTAGGGCCGTACATGTTTGGCGTGTTGCTCCGGAAGCCGGGTGGCATGCCCACGGCGTCGTTCCGTGGGCATGACTTGACCGTGCATCGAGGAGCATGCCCACGCCAACAGCGGCGTGGGCATGCCACCCTGCATATGGACGTCGAGACGCTAAACACGTACGGAGAGCCGCCGCGCACGAAGGTGAGTGTGGCGCTGTCGCGGCTAAACGATGCAGAGCTCAAACGATCGAAAGGCAGGTTACCGCTTGCCGTAGAGCTTCAGCGCTGCGATCTTGGCGGCCAGCCTCGCGGCGGCGAAGTCGCTGGCCGGGTCGCCCCCGGCCGAGAGTTCCACCACGTCGGCGCCGACTACCTCGTGGCGCTTGAACAGCTCTTCCAGCAGCCTCATCGTCGGCCACCACGCCAGGCCGCCGGGCTCCGGCGTCCCCGTCGTGCGGATGATCCCCGGGTCGAGGCCGTCCACGTCGACCGTCAGGTACACCGGCCCGCCGAGCGCCGCCACCGCCTCGTCGATCCAGCCGTCGCCGGCGGCGCACCGGCGGCCCCAGAAGATCGGGAGCTTCTCGCGCCGCGCGAAATCCACCTCCTCGCGGCTCGCGTTGCGGATGCCGACGTGCACCGTGCGGTTGCCGTCCTCCACGCAGCGGCGCATGACGCACGCGTGGCTGAAGGGCGTGCCCTCATACGTGCTGCGCAGGTCGGCGTGGGCGTCGATCTGGAGGATGCTCAAGCGCCCGTGCCGCTCGCGGGCCGCCTGCACGAGGCCCAGGGTCACGGTGTGCTCGCCGCCGAGGCCGAGCACCCACTTCGAGTCGGCCAGAAGGCGCGTGGCCGCATGGCGGATCCGCTCGACCATCGCGCCGGGCGCCGAGAAGTCCGGCGCCAGCGCGTCGAGCGTGTGGATCGGCGCGCCGCGAAGATCGGCGTCGAGCTCGGCATCGTACGTCTCAACCTGGCGGCTGGCGGCGAGGATCGCCTCCGGGCCGCCCCGCGTCCCCGCGCCGTAGCTGGTCGTCATCTCGAAGCCGATGGGCAGGACGACGATGCGGGCGGCCTCGTAGCCCGACGTTTCGCGCGGCAGGCCGAGGAAGTTCTGCGGAATGAAATCGGCGTCGCTCATGGCCTATGGAATCGGCACCGGCGTGTGACCGACGAACACCGCCGACGCGATGCACGTGGTCCACCGGCCGTGCTTGTCGCACCGGGCGCTCTGGGTGATGTTCTGGCTGCGGACGATCTTGCGGCTCATCCGGTAGATCTCCTTGCGTTCGTCGTAGGCCGACTGCGGGTCGAACTCGAGGCCCAGGGTGGTGGCGAGCATCGTGGCCGCGAGATCCTCGGAGTAGTCGCCTGCCTTCTCGTCGGTCTCGCCGAAGCTGTGGTGCTCCGACAGGTAGCCGTAGTGCTCGCCGTCGGCAGGCACCGCCAGGCCGATCGAGGCCGCCATCAGCCGGCCGGGCTCGTTCGTGCCGATCTCCGCCAGGACGCAGAAGACGATCTGCCCGGGCCTGAGGAGCTCCTTGCCGCGCTGCCGCGTGATGATCCGGCAACCGGGCGGGAAGATGCTCGAGACCCGCACGACGTTGTAGCGCTCGATGCCGGCGTCACGCAGGGCCGCCTCGAAGCTCGCCAGCTTCTCGGTGTGGAGGCCCACACCTTTCGTAAAGAATACATATTTTGGGACCATGCGTGCTCCTTCCTCCGGCCATGGCCGCCGGAACTGAAGATACCCGGCGTGCGGCGGTCCGGCCTCGCCGGCGCCCATGGCTCTCGCTTTCCGCCGCGCCGCGGAAGGCGCCCTCGCGCGACGTCATTGTGCGCTGCCGGACGCCAACTACAAGATTTTTTCCAGATGTTTCCGCATCGCCGCCAACGCCCGGAACCGGTGGCTCAGCCCGTTCTTCACCTCGGGCTCGAGCTCCGCCATCGTGCACCCGCGCTCGGGCAGCCAAAAGTACGGGTCGTAGCCGAAACCGTTCGCGCCCGCCGGCCGGTCGGTGATCCGGCCCTCGCAGGCGCCCTCGGTGGTCGCGAGCACCTCCCCGGGCGTGGCCAGGGCCATGACGCACCGGTACCGCGCGGTCCACGTTTCCTTCGGATGACCGGCCAGCGCCTTCAAGAGCTTCTCGTTGTTGAGGCGGTCGTTTCCTTCCTCGCCGCCCCAGCGGCTCGACCGCACGCCCGGCAGGCCCGCGAGCGCGTCGACCTCCAGGCCCGAGTCGTCGGCCAGCGCCCACCGCCCGGTCGCCCGGGCGTAGCCGAGGGCCTTCGCCCGCGCGTTGGCCTCGAAGGTGTCGCCCGTCTCGGGCACCGCCGGCACGTCGCCGAAGTCGTCGAGCGACTTGAGGTTGGCGTGGATGCCGCGGAGGATGGCGGCCATCTCCTCGAGCTTCTTGCGGTTTCGCGTGGCGATGACAAGCGATCGCGCCATAAGATTGGCTTCACCTTCGAGCGCGGGGGGCAGGAGACCCACCGCGCACCTCTTGTGCTGCGCCTAGGTGCGAAATGCCGTGACCTGGCCGACGACGATGAACTCCAGGCCCGAGAGGCCCTTGGCAGGCCGCGGGTCGCGGAGGATGTCGGCCGGCTTCAGGCCCGCCGCATCGATCATCTGCCGCGTCGCCTCCGGGCTGCTGAAGACGATCTTGTTGGTCCGGCCCAGCGCCGCCACGAGCGCGTCGAGCGCCGCCGCATCCGCGGCGTCTCTGGCAGAATCGGGGTCGGTCGCGAGGACCCCGACGACGCCGACGCGGGCCGTGCGGCCGGCCGGCAGCCCCTCGATCATCTGCCTGGCAAGCGCCAGGGTGAGCGCGGCGACCTCTTGCCGCGACTGCGCGACGCCCGACACGCGGGCCCGGCCCTCCGCCAGGCCGGTCTTCGTGTCGACGAGCGAAAGGGCAACCCGGTAGAGCGTCTTCGGGATGGCGGTCGTGCGGCCGACGACCGGCCCGCGGCCGGGGATGCGGCCCAGGTACGTCGGCACGTGGACCTCGGGAGGCACTTCCTGGCCTTCGAGCCGCACGCGGGGGAACTTCCGCTGGAGCTCGAGGACGGCCGGGCTGACCGGCTTGAGTTTCGCCCCCGGAAGGTCCACCGACGCCGGGTTCTCGAAGATCTCCGGCCCCCACGCCCCGACCGAGACGCTGCTCTTGGTCGGGCCGTGGTAGGCGTAGGCCTCGTAGCCGCGGCTGCGCAGCTCAGCGGCATAGGCTTGGGCGGCGGCCATGCGGCCGGGCGCCTCCCAGCTCGCCACGATCAGCGTGAAGTAGCCCTTCGCCTTCTCCAGCGGCCAGGGGTTCTCGGGCGGCACTTCCGGCACCGGCATCAGCATCACGCCGGCGAACAGGTACTGGCCCGACGTGTCGCGGATCTGGTGGACGCGCTGGAGCATGGCGTCGGCCTCGGGGTCCTTCCAGGAGGAGTACCGGCCGACGCACACGCTCGCCAGGTTGGCCCCTTCGACGACGAAGACGCCGGGCAGGCCCTTGTCGGTGAGTTCCTTGGCGAGGCGTCTCGCGTCGGCGGCCCCGCCCTCGCCCTTGTACTCCATCAGGACGATCGTCACTCTCCGGCCCTGGGTGCGATCGCAGCCCGCGGTCGCCAGGATGGCGAGGCCGGCCAGGGCGACGAGGGCCAGGGCGCCGCCGCGCCATACGTTTGACTTGATATTCATATTCATATCCTCTGTGTACCGCGGCCGGCCTTGCCCGGCCGTGCCGTCAGCAGCCGTTGCCGCACGCGGCGGCGGCTCAGCGCTACGAAGAGGAAACACGCGTCCGCCGCGGCGGACGGCCAAATGGCGGGCGTCGCCGTGCCGCTGATTGGTGCGCGGCGGGTCTCCTGACCCGCCGCGCCAAGTGCCAGCCTCGGCGCCAGGGCCGCAGTTTCTGGCGCGGTGGGTCAGGAGACCCACCGCGCACCAGTCAAAGTAGCGCTGGCGCCGGTTGCTGGCGACGGCCTGACGCTAATTCCCCGCCGGCTTCCGCTCGCGCAGGGCTTCGCTCAGGATGCCGAGGCCCTCGTCCACCTCGCGGCGCGTAATCGTGAGCGGCGGCATGATCCGCAGCACCGTGTTATGCGTGCAGTTGACGTACAGCCCCTTCTCGAGGCACGCCGCCACCAGGTCGGCCCCGTTCTGGGCCAGCTCCACGCCGACCATGAGGCCGACGCCGCGGACCTCGGTTATCATAGGCGTTTCCTGCTTCAGTTCCAACAGCCTCTGCCGCAGGTACGCGCCGGTTTCCTTCGCGTTCTCCAGGAGGTTCTCGTCGCGGATGATCTCGAAGACGGCGCAGCCGGCCGCCGCCGCCAGCGGGTTCCCGCCGAAGGTCGACGCGTGCGTGCCGGGCACCAGGCTGGCCGCCACCTCGGGCTTGGCGCACAGGGCGCCGATGGCCGTGCCGCCGCCGAGCTGCTTGGCCATCGTCATCATGTCGGGCACGACGCCGCTCACCTGCCATCCCCACCACGTGCCGCAGCGGCCCACGCCCGTCTGGACCTCGTCGAAGATGAGCATCATGCCGCGCTGGGTGCACAGGTCGCGCAGGGCCCGCAGCCAGTCGGGGTCACATAGGTTGATGCCTCCCTCGCCCTGGATCGGCTCGACGAGGATGGCGCAGGTCTCCTCGTCGACGAGCTTCTCGACGGCCCCGAGGTCGTTCAGCGGCGCGTACCGGAAGCCCGGCACGAGCGGGCGGAAACCTTCGTGGTACTTCGGCTGGGCGGTGGCCGTGATAGCCGCGAACGTCCGCCCGTGGAAACCGTTCTCGAAGGTGATGATCTTGTAGCGTCCCTTGCCGGTGTGGATGCGGGCGAGCTTGATCGCCGCCTCGTTGGCCTCGGCGCCCGAGTTGCAGAAGAAGGTCTTGCCGCCGAAGCCGGTCGTCGCGATCCACTCGGCCAGGCGGGCCTGCGGCTCGGTGTGCCAGGTGTTTGGCATGTAGATGAGTTCGCCAGCCTGCCGGCGGATGGCCTCGACCAGCCGCGGATGGCAGTGCCCGACGCCCGTGACGGCCCAGCCGGCGAAGAGGTCGAGGTACCGCTTGCCGTCGGCGTCCCAGAGGTACGCCCCCTCGCCGCGCACGGCGACTTTCGGCAAACGCTTATAGTTGCCGATGACGTACTTCGAGTAAAGGTCGATGACTTCCTGCGTCTTCGGTCCGGCCTGAGTGTCCATGCTCGTGTATCGCTCCTTGCTTGGCGTTTTCGGTTGCCGTCGTTCAGCCGCGGCCGCATGTACGTCTTTAGCGTGATACCAGATTGCCGGGTGGCACGGCCACGCGCCGTTGCGTGGCCGTGCATGGCCACGTGCGAGGCAAGCACGGTCACGCAACGGCGCGTGGCCGTGCCACCCACGCTAAACACGTACGGCCGCATACGGCCGCGGTCAATAATGTTCGTCGCCGTGCCGGCGACGGCTAAACGTTGGCGCCGGCTAGACGATGGCGACGGCGCCGCGCGACGCCCAAACCCTACCTCGCCACCACCGCGCGGCACCTTTCGCACAGGTCGGCGGGCTCGGCCTGGCCGACCGTCGGGCGGAAGTTCCAGCACCGCTCGCACCGCTTATACATCTGCGGCTGGAGCGTGGCCGAGTGGAACCGCTTGACCTCGGCGTCGGCCCCGAGGGCCTTCTCGCCCGGCAGCGCCTCGGCCTCCGTGGCCGTGACGAGCGCCAGCTCGCTGACCATCAGGAGGTCAGCCAGGGCCGGCGCCCCGACCTCCTTGAGCCGCTCGAGCTCCGCCTTGTCGGTCACCGCCAGGGCCACCCGCGCCTCGGTGTATTTGTCGATGAGGCCGCGGCTGCGGAAACGCTCGAGCACCGCGTAGGCGTCGCGCCGCACGTCTTCCAGCCACTCCCACTTCGCCAGCAGGTCCTCATCGAGCACATGCGGGTCCACCTGCGGCCAGCGGGCCAGGTGGACGCTCGCCTCACGCGCCCCGTGCGCCGGCGCGGGCAGATACGCCCACGTCTCCTCGGCCGTGTGGACGAGGATCGGCGCCAGGAGCCGCACCAGGGTCTCGGCCACCTGGGCCATCGCCGTCTGGGCGCTGCGGCGGTGCGGCGAGTCGGCCCCGCCGCAATACATCGCGTCCTTCTGCACGTCAAGGTAGAACGCGCTCAGATCGTTTACGCAGAAGACGTGGACGAGCTGGTACACGCGGTGGAACTGGAACGCCTCCATCTCGGCGGTCACGTCGGCCACGAGCTGCTCCTTGCGCGCGAGCAACCACCGGTCGATCTCCTCCAACGCCGCGTGCTTCACCGCGCGCCCGGCGCCAAAGTCGCCGAGGTTCCCCAGGAGGAACCGCAGGGTGTTGCGGATCTTGCGGTACGCGTCCTGGAGGTTCGAGATCAGCGTGTCGGAGGCGCGGATGTCATAGGTGTAGTCCGTGCTCGAGACCCACAGCCGCACCACGTCGGCCCCGAGGCGCTTGACCTCGTCGAGCACGCTCACGGTGTTGCCGAGGCTCTTCGACATCTTGCGGCCTTCCTCGTCGACCACGAAGCCGTGCGTGATGCACGTGCGGAACGGCGGTTGCCCGCGGGCCACCACGCCCAGGATCAGGCTCGACTGGAACCACCCGCGGTGCTGGTCCGAGCCTTCGAGGTACAGCTCGACCGGCATGCCGAGCCCTTCGGCTTCCGAGACGCTGCGCCACGATGCGCCCGAGTCGAGCCACACGTCGAAGACGTCGGTCTCCTTGCGCCACGTCGCCGCGCCGCACTTGGGGCATGTCGGCACGGCGCCGAAGATATCGGCCAGCGTGAACTTGTCAGGCTCGTACCACGCGCCGCTGCCGTGCTTGCCGTAGAACTTGCCGGCGGCCCGCATCATGTCGCCGGTCATAAGGGCCTGGCCGCAGCCCTCGCAGTAGAGGGCGGGGATGGGCACGTCCCAGACCTTCTGGCGGCTGATGCACCAGTCGGGCCGCGTCTCGATCATCGCGCGGATGCGCGACTCGCTCCACGCCGGCACCCACTGGACGCCGCCGACGGCCTCGAGCGCCCGCTGCCGGAGCGACTTGCCCATCTCGCCGGAGTCGAGCGCGACGAACCACTGCTCGGTGGCGCGGAAGATGACGGCCTTCCGGCACCGCCAGCAGTGCGGGTAACGGTGCCGCACGCGGCCGGCGGCCACGAGGTGCCCGCTCTCGTTCAGGTGCTCGGTGATGAGGTCGTTGGCCTGCCAGACGGTCTTGCCGCGGATCCACTCGGGCACGGTGTCGTCCATGCGGCCGGCGGCGTCGACGGGGCTGTACGTGGCGATGCCGAACTTCAGGCCCATCACGTTGTCCTCGCGGCCGTGGCCGGGGGCCGAGTGCACGAGGCCCGTGCCCTCCTCGAGCGTGACCATGGAGGGGTCGCACCACACGCGCCGCCCCTCGGCGCCCAGCGGCGGACCCATGAACGGATGCGTATATGTGAGGCCGTCGAGGTCTTTGCCCGCGAGGGTGGCCAGGGCCTCGACCTCCTTGAGCTCGGCCCCGCGCACCGCCGCGCCCACGAGCTCCTCGGCCACGACGGCCACGCGCGCCCGCCCGGCCTTGTCCTTGAAGCCGAGGGCCGCGTACTTGTAGTCCGGGTGGGCCGCCACCGCCATATTGGCCGGCAGCGTCCACGGCGTGGTGGTCCAGACCATCAGGTGCACGTGTTTGCCGCGCAGGGGCTGGGGCAGCCTGGCCGAAGCCTCCTCGGCGAGCGGCAAGAGCACGTACACGCTCGGCCCCTCGTCATCCTCGTACTCGATCTCGGCCTCGGCCAGGGCGGTGCCGCAGTGCATGCACCAGTGGATGGCCCGCAGCTTGCGGTGGATGAGGCCCTCGTCGGCCAGGGCCGCCAGGACCTCCATCTCGCCCTCTTCGTACGCGGGCGTCATCGTCAGGTACGGCTTGTCGAACCGCCCGAAGACGCCGAGCATCTGGAACTGGTCGCTCTGGTGCCTGGCGAACTCGAGGGCGTAGGCCTCGCAGAGCTTGCGGATCTCGGTGACGCTCATGGCGCCCGCCTTGGGCCCGAGCTCCTGGCGCACCTTGTGCTCGATCGGCTGGCCGTGGCAGTCCCATCCGGGGATGTAGGGAGAATCGTATCCCTGCATCGTCTTGTACTTGACCACGATGTCTTTGAGGATCTTGTTGACGCCCGTGCCGATGTGGATGTCGCCGTTGGCGTAGGGCGGCCCGTCGTGCAGGACGTACCGGCCCTTGGGGTGCTCGGCGGCGCGGATCGCCTCGTACAGCTTCATGTCGGCCCACCGCTGGCGCACATCCGGCTCTCGCCGCACGAGGTCGGCCTTCATGGGAAAATCGGTCTTGGGCAGATTGAGCGTGTCTTTGTAGGGTTTGGCCATGGTTGACCTCGAAGAGTTCCAGGTTCCAGGTTTCAGGTTCCAAGTTGAACGGCCAGGCCCCGGGAGTTGCCTCTTCTTACCTGGAACTTGGAACCTGGAGCTTCCTTTCAAAAAAGATGCCCTGGCTCGCTTCTCTTTGAGCGTGCCAGGGCCGCTTCGACCGTGTTAGAAGAAACCGTTTGCCCTGGGTTCGCTCCTTAGGCGGCAATACCCGCGCGCAGGGACCTGGCGCGGACGGCGGCAGAACGCCAAGGCGATCCCATGCGCAAGCTCCTTACGTTTCTCGTCGAAACCTGCGAGATTAAGCCATCCTATCGGCCCCGCCGGGCGGCGTCAATCACTTTCTTCGGCCGAGCGGCGGCGCGCTTCGTTTAGCCACGGCCGGCACGGCCGCGCTTATTGTTCGTCGCCGTACCGGCGACGGCTAAACGCTACGACAACGAAACACGCGCCTCGCAAGCGAGGCGGCTAAATGGGGCGCTAACACGCTCGATGGCCCATTTAGCCGCCCAGCTCGCTGGGCGCGTGTTTTGTTCGGCCGACAGGCTACGGCTTGGCCAACACGGCCAGCGCCCTCTCGCCGCCGAGGTAGGGCGCGAGCGCTGCCGGCAGGCGCACGGAGCCATCGGCCTGCTGGTGGTTCTCAAGGAGTGCCGCGATGAGGCGGGGCAGGGCGACGGCCGCGCCGCCGATCGTGTGGACGAGGCGCGGGCGGGCGATGGGGCCGGGCTCGGAGTATCGCGTGTTCGTCCGCCGGGCCTGGTAGTCCGCGAACGTCGAGAGCGCGGCAACGGATAGCCATTCCTTCATGCCAGGCGCCCCGACCTCCAGGTCCCACGTCTTGGCGGCCGCATGGCTGAGGTCGCGGGCGGCTCGGAGCGAGCGCCGGTGCGGCACCTCCAGGCGCTCGAGGACCGTCTCGGCGGCGCGGACGGCGCGATCGAGCTCCTCCGCGTCCTGGTCGGGCCGGCAGAAAACGTAGAGCTCCACCGTGTCGAACTCGTGGAGCCTGAGGAGCCCGCGGCCCTGGGTCCCCCCTCCGCCGGCCTCGCGCCGAAACGCCCGGCCCGCGGCCACGAAGCGCTCGGGCAACTGCGCCCCGGCCAGCGTCCGGTCGGCGTACAGGTTCGCCAGGTGCGGCTCGGCCCGCGGGGCGAGGAAGAGCGCTGGGTGGCATGCCCCTGGCCTGTTTTCCGTGGGCATGCTTCCCGCGGCGCCAGGAACATGCCCACGCAACGGCAGCGTGGGCGTGCCATCCGGCGCGGCGGGCTCGGAAAGACCTGACGCAGGCTCGGAAGGACTGCCCGCGGCATCGACGGCGTACATCTTATCTTCAAGCGTCGGAAGGTGGGCGGAACCCGTGAGCGCCTCGCGCGCGGCCAGCGCGGGGACGCGGACCTCCTCGTACCCGAAGTCGCGGGTGTGAACGTCGAGCATGAACTCCACGAGCGCCCGCACGAGCCGCGCGCCGCGGCCGCGCCAGACGATGAAGCCGCGCCCCGGCGGCCGGCCGAGCGCGGGCGCGAGGCCGAGGAGCTCCAGCAGGTCCCAGTGGGCCAGCGGCGCGAACGGGTTGGGCCAGGGCGGGGCGGCGGAGACGTTCGAGGCTTTACCGGCGACGGCTAGACGTTCGGGCGGCTCGTCGGGCGTATCGCGTTTAGCCGTCGCCGCATACGGCGACGGTCGACAATAATCGCCGCCGTATGCGGCCGCGGCTAAACTTTGATCGGGCACGTCGGTCATCGGGAGGTTCGGCAGGGCGAGGAGGGCCGCGTCGCGGCGGGCCTCGAGACGAGCGACCTCGGCCTCGATGGCGGCAAGCTCGTCGCCGGTGCGGCGGGCCTCGCGCTCCAGGTCGGCGGTGTCGCGTGCCTCGCGCTTGGCGAGGGCAACCTCCTCGCTGATGCGCCGCCGGCGGTGCCGCAGCGCCTCGCGCACCTCCAGCCGCGCGCTCCAGCGGCCGTCGAGATCGGCGACCGCGTCGACCGCCTCGGCCGCGACGCCCCGGCGCGCGAGGGCCGCCTTGAGGCGTGCGGGTTCGGCCCGGAGGAGTGCGAGGTCGAGCATGAGACCTCTGTGCGTCCTGGCGCGCCAACGGCGCGCCCAGTACCACGACGCCGCCTTGCGCGGCGGGTCTCCTGACCCG
>Ga0315273_10002554_pt1 | contig 21564 bp, 21 predicted proteins | sample YL17G02_0_MG_FD_205753 | JGI IMG/M metagenome (GOLD analysis project Ga0315273, IMG submission 205753) | Sediment microbial communities from Yellowstone Lake, YNP, Wyoming, USA - YL17G02_0 | ecosystem: Environmental > Aquatic > Freshwater > Lake > Sediment | place: USA: Wyoming | collected... | reverse complement strand
AACGGTCAGAGCGCGGGACAACCTGCAGAGTATCAGAAGGTGGCGAAGCGGGAATGAGGAGGGAGCGGGATAAGTCTGCCGATTTCTACCGTCACGAACGTTTTGAACTGGCTTGTGAAATCGGGGCTCTAAAAAGCCCCCCTACCGTAACTGACTATCCATCAATACTTTACTTTACTGCCTTTTTGGATCCACCGTCACTAACAGCCATTGGTGATGCTGAAGATAGCGATCGGCGGCACGTGCAGCCCCTCTTTGGCCAGGCGCGCGCGCCGCCGGGCCGCCCCGAGCTGGCGCAGGACGGTCCTGCCGAAAAACAGCGCGTGAGCCGGCCGCGCCAGGCTCACGCGGACGAACTCCGAGAAGAAGATGCGGATGCCCCTGTTCAGGCCTGGGATGAAACTGTTTCTACGTTCCATTCACTACTCCCTCAAGAACTATTGCGTCTCACAAGCCAGAACGATCAGATTCGTGATTGGTGGGGAAAGTCGGATGAAGGCATCAATCCTCTGCTTTGATAAACTTAAAACGGAAATAAGCGATTTCTATCTTTTCATTTGGTACATCTAGGATCCTAGCAGAATATGACCCCTTCGTCAAAGTCAATACGTCACTTCCAGTGACGTCTAGCCATGCGGGTCACCCGAAACCTCTGCCCTGGAAATCAAACGCAGCTGTTCGCATCTGCTCTTGGGTTTCATTTTCAATTGTCAGTAGAAAAGAATAGTCCTTAGCTGCTTCCGCTCGAAGAAAAATCGATGGCAGATATTCGCCATCCTCTTCTATCATAAATGAAAAACTGATATATTTCCCTGATAAAGACTTCGCGTCCGAATTATATCCGAATAGCTGATCGTTCAGAATTGTGATGGTCTCGCAGTGCAGATTTAGGATCCCACTTACTACGATGAAGTAGAAGAGAAAAATCCCTTTAACTTTCATATATTACCTCATTTACCCCTCAGATGTATCGTATTCAGTTCTTTGTGAGAACAGCCCCGCTACCAGCACGACACTTTTTTATGAAGGTTTGAACCGTACCAAATACTTCGATACTCGAAAAACTCATACCAAAGCCCCTGGGTGATCTATACCACTGCCAAGGTGTATATTTCGTGAAGATAAGCCTATTTGCATAAACCTGTTGTCCCGAATGATGTCTATGCTGGCGCAGCCCTTTCCAGAAAGTATTGCTGTCCCACAGTCATAACATTTTTTCATGCTCGTATATTTAAATGAAATGAAATCACCTATACAAGGTTGTGCATGGTAGCGTCAACAGACAAAAGCACTTCCCGAATTCGAGAAAGGGCAACATGCGCCTGAGCCACTGAGCCTCCAACCCCAGCACGTTCCATGAGCCGTCCGAGGAACCTTTACTCGAAACCATTAAAACCTTTCTTCCGATCACGGGTGTCCGGTTATAAGTCCAATAATAGTAACTGTTTATCGGAATCGATCTCTATGGATTTGTAGTCGAAATCCGTAAGTACTTGCATTATCGGTACTTGCTCAAAGGCCATCACGCTCAGGATTTGCAGAATAGTGTAGAGACTCGCCTCCAGTTGGAGCTGCTTCTGGATGATCGCCACCAGCACGTACACCGCGATGGCGATCCAGATCTGGGTTTTCACCGCGTTTGATGAGGTGCCGTAGAACGCCTTGATCCGCAAGTGTTGCTTGATCCAGCGAAAAAATAGCTCGACCTGCCAGCGGCACCTGTACAGCTGCGCGACCGTGAGGGCGGGAATGAGAAAGTTGTTCGACAGGAACGTCAGGACTTTTTCCGTTTCGGCATCGTAGTATCGGGTCCGGCGCAGCTTGTTGTCCGGGTAGTGTTTGGCCGCGTAGAAGCCACGCAACACGATCGTTTGATCGCATTGCAGCCCAACCGATTTGTCCACAGGGTGGGAATACAGCCTGCGGAACTGGAGATTGGTTTTGGCTCGGGTCACAAAGAAAGCACAGCACTGCGTCAGCCGGTACAGCCGAGCAAAGTCGATGTACCCCCGATCCATGATGTAGTACGAGCCAGGCTCCGGGATCAGGTCATCGAGAATGTTCACGTCATGCACCTTGCCGTCGGATATTTCTATGTAGGACGGTATGTTACCGCGCAGATCCAACAGCGTGTGCATCTTGATCGCCCCTTTCTTCTTTCGGAAGTGGGCCCAAGGAAACAGCGACAGGCAAAGGTCGATCGTGGTGGAGTCCAGCGCGTACACGGTGTGATCCAGCTCGACTCCCAACGCATCATCTTTGTACAAATCGCGGGCCGTGTGAATCAACACCTGGGCGAAGTCGGCGTACATTCTCCAGTCTCGGCTTTCGTTGGCATTCGCCAGGGTGCTCCGTGTGATGCTTCCGCGAAAGCCCATGTGGTACAGTTTGTTGGGCAGGGAGTTCAGGCACGACTCGATGTCGCGCAGGCTCTCCCGGTAGGTAAGTTGGGCGAAGGCCATGCACAGGAACTGGTTCCAGCAGGAAAAACTCCGCACCCGGTGATTTCCCCGGTAGCGCTGGACGCACTTGCGAAACTTATACATCGGCACGAAATCCATGACCTGGGAAAAGACCGTTTGTCCTTGATTCATGAGCCACTCTCCCAAACAGGTATCCGCAGAGTGGCTGAAGTATAGTTTCTAATTCAAATCGGTAAAAACCGAATCCACATCTAAATACTTGTAGATGAATTACTTATGAGCGAGATGAGCTTGCTCAACCGGACAGCAGTGAAGCATTCCTACGATTTTCACCGGGGTCTTCCCGAAATACCCCTGTTTCTCCGCGACATACCAGATCTCGCAGGGCGGCCACCCGTTCACCCCGATCGTAAAAGGGGCTTTCCTTCCAGCACACCCGGATAGGGTGACGGTCAACAGGACGCCGACAACCAGCCGCACGATGGTTCTTGAAGACATCTTCAGGATCTCCGGCGTCACAGGATGGGCCGCCTCGCGGCAGTCTAACATTCTCCTGCCGGGTTGTCGATGTGCGTGGTTCTGAACTTGCGCTATTTTCTACCGGATGGCTACCGGAAGAAAAGCGGTCGGCCCTTCACGCGCCGGGCGTATTCCTCATAGCCGGGCAGCTCGGCCCGAAGGGCCCGGTCCTCCATGTGCATCCGGGCAATGCGCAGGGCCGCCAGCGAGCCGAGGATCACGGGCGTGGCGAGCATGAAGAGCAGCCCGCCGACGTAGCCCGGGTGGCGGACGAACCTATACGGGCCCCGGTCGCAGACCTCCTACCCCCGGTCCCGTTGGATGCGCACCACCGCGGCGAACCAGCGGTTGTTGCCTTTGGCCCACAGGTGGATGGCCTGTCCGCCGGCGTATACCGCGTAACCCGCTATGTAAGCCCAGGCCGGGAGGGAGGGGCTCCAGCGGTACCTCCCCGGGGGCAAGCCCTGCCTCGGGATTCCTTCGCTCCAGCATCCCCAATGTAACATCGCCACCTCCCAGAATTTGCCCCTGTCCCCGGCGCCGCGCGCGGGTTCGGGTCGTTGACAGGCCCGGGTGCGCCCCTCCACAATCGCCCCATGAAGGCCGTCGTGTTCCTCGGTCCCCGCCGCCTGGAGCTGCGGGAGCTGCCCCTGCCCGAGATCGGTCCGCGCGACGCGCGGGTCCGCGTGCTGGGCTGCGGGGTGTGCGGCACCGACGCGCACATCTACGAAGGGCACATCGCCAACGCCCGCCCGCCCGTCGTGCTCGGGCACGAGATCTACGGCCGGGTCGAGGAGGCTGGAGCCGAGGTGCAGGGCCTGGCGCCGGGGGAGCCGGTGGTGGTCGACCCCTTCATCCCCTGCGGCGAGTGCCCGGAGTGCCAAAGCGGGGAGCGGCGCTTCTGCCGCCGCGAGACCTTCGTAGGCTACCACCGTCACGGGGGCTTCGCCCAGTTCACCTCCGTTCCGGCCGTCAACCTCTACCGCGTCCCCCCCGACACCTCCCCGGAAAGCGGCATCCTGACCGAGACGCTGGCCACGGTGGTGGCGGGCCTGCACCGCCTGGCCCCCCAGCCGGGCCGATGCTTTCTCCTGCTCGGGGCCGGCACGGTGGGTCTGCTGTGGGCCCAGCTCCTGCGCCGCGCCCTGCCCGCGTGCCTCATCCAGACCGAGATCGTGCCCGAGCGCCTGGCGCGCGCCCGCGCCCTGGGGCCGGACCTGGCCTTCTCGCCCCGCGTCGAGGAGCCGGAGGCGGCGGTGCGCCGGCTGTGCCCCGACGGAGTGGATTACCTGATCGACGCCACCGGCAGCTCCGAGGCGGTGGCCCAGGCGCTGCCACTGCTGCGCAGAGGGGGGACCTTCCTGAGCTTCGGGATCTGCCCGGCCGAGGAGAGCCTGCCCCTGTCCCTGAACTGGTTCTACCGGCAGCAGGTGGCCTTCATCACCTCGCGCCGCCCGCCCGGCGAGATCGAGCGGGCCGTGAACCTGCTGGCCCGCGGCGCGGTGGACCCGACCGGCGTGGTGACGGGACGCTTCCCGCTCGCGAGCCTGGAGGAGTGCTTCCGCCGGTTCGCCGCGGCCAGGGACCGGGAGCTCAAGATGCTGGTCGACCCCTGGGCCTGATCCCCGGGGGACTAATCCTTGAGGGTGACGCTCTTGCCCCTGCCCCGCGCGGACTCATGGCACTTGAGCACCAGCTCCAGGTTGTGCAGCCCTTCGCCGCCGTCCATGGGCCGGTTTTCGCGGATCGAGTCCGCGTGGGCCTGGATCAGGGCCTGGTAGACATTGTGGATGCGCTTCACGCGCACCCGCTCCACGCGCCGGAAGCGGTCCAACTCCAGGCGCACGGCCACCGGTTCGTCGCTGTACCCCGACAGCTGGAACAGGGTTCCGTAGCCGCGCAGGACCCCTTCGCTGCCGTAGATCTCGTAGCCCAGTTTCCCAGGGTCCCCCTCGGCCCCCCGCGGGGCTGGTTGAAGGCCACCCGCGCGCTGCCCTGCACCCCGCCGGCGGTCTCGAACTGGACGAACGCCCCGTTCTCCACCGCCAGGCTCAGGGTGGCGGGCAGGTAGGTGCAGGCCAGGCTGCGGATGCGGCTGCCGGTCAGGTGTTCGGCCATGTACAGGCAATGACTGCCCACGTCCCCCAGCGGACCGCCCAGCTCCGCCGGCACGCAGCAGCTCGAGCGCCCGTTCGGCCAGGGGGGCGCGGGTGAGGTTGTTGGTGGCAATGAACACCGCCTCCACTCCGTCGTACCAGCGCAGGCCCAGGGCCTCGGCCGCACCGCGCCGCAGGCGGCGGCCGCGCAATAGCGGGGTGGCAAGCCGACGGTAATCGGGCTACGCGCCGCGAGAGCGGGCTGCGCCGCGGCCGCCTACAGCGCGCGCAGGAGCCAGCCCTTGAGGTACTCCCCTTCCGGATGGTCCAGGGCTACGGGGTGGTCGGCGGAGGCGGCCAGCGGCTGCAGGAGCTGCACCGCCCGGCCGGCCTGGCGCGAGGCCGCCCGCAGCGCGTCGCTGAATTGCTGGCTCGAGACAGCGCTGGAGCAGCTGAAGCAAAGAAGCAGGCCGCCGGGCGCGGTGCGGGAAAGGGCCAGGCGGTTGAGCTCGGTATAGGCCTTCAGCGCCCCTGGGAGATCGGAGCGGCGGCGGGCAAAGGGAGGGGGGTCCACGACCGTAAGGTCGAAGAGCTCACCACCCGCCCCGCCGGCCAGGTACTGGAAGGCGTCGCCCTCGATCCAGGCCAGGCGCTCGGCGGGGAGCTCGGGGTTGAGCCCGGCACATACCCGGCCCAGCTCCAGTGCGGCGCGGGAGCTCTCCACCGACACCGCCACCAGCGCCCCGCCAGCTACGGCCTGCAGGGCGAAAGCACCCGTGTAGGCGAACAGGTTCAGCACGCGCCGCCCCGCGGCCAACCGCCGGACCAGGAGGCGGCTTTCCCGCTGGTCCAGGTAGAAACCGGTCTTCTGCCCGCGCTCGAGGTCCACCTCCAGCTCCAAGCCCCCCTCGCGGATGCGCTGCCGGCCGTCCCCCCCGCCGCGCAGGTAGCCGGTGGCCAGCTCCAGACGTTCCAGGCGAGCCGCCTTCTCGTCGCGCTTGAGGAAGATGGCGTTCCCGGGGAAATGGCCGGTCAGCGCGGCGGTGACCCGCTCCATGACCGCCTCCAGGCCGCGCACCAGGGGGCGGACCACGGTGGTGCCGCGGTACACGTCGACCACCAGGCCCGGCAGGTAGTCTCCTTCCGCGTTCACCAGGCGGAAGGCGTCGGAATCCAGACTCAAGCCCCGACGCAGCTCCGCGGCCTGAGCCAGCCGCCGCTCCAGCCAGTCAACCGGCGGAGCCTCCTGCCCCCAGGCGGCCAGACGCACGGCGATCAGGCTGGAGGGTGAATAGAAGCCCCAGGCCAGGACACGCCCTTCGGGATCCGCCACCGGGACGAGCCCGGCGCCCGGGTCCTCCCCCTCGACGCGCTCCACCGCCCCGCTGTACACCCAGGGGTGGCGCCGGGCGGCGAGGGCCTCGGCCCGCCCCGCCTTCAGCACGATCATGATTCGGGCAGGAGCACGACGCGCAGGTACTCGTCCAGCCGCACGGCCCCCGCCGCCAGGAGGCGCAAGGAGTCCACGCTCAGGCCCTCCACCCAGCGCTCGTAGTCCAGGACGGCCCGCGCCTGCTCGCCGTTCATGGCCAGGAACTGCAGGGTCTGCAGCCAGTACTCGTTGGTCCTGAGGTCGGTCTGGTAGCGGCGGCGGAAGCCCTCGCGGACCTTGACGACGTCCTCCGGCTTGGGACCCCGGGTCTGCAGCAGGCGCACCTTGTCCAGAACGATGCCGGTCAGGCGCTCCACCTCGCCGGGGGCGCAGCCGAAACCGGCGTACAGCAGGAACTGCTCGTTGGGGTAGCGGCTGATCTGGGCGCCGGCCCCCACGTCGTAGGAGCCGCCGGCCTCCTCGCGCACCGCCTCCCGCAGCTCGATGTCCAGGACCTGGGCCAGCGCCTCGAAGCGCAGGCGGTTCTCCAGGGACCAGGGGAAGCTTCCGTGGAAGAGCACCTCCACGCGGCTCTTGGGCTCCAGCCCCTTGCGCACCGCGCTCTGGACCACGCCGCGCGGCGGGCGGATGCCCACATCCCGCCAGCTCTCCGCCCTGCCCGTCCCGGGTAGTGTTCCCAGGTAAGAGGACACCAAGGGCTCCAGCTCCTCCGGCGTAATGCTGCCCACGAACAGGAAAGTGAAATCCCCCGCGTCCCTGAAGCGCTCGCCGTAGACGGCCAGCGCCGCATCCAGCTTCATCTCCCCCACCAGGGCAGGGCTCCAGGGGCGACGCCGGAAATGGTTCTGGCTGAAAACCTCTTCCACCCTGTCCTGGAACACGGCCTCCGGCGAGGCCTGGCGGTTCTGCACCGCCGTCAGAACCCGCTCGCGGTACGCCTGGAAGGCCTGCTCGTCGCGCCGGGGCAAGCGGAAGTAGAGGTTCACCAGCTGGAGCAGGGTCTCCAGGTCCGCGGACCGGGCCTGCCCGTTGAAGCCCTCGAACAGCTCCCCGATCCAGGGGGAGACCTCCACGGCCCGGCCGGCCAGCTTCTTACGCAGCTGCACGGCGTCGAAGCTCGCCAGGCCGCTTTCATCCACGATGGTCGCGGCGCTGACAGCACTCACGTAGTCGCGGTCCGCCACCAGGGAGCTGCCCCCGGGGCTGAAGGCCGCGAACAGCACCTGGTCCTCCTTGAAGTCCGTGGGTTTGACGAGCACCCGGACCCCGTTGTCCAGGCGCCACTCGGTCAGGCCCAGCTCGGGCACGCTGTCGCGCCGCACGATTTTCGCCGGCTCCGGCCGGCCGGGAAACAGCGGGGCCTCGGCCACTGAGTCCCGGTACGCCTCCAGGCTGCGGGTGCGCGCCTCGCGGAACAAAGCCAGCACCGCCGCCTCGGAAGGGATCTTCTCGCGGTAGCTCTCCGGGGCGTTCACCAGCACTACGCGGTTGGTCTCGGTGAGCAGGGAGGAGCCGAGGGCATTCACCTCCTCCACCGCGATGCCCGCAAGCAGCGCCCCGACCAGGCGGTGCTCCTCCTCGACCCCGGGGGCCGGCTCGCCTTCCAGGAAGTGGTCCACGTAGGACCTGACCAGGTCCGAGGAATCCTGGTTGTCCCGCTCCCGGTAGGCCTGCTCCATGTAGGTGGTGATGCTGGCCTTCTGGCGCTCCAGCTCCGAGGCGGTGAACCCGAAGCGGCGGACCCGCTCGGACTCGGCCAGCAGCGCCTCCAGGGCCTGGCTCATCCGGTCGTCCCGCACCCGCGCCGACAGCACGTAGGCCTCGCTGGAGCGCACGCTGCGGTAGGCGAAGGAGAAGGCGCGGTTCAAGGGATTGTCGGGTTTCTTGGTAAGCTCCTCCAGGCGGGCATTCAGCATGCCGTTATAGAGGCTCTCCAGCAGCTGCCGGCGGTAGTCGGCTTCGGTGGCCGCCGGCTTCACCGCGCGCTTGGTGTAGATGCTCACCCGGCTCGTGGTAGCCTCGGGGTCGGTAGCTGGAGCGTAGAGGGTTTCTTCATGGTCGGGGACGGGGTAGTCGGGCCGCCCGCCCGGCGCCTCCGCTGCCCGCAGCCGGGAGAAGTGCTTGCGGATGGTATCCTGCATCCAGGCCGGGTCGAAGTCCCCCACGGCCACCACTGCCATCAGCTCGGGCCTGTACCAGCGCTCGTAGAAGCGGCGCAGCGCGGCGGCATCGGCCCGCTGGATCACCTCCACCTTGCCGATGGGCTGCCGATCAGCGTAGCGGGAGCCCCGGAACAGGACCGGCACCTGGCGGTCGAACATACGGGCGTCGGCCCCCCGCCCCAGGCGCCACTCCTCGACGATGACCGGCCGTTCCTTCAGCACCTCCTCGGGGTCGAAGCGGATTCGGTGTGCCCATTCTTCCAGGATCTGCACGCCCTTCTCTACGACCGCGGGGTCGTCGGTGGGCACCTCCAGCATATACACCGTCTCGTCGTAATTGGTGAAGGCGTTGGTCTCCGGGCCGAAGCGCATGCCGATGGACTCCAGGAAGTCCACGATCTCCATCTTCGGGAAGCTCTCCGTGCCGTTGAAGGCCATGTGCTCCACGAAGTGCGCCAGCCCCAGCTCGCCCTCCTCTTCCAGCACCGAGCCGGCGTTCACCACCAGGCGCAGCATGGCCCGCTTTTCCGGCTCGCGGTTGGGGCGCACGTACCAGGTCAGGCCGTTTTCCAGCTTGCCGCTGGACACCTGCGGGTCAAGCGGCAGGAGGGGCGAGGTTTCGCGAACCTCGGCCGTAGCTGCCGAGGCGGCAGAGGGTTGGTCGGCGCCCTGCTCGCGCACCGGCGGGCTGGCGCAGCCGGATGCGACCAACAGCACCAGGAACAGGAGCCAGGGCTGCACGCCCTTTGCGAGCCTTAAGCGCCGGGTGGGGAGTGTTTCCATGTGGAAAATAACGCGAATTTACGCCTAAGAATCAAGGAAAACCGGTCAAGTCCAGCGCCCATTCCTCAAGGATAGCGCGGGGCACCACCCGCGCCGCGGCCCGGCGCGATGCCCAGGCCAGCAGCTCAGGGTCGCGGGCCGCCTCCGTGCACAGGCGTCGCGGGTCGGTCTGTTTGCCGACCCTGGCCAGGTCCAGGCGGTCCGCGTCCCAGCAGGTCCCCACGGTGAGCTCGGCGACCCGCAGGCCGTCGGTGTGACGCTCGCAGGCCTCGACGAGCAGCTCGAAGTCCTCGTCGCCCAGGTCAGGCAGGTCGGCCCGCAGCGACCGCGCCAGCTCGGCGCCGCGCCGCCCGTGCCCCGCGTCCGAACCCTCGTCGCGCCGGCCGGAGTCGTGGAACACGGCGAACATCTCCACCACGGGCAGGCGCGCGCCGTTGGCGGCCGCCAGGCGGCGGCCGTTTTCCAGCACGCGCGCCCAGTGGGCCACGCCGTGGATCCCCGCTGGGGGCAGGCGGTACTGCGCCCGGATCGCCGCGACGAGCTCGGGCCGGATCAATTCCGCCGCCCGCTCAGACGGCCGCCTTGGCCGCGGCCAGGGACTCCTTCGGCCGGCCGGACAGGTTGACGAACAGGCTGGAGAAGTCAACCCTGCCGAGCAGCAGCCCGATCGGGGGCATGATGAGGTCGTTGACCAGGGAGGTGACGATCTTGCCGAAAGCGGCGCCGATGATGATGCCCACGGCCAGGTCCAGGGCATTGCCCCGCCACCAAGCAATGAAAGCGCGGGGCTGGCCCTCCCATTCCGGGCAACGCTTGCCGCACACGCCGGTTCGGCGGTAGGATGAGGCCGTGGTCCTATAGCCAGTGATGCCAGCCAATAAAACCATCCAGTCCGTCGTCCAGGGCTGGAACACGGTACGCTACGAGCTGCTCAACATGAGGTTGTGTGACCTTGCCCTGCGCATCGAGGGCTCCCCGCTGGAGCCCTTCACCCGCCGGGTGCATCGGGAGCTGGAAGCCAGGCAGGTGCCGTTCAAGCCCGGCTACTACCTGACCGATGCCTGGGGCTGCCCCGATCGGGTGCCGGTCATTGGTATTCCCTTCTACCTTGCCGACCTGCGGCTGCAGCGCCTGGAAGAGGAGCAATCCGGCGAGATCGAAGACGGGCCCACGATCCTGAAGTTCCTCCGGCACGAAGCGGGGCACGCCATCAACTACGCTTACCGACTGTGGACCCTGGAGGAATGGGTACAAACCTTCGGGGTCTTCACCAAGCCATACCGGGACGAGTTCCAGCCCCGCCCCTGGAGCCGAAGCTTCGTTCGCCACATCGACTCCTACCACTACGGGCGCACGTACGCTCAGAAGCACCCCGACGACGATTTCGCCGAGACTTTCGCGGTCTGGCTGACGCCGCGCTCCGGCTGGCGAAGACGCTACCTCGGCTGGCCCGCCCTGCGCAAGCTGCGCTACGTGGACCGCCTGATGAAGAGCTTCGCCCGGACCCAGCCGCCGCGCCACCGCACCCGCCTGTATCGGCCGGTGGAAAGCTTGCGCATCCTGCTGGCGGAGCACTACGGCCAGAAGGCCGAGCGCCTGCGCCGCGCCGCCCAGGGCTACGTCGACGACAACCTGCGCGAGATCTTTCCGCCCTCGCGTTCCAGGGCCCTCCTGCCCGCCGGGGAGCTGCTGCGCTCACGCCGGGGCGAGCTCCTGCAGCGTGCCTGCCGCTGGTCCGGACTGGAGGAACAGGAGGCGCTGGCCATCCTCGAGAAGCTGGAGGCGCGGGCCGCGGCGTTGAGGCTCACCTACCCGCGTTCCCGCGGCGCCGGCCGGAGCATGGATGTGGTGGCCCTGGTGATCGCGCTGTCCATCCAGTACGCCACGACCGGCAGGTTCTCCGGTTAGGCCTGGAGCCCGCGCGCTTTCCTGCGGCCGGCGGGGAACCAGATCGGCAGGTTGGGGTCGAACGGGGGCCCGTCGAAGGCGGCCTTTACGATCAATTGCAGAAGCTGCGGAAAGCCGATGCCGGCCGCTTTCGCGGACCTGGCCAGCCCCACGCCGTCCTCCAGCAGGGGGTTGCAGTTGACCTCCAGCACGTGGGGCACGGAGTTCTCGTCCAGCCGGATATCCACGCGCCCATATCCCCACCCGCCGATGGCGCGGAAGGCGCGGATCGCGGTGTCGCCGATCCGGGCCGCCAGCTCGGGGTCCACGCGCGCGGGGCAGGTCACCCGGATTTTCCGGTATTCGGTGGTCTCCTCCAGAAACTTCGCCGCGTAGGACATGATAGGCGGGATCCCGGCGGGCAGGCGGGAGAAGTCCACTTCGGCCAGCGGCAGTACGCGCGGCTTCTTGCCCCCGACGATGCCCGCGTTGAACTCTCGCCCCCGCAGGAAGCTCTGCACCAGGGCAGGCTGGCGGTAGGTTGTGATGATGGTTCTGACCTTGAGGCGCAGGGCGGTCTTGCTGGTCACCACCGAGTCGCGGTCTAGTCCTATGCCGGCGTGCTCCTGGCTGGGCTGCACGATCACGGGGAACTGCCAGGTATGGCGGTCCACTTCCCCGATGCGCTCCAACAGGCGGGTGCACGAGGGAATGGGGATCCCGGCTCCCTGCAGCAGGGTGGCGCACATGTACTTGTACCGGCTCAGGCCCAGACCCAGCGCCGGAGAGCCTGTCAGGGGGAAGCCCATCATGCGCACCAGCGTAGCCACCCGCATCTCGTACAGCGCGCCGTGCACCACGTCGTCGTACTGGTTGAAGACCACGTCGGGGGCGAGGCGCAGCAGCCTGCGCTGGAAGGCCGCCAGATCGTCGGCCAGGGGCACCACGTTCACCTTGTGGCCCAGCTTGCGCAGCCCCCGCGCCAGGCTGCGGACCGACTGGCGCAGATCCCACATGCCGCCGTGATCCGCGCGGGACTCCGGGGCGGATTCCTCGAAGGCATTGTAGATGAGCGCGATCCTTTGTTTCGGCCTGAAATGCCTTTTCGCCGGCGGCGACATCTACGAGGATGATAACGGATTGGGGCGAAATTTCAAGCCGCTCGCGCCGGGGCGGGCCGCAGCCCCTACTTGATGCGCAGCTCGGTCTTGAGGGTAGCCAGCAGCACCTTGTGGTCGATGGGTTTCTGAAAGATGCCCGCCAGGCCCAGCTCCCGGCCGTCGATGTTGTAGCGCACCGCGTCGCCCACCGCGGACAGCAGGAAGATCGGGGCCGCGAAACCGGCCTCCTTGAGCTGGGCGGACACCTTGGAGCCGGCGTCCACTGTCTCCATCATGAGATCCAGCAGCACGGCATCCGGCCTGATGCGCTGGGCCACCTTCAGCCCTTCCGCCCCGGTGGAAGCCTCCCCCACGACGAAGCCGGCGCTCTCCAGCACGATGCGCGTGGCGGCGCGGATGTCCGGGTCGTCGTCGATGATCAGGATCGTCTTTCCCAGTTCGCCTGTTGCCATGTTCGTCCCTCTTTCCAGTCTTGGATCAATCGTGTGATGAACTCCAGAGCGGCCCTGGAGTTGGCCCGGGCCTTGGCGGTCAGCCCCTCGGCGATGTCGAACTCATAGCCCCGCACCCCGACCAACAGGGCCTCCGGCACGCGGTGGTAGGCGTCCTCGCAGACGGCCAAAACCCCCTCCGGCCCGAAGGCGTGCGTGGAGAAACTGATGGTGGCCGAGGGCTCCAGGCGCCGCACCTGGAAAGGCTCCGGGCCCTGCAGGCAGGCGTCCACGAACACTACCTTGTCGGCCTCCGCCAGGTCCGCGGCCGCCTCGATCGACAGCTGGTAGTCGCTCTGCGCGCTCACCCCCGGCAGCGCGAGTGCTTCCAGCTCCTCGACGATCGCCGGCCCCAACCCGTCGTCTCTCCGCCCCGGGTTGCCGTACCCGAGCACCAGCAGGCGCCTCTCTCTCAAAGCGCTCACCCTCTGGCGCACTCCTGGATCCGTGTTCCGTCCGCGTCCTCCAGCCGCACCTCCAGCGGCATCCTCCCCACCGCGTGGGTGGCGCAGCTCAGGCAGGGGTCGTAGGCCCGGATGGCCACCTCGACGTGGTTCAAGAGACCTTCGGTAATCTCCTTGCCCTCCAGGTAATCCCTGGCCACCTTCTGGACCGCCCGGTTCATGGGCTCGTTGTTGCTGGTCGTGGACACGATCAGGTTGGCCATCGTGATCTGGTCGGTCTCGTTCACCTGGTAGTGATGGAACAGCGTGCCACGAGGAGCCTCCAGGATGGCGATGCCCTCGCTGCGGTGCTTGCCCTCGCGCACCAGATCCGTCCCCTGCAGGTCCTGGTCGTCGAGGAGCTCCTGGATCTTTTCCACGCTGTACAGCAGCTCGATCAGCCGGGCCCAGTGGTAGGCCATGGTGGCGTTCACCAGGCGTCCCTCACCCAGCTTCATGAACTCCTGCCGCTCCTTCTCGGCCAGCGGGGCGTCCATGTAGTCGCAGTTGTTCACGCGCGCCAGGGGCCCCACCCGATACCAGCCCTTCTCCGGCCCCAGGCTCTTGATGAAGGGGAACTTCATGTAGCTCCAGGAGCGGACCTCCTCCTGCAGCACCTTGTAGTAGTCGGCCGGCTTGACCTGGTCGAAGATGATCTTGCCCGAAGCGTCCTTGGCCCGCAGGTTTCCGTCGTACAGGTCGAAGCGGCCGTCCGGGGCCACGATGCTCAGGTGGTTGGAGTCGAAGGCGGCGAAAGAGGACATGCGCTTGATGTCGTCGCGGTAGGCCTTTTTCAGAAGATTGAGCCCGGCCACCGACCACTCCACCATCTGGCCGACGTCCTTCTTGAGCTCATCGCGCTCCGCCGGGCTTAAGTTCTTGTTGATGCCGCCGGGGATGGCCCCGGTGCCGTGCACCTTTTTGCCCGAGGTGGCCTTGATCACCTCCTGGCCGTACTTGCGCATCAGGATGGCCATCTTGACCAGGTCCGGGTGCTTCAGGGCCACGCCGATGACGTTGCGGATCTTGGGGTCCGCGTCGAAGCCCAGCAGCAGGTCGGGGGAGGCCAGGTGGAAAAAGTGCAGGGCGTGGGACTGGAAGGTCTGGCCGTAGTGCATCAGGCGGCGCATCTTTTCGGCCGTAGGTGAAATCTGGTCCACCCCGACGATCAGGTCGGTGGCCTTGGCCGCGCACAGGTGGTGGCTGACCGGGCAGATGCCGCAAAGCCGTTGGATCAGCACCGGCATTTCCCAGTAGAACCTTCCTTGAGCGAAGCGCTCGAACCCGCGGAACTCCACGATGTGGAAGCGCGCGTAGTCCACCTTGCCCTTCTCGTCCAGACGGATGGTGACCTTGCCGTGTCCCTCCACGCGGGTCACGGGGCTGATGACGATCTTGCGTTCCTTGGTCTTGGTGGCGCTCATGGTCAGTCCTTCCTGATGTACTCGTACGGCAGCTCGATGGGCTTGCCGGTGAGAAGGGCGGTCAGCACAGCCCAGATCTGGTCGGCCGGCGGCGGGCAGCCGGGCATAAAGTAGTCGACCTTCACCACCTCGTGGACCGGGTATACCTTGTTCATGAGCATCGGGATGTCCGGATCGTCGGGGACGCGGCCTTTCGGGTTGTAGACGGTCGGGCCCTTCAGGTAGGCCTCCTCCAGGCATTCCTTCAGGGGCACCGCATTGCGCATGGCCGGGATGTTGCCCTGGATGGCGCACTCCCCCAGCGAGATCAGGATCTTGCAGTGCTTGCGGAAGCTGCGGGCCACCTCCAGGTTCTCGTCGTTGGAGACCCCGCCCTCGATGATGCCCACGTCCACGGGACCCGTGAACTCCTTGATGTCGTTGATCGGCGACTTGTCGAACTCCACCAGCTCGAGCAGGTCCAGGAGGCGCTCGTCGATGTCCAGGATGGACATGTGGCAGCCGAAGCAGGAGGTCATGGCCGTCGTGGCCACCTTCACCTTGCCCATACTACTTCCTCCCCCCCTCGATATCCGAGCCGATGGGCTGCTTGTCGTACTTGCGTTGGCCCACCGGAATCTTCCAGCCAACCCGCTTTACCACCAGGCTGCCCGTGGGACAGTAGCTGGCGGCCTGGTCCGCACTGGCGAGGTCGGTTTCCGAGAGCCAGTGGCGGGAATCCACCGCCAGGCGCGTGTGGATGCCCCGGCCCTCGAAGCCGAAAACGTTCTTGTGGTCGACCTCCTGCGAGGAGCGCACGCAGCGCCCGCACAGGATGCAGCGGTTGCGGTCGATGTAGGCGCTGGGGTGGGAGCCGTCCACCTCCTTGGCCGGGAACAGGTAGGGGTAGCGCGGCGACATCATGCCGAAGCGGTAGGCCAAGGCCTGCAGCTCGCAGTTGCCGCTCTTCTCGCAGCCCGGGCAGATGTGGTTGCCTTCCACGAACAGCATCTCGATGATGCTCTTGCGCCAGTCGTTCAACTCGGGCGTGTCGTTCTCGATCACCATGCCGCTGCCCACCATCATGGTGCAGGCGTTGATCGGCTTGCCGTTGACATTGACGGTGCACACCCGGCAGTGCCCGCCGGGCAGGAGGTCCTTGTGGTAGCAGAGGTGGGGGATGTAGATCCCCGCCTCGCTGGCCGCCTGCAGGATGGTCAGGCCCGCGCGGGCCTCCACCTCGCGACCGTCGATGATGATTCGCACGGTCTCACCACTCATGCCTGGGCCTCCTCGTGGTCGACGAACTTCCGGCCGGTGACCGCGGCCTGCTCGGAGAACGCGCTCTGGATGTCGAAGTGCGGGATGAAGTCCTTGTCGGTTATGCGCTGGCGGTACAGCTCCGGCAGGTTCTGCAGGGTGGTCAGCACGGGGTTGGCCGCGCTCTGCCCCAGGCCGCAGCGGCTCATCATCTTCACGGTCGTCCCGAGCTGCTTGAGCTCACTCAAATCGGAGGCTGTGCCCCGCCCTTCCATGATCTTGTCCAGCTTCATCTTCAACAGGGTGGTGCCCACCCGGCAGGGGGCGCACCAGCCGCAGGACTCCTCCATGAAGAACTCGGTGAAGTCCAGTACGTGCTTCAACAAGTCACGCTTGGGCCCGAACACGATGATCGAGCCGCCGGTGGGGATGTCCTCGAAGGAGATCTTGCGCCCGTAGTCCTTAGGCGCCAGGCAGGCGCCCGAAGGCCCGCCCACCTGCACCGCCTGGGCGTCCTCGCCGCCCACCAGGTCCAGCAGCTTGTCCACCGTGATCCCGTACTCCACCTCGTAGACCCCGGGGCGCTCGCAGTCCCCCGACACGCTCAGCAGCTTGGTGCCGGTGGAATCCCGCGTGCCGTACTTGACGAACCAATCCGCCCCCTTTTCCAGTATGCGGGCGGCGCAGCACAGGGTCTCCACGTTGTTGACCGAGGTGGGCTCTTGCTTATAGCCGCGCTGCACCGGGTAGGGCGGCCGGTCGCGCGGCGCGCCGCGCTTGCCCTCCAGGCTCTCGATCAGGGCCGATTCCTCGCCGCACACGTACGCGCCGGCGCCCAGCTGGATGCGGATGTCGAAGTTGAACCCCTCGCGGCCGGCGATGTTCTGCCCCAGCAGGCCGTGGCGGCGCCGGCGGGAGAGCACCTGCTCCAGCCGCGGCCACAGGTAGGCGTACTCGGCGCGCAGGTACAAGAGGCCCTCGTCGGCGCCCAAAGCGTAGCCGGCCACGGTCATGCCCTCGAACAGCAGGTCGGCCGCCTCGGTGAGCAAGAGGCGATCCTTGAAGGTCCCGGGCTCCCCCTCGTCGGCGTTACAGATGAGGAAATGCCGCCCCTTGGCCTTGCGGCAGAAGCTCCACTTCATGCCCGTGGGGAAGCCCGCCCCTCCTCGCCCGCGCAGCTTGCTTTTGTTGATCTCGTCGATCACCTGCTCCGGGCTCATGGCCAGGCTCTTGCGGATGGCCGTGCCGTTCTCGAAGGGGCCCAGCACCACGGGCCCGGCCTGGCGCAGGTTGAGCTGCACCTCGGCGTTGGGGAACAGGGAGCTGCCCCCGACCTTCCCCTTTTCCCGCTTCAGGGCCTCCACGATGGCGGGCACATCCGCCGGCTTGATGCCGGTGACCACCAGCCCGTTGATCAGGGCCGCCGGGGCCTGGTCGCACATCCCGGTGCAGGAGGTGGCGCGCAGGCCGATCTGCCCGTCGGGGGTGGTCTCCCCGAAACGGATCCCCAGCGCCTTCTCGAAGGCCCGGGCCACCTCGTCCATGCCGTTCATCTTGTCCACGACGCAGTTGGACAGCCGGATGGTGTAGCGGGCCGCCGGGTCGTGGTCGAAGAACGAGTAGAAGCTCGCCAGGTCCGAGACCCTGACGCGGTGGATGCTCAATGCCTTGGCGATCCCGTCCACGGTCTCCTCCGAGACCTGCCCGAGCTCGCCATGCACCTCGCGGACGATGTCCATGAGTCGCTGCGGGTCCTTGCCGTAGCGTTCCACGATGCGGGAAATCATAGCGGCATCAACGCTGGCCATGCCTTATGCCTCCTCGTCTGAAGGAGAATTCGATGTCGGGGATTCTTTCACCAATCAACGTTATGGTCGATCGAGGCATATCGTGAATTGCTTCACTTCTGCCGAAGCCAGAATAACGGCAGTTCCGCCGCCTGTCAAGGCAAATATGGCGAGTTTTTGCGCCAGGATTCAGCAGGCCAGGATGGCCGGGTTGACCAGGCTTTCCTTGTTGTAGCTCAATGGGCGGCGCGTCGGGTAAACCCGCAGCCGGCGCCCGACGGCCTCCAGCACCGCCTGGGCGGCGGCGGTATCCCACTCCATGGTGCTCCCAAAGCGCAGGTACAGGTCCGCCCTGCCCTCGGCCACCAGGCAGCTCTTGAGGGCGCTGCCCAGGGTGAGCACCTCGACCTCGGCATACACCCTCTTCAATTCTCCCAGGTAGCGCTCCCAGCGCTCGCTGGATTGGGAGCGGCTGGCCATGACGGTGAGGCGGGAAGTCCGCGGCCGCGCGGGGATGCGGCCGGGAAAGGTCGAGGGGCGGCGAGCCAGGGGCTGGGCGCTTTCCAGCGCCTGCTCCAGGGCAGAGCCGGGGAGCAGGCCTTCCGCCCTGCGGGCCCCCACCCCCCGGGCCGCGAAATACAGCAGGCCGGAGACGGGGGCGTAGACCACGCCCAGCACGGGCCGCCGGCGGTCGATCAGGGCGATATTCACGGTGAACTCCCCGTTGCGCTTCACGAACTCCTTGGTCCCGTCCAGGGGGTCCACCAGCCAGAAGCGACGCCAGCGCCGACGCTCGGCGTGGGGCGGCTGCAGACCCTCCTCGCTCAGGATCGGGTACGGGGAGCCGGCGGCGAGCTCCGCGGCGATGACCCCGTGCGCCCGCCGGTCCGCCTCGGTGATGGGGGTGCGGTCCTCCTTGGCGTCTACCGCGAACCGGCCCGAGTACACCTCCAGGATCTCTCGGCCCGCCCTGCCGGCCGCCCGCAAGGCCAGGCCGAGCAGCTCCCGCGGCGCGGGGCAGCGGCCCATTTACTTTTTCGCCGGTCCCAGGCGCAGGGTGATCTCCGCGTCGGCCTCCGCGCCCTTCAGCGAGCGGACCAGACCCAGCACCGTGTTCAGGATGATGGCCCGGGTGAAGCGGTTCATGGGCACGCGCTTGCCATCGCAGGCCAGCTCGAGCTCTCGGTCCATGCGTTCCTCCTGAGGGCAGTGTAGCTCAACCCCTCCGGCTCTGTTAAGATGGGCCGATGCAGCGGGCCCGCCCCTTCGTGCTCTCCGTGATGGGCCTGAAGAACAGCGGCAAGACCACGGTGGCCGTCGGCCTGATCGCCCGCTTGGCCTCCCGCGGGCTGGCCGTGGCCGGCCTGAAGAAGAGCCACGTCCCGACCCTGACCCTCGATGCCCGGGGCACTGACTCCGCCGCGCTGTGGGAGGCCGGGGCCCGCTTCGTGGCGGTGCGCTCGCGCTTCCAGACCCTGAGCCTGGAGCGGCACCCCGAAGGGGGCTCCGCAGAGCTGCTGGACCTGGTTCCGCCGTCGGTGGTGCTGGTAGTGGCCGAGGGTTTCCTGCCCCCCGGCCCGGAAACCCCCCGCGCGATCGTGTGCCTGCGCCGCTTCGAGGAGCTGAAGGAGACGCTCGCCGTGCGGGGCATCCGGCCGGGGGACGTGCTGGCCCTGGCGGGACCCGCGGCGGGCCTGGTCCGGGAGCCCGGCCGGGGCACCTACCCCGTTTACGACGTCCGGGACCCCGCCTGCGCCGAGGCGCTCTGCGAGCTGGTGCTGGCTACCGCCGGGCTCGGCGCTCCCGGTCCACTTCCTCCCAGCGGCGGGTGAGCTCCTCCTGGCGGCGGGCGTTGGCCTCCAGCTCGACCTTGAGCTGCTTCACGCGGGCGCCGTCGCGGTAGACCCCCTCGTCGGACAGCGCGTGCTCCAGCTCCCGATGCGCGGCGGCCAGGCCCTCCAGCTCGGCCAAGATTCTCTCCTCCTCGCGGGCAAGCTTCCGCTCGCTGGCCTGCAGTCGCTTGGTCTGCAGGCGCGTGGCCTGGGCCGCCGGCGAGGCGGGCAGCGGGGCCGGTAGAGTGGAAGCCCCTCGCCCGGGCGGTGCCGGGACAGCGTTCCGTGCCGGGGGCGTCCCCGCCGCGGCCGATGCGCCAGCAGCCTCTTCGCCCGCGGCCTCTTTCTGCTTGCGCCACAGGTAATAGGCGTAGTCCCCCGGGAACACGCGCGCACGGCCCGCCTCCAGCTCCAGGACCCGTGTGGCCAGCTTCTCGATGAAGTAGCGGTCGTGGGAGACGAACACCAGCGTCCCCGGGTAGCGCACCAGGGCCTCCAGGAGCACGTCCTTGCTCAATAGATCCAGGTGGTTGGTCGGCTCATCCAGGAACAGGCAGTTGGCCGGGTGCAGCAGCAGGGCCAGCAGCGCCAGGCGGCTCTTCTCCCCGCCGCTTAAAACCCCCACGGGCTTGAAGACCTCCTCGTCGCGGAACAGGAAGGCGCCCAGGAGGTGGCGGACCTGGGGGATCAGGTACGTGGGCGCCCACCCCTCCACCCGCTCCAGCACGCTCTGCGAGCCGGAGAGCTCCTCGGGGTGGTCAGGGGAGTAATAGCCCAAGTTCAGGCCCGCCCCGTAGACCACCGCGCCCTCGCTGGGCGGCTCCTCGCGGGCCAGGATGCGCATCAGCGTGGACTTGCCGGCCCCGTTGGGGCCCACCAGCGCCAGCTTCTCCCCCCGAGACAGGTCCAGGTCCAGCCCCCGGAAAAGGCGCAGGTCCCCGAAGGCCTTGCCCAGGCCCTCCAGGCGCAGCGCCAGGCTGCCCCCGGGGGGCGGGTCGGGGAAGTGAAAGCGCATGCGTTTTTGCACCGGCGGGGTCTGGATGCGCGCCAGGCGCTGCATCTGCCCGATGCGGCTCTGCACCTGGCGGGCCTTGCTGGCCTTGTAGCGGAAGCGCCGGATGAACACCTCCATGCGGGCGACCTCCTCCTGCTGCCGCTCGTAGGCCGCGTCGATCTGCTCGAGCTCCGCCTCCCGCCGCCGCTCGTAGGCGCTGAAGCTCCCTGGGTACAGGGTGAGCCGGCCCCGGTACAGCTCCGCCACCGTGTCCGCGGCGGTGTCCAGGAAGTAGCGGTCGTGCGACACCACCAGCACCCCGGCGGGGGTGTCGCGCAGGAACTGCTCCAGCCAGGTGCGGGCCTCCAGGTCCAGGTAGTTGGTCGGCTCGTCCAGCAGCAGAATGTCGGCCTGCTCGCACAGCACGCGCGCCAGCTCGATGCGCATCTGCCAGCCCTGCGAAAACTCGCCCACCGGCTTGTCCTGCTGCCCCCGGGCGAAGCCCAGGCCCGCCAGCACGCGTTCGATGCGCTCGCGGCGGCGCTCATATGAGCTGGCCGCCAAACGCTCGGCGAGGTCCTGATGACGATCCAGCAGGCGACGGGCCTGCGTAGACTCCGCGCCGTGCCCGGCCAGCTCCTCCTCCACGCTCGCCAGCTCCTCGGCCAGCAGGCGGCCGGGGCGAAAGGCCTTTTCCACCTCCGCGTACAGGGTAGCCGTAAGGTCCAGGGAGGAAGCGTGTCCCGACTGGGGAAGGTAGGAAAGGCGGCTGTCCCGGTCCCGGTGCACCCCGCCGCCGTCGGGGGAGATCTCCCCCACGATCACGCGCATGAGCGTGCTCTTGCCGCTGCCGTTGGCCCCGTACAGGGCGAAGCGCCGGCCCCGGGGCAGGGTGAAGGTGACCTCCTCCAGGATGACCCGGTCCCCGAAGGAGAGGCTCACCCCGGAGAGGGTGATCATCAGGACCTGC
>Ga0315273_10002551_pt1 | contig 21572 bp, 21 predicted proteins | sample YL17G02_0_MG_FD_205753 | JGI IMG/M metagenome (GOLD analysis project Ga0315273, IMG submission 205753) | Sediment microbial communities from Yellowstone Lake, YNP, Wyoming, USA - YL17G02_0 | ecosystem: Environmental > Aquatic > Freshwater > Lake > Sediment | place: USA: Wyoming | collected... | reverse complement strand
CTATTCCCCACAAAAATCGGGTTGATCAATACTTACACATTTTATAATGATCATTATGACGAAGAATTAGATGATATTAAGGAGTCCGCCGCAGTCACTATTTCATTTTTAACAGAACACATGATAAAAGAAGGTGATAAAAAATCAACCATGTTAAAATATATGCTTGCTTTTCTCCTCGTTAATAATTTGTTATTATTGATTACCTTCGTAGTTTTATTCTTTAAACTCTAGCCTCCTAATAGAAATATTGGAAGACCGTCTTTTCAAAAAATTTGATGAATTTTTTCTAAATTTCTATTTTTCAAATTTTTAATGCAGGGGATGGGGTTTGAACCCACGAAAGCCTGAGCTACGGGATCTCTCACCAGGGACCGCCTGATCTTAAGTCCCGCCCCTTTAACAACACGATAACCAATGTCAGGCCTTGACTACTTGTAGACGGCCTTCCTGTGCCCCACGCTCAACAGCGTCAGGGTTTTCTCATCCTCGTCTATGGTGTAGACGATCCTGTACTCCCCCACCCTAAGACTCCAGTTACCCGACAACTCGCCCCTTAGTGGCTTCCCGAGACGGGGATCATCCCCCAACTGCCTGATAACGGCGTCTAACCGCCTCATAAGAGGCTTGTCGAGCCCGCGGAAGTCCCTCTCGAAGCTCCCCGTGACCCTATCTCGCCAGACCTCTTCAGCTCCCCCATGAACTCGCCGTAGCCCCTAACCCTCCCCGCCTTGAGGTCCTCCTCCGACTCCCTGATACACCTCATCGCCTCCCCGTCCCCAAGGATGTCGAAGGTCTCTATCAGCTCCTCAAGGAGGGCGTTCACCCTAAGCAGGAGGGCACGGTCCTCGTCGGTCATAACGGAACTGCTCTGGGATACCAAATCCACCGAATAGCTCTACCCCGACCCCGATATTAAACTGATTCATCGGCTAGCTCGGGATCACCCGGGCCTGAACCCGTAGTGGTGCGGGGGGTGGGACTTGAACCCACGAAAGCCTGAGCTACGGGATCTCTCACCAGAGACCGCCTGACCTTAAGTCCCGCCCCTTTGACCAGTCTCGGGTACCCCCGCCCAACAACAACCCACACCCCAAACCTAAAAAACATACCCCCACCACCAGCCACATTTTTCCCGCCTAATCATACGCCACGCAAACAAGCACCGTTGAGCGGTTCAACTATCACAGCGACACCAACCCCATAAACACCCCCACCAGAGACCGCGCCGGGTGGACACCCTGACAGACACCATACGGGTCCCCCGCGAACTCCTCAAAGAACTCATCGAGACACTAACCAAAGTCGAGGAAATCCTAGCCACCCTAGAGGAACTAGACGACCCCAAAGGCCTAAAACGCATAGCAAAATCGGAGGAAGACCTGAAACACGGCAGACTCAAGACCGCCAAGACGCCCGAAGAGCTAAACAAGCTCAAGATAGCCCCCGCGACACTCCCCCAAAAAAATATTTTTTCGTTACCACGTGTAGCACCCCACAAACCCCAAAAGCGTAGGGGAGACGGGGCATCCCCAAGAGCCTATTCCCGAGCCTCTTCAATCCAAAGAAGCTCGAAAACGACACCACTCACACGCCGATCCACGCAAAAGGAACACATATCCCCTACCAAATACGCTCAAAAACTAGGCTGACGAACCAAGAAACCGAACAAAACCATCATCCGCCACCGATACTCATCACCAACGGACCACAAAAACAACCCCAAACCAAAAAACCGGCTAAAATAAACGAAATCATGACGACGACGAAGGACCCCCCCTCCCCCCCCACGCACACGCGACAACAAACCACCAAGAAGAGAAACGAAACACCCAGAACGAAGACAGCCTAGATGAGCCGACGCGTCCTCTGAAGATCCTTACGCATCCAGTTATAATGCCTCAGAGTCGCCGTCTTACCGAAACCACAGGCGGCGCAAACACCGAGACGCATATGATAAGCCCTGCGCCCACAGCGCCTACACCTCATGTGAGTCCGCTTACCCGTATGAAGAGCATGCTTAGTCGGCATAAACCAGCACCCTAACCCTCAGGAGGCGGAGAGATCATGATCACGTTATCCCCACGCAACACGATCAACCCAATCACCTCAGACCTCATGGGATCACTCACATTCTCGGCATCCTTGAGAACAAGGTTGACATGCTGGTCGAAACCCTCAAGGACCCCACGCAGCGTCTTACCCCCCCTCACCTTAATGAGGACAGTCTTACCAAGACTACGCTCAAGGACCCGCTCAATCATCTCAGCCAAACCACTGATCTCCTATTTTCCCCGTCGGGCTCTAATCGAATAACCGAGTTCCCCTATTAAACGTTTGGTATAACCCCCCGAAGCCACCGCGCCACAAACGCGGCGACAAAACCCCCACGACGCCCCATTCAGCACACGCTAACCCTCAAAAATGTTTATTAGTGAGTGCTCGCCCTCCATAGTAGCCTCTGCAGGGTAGTGGCTTCTAAGAGATGAACAACGAGGGAGATGAGTGATTCGTTTTCGCATATAAATTCAACAACTCTCGGGAGCCACACGCCTGCAGTTTAACACCCCCCCTTGAGGATTGATGTAATGCTTCTCGCAGAGGAGAATAACTGGGATCTCATGAAGACCTTCTTCGTCGATGAAGGTCTCGTGAAGCAGCACCTCGACAGCTACAACGAGTTCGTCGAGCGCACACTGCAGCAGATCATCGATGAGATAGGTGGCATCACCATAGAGGTGCCGAACCACACATACGAGATAAAGTTCGGCTCCATAGAGGTGGGCGACCCCGTCATAACCGAGGTCGACGGAACCCAACGCCCCGTCTACCCACGCGAGGCGAGGATACGCAACCTCACCTACGCCGCCCCACTCTACCTAGAAATAATGCTCGAAGACGAAGGCAAGGAGACCTACGAGAAGGTCAACATAGGCGACCTCCCCATAATGGTAAAGTCCAAACTCTGCCTCCTCAGCCGACACACCCCCGACGAACTCATGTCACTCGGAGAAGACCCCGAGGAAGTCGGAGGATACTTCATAATCAACGGCAGCGAGCGCGTCATAGTCAGCCTAGAAGACCTCGCCCCCAACCGCGTCCTCATCGAGATCGACGACCGCGGAAGCAACCCCGTCTACCGAGGCAAGGTCTTCTCAACCACCGTCGGCTTCCGCGCACGCATCGAAGCCAACCTCAAAGCCAAGGGCGAGATGAGCGTAACCATCCCCGGCGTACCCGTACCCGTCCCCTACGTCATCCTCATGAGGGCACTGGGCATCGAGACCGACAAACAGGTCGCCGACATAGTCAGCCTAGACACAAAGATCCTCGCAGAACTCGAATCCAGCTTCCGCGAAGCCGGCAACATCCACACACGCGAGGACGCCGTCCTCTACATCGGAAACCGCGTCGCCTTCGGCCAGGTAAAGGAGTTCCGCATGAAGCGCGCCGAGGCTATCCTCGACCGCAACCTCCTCCCCCACATCGGACGCGGCGCCGACCAGCGCAAGGACAAGGCCATCTTCCTCGGCGAGATGTGTGCAAGGATCATCGAACTCAAGCTCCAGCGCAGAAAGGAGGACGACAAGGACCACCTCAGGAACAAGAGGATAAAGCTCGCGGGGCCCCTCCTCGCCGAGCTATTCCGCAGCGCCTTCTGGAGCCTCTACCGCGACATGCGGTACCAGTTCCGCAGGATGAGCACCCGACGCAAGGGCGTACTCATCAGCGCAGCCGTAAGACCCGGCATAATCACAAGCCGCATACAGCACGCCCTCGCCACCGGAAACTGGCGCAGGGGACGCGTCGGCATGACCCAGCTCCTCGACCGCACAAACACCCTAAGCACCCTCAGCCACCTACGCCGCCTGCAGAGCCCCCTAAGCAGGAGCCAGCCCAACTTCGAGGCCCGAGACCTACACAGCACCCACTGGGGCAGGCTATGCCCAAACGAGACCCCCGAGGGCGCCAACTGTGGACTAGTAAAGAACCTCAGCCTCACTGCGAGTGTCTCCTCAGGCACAGACGCCGACAAGGTCAAGCGCACCCTCGAGTTCATGGGCGTCGTTAAGGCCAAGGACGCCGACGATAACCTCCGCCACGAGGGCGCCAAGATATTCGTCGAAGGCTACCTCCTCGGATACACCACCACCCCCCAGGAGCTCGTCCAGAAACTCCGCGACATGCGCCGCCGCGGCGAGGTAAGCGGCGAAGTCAACACCTGCTACTACCAGACCTACAACGAGATCTACGTCAACTGCGACGAGGGACGCATAAGGCGCCCGCTCATCGTAGTCAGCGAAGGCAAGAGCCTCCTCAAGCAGCGCCACGCCCGCCAGCTCCGCGAAGGCCGCTGGCAGTGGAGCGACCTCGTACGCGAAGGCATCATAGAGTACCTCGACGCCGAGGAGGAGGAGAACGCCTACGTCGCCATCGACCCCAACAACCTCACAACCGAACACACACACCTCGAGATCTGCCCCTTCGCCATACTCGGCGTAGTCGCCAGCATCATCCCCTACCCCGAACACAACCAATCACCACGAAACACCTACCAAGCCGCCATGGCAAAACAGGCCCCCGGACTCTACGTCCTCAACTACCGCGACCGCAGCGACACACGCGGACACCTCCTACATTACCCACAGAAACCCGCCGTCGGCACCAAACCCATGGAAGTCATAGGCTTCAACAAACGCCCCAGCGGCCAGAACTACGTCGTCGCCGTCCTAAGTAGCAGCGGCTACAACATGGAGGACGCCATCATATTCAATAGAGCCGCGGTGGAAAGAGGCCTCGGCCACAGCAGCTTCTACCGCATCTACAAGGCCGAGTGCAAGCAGTACCTCGGAGGCGCCAAGGACAAACTCACCATCCCCGAGGAGGGCATACGCGGCTACCACGGCGCGGAAGCCTACCGCCAACTCGAGCACGACGGCCTCATCGCCGAGGAATCCGAGGTGAAGGGCGGAGACATACTCATCGGCCGCACCAGCCCCCCCAGGTTCATGGAGGAGTACGGCGGCCTCGAAGTCAGGGGCCCGCAGCTCCGCGACACAAGCATAGGCGTCCGCCCAACCGAGGAGGGCACCGTCGACGGCGTCTTCATCACCAAGGACATCGAGGGCAGCAAACTCGTCAAGGTCAAGGTGCGCAGCAACCGCGTCCCCGAGCTTGGCGACAAGTTCGTCAGCCGCCACGGCCAGAAGGGAGTCATCGGCATGCTAGTAGCCCCAGAAGACATGCCCTTCAGCGTCCACGGCACCATCCCCGACATCATAATCAACCCCCACGCCTTCCCTAGCCGCATGACAGTCGGCCAGTTCATGGAGAGCCTCGCCGGCAAGACCGGCAGCCTCAGGGGCGAGCCCGTCGACGGCACCCCCTTCGACAACGAGGACGCAAAGAGCCTCGCAGAGTCCCTGACCAAGATGGGCTTCCACCCCGGCGGCAAGGAGATAATGTACGACGGCCAGAGCGGACGCATGTTCGAGGTCGACGTCTTCGTCGGCGTCGTCTACTACCAGAAACTCCACCACATGGTCGTCGACAAGATCCACGCCCGTGCTCGCGGACAGGTGCAGATGCTCACACGCCAGCCCACCGAGGGACGCGCCAGGGGCGGAGGCCTCAGGTTCGGGGAGATGGAGCGCGACTGCCTCGTCGGCCACGGCGCCGCAATGCTCCTCAAGGACAGGCTCCTCGAGGAATCCGACGCCTACAGCATCTACGTCTGCGAGAAATGCGGCAAGCAAGCCTACTACGACATACGGCAACGCAAGTACGTCTGCCCAATCTGCGAGGGCAAGGGCGCGATAGAGCCCGTCACCATAAGCTACGCCTTCAAACTGCTCCTACAGGAGATGCAGAGCCTCTGCCTCTCCCCAAGCCTCCAGCTCACAAAGGAGTTCGAGTAAAATGAGCAAGATCATCGATAGCATAAGATTCGGCCTCCTCCCACCCGACGAGGTCAGGAAGCTAAGCGCGGTGGAGATACAGACAAGCGACACATACGACGAGGACGGCGCACCCATCGCTGGGGGCCTCATGGACCACCGCCTAGGCACCCTAGAGCCACGCCAGAGGTGCCAGACCTGCGGAAACATCTCGCTAAACTGCCCCGGCCACTTCGGCCACATCGAACTCGCCGTACCCGTCATACACGTCGAGTTCGCCAAACAGATCTACAGGCTCCTCACCGCTACATGCCGAGGCTGCGGCCGTATCCTCCTACCCGACGAGGGAAACGATAGCATCGTCTCCTTCACAAGGAAGAGGGAGGAAGACCTCAAACTCTTCGGGAAGGTTACCGACGACACCATCAACGGGGTCCTCAAGGTGGCGAAGAAGTACAAGCGCGGCAAGGAGTGCCCGCACTGTGGCATGCCCCAGACGAACGTCAGGTTCGCCAAGCCCACCACCTTCTTCGAGTCCGAGTCCGTCGAGGAGGCGCCCGAGGAGGGCACCGAGGCAATCTCCGTCGAGGGCGAAGAGGCCGCTAGCAGACTCACCGCCAACATGATCAGGGAGTGGTTCGAGAGGATCCCCGACGATGACCTCCGCCTCGTCGACTTCGAACCCACGGTCGCCCGCCCCGAGTGGATGATCCTCCAGGTCCTGCCCGTCCCACCAGTGGACGTGAGGCCGAGCATCATCCTCGAGAGCGGCATACGCGCCGAGGACGACCTCACCCACAAGCTCGTCGACATAATCAGGATCAACCAGCGCCTCCGCGAGAACATCGACGCCGGCGCCCCTACACTCATCATCGAGGACCTCAGCGAGCTCCTCCAGTACCACGTCACCACATACTTCAATAACGAGGTCAGCGGCATCCCGCCGGCCCGCCACAGGAGCGGCAGGACCCTCAAGAGCCTTGCCCAGCGCCTCAAGGGCAAGGAGGGCAGATTCAGGGGCAACCTCAGCGGCAAACGTGTCGACTACTCGGCCCGCACCGTCATCAGCCCAGACCCAAACCTCGACATAAACGAGGTCGGAGTCCCCGTGGCGATAGCCGTTAGGCTAACAGTCCCCGACGTCGTCACCACGAGAAACCTCGACGAGATGAAGAGACTCACACTAAACGGCCCATTCAAACACCCGGGGGCACTCTACGTAGTGCGCCCGGACCAGAAGAGGATCAGGCTAGAGTTCGTACAGGACAGGAGCGGCATCGCCAACACTCTCGAGCCCGGCTTCACAATCGAGCGCCACCTCAAGGACGGGGACATCGCACTCTTCAACAGACAGCCCTCACTGCATAGGATGAGCATCATGGCCCACAGGGTCAGGGTACTTCCCTTCAAAACCTTCAGGATGCACCTCGCCGTCTGCCCACCCTACAACGCCGACTTCGACGGGGACGAGATGAACCTTCACATCCCCCAGAGCAAAGAGGCCCAGACCGAGGCTAGGCTACTCATGCAGGTGCAGGACCAGATCCTCAGCCCCCGCTACGGGGCACCCATCATCGGGGCAACGAAGGACTTCATCAGCGGCGCCTACCTCCTCACAAGGAAGGAGACTCTCTTAACGGCGAAGGAGGTCGGAAAGCTCCTCGCCCACGCAAACTATCACGACGAGATCCCCGCGCCGACCATCGAGAAGCCGGTAAAGCAGTGGACGGGGAAGCAGATCTTCAGCCTCTTCCTCCCCAAGGACTTTAGCTTCGTCAGCCGCGCCAACGTCTGCCGCCACTGCCCAACCTGCGATAAGGAGGCGTGCCAGTACGACTCCTACGTCATGATCCAGGGCGGCGAACTCCTCAGCGGCGTCATCGACAAGAACAGCATCGGCGCCGAGAGGGCGGAGACCATATTCCACAGGATAATCAAGGACTACGGCACCGACGTCGGACACGACTTCCTCAACAGCATCACACGCCTCATCAACGGTTTCCTCACCATACGCGGCTTCAGCTATAGCATGGACGAGCTAAACATCGCCGACAAGGAGCGTAACACCATCAACTCCGTCATGAGGAAGATGGAGAAGAGCGTCGAGAACCTCATAGACCAGGCCGAGACAGGCAAACTGGAGCGCCTCCCCGGCCAGACAATGCAGGAGACCTTCGAGATCAAGGTCATGAATGAGCTCGCCCAGGCCCGTGACAAGGCCGGTGAGACCGTCGAGCAGGGGCTGGGGATGGGCAACTCGGGCATCATAATGACCCGGAGCGGTGCCCGCGGGAGCAGCCTAAACATCGGTCAGATGATGGGCAGCGTAGGGCAGCAGTCCATCCGTGGCAAGCGAATCATGAGGGGTTACGAGAACCGCACCCTCCCCCACTTCAAGGATGGCGACCCAACCCCCCAGGCGAGGGGCTTCGTCTACAACTGCTACCGCGACGGCTTGACGCCGCTCGAGTACTTCTTCCACAGCATGGGTGGCCGCGAGGGCCTGGTAGACACGGCTGTACGCACGCAGCAGAGCGGGTACATGCAGCGCCGCCTCATCAACGCGTTGGAGCACCTCCGCGTCGAGTACGACGGCACGGTCCGCAACAGCATAGGCGACATCATCCAGTTCCAGTACGGCGAGGACGGCATCGACCCGAGCAAGAGCGACCACGGCAAGGCCGTCAACGTCGTCCAACTCATCGACCGCGCCAAGCTCATCGAGAAGAAGGGAGCAGCCGCATCTGAGGACTACATAGACAAGAAGGTCGACCAGCTAACTATACTCCCCCCGAGCCTCGTGAACGAACTGAAGAACCAGCTCAAGGCCTCAGGCCTCGCCAAGGCGGGCGTCGACCGCATCATCAAATCGGCCATGAAGAATTACGACTACAGCCTCGTCGAGCCTGGTGAGGCCGTCGGCATCCTCGCCGCCCAGAGCATAGGCGAACCAGGCACGCAGATGACGCTGCGTACATTCCACTACGCCGGAGTCGCCGAGCAGAACGTAACCCTCGGGCTGCCCCGCCTCATCGAGATCGTCGACGCGAGGAGGACCCCCTCGACGCCGGTCATGGAGATCCATCTCGACACCAAGCACAAGAAGAGCGAGAAACTCGCCAGAGAGGTCGCCCAGAAGCTCACATACACGACTCTGGACGATGTCGTGGGCGGCGTCAACGTCGACTTCAACGCCAACGTGGTCAGGATCGAGATAGACCCGGCGCGCCTGGAGTCCCTGAGCATCTCCGAGAAGGAGATCGAGAACGCATTCCCGACGAAGTTCGAGAAGGCGTCCGACCTCGTCTACACCGTCAGCCTCGAGGAGGAGAAGAGTGGGAACCCCGAGGTCCTAACACAGAGCATAGGGCAGGCCAAGATCAGGGGCATACCCGAGATCAAGCGTGTCCTAACCCTCCAGGAGGGCGGAGAGTGGATCATCAGGACTGACGGTAGCAACCTCGAGGAGGTCATAAAGATCGATGGCGTCAACGCGATGAAGACTACGACGAATAACATCCACGAGATCGCGGAGATATTCGGCATCGAGGCCGCCCGCAACGCCCTGATCAAGGAGGCACACAACGTCCTCGAGGAGCAGGGCCTCGACGTCGATATCAGGCACGTCATGCTCGTCAGCGACATCATGACCAAGATGGGCGAGGTCCAGCAGATCGGTCGCCACGGCATCAGTGGTGAGAAGAGCAGCGTCCTAGCCCGGGCCGCCTTCGAGCTGACGATACAGCACCTCGTCTCAGCCGCGATGAGGGGAGAAACCGATCCGCTTAAAGGTGTCATAGAGAACATCATCGTCGGACAGTCGATGCCGCTCGGAACGGGTAGCGTCGAGCTGTTCATGACAATGGGTGGAAAACGCGATGAGTAGCGTAGATAAGGAGCTGAGACTCGCACTCTCCACCGGCAAGGTCCAGATCGGATCTAAGGCCGCGATGCGGGAGTTGCGCAGAGGAAGAGCTAAGCTGGCGGTTGTCAGCAGCAACTGCCCGCGTGAGGCGCGGGAGATGATTGAAACCTACGGGAAGCTATCCGAGATCCCCGTGATGGAGCACCCCAAGGACAGCATGGATCTGGGGACGCTGTGTGGTAAGCCGTTCCCGGTCTCCGCGATGGTGATAAGCGACCCGGGCGACTCCAAGATCCTCGATTTGGTGAAGAAGTAAGATGCTGAGCAACGTCAAGATAACGGAGAACGAGATGAAGTTCATCCAGTTGCTCCAGAACATGACCGGGGCGACCGTGGTGGACTGTATCATTGAGGAGGAAAGCCTCATCTTCACCGTCAAGAAGGGGGAGGTCGGCCTCGCCGTCGGGAAGGGCGGTGAGAAGATAAAACGCTTCCGCGCCATGACTAACAAGCAGGTCGAGATCTTCGAGTACATGGATGACCCTGACAAGTTCCTGAGGAACGCCCTGAAGCCCGCGAAGGTAAAGGACATCCGCCTCGTAGACAGGATGGACGGTCACAAGATAGCGATGGTGACCGTCGACCCCCACGACAAGGGGATAGCCATCGGGAAGAACGGGGAGAACATAAAGAAGATCCGCTTCCTCGCGAAGCGCTACTTCAGCCTAGAGAACGTAGTCGTCAACTAACCGGCCCACGTGTCGCCGTCTTATTTACTAGCCTGTATTTTTCATATCCCTTATCCAGCTTTCAGTCCCCCATTGGGGTGGGTAGGCCTCTCCTCTTCACATTCGGTCTCAATGAGTTGATCTTTCCGAAACCCCTGATGATCTCAGCTAGTCTCCGGGCGCTCTCAGGGTCTCTCTGTTCATCGAAGAAAATGTTCACCTCGACCTTCTCGGCGCTCGTCGTAGGCGTCTTCTGATCCTTTTTATGTATGATTATCGGAAGGTGGGGGAAGCCTCTGTCCCTGACGATTTTCGCCATCTTCACTCCGTCGATTTATGGCTTCTTCTCGTCGAGGATGAGGCAGTCGAATCCATTCGGCAGGATGTTCAGTATCTCTAGGGGTTGGTTCATCGTCGTAAGGTTGAGGTCAGGGTTGCCGTCGCTGAGGAGCCTTGTGAAATCTTGAACTGGGCTCCTGCCAACGTAGAGAACCCTGATCTTCCCCGAATCTGCCCTTTTTGACATTTATTAACTTTGGCGGAGTGTTTAAGCAGATAATTAGGTTATGGATCGGTAAGAGGTGTCAAATTTATCCACGTTTATCCGGTTTGTTTGTGTAGTTGTTATCTTCATGTTATGCAGTCTATTGGGGTAGATTGGTTATGAGTGGTGTTTGGTTGGATGGGAAGAGGTGCGCCGTGTGTCTCACCCTCGACTGCGACGCCGAGTACGTCTTCATGGGTAACAGGCCCGAGGTGGCAGAGATGCCGAGGATGAAGAGCCTGGGGGAGTACGAGTGGAACGCCCCCGTCTACCCGCGTCTCCTCGATCTTCTCGATAAGCACAGGGTCAAGGCGACGTTCTTCGTCCCGGGGATAAACGCCGTAAACCACCCCGATGTCTTCGCCGAGATCCGTAGGCGGGGCCACGAACTCGCCTGCCACGGGTGGAAGCACGAAGACACGGTGAAGCTACCGAAGGAGGAGGAGGTGAGGCGGATCTTGGCAACCCGGGATGCCATAAGGGACGCCTCGGGGTTCAACCCAGTTGGGAACCGCGTCGCCGGCGGCGAGGTCGGGCCAAACACCCACGATATCCTCGCCGAGAACGGGTTCCTCTACGACTCCAGCATGAGGGGCAGCGACCTCCCCTACAGGCTGGGGAACGGCCTCACCATCGTCCCCAGCTACTATGACATGGACGACTTCCACCTCTTCGCCGACTATCCCGGCACTAGCTACAATACACGCATACAGAGCCCCGAGACCGGGTACCAGATATGGACGAACGCCTTCGACGGCTACTACCACTACGGGCTCTGCTACACAACGATGTTCCACCCCCAGATCATAGGCAAACCCGGGGGCCTCATGCTCCTCGACAGGCTCCTCAACTACATCGAGCGTTTCCCAGCTGTCTGGTACGCCACCGCCGAGGAGGTGGCCCGACACTGGACGAAAAAGGAGAAAAGCATCTAGTAGAAAATTCTACTATTCTTCCCCACTCAAACGACAAAGCCACAGTGATTCGTTGAAGGTGAGGGAGTACCCCTAATATTCTTTTCCCGAGCTTCTTTGACCAAAAGGGGCTTGAAAACGACGCCACTCAGACACCGATCTAAGCAAAAGGAGCACCTGTTCCCTACCCCCTGAGCATTTTTTTCTCGTTATCCCCTGCAATGTGGATTACCCCGTTAAAGATTTACTAGCCAGAAGCCACCAACACTCTACGACACCAGAGGCAACGACATGAGCGCAATAAAGCCAACCGGAGGGAAGGGCAGGGAACGCCTCGAACACAGGCTCTGGCTCGAAGAGCGGATGGCGGAGTGGAAAAAGCACACCGACATGACCATGCACGAGTCCGACGTCCAGCCCATGAAGATGAGCGAGGTCCTCACCCTCGCCGACGACGAACTCCGAGACGACTGGGAAAGCCTCACCCTCAAGTACACGGAGACCCCCGGAGGCATTAAGCTCCGAACCGAGGTCGCCAATCTCTACAGGGGCGTCGACCCGAGCCAGGTCGTCATCTTCGCAGGCGCCGACGAGGCGATCTGGGTCTTCTTCACCGCCACGCTCAAGCCGGGCGACCACATCATCGTCCTCTGGCCCGCTTACGAGGCACTGTACCAGCTCGCCAGCCTAGCGGGGGCAGAGGTGTCCCTCGTCCCCCTTGAGTCGGATGGCTGGCGCGTCGACGTTGACAAGGTCAGAAAGGCGTTCCGCCCAAACACCCGGTTTCTCGTAACGAACTTTCCCCACAACCCAACCGGTGCCACCATAGACAAGTCAACATACAATGCCCTCATAGACCTCTGCCACGAGAAGGGCGCCACCTTCGTCGGCGACGAGGTCTACCACCTTCTCGAACACAAACCCGAGTACCGCCTCCCCCCAGCCGTCGACGCGGATGAAACCGCAGTCAGCTTTGGAGTAATGTCCAAGGCATACGCCCTATCAGGCCTCAGGATAGGGTGGATAACCATCAAGGAACCCGAGATGCTTAAGAAGCTCAAGGACCTCAACGGACTCGCAACACCCTGCAAGCCCGCGCCAAGCGAGGTCCTCGCAACCATAGCCCTCCGCGCCAAAGACGAGGTCCTAACGAGGAGCCACAAGATCATCGACGACAACCTCCCACTCCTCGACGAGTTCTTCGAAGACTACTCCGACCACTTCAGATGGGTACGCCCGAAGGGCGCCACCGTCGGTTTCCCCGAACTCATCGGGATGAACGTCGAGAAGTTCACCGAGGAATACGCCAAACAAGAGCACGTCATCGTCTGGCCCGGCATGGTCTTCAACTACCCCGGCAACAACTTCCGCATAAGCTACGGGCGCACCTGGGTCCCCGAGGGGCTCCGCCGCCTCAAACACTTCGCAGACAAGAACCTGAAGTAAATCAAGACACCAGGGCTCAAGCCCTCGGCTTGTACGCAACAGCCTCGATCTCGACAAGAGTCTTGTCTAGAACCAGCTTCACGACGACCGTAGTCCTCGCCGGCGCGGGTCCATTGAAGAAGCTCATGTAGACCTCGTTCATCTTCTCATAATCATCGGCGTCTGTAAGGTAGACGGTTGCCTTGACGATGTCATCCATCGTCGCCCCCGCCGCCTTGAGCGTCTTCCTCAGCTCCTCCATCCCCGCCCTGGTCTGCCCCTCGATGGTCGTAAGCTCCCTCCCCGACTCGTCCTCAAGCCCAACATACCCACACGTATAGATGAAGTCGCCAGCCCTCACGGCCGGGTTATAGTGTACGTCAGGCGGATAGTCGAGTATGATGGTCTCCTTCAACTCGGTAACCCCTAAACCCTGGCTCCTATCCATGCAACGATAATAAACCTGCCTAACCGCCACGAGGTGCTATGGGGGAAGCCTTTTTTCAGCCGAAACACCATGAGGACTGAAGGACATGCTGGAGAGGGAGGCGGCCAAGTACCCGTTCCTCAGGGAGGCGGCGAAACTAGTCGACGCCCTGAATCTCCAGCTCGCCGACCTCGTCAACCCGACGTACGAGAAGGTTCTGGACCGGGCCGCGGAGCGCGTCGTCCAGGCGATCGAGGACGGCGCTGTTGACGACCACCTCGACGACTACATGACCGAGCTACTCAGCTTCCCAGTAGCCGTCATGTTCGTCTCCGTCAAGGGGGAGCAGTTCCTCAGCAGGCGCTACGCCCTCGCCGAAGCCGTTCGCGTATACTTCCTACTACAAAACGAGGAACGCGACAAGCTCGCCCAGATAGCGCGGGAGGACTTCGACTGGGACCTCAAGGACTCCGGCGAGCGATACGATGGCATCCTCCACGACTTCCGCCTCCACTTCCACGACTACCTCAAATCCTCCTCATCCTTCCACGAGGACAAGTGGAAGCTCGTCAACAGGATAATCAAGAACGGCTACGTCCTACTCACCCAGCGCGAGGTCGCCCGCCTCATACAGGGCGAGGTAGAGACCCTCATAAAGGAAAGAGTCTCGAAGCCCATCAAGATCAACCTCCCCGAGCCCCTACAGAGGCGCCTCGACCGCGTCTCCAAGGTCTTCGAGGAGAATCGGCAGAGGCTCGGCGGCGAGGATCTGCCCTCCGAGGTCATCAACGAGGCCTTCCCACCCTGCATCCGCTACTGTATGGAGGGGCTACTCGCGGGGAGGCGCGCCAGCCACATGGAGCGCTTCGCCCTCACTAGCTTCCTCGTTACAGTAGGGATGCCCCTCGACCGCCTGGTCGACCTATACACGAGCGTGACGGATTTCGACCCCGCCATGACCCAGTATCAGGTAGAGCACATAGCCGGCGTCCGGGGCAACCGAACCAAGTATACGCCCCCCCTCTGCGACACTCTCCGAACCCACGGCATCTGCAGAAACAAGGACGACATCTGCGAACGGGTAAAACATCCCCTCAGCTACTACCGCATAAAGGCGAGGCGCTTAGCCTACCAGAGCCCCCATCAACAGCCTCAACTCTCAAATACCTCCGAGCAGAGCCAATAGGCGAACATAGTTGGCCGACGACGTCAGGGAGAAGATCAGGAACACCGGCCTCCACTTCTGCACCCAATACAACAACCTAGTCAGGTTCAACCCACAGTTCTGCGGCAAGTGCCCCCACAGCGGCCTGAAGAAGTAGACGCCTCTCCGAGGCAAACCAGTTTTAAAACACGGCGAACACATCTACCTGATCGCCTATGGAGTCGGATTGGGGGAGCCCGAGGTTCGTAGCGGAACAGTTCTATAGGTGGTATAAGGCTAACGCGAGGACGATACCCGCACCAACGGAGATCAGGTCGCGTGAGTTCGCCTTCCTCCAATTCGGTGGGAAGACCATGTTCCGCCACATAGGCTTCCCCGACGAGGCGACCCTCCGAAGATACCTCGCCGAAAACGCCCCCGCCCACAGTTACTACAGCAGTAGCTACTACCAGCGCCCCGACGCCGACATGGCCGGAAAGGGGTGGGGCGGAGCCGACCTCGTCTTCGACATCGACGCCGACCACTTCAACCTCCCCTGCCAACACGAGCATGACAAGTGGAAGTGTCGGAGCTGCGGCGCCGAAGGCACAGGGAAGCCCCCCGAGGTCTGCAAATGCGGCAAAGCCACATTCGAGGAGGAGACATGGCTCTGCGAACACTGCCTACAGGCAGCCAAACACGAGACCCAGAAGCTCCTCGACATACTCATACAGGACTTCGGCTTCAGCCCCGCGAACGACCTACTGGTAAACTTCTCCGGCAACCGCGGCTACCACGTCCACGTCCGCAGCCAGAGGATCAGGAACCTCGAACAGTCGGGCCGCCGCGAGGTGGTGGACTACATGCTCGGCACAGGGCTCAAGCCCGAGTACCTCGGCTTCAACCCACGCGCCAAGGGGGGTCGATCAACCCTCGCAGACGAAGGCTGGAGAGGACGCGCCGGGAGAGCCCTATACGACTACATAGCCTCCACGAAGCCGGAGGAGATCAAGGGGCTCAAGCTAGGCCGGAAGATCACGAGTCTCCTCGTCAACGAGAGGGACAAGGCACTCACCATCCTCGAGGAGAGCCACCCCAGCGTCCTCCTCAAAGCCGTCGGGGTCGGGGACGAGGATCGTCTCATGTCAGACCTCTCCCGCCTCATGGAGATCGCCGTCAAGGAGCAGGCCGCCGACATCGACACCGTCGTCACCACCGATATCCACCGCCTCATACGCCTCCCCAACACCCTCCACGGGAAGACCGGCTGGCAGGTCCAGACCATCCAGCTCGACTCCCTCCCAGACTACGACCCCATGACCAGCGCCATAGTCTTCAAGACCGGAGAGGCGAAGTTATATGTCCGACACGCGCCGAAGGTAAAGATCGCCGACGCCGAGTACGGACCGTACACACAGGAGATCGTGACCGTCCCCATGGCGGTCGCGTTGTTCCTCCTGTGCAAGAAGGGGGCACGGATCGAGTCATGACGGACGAATACAGGACCCTATACGAATCGTGGAAGAAGGAGAGACAGAGGCCCGACATCCAGCCCCTCCCCGAGGGATTCTACACCGCCATGGCCGGCTACGCCACCCAACTCAGGGAGCAGAGCCGAACAGTCGATAAGACCACCATCAAGGGAAAACTCGTCGATAAGGAGCGGGACCACGTCGAGAAGATGCTCCAAGACCTCAACAGGCTCCGCCTGAACAAGCTCGTCACCGCCGAACTGAACGGCGCACCCGTCGAGCCACTCAACCTCACAGCTGAGGAGAAGAGGCTACAGGTCGAGCTACGCCGCCTCCTCGCCGCGTATACACAGGGAATGAAGCAGTCCCTTCAGGGCAAGGAGCAAAAAATGGAGGCGCCTCCGGTGGCTGCGCCGCCGCAGGTAACGCTTCGCCCCCCACCCCCGCAGCCCCCCCAGCACACCGAAAAGGGGGAACAAAGCCTCAAGGTGATTCGCTTCACGCAGTCCCTCCCCGCCATAATGGGCGTCGACATGAAAACCTACGGCCCATTCAAGGCGGAGGACGTCGCCTCCCTCCCCGCCCAGAATGCGGATAACCTAATAAGGAAGGGTATAGCGAAGCTAGTGGAGACAGAGCCATGAAAGTTCCAAAGACACTCAGGACCTTCTGCCCCAAATGCAAGACGCACACTGAGTTCACTGTCACCATCTACAAGGCAGGCAAACGCCGCGGCGCCCGGAAGGGTGAACGCGACCAAGCCATACGTAAGAAGGGCTACGGAGGACAGAAATTCCCAATGCAGCACAACCAGGCCAAGGTCACGAAGAAGACCACGCTACAGCTCCAATGCAAGGAGTGCAAGCGCAGCCTGATGCGTGAGGGACTACGGCTCAAGAAGGCGGAGTTGGAGTAAAATGGCGGAGTGGGACAACCTAATACCCAGGCCATCATCGAGGTTCCTGAGGGTAAAGTGCCTCAGCTGCGAGTCTGAGCAAGTCGTATTCAGTCACGCGACCCACGAGATAAAGTGCCGCACATGCGGCGAGGTCATCGCAAGGCCAACCGGTGGCAAAGCCGAGATCAACGGCTCCATCATGGCAGTTCTAGGGTGACCAACCCATGAGCCTAGGGCACACCGAGTGGCCGGAAACGGGCGAGATGGTCGTCGCGACCGTCAGCCGCATAGAGTCATACGGCGCCTACGTGACCCTAGACGAGTACAACAACAAGGAAGCACTCCTCCACATCTCGGAGATCAGCTCCCGATGGGTCAGAAACATCAGGAACCACGTAAGGGAGAACCAAAAAGTCGTCCTTCAGGTCCTCAGGGTAGACCTCTCCAAGGGCCAGGTCGACTTAAGCCTGCGCAGGGTCAACAAGGACGACCGCAGGAAAAAGATCGAGCAGTGGAAGAAGACCCGAAAGGCCGAGACACTCTTAAAGCAGGCCGCCACCGAGCTGAAGATGACCCCCGAGGATCTCTTTGACGAGATAAGCCCCAAGCTCAACGAGGCAGGAGTCAGCCTATACGACGCACTAGAACAGGCGGCCAAGAAGGGTGAAAAGATCTTCACGGACTTCGGCATAAAGGAGAAGATCTCAAAGGCGCTCGTCGATATCGCAAAGGAAAAGATCATCGTAAAAGGCGTAACCATCCAGGGCGTCTTCGAGGTGACTGCGATGGGCAGCAGAGGCGTAGAGGAGATCAAGGACGTCTTCCACATCATCAGGGACCTAGGCGAGGAGACCGAGTCCACGATAAACCTCTACACACTCGGCGCCCCAAAGTACCGCGTCGAGGTCACCGCCGAGGACTACAAGAAAGCGGAGCTCGCCCTCGACCGCGTCGTAAAGCAGGCCGAGACGGAGTGGTCCCAACACGAGGGCACCATCACATTCAAACGGGAGTAGGTAATCCCCATTGGTCTGGCTACTAAAAAAATGCGAAAAATGCGGATTGTACACGCTGAAAGATGAGCAATGCCCCCGATGCGGCGGACAGGTGAAACCTCCACACCCCGCGAAGTTCTCGATGGACGACAAGTACCGAAGATACCGCCTCATAATGAAGCGTATGTCCGCGCAGAGCAAAGAACCACCGGCGTCATAACGGGAATACGCCGTAAAATCCATGTGAAAAGTTTTATAGTATCCTTCCGACATGGATTCTCAGGCGACTAGATTGGCTAAGACATATGTCCGCATCTACGGCCCACCACTCATGAAGGCGCTACAAGCACTAGAAGGCGTAGCCGTTGAGATGTCCAAGGAGAGAGAGATCAAGTTCAGCCACAAGTGCATCCCATACCCGACGAGGATGCAGGCGGACAATCGTGACTGGCAAAACTACCTCAACAACCTGAAGAACACGTACGTCGACTGCTACGAGCCCGCGAAGATCATAAGCGACGCCAAGCAGCTCTTCGGCGACCACGACTTCATGTTCGAGTGGGTCGAGAAGAAGCCCACGATGAAGCAGCTAGAAAACCTGATCGAGAAGATCGATAAGACTCTCACCGGTGTGGGTGTCCACTACACCCTGACAACCGAGTAATCGGTTTATTTTACATATTTTTTAGAAGCCTTACCCCTACTCTGGCGGGGTTTTTTAAAAGAAAACGGGTTAAAAAGGGGAGAGATTATACCTGGCCCTCGGTAGCCTTCTCGGCTTCTTTGAGCGCCTTTCGTTCGTTGATTTCCTCGTAGACGATGAAGGCCGGCATTATGACCCAGAGCGCGATCATCAACCAGAAGAGGATGGTGTCATACTGGTCGGCGGCCGCATCTCCCACGAGTCTCATGATGCTGGCAATCAGTAGTAGTCCGTTCATCACTTTTTCTCCTCCTTGCTGCCCTTCTTTGCCCTAGCCTTTGGTGCGGCACGCCAGTCCACTTTTACATCCTCTTGTACCATCTTTGCGTAATTGACTCCAGGGATGTAGAGGAGCTTTTCTGGGATCAATCCACTAGGTCTGAAGATCATCACTATAACCAAAAGTCCGCCTAAGATGATGTCCTCTAGGTAAGGTATTGGGAAAAAGAAGAAAGGTTGCAGTTCGAACTTGAAGACGATGATCAGACGCCTGAGGGCGATGATCAGCGCCGCGCCGAGGAAGGTTCCCGCATTGTTGCCCGGACCACCTAGTATGAGCATGAGCCATGGCCAGTAGGTCCAGTAGGCGCGTTGGTATCCAGACTCGTTCGAGAACTGTAGGTAGTAGACGTTTATGACCCCTGCAATCGCGGTTATGCCTGAAGCAAACATCAGGATGTTTCGGCGTATGCCGACCACATTTTTCCCAATGCTCCCTAGGGTTACCTCATTTTCCCTCATGGACCGCATCAACCTGCCATAGGGCGAGTTGAGCATGGTCCTGAAAATGAAGAAGCAAATGAGGCCGATCAGTAGAGTGATAACCGCCATAATGACTCCGAAATCCCCTGGGTACCATGCGAAGACGTTTGGGATCCACACACCAAGTGTACCGCCTGAGATGAATGTCACGTTCCTGCCGATGATTTGGGATGCGTCCGCCATTGTGATTAGGACGATCATCAGGTACGTCGCTCTGAGACGGATGGCTGGAAGAGCTAGCAGGTAACCGATCGCCGCTCCCAGAGTGAGTGCGATGCCTATACTGAGTAGGAAGAAGCCTATCGCTATTGGCGCATTTGTTTTGATGAACTCGTTTGAAAGACCTACGTTGAAGGGGCTACTGTAGACCCAGTTGTATGGGTCATTCCAATCCTGCAAAGGCACTCCCGAGGACGCGATAACAGTAAACATTATTCTCAATACTACCGCGCTTACCGAGAATGCGCCGATGATTACCTGAACCGCACACCCCATGTTGGGGATGCCCGCGTTACCGTACTGGAAGTTAAGCGCCATGGCTACAATGACGAGAAGACCAAAGAACATGGCAATGTCTACGATAAGCCTATTCGTACCTTCTATTGCCATTGGCAGCGAACTTAGTATTCCTAGAGCCACATTAACGTACATCATTTCTCCTCCTCCTTATTTTCGGATTGTTTAGGGGCTGATTTCGTCCTCCTTCTCATTACCCTTTCATAAAAGCCTTGTATGCCTCTTGGCTCGATTAACAACACAGCGATGAGGAAGGCCATTGGTATGAGAGGCCTATATTCACCGAACCAATTGCCGAGCAATAGCTGCCCCGCTAGTGTGAGCAATACCTCAGACAAACCAATCGTGAAGCCTCCTATTATGGCTCCATAAACACTTTCGAAGCCTCCAAGTAGACTTCCTGCCATGATGCTCGTGATGATCCCTGAGCCAGTCATCGGGCTACTCAGAAGCCAGAATGGAATCATGGCCCCTGCAAGGCTAGCGAGCCCCCCGGTTAGGAACCAAGAGAAAAGCTGTACATTGTTAATATTGATACCGAGTACCGAGGCTAGTTCAGGATCTTCGGCAGTCGCCCTCATGGCGATGCCCATCTTCGTTCGTGTAAGTAAGTAGTGCAGTATGATAACAGTGGTGATGCTTATTCCGATAGAGACGAAGAATATTCCTGAGACTTCACCGATCTTAAAGTCATAATCCTTTAGGAGGAACGCAGTCGCATACTGCTTGTAGAACGCGATAAACATATACGCATATATGTTTAACAATGCTCCCAAGAAGATCTGAATAGCTAAGGTTGCGATTGTTAAAACTATAGATCCGCTGCCCATTTTGGTGAGTGTGCTGATTACAAGCTTGTAGATGATTATACTAAGCAAACCGCCTATAAGGAAAGCGATTGGAAAACCAAGATATGGGTTAATTCCGAAGAATTTTGCGAATGTATAGCTTACGTATATGCCGAAGCCAGCATAGGTTCCATGAGCGAAGTTTGGTATTTTGGCAGTAAGATAAGTCAGTGTAAAACCGATACTAAGGAGAGTTAATTCGCTTGCGTAGGTGATGGCCATAAATATAATGGTTGCATCCATTTTTTTCTCCGTAAAATTCACCTTTGATTCCGTTTATAATATTTTTCCTAAAATTAGGATATGTTACAAATAAAAGGTAAAAATATACTAATTAATTCTTAATAATTAACAAAAATACTGCATAACTTTCTCAATATAGATTTTTTTTGATCCATCGAAATAAAAATTCCAACTCATAATGTATTATGTCA
>Ga0315273_10002550_pt1 | contig 21580 bp, 18 predicted proteins | sample YL17G02_0_MG_FD_205753 | JGI IMG/M metagenome (GOLD analysis project Ga0315273, IMG submission 205753) | Sediment microbial communities from Yellowstone Lake, YNP, Wyoming, USA - YL17G02_0 | ecosystem: Environmental > Aquatic > Freshwater > Lake > Sediment | place: USA: Wyoming | collected... | reverse complement strand
ACCGGCACCTACTCCGCCGCATTCGTGCTGACCGCCTCGGTGGGCGCCGTCGGGGCGATCGTCTACGGGCTGTTCTTCAATGCTCGCCCGCTGTTCGACGAACCGCGTTAGGAAATTGATAGGTACCTTGCGGGAGGTTGCATGCAGAAATTGGATCTGCGGGTCATCTCAGGTGATGAGGTCCGCGAGCTCTTGCCGTACGGCGACTGCGTCGAGGCCATCGCAGCCGCGATGCGCTCCGTCAGCGCCGGCAAGGTGGTGTTGCCTTTGCGCCAGTTGATGCCGCTGCCGGCCGGGCAGGGTGCTTTCGCATGGATGCCGGGTTACCTCGGCGATCCCGATTGCTTCGGCATCAAGCTGCTGAGCCTGTTCCCGGACAATCCCGCCGCCGGCCTGTCGTCGCACCTGGGCCTGTACGCGCTGTACGAGTCCCGCCATGGCCGGCCGCTCGCCATCCTCGATGCCTCCGTGCTCACGGCAATCCGTACCGCCGCCGCGAGCGTGGTCGCCACCCGCGCGCTGGCTCGAGCCGATTCCAAGGTTCTCGCCGTCATCGGCACCGGGGAGCAAGCGCGCTCCCACGTCGAGGCATTCCAGGCAGTGCGGCCGTTCGAGCGCGTGCTGATCTGGGGCCGCAACGCAGCCGCCGCGAGCAAGCTCGCCGCACATACCCGGAACCTCGGACACTGCGACGTCGAGATCGTGCCCAGCATCCGTGATGCGCTGACCCGTGCCGATGTCGTGTGCACGGTGACCGCCTCCAGCGAACCGCTGCTGTCCGGAGGCGACGTCCGTGCGGGCACGCACCTGTGCCTGGTCGGCGCATCGATTCCGAGCAAGCGGGAAGTTGACGACGATTGCGTGGCGATGTCCCGCTTCTTTGTCGATTACCTCGGCAGCGCGATGGCGCAGGCCGGCGAACTGCTGCATGCAATCCAGGCCGGACGGGTGACGGAGGCGCACATCGTTGCAGAGATCGGCGAGGTGCTGAGCGGCACCGTCGCTGGCCGCCGGTCCGCGACGGACGTGACGGTCTACAAGTCCCTCGGCGTGGCCGCGCAGGACCTGGCTGCGGCAATGCTCATTTACCGGCGCGCGGTCGAACGCGACAAGGGCATCGTCGCACCTATCTGATGCGGCGCGTTCTCACTCGCCGCGTCCGAGCGGATCCGGCAAGGGCTGCCCATCCGCCGTGAACTGCAGCGCGGCGGAATTGATGCAGTACCTCTGGCCGGTCGGCGGCGGGCCATCCGCAAACACGTGACCCTGGTGACTGTCGCAGCGCCCGCAGCGGATCTCGGTGCGCACCATCCCGTGGCTGCCGTCGCGGATCTCCCGCAGGTGCGACGGGTCGTACGGCTCCGTGAAACTCGGCCATCCCGTGCCGCTGTCGAATTTTTCCGTTGCGCGAAACAGCGGCAGGCCGCACAACCGGCAGCTGTACACCCCGGCTGTCTTCTCGTGCACGAACAGGCCGCAGAACGGGCGCTCGGTGCCGTGGTGCAACAGCACGTCACGCTCGTCCCGGCTGAGCGACGCCTCGAGGCGCTGGCGTTCCTGCGGCGAGGGCGGGGTCAGGTCGAATCGGGTCATGCTCGCTCCTTCAACATGTCTGCATGCGCGGTCCGCAACTTCTCGACCTTGGGCTCGGCAACCGCACGGATGTAAGGCTGGTCGGGGTTCCGGGCAGCGTACCCGTGATGGTACGGCTCCGCCTCGTAGAATTGCGCGAGCGGCTCCAGGGTCGTGACGATCGGCGTGTCGAACACATGCGCGGCGTCGATCTGGCGGATGTAGCGCTCCGCGACCTCACGCTGTGCCGCGTTCCGGTAGAAGATCGCCGAGCGATACTGGCGGCCGACGTCGGCACCCTGGCGGTCGAGTTGCGTGGGATCGTGCGCGATCGAGAAGAAGATCTTCAGGATATCCGCGAGCGATATCCGCGACGGATCGAAGACGATTTCGATCGCCTCCGCGTGGCCCGTGTCGCCCGAACAGACGGCCTTGTAGTCCGCAGTGTCCGCGGATCCACCGGCATACCCGGGCCGTACGGAGAGTACGCCCTCGAGTTGCCGGTAGACCGCCTCGGTGCACCAGAAGCAGCCACCTGCGAGCACGATCTGGTGACCGATGCTGGCGGTCTCGGTATCGGAGCCAGCACTCGGCGCGGCATCCGGGAAGGACCGCGGGTCTATCTTGAGCGGCATCAGAATCTCCTCGGTCAGTCGCGATCGGTCCAGGTCAGGGCCGGTCACGGATACGTTCGCACCGCCTGTGCGGTGGATTCGGGTGAGGCTACGGGGGCGTTGGAGTAGACCGGACGCGTGAGCACTTTGTTACCGGAAGTTCCGGACTCCGGCCGCGGCTTGACAGGTGCAAGGGGGGCCGTGCAACGTCCTCGCGATGCGATTTGGACCACTTTATCTGCTGATCGGTGCCAGCGTGGCTGCGCAGGCGGCAGCGCCTCTCACCCGCAACGAGCAGACCGTGATCAATTTCGGCTTTGCCACGCAGCTCGGGTCCGGGGTCTATTCGCTGTCGGGGCGGACACTGCAGGTCTACAAGCTGCCATTCAATCATGGGTTTCCCGCTGCCGCCGATGCGCGCGTCAAAGTTCGCATCACGCTGCCCGTCACGATCGGCTTCATCGACTTCAAGCCACGTGACGTCATCGACAATGGCCTGCCGCAAGGTCTCGACTCGCTCAGTATCGTGCCCGGCCTCGAGTTCGACGTCGCGATGCGTGACGGCTGGCTGCTGCAGCCATTCATCGAGGCCGGCGTCGCCCGCGACCGCACAAATGAACTGGATCAGCGGGTCTACGCAGCGGGCCTGCGCAGTTACTTCGTGATGGGCCGCAGCAAGGCCGACTGGCAGCTGTACAACGAGCTCATTCACGTCGTCGTGGAGCAACAGTCACCGGACAGCACGGACGACTTCACGCGGTTCAGGACCGGCGTGACAGCCCGCCGGCCGTTCGACGTGGATGGCGTAGGCCGTCGTGCGGATTTCGTGGCATACGGCTTCGTCGATGTCTTCACGGATGCTCCGGCGGGCCCGGCCAGTGAACGCACGGAAGACGACGATCCCATGCAGTTCGAAGTCGGGGTCACCCTCGGTGCGACGGAGCGGTGGCGGCTGTGGGGCATCCCGCTGCCGCGCGTTGGGCTCGGCTATAGATTCGGTGAGGGCTTGTCCGTGTACCGGCTCGTTCTCGGTTCGCCTTACTAAGGTACCGGTGGTCGGATCCGTCGGGACATTTTCGCAACAGCCGAACCGACCGAACCGACCACCGGTACCTCTGCTCCTCTGCTCTCCGTCATGCGGTACGATTGCCGCGACCATTGGGGCGGAAATGAAAATGAAGCGTCACCTTATCGACACCGGCATGGGACAGGTGCACTGCGTCGTTGGCGGGTCGGGACCGGGAGCGCCATTGCTGCTGCTGCACCAGACGCCGCGGTCCATCGACGAATTCGCAGAAGTGATCCCGTTGCTCACCCGCGAGCGGCGCGTGATTGCGGTGGATACTCCAGGCTATGGCGCGTCCGATCCGGTCCGCGGGCAGCCGACGGTGTCCGACTACGCGGGAGCGGCATTGCAGGTGCTCGATGCGTTCGGCGTAGCGGAGGCGATCGTCGTCGGGCATCACACCGGGGCAGTGATTGCCGTCGAAATGGCGGCGGCGTTTCCGCAGCGCGTCGAGCGCGTCGTCCTGTCCGGGCCGGTCTACATGGATGCGGCAGGGCGCGCGGAATTGAGCGCCTTTTTCAAGCAGTGGCGCGTCGCTGCCGACGGCTCGCACCTGCTCGACAAGTGGCAGAAGATGTTCAAGTGGCTGCCGCGACCGCAGCTGGTGCAGCGGTTCGTCGTCGACCTGTTTCGCGCCGGTGAGGCGAGCGAGCAGGGGCATTTCGCGGTCGCCGAGTACCGCATGGAGGACCGGTTGCCGCTGGTGCGCTGCCCGGCACTGCTGATCTACCACACGCACGATCCGTTCGCCTCGCCGGAGCGAGCGGCGCCGCTGCGCGCCGTGTTCCAACCGGTGCGCGAGGTGAGCCTGGATGCCGGCATTTTTGCCGCGAACGAGAATCCCGCGGCTTTCGCCAAAGCCGTCCTCGAGTACGTCTCCTGAGGTACCGGTGGTCGGATCCGTCGGATCTGCTGTTGCGAAATAGACCCGACGGATCCGACCACCGGTACCTGGAAGAGGTCAGGCGAAGATGCCGACGCTCTGGTGGCTCACGCAGAACGCGTGTCCGCTCGCACCCCACAGGATGGACGTCTGGCTGAGATACCCGTCGGTGCCGGCGCGCACCTCGGTGCCGATCAGCGACCACTGATCGCGATCGAGCAGCGATGGGTCGCCGAGCAACTCCAGCATCCAGTTCAGCGAGCTGGCGGGCGCAGGTGTCTGCAGCATCGACAGCGCAGGCGTGGGGATCGAGTCGGCCAGTGCGATTACCGCATCCGCGGGGTCGCAATCGCGGTCGCGCAGGCGCACGAAAATCGTCGAGCGCGGCTCGTGGTGCCCGGTGTACGGCCGCGTCCCCTCGGCCCACCGCATCTGGATGTGCTGGACGAATGCGGGCGTCACCCCTGGAATCGCCGGATAGTCCTCGAGGCTCTCCGGATCCACGTTTACCACCGGCCGCGGAATCTCGAGCAGGAAACTCGATGGCCGCGGCGCGCCGAAGATAGCGACGACCGTGCAGGCGAGCGCGCCCTGGTGAAACATGTCGCAGCGGGCGTGCGTTGCGGACTTGCCGGTGCGCAGCACCTCCGCACGCAGCCGCACGTTGCTTCCCGGCAGCGGCGCGACGAACGTCGTCTGCACGCTGCGCAGCGGCATGCCCGGATTGCCGGTCATGGCGGCGCGCATCGCACGCAGCGCCAGCACCACCTGCATGCCGCCGAAGACCGTGCGGCCCTGCTGCCAGTCCTCCGGCACGTCGACGAGCCAGTCGCTGCCGTCGCGCCGCAGGGAGTCCAGGACATCGCGAAATTGCACGGCCATGCGCGATCGGTCCCTGTAGCGCCTCAGTGGCTGAACAGACGAACGGCGCCATCGAACGCCAAACTGGCGCCTGCGCGCTGTGGCAGGCAGAACGCACCGTCACCGGCGCCGCCAGCAATTGCTACGGTCACGGGTGGGACAAACTGGCCGGGATTCGTGCTCGAATGCGCGATCACGTCGACACCCGCGCCATGTCCTGCAACGAGGTCGGTACGCGTCGAGAACTGTCCGGGGTTCCGCCTGAGCTGCTGCAGGATCGGCAGCCGCCAGCAAGGCTGCACGCCACCATTCGTGTGCGCCGACCTGTTGGCGCATAAATCGCCCCCGCCGGCGGGAGGAGGGCGCCCGTAGGCGCCCTCTGTGCGCATGACTACTTGAATGAGATGACTGCCGCGACGGAGGCGTGATCCGACGGCCAGAGCCCGAAGCCTTGCGGCGGGGTCTTGTCGCCGATCGATTCGCCGAGCAGTCGTGCGACCTGCACTTTCGTCGGGGGCGTGAGGGAGAAGAGCAGGTCGACGCGCTCGTACAGGACGGACTGATGGTTGCCGAGGTCGGCATCCTGGCAGCAGCTGAAGCCGACGAGCGGCGCGCCCTTACCGGTCGCAGTGCCCGGGCGCATCGTCCAGACGTCCGTGAAGCCGAGGCCAACGAGCTGCTGGTACGGCGGAATGCCGAGGTACTGGTTCGGCGCCGGCACGGGGTAGACCGGGTCACGCGGGTCGGAATTGAAGTCCCCGACGAGCAGGGTCTTCCCGTACGGGTTGAACGCGTTCATCACCTGCAGGGTGCCCGCGAGTTCGTACGCCTGCGCCGATTGATAGCCGCGAGCCGTCGGGCCCAGCGACTCGAGCCGCGTCTCGAGGTGCGTCACGACGAATCGGTACGGTTCGCTGTCGACCACAGCGTCGACGCCCACGAAGCCGCGCTCGAAGCGGATCGTGACCGGAGCGGGCAGCCCCAGGTTCAGGTCGGCCGACGCGGCGGCAACGTAGTTGCAGCCGTTCTGCGACGGACGCGAGCACAGTGCCGCGTTGTACGCGTTCAATGCGGCGAAGCTGGTCGGGGTGAATGTCACGCCCGTCGTGCGCGCCAGGATCACGTCGCGGTCGACGACGCCGACGTAGATCGTCCGGTCGTCATAGGTGATTGGAATGCCCGGGAGCAGGTTGAGCGGCGACGGCAAGGTCGCCGGCAGGTTCAGGTTGTAGACCTTCGCTGCATCGACGTATCGGCCACCGAGCGCAGCGAGCGTGTCCGCCAACTGATCGGTGAAGGCTCCAGCGATTTCCTGGTTCTGGCACCCGCGGGACGGGGCCGGGTTGGCGTCCACGCAGGTGAACCCGTAGACCTCTTCGAGACCGACCAGGGCTGGGTTGCGCTTGGCGATGAGTGCCGCCAGCGCCTTGACGCGTTCGGACGGCAGGCTGGCGGCCCGTGTCTTGAGCGCATCGACGACGGCAGCATTGAAGTCCGGCTCCGTCACCAGTGCGATGAGGTCGGTGCCGACGTACTGGTTCTGTGTCATCACTTCGATGTCGGCTGCGTTGGCCAACGCGCCAATAGCAAGCAGCCCGGCGCCCGCCAGGCCCAGCATGAGACGTTTCATTTGTGTTCCCCTCTTTTACCTTGTCAGACGCTCGTTCCGATTATCTACCAAGAGTGTCCGCGTGTTCTTGCTTGCGGGGAATGGGTATTTGCCAGCGGATTATGTTTAATCGATTCCTGGCGCTGATTCATTTCCAGCCGCGGGGATTCGCGAAAAAGTCCTGTTCCCATCCCTCGATGTACGCAAGGGCGCGCCGGTCTTCTGCCGGATGCCGGTCGGCGACGTTGTACGACTCGGCCGGGTCGATGCGCAGGTCGAAAAGCATCGGCGCGTCAGCGACCAGGCGTGTCGTCCGGCCGGACTTCGGGTCGGTGTAGGCGTAGGCGCCGACGCGTCGACCGATGGGTTTGTCGGGCTTGTCGAGCGGCACCGGCCAGTAGTAGCGATCGACGTACCGGTAGTATTTCCACGGGCCCAGGCGCGCGCCGTCGATCACTTTGTCGTCGAAGAAGAGCAGCGCCTCGTGCGGGTCGACCGTAGTCGTGCCCGTCATGATGTCCATCAGGTCGTGGCCGTCGATGATGCGGTCGGATGGCAAAGACAGGCCCGCCAGGGCGAGCAACGTCGGGAAAATATCGATGTTCATCGCGGGCGCAGCCACCCGCCCGCCGACCGGCAGGTGGCCTGGCCACGACGCGAGCATCGGCACCCGCTGTCCGCCCTCGAACGGCATGCCCTTGCGGCCGCGCAGCCCGTCGGTGCTGCCGCTGTACCAGGGACCGTTGTCGCTGGTGAATACGACGAGCGTGTTCTCGCGCAGTCCGCGTTCGTCGAGTGCGCGCAGGATTTCGCCGACGCTCCAGTCGAGTTCCTCCACCGCGTCTCCGTACGGACCCGCCGCGGACTGGCCCTTGAATTTCGCCGACGGGAAGAACGGGACATGCACGTCCTTGTGCGCGACGTAAAGAAAGAACGGTCGGTCGCGGTTCTCGTCGATGAACTTGACCGCTGCTTGCGTGAAGTCGGCCGTCAGGCGTTCCTGGTCGAGTCCGACGTTGGCCGAGAGCTGCTGGTCGTTGCGCCAGTACGAGACGGGGAATTCGTCGTTCGAGTGCGGAATGCCCTCGTAGAAATCGAAGCCGTGACGCGCCGGGAGGAAGCGGCGATCGTGCGAGAAATCGCCGAGGTGCCACTTGCCGACCATGCCCGTGCGGTAACCGGCGACCTTGAGTGCCTCCGCGAGTGTGATTTCCGAGTCGGGCAGGCCGGAGACGTAGGAGTCGTGAAACTTGGACATGCCGATGCGTGTGCCGAGCCGGGCGAGCGCGATGCTGATGCGCTGGGACAGCGGGGCATCGCTCGCGAAGATGACGTAGCTGATCCCAGTGCGGACGGGATAACGGCCAGTCAGGAGGCCCGCGCGCGACGGCGAGCAGACATTGGCGCTTGCGTAGAACTGCGTGAACCGCACGCCTTCGGCAGCCAGGCGGTCGAGGTGGGGAGTGCGGATCGCCTGCGTGCCGTAAGACTGCAGGTCGCCGTAGCCGAGGTCGTCGGCAAGGATGACGATCAGGTTGGGTTTGCGCGCGGCGGTGGCTGGCTGCGCGGTTGCATCAGCGGGCCGCAACTTGACGACGACCGCCGTCGCTTGCGCGTCCTTTGCCGAATCGATGAACGGCGCCGGGTCGATATCGGCCCTCAGACCGGGGACCACGGTCGGTCGAGTGGCCGAGTAGAGCCAGAGGCCGGCGAGCGCGAGCAGGGCGATGATGAAGACCCGGCGCTGCATCACAGGCGCCGCACGATGTAACCCACGTCGGGCGCAACATGACCGTCACGCACGGTCCGCCACGTGGCAACGGCATTGGGGAGTCCGTCAATGTGGCTCACCTTGAGCCAGCCGTGGCTGGCATCGATAAACTGCCACACCGCGGCAGCAATGCGCTGCTGATACCCCTGCGGGCCCCAGTCCTGCACCCGCTTCTTGACCTGGGTGGGCGCGAAGAAGAAGACCGGGCGCGGCCCCGCCAGGTTCTCGGCACGTGCCGGCGAATCGTGGTGACTGCGGCCGATCGCCATGGAGTGCTTGAGCCGGTAGCCGAGTCTCGCGTGCACCCGCCCGAGCACGGTTCCGTTGCCCGACATGTCGATGCAGACCGCGTCTGCGTCGATCGGCAGGTGTTCGATTTCAGCGTAGGTTACCGCGTGGCCGTAGCAGCCGACGCCCCGGACGAAGTCCATATTCCCGGCCGACGTCACCCCGATCACCTCGATTCCGCCGCGTGCCGCCGCACAGTGCGCGAAACCGACAGCCGTCTTGCTCGACGCCGACAGTACGAGCGCCCGCCTGGCGCCGAAGTAATCGTTGTCGGCGAAGAAGTCCTCTGCCAGAAACCCGGTGACGAACAGCCCGCGCAGCAAGGCGTGGCGGTCCTCGGCGTCCTCGCCCGGCTGGTAGAACGCATCATGCGTCGTCGCCGCGAACGCCCGGTAGACTGGCGCGTGCGCCGCGCGATGCGGTTCTTCGTCGCGCAAACCGTCGGCCGTCGGCTTGACCGCCACGTCCACGAATCGCGACATCGGGTACCAGCCGTAATAGCGGCCCCCGACGGCAACCTCGGGGTGCCCGGACGCGACGACCTCCGCCCAGCCCATGGCCGGGACGCGCCCCCACCCCGGGGTGCCGCACGGATAGAAGTCCCAGTAACCGAGGATGTCGCCCGTAGTCGCGTAGGTCACGGTATTTGCCGTCAGTGCGTACCGCTCGACGCGAAAGCGGACTTGCCCGGGCTGCAGCGCCGGCAGCGGCTCCTCGACGAGCCGGGTTGTGCCGTGGTCTTTGCGGTCGATCTCGAGATGCAGATTGTTCATGCGCGCACAATAATGCAGCCGCGATCCTGTGGCAGCATCCTTGTCCCACCGCGGCGCCCTGACCCCGGCTCAAGTTACCACCCCATCCCATGACCAATACCGCCGACCCGATCGAATGGCTGAACCGGGAATGCTTCTGCATCACGGTGGACCAGGCTGCCCTGCGCAGGGAGCTCGAGTCCGATCCGTCCACGCGTGACCTGTATGCTTCCCTCGCGAAGACGCATCCCTACCTCTTCGCGAAGACGCCGATTTTCGTCGGACGCGACAATGTAGCGACGATGCAGTCGCTGATTCAGGCCGTCGAGGCCGTGACGCCACGGCCGCAGTACCGGGAGGTCGTGCTCGCCTGGGCACCGCAGATCGCGCGGTTTGATCCCGGCAGCGCCGGCGCGCTGATGAGCTATGACTTCCACATCGCGGCGGACGGTCCCAAGCTGATCGAGATCAACACGAATGCGGGCGGCGCGTTCCTGAACGGCGCGCTCGCGCAGGCCCAACGTGCGTGCTGCGTGCCCGTACTCGACTTGATCGAGCAGTCGCCGGGCCTGGCCGCCGGCGGTGCGCCCATCAACACGCGACTGTTCGAGATGTTCCGCGCAGAGTGGGAGCGCGCGCGCGGAGCGGGCGCACCGCTGCAGACCGTGGCCATCGTCGATGACGCGCCCGGCCAGCAGTACCTGTACCCGGAGTTCCTGCTGGCCGCACAGGTGTTTCGCCAGCACGGCGTGGACGCAGTCATCTGCGATCCGGCCGAGCTCACGCACGCCGACAGCGCACTGATGCAGGACGAGCGCCGTATCGATCTCGTCTACAACCGCCTCACCGATTTTTCGCTCGAGGAGTCGCGGCATGCGGCATTGCGCGAGGCGTACCTCGCGGGCACCGCGGTCGTCACGCCGCATCCCCGCGCGCATGCGCTGTATGCCGACAAGCGCAATCTCACCGTGTTGTGCGACGCGCAGCGGCTCCGCGAGTGGGGCGTCGACACCCGTGCGATCGACATCCTGCAAGCAACGATCCCGCACACCGAACTCGTCACTGCCGCACGCGCCGATGAACTGTGGTCAAGACGGCGCGGGTTGTTCTTCAAGCCGGTCAGCGGCTTCGGCGGCAAGGCGACCTATCGCGGCGAAAAGCTCACACGCCGGGTGTGGGCGGAAATTCTTGCCGGGGACTACGTGGCACAGGCGCTGGTTCCGCCGAGTGAACGCCACGTGCGAGTGGATGACGTTGTGCCAGCCGTCAAACTCAAGCTGGACGTGCGCTGCTACGTGTACGACGGAGCTATCCTGTCGTTTGCCGGGCGCCTTTACCAGGGACAGGTGACGAATTTCCGCACGCCGGGCGGCGGCTTCGCGACGGTGCTCAGCCTGCCTTAGCAGGCAGGCCGCTTCGCAACTGATCGTCGACGCTCGCGAAATCGTGGGCCGACAGCGACAGCCGCAGCAAGTGGCGCTTGCGCTCCGGTTCAAGCCAGTCCTCGTAGGCCTCGCGCGAGTGCAGGATCGCCGCGTTGTTCAGCCACTGCAGGTCGCCTGGTTCGAAGGCCATGTCGAGGTGGAACGCAGGATCGTTGGCGATCGATTCGATGAGGTCCAGCGCGTCGATCAGGTCGGGGCGTCGCCGCCGGATCTCATCGAAGATTGCCAGCGAACTCGCGATACGGCTGGTGCCACCCGATTTTGCCGTGCGCAGGCAGAGCAGGCCGATGACGTCGGCGCCGTCGGTGTGGAACTCCTGGCGTTGGCGCGTGCGATAGAAGCGCACGCCTGGTTGGTTCGTACCGGGCAGGCCTTCGTCCAGCACGTGGCCGAGCAGGTCACCCTGTGCGTTCTGCGAGACTGGGCGGCCAATGTGCAGGCCGAGGCCGAAGTAGACGCGGGCCGCGTCGTCCTCGCCGTAGCGCTCCACGGGAATGCCGCGCACCAGCACGAAGCCGCGACCGGCAGCGAGTTCGGTGATCCAGCGACGGTCCGAGAAATGGTCGGGGAGTGCTCATGCCTGGCGCCAATAGAACACAAGACGTGCATACGTTTAAACCCGGCACCGGCAGTGGATAATGGTTGCTTCGAGGCGAGGGGTGACCAGGTTGATGGAGAAAAATCGACATTGGGCTGTCGTGCGGCCCCGCCGGGCGGGCGGGTCGGGTCTGGGCTGGGCACTCTGCGCCCTTGCCGTAGCGCTGGCGGCTTGCGGCGGGGGAGGTGGCGGCGGTAGCGGTAGCAGCGGCGGTGGTGGGACCGGCGGTGGCGGCAATCCGCCTCCCGTGTCGAACGTCGATTTTCGCGACGAAGTCATTTACCAGTTACTCACGGATCGTTTTGCCAACGGCGACGCCGGCAATGACGGCGGCCGTCTCGATCGTCGTGGTGACGCGCTCGATCCTGGCAACCCGGTCGGCTGGCACGGCGGTGATCTCGCCGGCGTTCGTCAGAAGATCCAGGCGGGCTATTTCCAGTCGATGGGATTCACGGCAGTGTGGATCTCGCCGGTGGTGCTCCAGGTGCCGCCACCCGGCAATGGCGGAGGTGTGAATGCCAGCAAGCCCTTCGTCGGCTTTCACGGCTACTGGGCAGAGCGGTTCAACGAGATCGAGCCGCACTTCGGCGATGCCGCGGCGCTCAGGGCGCTCGGCGAGGCAGCCGATACGGCCGGCATCAAGCTGATCATCGACGTGGTGGTGAATCACGTCGGGCCGGGCTCGACGCTGATCAACCAGAACCCGGCGTGGTTCCGCACGGGCAGCCAGTGCGGCTCGGACGACGTCACGATGTGCCTCGCCGGGCTGCCGGACTTCAAGCAGGAAGTGCCGGAGGTGAGCGATTTCCTGGTCGATACCATCCGCTTCCTGCGCAAAACGGCGTCCATCGACGGATTGCGCATGGACACGATGAAGCACGTCGGTGACGCCTTTTGGACGGAGAAGTTCTTCGCAACGGGCAGTCCGGCGAACCCGAAGGAGTTGTGGACGGTGGGTGAGGTGTTCGACGCGAGCACCGGCAGGATTGGCCACTATCTCGACGGCGTCGGGTCGCCATCGGTGTTCGACTTCCCGCTCAAGTTCGCGATCGTCGACAGTCTCGCGCGCGGTGGCAGCACGCGGCGTCTCGCGGACGTCTTCGCGCAGGACACCCAGTACGGCGATCCGACACGGCTCTCGACTTTTCTCGATAACCACGACGTGTGGCGATTCGCCAGTGAGGCGGAGCAGGCGGGCGCGCCGCCGGTTGAAGCCGACCAGCGGCTCGACCTGGCGCTGACGCTGCTCTTCATGGCGCGCGGCATTCCGACGGTGTACTACGGCACCGAGATTGCCGCCCGTGGGCTCGGCGATTCGTACGACCAGCCGATCGGTACGTCGAGCCGCGAGGACATGGATTTTTCGAAGCTGGCGGCGTCGCGCTTCGATGAGCGGTTGAAGGCGTTGGCGGATGCGCGCAAGACGTATCCTGCGCTGCGGCGGGGCGCGCAGAAGACGCTGACCGCGCCCGGAGCGTCGTGCAAGGCGCCGTCATCGTCGCTGAGCCCATCGGCGGATTTCGGCGATCGCCTGTTCGTGCGCGGCAGCTTCGACAGCTGGTCCAGTCCGCCCTGGGAATCGTCTGTGCTGGTAAACCTCGGCAGCCGGCAGTACGAGGGGGCCGCGGAACTGCCGAGCGGGCGGCAGGAGTTCAAGATCGCCGCTGCCGATTGGTCGCCGGAGTTTGCGAACGTGAGCCAGGACACGGTGGTTGGCGTGCCGATCACGCTGAGCGCTGCATCGGGGAGCGGGACCAACAGCAGGATCTCGACCGGCAGTGCGGGTTGCTACGCGTTCGCCTTGAATGCCACGAGCACCGTCAATCCCGTGCTCACCGTCTCGGCGCGGCCAACCGTGGCTGCGGATGCGGACGTGTTTGCGTTCGCGCGCAAGATGGCGGGGCAGAAGTCCGTCGTCGTCGTGCTCAACAATCAGCGCACGGCCGTGGACCTGGCCACCTTGCCTGGCGGCGGTATTGATGTGCAGGGGGCGCTCGCCAACGGCGCGGTCACCGAGGTCACCGGGGCGACGCACAACCTGCAGGTCAACAATGGCCGGCTGGTTGGCTCCGTCCCACCCTTGACCGCCCTGGCGGTCTTCTAACAGGTACCGGTGGTCGGATCCGTCGGATCCGTCGGATTCAGGTACCGGAGCACGGATCCGTCGGTTATTGCACCGCAAAACCGACGGATCCGACCACCGGTACCTTGTCGGTACCTTGTCAGGCGGCGTACGTCGGGTAGGTCGGGTCGTACATCTGCGACCGCATGTAGGTGAGCAGGTCGTCCGGCCGGTCGATCTCGGCGAGTCCCTCGCGAAACGCCACCTCGGCGACTGCCGCGGCGATCCGTGCCGACACCTCGCGCACGCCGCGCAGCGGCGGATACAGGCTGCCCTGCGCGAGATCGTCAGTACTCACACTGGCAGCCAGCGTTCTCGCTGCCGCCATGAACATTGCGTCGGTCACGCGTGAGGCGCGCACCGCCACCACACCGAGCCCGACGCCAGGGAATATGTACGAGTTGTTGCCCTGGCGCGGTACGAAGTGCTTGCCGTTGATGGTCACCGCATCGAACGGACTACCCGACGCGAACAGCGCGCGCCCGCCCGACCACGCGTACGCCTGCTCCGCGGTGCACTCCGACTTCGACGTCGGATTCGACAGGGCGAACACGATCGGCCGTTCGTTCAGCCGCGTCATCTCTGCGATGATTTCGCGCGTGAACGTCCCCGGCGTCGCGCCGACACCGACAATGGCAGTCGGCTGCAACGCCTTGACTGCCGCGAGGAAATCCGCGACCGGCGGATGCTCGTGCGCATACGGGATCTTGTGCTCCGCCAGACCCGCGCGACTCGCGACGACCAGCCCCTTCGAGTCCACCATCCAGCATCGCCGTCGTGCCGCTGCCGGATCGAGCCCGTCGTCGACCATCGCAGCCGCCAACAGATCGGAGATGCCTGTCGCTGCCTCGCCGGCGCCGAAGCACAGGAACGTCTGCTCGGACATCCGCTTCTTGGTCACGCGCAGCGCCGAAAAAATGCCTGCGGCCGTGACGGATGCCGTGCCCTGGATGTCGTCGTTGAAACTGCACACGCGATCGCGGTACCGGCGCAGCAGCCGGAAGGCATTGTGATTGGCGAAATCCTCGAACTGCACGACCACGCCCGGGAACACCAGTTGCGTCGCCTCGATGAATTCCTCGACGAACTCGTCGAATACTGCCCCGGTCAGGCGCTTCCGCCGCAAGCCGAGGTACAGCGGGTCGGCGAGCAGGGCTTCGTTATTGGTGCCGACGTCCAGCATGATCGGCAGGCAGCGCCACGGGTGCAGGCCCGCGCACGCCGTGTACAGCGCCAGCTTGCCGATCGGGATCCCCATGCCGTTCGCGCCGAGATCGCCGAGGCCGAGGATGCGCTCGCCATCCGTCGCGACGATCATGGCCGCTTCGCGGTAGGGCCAGTTGCGCATGACCTGCGCGATCCGTCCGCGATCCGCAGCGGAGATGAACATCCCGCGCGGCCGGCGGTAGATGTGGCCGAACTGCTGGCAGGCGAGGCCAACCGTCGGCGTGTAGATGATCGGCAACATCTCGTCCGGATTGTCCATGATCACCCGGAAGAACAGCGCCTCGTTCCGATCCTGCAGCGACTCGATCAGGATGTACTTGGCGAGCGGCGTCTGCAGGCGGTGGAAGTTTTCCAGTACGCGGGCCACCTGCAGTTCCTGTGTGCCGATGTGAGGCGGCAGCAGGCCGCGCAGGCCCAGCGCGTCGCGTTCGTGCTCGGTGAACGCCGTGCCCTTGTTGAGCTTCGGATCGCGCAGCAGCGCCGCGCCGCGCGGGAACCACTCGGGCAGAGGTGGCAGCATCGGCCGCCGGATTCGCGACTGCGACATCGTGTCTCCCGAGGTGTCGGGCTTGACTCATTCACCGCTGCCGCGCCTGCAACAAACAGCACGGGAAGCGTGTCGCGATGCTAGTACCGGGGCGCAGGGTGTCAACGCGGAAAACCCGCTGGCGGACAGCGGTCGGTTTCAGGTAGTCGGCTGGCGACGTGTCACCGGGCCAGACGCCGGGACCTCAGGCCTGGCAGCCGGCAAGTGGACTGACGCACTGCGCCAGCACTGGATCCAGCGCAGCTGGGGTGGCGACCGGCTGTCCGTCGTCGGCCCAGCCCAGGATGCCGCCACCCAGTGACACGGGGCTGCGAAATCCGAGGCGCTGGAGCGCATCGGCGGCCAGGAGGGAGCGTCCGCCGCTCAGGCAATAGAGCACGACCGGGCGTTCCCGATGGGACAGTTCTGCGGCAGTCTGGTAGTTGACAGCGGGATGGCCGTCGACCTCGAATTCGAGCAGGCCACGCGGGATGTTGACGGCGCCCGGGATGTGGTCTTCCGCAAATTCGTCCGGTTCGCGCACGTCGATGACCGGGCTGCCGGCTCGCTGCAGCTCGAGCAGTTCGGCGGGGCTGACCTCGCGAATCCGGTCCTTCACGGCATTGATCAGGTCGTGGACGGTCTGGTGCATGGCGACATCTTCGATCCCGGGCGCGAGCGACGTCCAATTGCCTGCGGTGAGGGTGTCATGACTGGCGGTTCTTAGGCGCGGCCACAGTAAGTGGCATGCGGGGTCCCTCGATGCGCTTCGTGACGGTCCGTGGCGCTCGCCGCAGCGGCGGTCGTTGCGTATGCTTTGCGCGACCACGCTGCCGCGCATCGCCACATGATCATCTGGGACGCACACGCCTGCCTGCCCCTGCACCCTCGAGCCGACTTCGGCCCCCTGGAGCGCTTTCGGGCGGCTGGAGTCCACTACGTGTCGGTGAACGTCGGCATGGACATGAATGCCGTGCCACAGGTCATGTCGGTGATTGCGGGGTTCCGCGCCCGCCTGGCGGCGCAACCCGATCGCTATGTGCTGGCCGACAGCGTGGCGGACATCGAAGCGGCGGCAGCGACCGGCCGGCTGGCGGTGGGCTTCGATCTCGAGGGCGCCCTGCCGTTGCAGGAGCAACCCGAGATGGTGGCGGTGTACGCCCGCCTCGGCGTGCGGCAGATTCATTTCGCCTACAACCGCAACAACAGCGTGGCGGATGGGTGCCACGACATCGAGCGCGGACTGACGCCGCTCGGCCAGCGCATGGTCGAGGCGGTCAATGCGGCCGGGATGCTGATGGATTGCTCGCACACGGGACGGCGGTGTTCGCTCGAGATCATGGCGGCGTCCAGCGAGCCGGTGATTTTCAGTCACGCCAATCCGTTGCGGCTGGTCGAGCATGGCCGCAACGTCACGGATGAGCAGATTCGAGCCTGCGCGGCCACGGGCGGTGTCGTCTGCGTGTCGAGTGTATCGGCGTTCCTGGGTGTGGAGCAGCCTTGCGCATCTGACGTGGCGCGGCATGCGGCCTATGTCGGGGATCTGGTCGGCGTCGAGCATGCCGGGCTCGGCCTCGACATCGGTTTCCGTGAGGCAGGGGTCTCCGATTGGCCTGCTGGCGGCGTCGACCCGGACTACTGGTGGCCGCGTGCCGCCGGCTATGACCACGCCATCGCACGGATGGCCTTTGCGCCGGTGGAGAGCTGGCTCGACCTGTCTGCGCAATTGCAGCGTACCGGCATGACAGCCGCCGAGGCCGCCCTGGTCATGGGCGGCAATATGGCTCGCGTCGCCCGCCAGGTCTGGCCGTAAAGAGGTGCCGGGTTCGAACGTCTAAACGTTTGGCTCGCAGCCGTCCAAACGTCCAAACGTTCGAACCCGGCACCTCTTAAGATGGGCCGATGAACCTTGCCGAATCCCTGCTGACGGCCCTCAAGGACCACGGCGCCCGCCAGATCTTTGGCATTCCCGGCGACTTCGTGCTGTCGTTCTTCAAGGTCATCGAGGAGTCCGGCCTGCTGCCGCTGCACACGCTGAGTCACGAGCCGTCGGTCGGATTCGCGGCGGATGCGGCGGCGCGCGCCAGTTGTGCGCCGGGAGTGGCCGTCGTCACCTATGGGGCCGGCGCGCTCAACATGGTCAACCCGGTGGCGGCGGCCTACGCGGAGAAGTCACCGCTCGTCGTCATCTCCGGTGCGCCCGGCAGCCGTGAGACGCGCGGCGGCCTGACGCTGCACCACCAGGTGAAGCGCCCCGACTCGCAGTTCGCCATCTACCGCGAGATCACCTGCGACCAGGCGTCGCTCGACGATCCGGCGAGCGCGCCCGACGAAATCGCCCGCGTGCTGCGCAGCTGCATCATGCACGCGCGGCCGGTGTACCTCGAGTTGCCGCGTGACGTGATCTTCGAGCCGTGTGCACGCGTCACTCCGCTGCCGGAAGCTGCATTCGACCCGCAAGCCGTCGTCACCTGCGCCGACGAAATCATGGAGCGCATTGCGCGCGCCGCGCACCCCGTGATGATGGTGGGCGTCGAGATCCGCCGTTTCGGCATCGAGGCGCGGGTGGCCGAGCTCGCGCGGCGGCTGCACGTGCCGGTCGTGACGTCCTTCATGGGTCGCGGGCTGCTGGCTCAGAGCGACGTCCCCGTGCTCGGCACGTATCTCGGGCTCACCGCGCATCCGGACGTCGGGCGCCCGGTCGAGGAGTCCGACTGCCTGCTGCTGTTCGGCGTCACCATGTCGGACACGAATTTTGGCGTCTCCGAAGGCCGCATCGATTACCGCAACTCGGTGCTCGCGGTGGATCGATCGGTGACCATGGGATACCACCGTTACGCGAACGTTCCGCTGGCGGCGCTGGTGGACGAGCTGGTGCGGCGAGTGGCAGACCGCGCGCCGCGCTCCGCAGGACGCACCACCGACTATCCGCGCGGCCTGGTGCCGGACGAGGCGCCGATCACGCCCACCGATATCGCGCGGGCAGTGAACGACCTGTTCGCGCGCCACGGGCGGATGCCGATGGCGAGCGACGCCGGGGATTGCCTGTTCACGGCGCTCGACATCGAACACACGGAGATCGTGGCGCCCGGCTATTACGCGACCATGGGTTTCGGCGTGCCGGGCGCACTGGGGCTGCAGGCTGCCATGGACCGGCGTCCGCTGGTGCTGGTGGGGGACGGCGCGTTCCAGATGACGGGTTGGGAACTCGGCCATTGCCAGCGCTACGGCTGGGACCCGATCGTGCTGGTGATGAACAACCTCAGCTGGGAGATGCTGCGGGTGTTCCAGCCCGAATCGAAGTTCAACACCCTCGACGACTGGCATTACGCCCAACTCGCCGCGCCGTTGGGTGGCGATGGCGTGCGCGTAACGACGCGCCGCGAGCTTGCGGCCGCGCTCGACCGCGCGTTCGGTAGGCGCGGCCGGTTCCAGCTCATCGAGGTGATGATTCCGCCGGGCAGCGTCTCGGCGACGCTCGCGGGCTTTGTGGGCGCCTTGAAGCGTCGCCAGACCGTGTAAGGGCGCTGTCCTAATACGAATTGAGAACGCTGCGGAATCGCAGCGGGACAGGAGCGCGCCCCACGGGCGGCCGTAGCAGGCCGGGCCGCTCACACGACAGGAATCCGCAGGAGCCGGTCCGGACGGCGAGGTCGCGCGGGCGCCGGATGACGCGACTGCCTGAGCACGCCTGACGCCGGGAGATTCCCATGTCAGAAATCATCGTACGCAAGGTCCACGACCTCGACGACCGGTCGCTGCCCGTCTTCGCCGAGATCGATCGGGTGATGGAGAGCATTGGCCGCAGGGCGCGCGAGTTGATCGTGCACGGCCACCTGCGTCGCGAACACAAGGAGAAGACAGGTGACGTCCGCTGGAGCGAGTTCCGCAGCAGCGATGTCTATCGGCGGATCGAACTGCCAGCGCCCATCGACGCCGGCCACGTGAAAGCGACGTTGAAGCAGGGCATGTTGACGGTCGTCGCAGCAAAGGCGGCGCTGGAGGTGCCGAAAAAAAGTCCCGTCTCGATCCCGATCGCAGCGTGAACTGGGTGTCGAGGCAATCGACGTGCTCCTCCTCGGACTCGAGGATGTCGTCGAGGAGCTCACGGCTCACGTAGTCCGCGACCTTCTCGCCATGGGCGAGGTTGTGTAACCACAGCCCGTTTCAGCGGCGGTATACCGGATAGAGAAACGCGCGGTCGTCCCAGGCGGGATGGCGGCGGTAGAAAAATGCCAGCCTCGCCTCAGGATCGGCCGCGAAGGTCGCGTCCTCGCGCAACCGACGCTCGAACTCCGTCTTGAGGGCCGGATCTTTCGCCAGCATGTCGCGGGCTACCGCTTCGATGACGTAGTCTTCCATGTATTCCTTCTGCTCGAAGGCGGCATCGAAGTACCCCCAGGACGCGTATGAATCCGGGGCCTGCGGCTCGAACAGCGACATGACGAGGCGCGCTTTCGGCTGCGCGATCGGCACGAACAGGGAGCCCGCCGGGATGTCGCGAGTGTCCTCCCGCCACGTGCCCGTGAGCGCAATGCTCACCCGACCCTCCGCAATCTTCGCGTCCGGAGCGACCTTCCCGGCGAGGAACGACTGCACGACGGCGCGCGGCTCGGCCTGTGTCATCACTTCAAAGCGAAGTCCCTGCGTGGTCAGCCGCTCTGCCAGCCATGCCGCGTGCGCCGCGGGTACGAGGTAGCCTCGGGCGGGCGCTGTCACCGTCAGGTCCGGCACGACTTCGTATTTGAGCGGCAGGCGCCAGGTCCGCGGGCGCGTCTCGTCGTAGCGGATCCACAGTTGGCCCGAAATGGCGGATTGCTCGCGTGTATACGCGTAGCCATGGAAGTCGACCATGCGCACCGCAGCGGAGTTCCTGAAAGTGAGCGGAACCGGCTTGCCGCCAATGGCTGCGGCACGAGCATCAGCGGCCCCGGCGGCCGCGAGCCACTGCGTGCCGTCGCGTGCCGCAAGCCCGACCATGGCGAGAATCGTCGCACGCGTGGCCGCCACCCGTCGAGGGTACTCCAGCCACGAGTGCGTCTCGACGAGCGCGCCGAAGCGATTGCGCGTGGCGAGGTAACTCGTCGAATGGCGCGGTCGGCGGACGGTGACTTCGAAGCCGGATTCCGGCTCGTCCTGTTTCACGAACGACGGGTAGAAGGGCAGGGCGAGGAATTTCTGTTGCTGCAGGTGCGCGAGCACAGCGTCGCGGATCGCGTGACCGGTGCGGCCGAGTTCGAGATCCCAGCCGTCGCCCGGCTCGATCTCGACGGAAATCTCTTCGCGGAACTGCGCGCCATCGGTGACGTGCAGGTCGACATAGAGGATGGGATCCCACGAGTTCAACAGGCCGAGCATTGCACGCGTTTCGGGCGCCTCGGCTTTCATGTAGTCGCGATTGAGGTTGAGGTTCTGCGCGGTCGTGCGCCAACCCATCTCCTCGGGCCCGCGCTGGTTAGGCCGATTCCAGCGGCCGAAGCGCTCGTGGCCGTCGACGTTGTATACCGGCACGAACAGCACGGTGACCCGCGACAGCGCGTCGCGCTGCTCGCGCCCCTCCAGTATCTCCTGCAAGGCCTTGAAGCCGGCGTCCTTGCCGTCGATCTCGCCGGCGTGAACGCCTCCCTGGAAGAGCACGACCGGGCGCTTGCGTTCTCGTGCGAGCCCCGGGTCGAGCGTGCCGTCGCCGGAGGCAACGAGCACCAGCATGGGGCGGCCTTCGGGGGTGCGCCCGAATTCGCCGCAGCGCACGCGATCCGGCCAGCGTGAGGCGAACGCGGCGCACAGGCGTTCGACTTCGTCGTAGCGTCCGGTTCGGGCGTATCCCGAGCGTTCTGCGACTGTGCTGAGGTTCGACGCGCCAGCGGGTGCAGGCGCTCCTGCTCGCGTGAGCAGCGGGATTCCCACCGTGAAGATCAGCGCGGCACAGGTCTGCAGCACCGCGCGCAGAGTTCCTGGATTCATGCGTGTCCTCGATTCGACACGCGATTCTACGCGACGGAAAATGAGGACATTCGCCATTTCCACGCTGACGGCGGAAATGGTGAATGTCCCTGTTGTTTCCAGCTGCTTGCTACCATGCGGGAGCGGCAAGGGGTGCCGCCAACTCGAGGGGATAAGTCGTGTCCATGCCCAGGGCCATCGAGCAATGGCACCGCATCGTGGTCACCCGGAATGCCGCCGGACTGGCCGACATCCTGGCCGACGACGTGGTCTTCCAGTCCCCTGTCCTGCACACGCCTCAGT
>Ga0315273_10002549_pt1 | contig 21584 bp, 13 predicted proteins | sample YL17G02_0_MG_FD_205753 | JGI IMG/M metagenome (GOLD analysis project Ga0315273, IMG submission 205753) | Sediment microbial communities from Yellowstone Lake, YNP, Wyoming, USA - YL17G02_0 | ecosystem: Environmental > Aquatic > Freshwater > Lake > Sediment | place: USA: Wyoming | collected... | reverse complement strand
GCAGGCGTCCCGCTACACCATCACGCTCACCGCGAAGATCGAGTTCCGCGACACGAAGACCAACAAGGTCCTGTGGCAGAACCCGAGCCTCGTTTTTCGCGAGGACTACGACGTGGCCAGCAGCACCACCGGGATCATCGATCTCACCACCTTCTTCGGCCAGGAAGCCAATGCCCTGGAGCGCGTCGGGACCGATTTCGCGCGCTCGGTCGTGAGCGCCATCCTCGAAGCCTTCTGATGGCCTCCCGCCTCAAGCCCGCGGCAGCTCGGACGCACATCGCCAGCGGCGCGCTGGAGCCCCTCTACCTGGTCGTCGGCGGGGACCAGGCCGAGAAGACCGGGCTCGTCGCGGCGTTCGGGGACGTCATCGAGGCCGAGTTGCGCGCGTTCAACGTCGAGCGCGTGTACGGCGGCGAGATCGCAGTCCATGACCTGCTCGATCTCGTGCGCATCCTGCCGATGATGGTTCCGCGCCGCCTCGTCATCGTGATGCAGGCCGAGAAGATCCTCGAGCCGAAGAAGCAGAACGAGGACACCGAGCGCGATCTGGACGCGCTGGGGGCCTACATCCAGGCGCCAGAGTCCTTGACGACTGTGGTGTTCGTCGCCGATGCCCTCGATCGCCGTCGCCGGCTGGCGAAACTGCTCGAGAAGCACGCGGTCGTCATCGAGTGCGGGATGCTGGCGGACGGCGGCGAGGCGGTCCACTGGATCCGGGCGCGCGTCGCCGAGCACGGGATGGCGATCGAGCCCGAGGCGGCCGCGCTGCTGGTGCGGCGGGCGGGACTCGACGTGGCCCGGCTGCGTGGCGAGGTCGAACGGGCCTGCCTGTTCGCGGCCGGCCGCCAGACCGTGACGCTGGCCGATGCCATGGAGGTGGCGGGCGCCGCGGTGTCGCTCGACGAGTGGGCGGTCGTCAACGCCATGCGCACCGGGGCGACGGCGCTAGCACTGCGCGAACTGGCCCTCCTGTTCGATGCTGGCGAGGATCCCAGGAAGCTCGGCCCCATGGTTCTCGGACAGATCCGGTCGTACGTCGAGAAGCTGCCGACCGCAAGGCAGGGGCCAGCCTTCGACGTGCTGCTGCGGACGGACCTCGCCCTCAAGACCTCGGCGGGCGATCCGCGAATCCTGCTCGAACGGCTGGTGGTGGAACTGTGTGAAGGGGGCCAGGATGGCAGGCGGGTCTGCCCGCCGTCGTTCTCCGATTGACGGAAACTTCGGCGGGGTCTCGCCGTAGCGCGACCAGTATTGCCGTCGCGCGGAGGCGGAAGGCCCCGCCCTCCTGCCTGCAGGACCGGGGCGCGTCGGCCCGGGCTACGCCGAGAGCTTCGCGATGCCGGCCTGCAGCCGCGACTTGTGTCGGGCCGCCGCGTTGTCGTGGATGATGTCCTTCGCCGCCATCTTGTCGATCAGCGACACGGTCCCCGAAAGCTGCTTCTTCGCGCCTTCCAGGTCCTTCCCGTCGATCGCCGTCCGGATCCGCTTGATCGCGGTCCGCAGTTCCGCCCGCATCTCGCGGTTGTGTTCCCGTCGCTTCAGGCTCTGCCGGTGCGCTTTGAGCGCGGATGCGTGAGTCGCCACGATTCTCCTCATGGGCAGGGACGGTCGCGGACCGGCCCCTGCGTGTCCTGCGCGGCCAAGGCTGCACGTCGACGCCAGCCAGAATCCCCATTTTAGCACGGGCGGCGGCGAAACATGGCAAGAGTGCGAAGTTCTGCCCGTCGCTGGCGCGAGGCACCGTCGGAATGGCGATGATTGCGCTCCGAACGCGTCAAGGCCATGACGCCTGCTAAATCACTGAACATGTTGGCGTTATCAATCACGTTCCCGTGATTTCACATCTCGTCACCATCAGGAAATGTGGCGCACGCCATGCCTCTCACAGCGTCACGCACAGGAAACGCTGCGCAATTGCGCGCGACGCCGGGCAACTTCGTCCACCGCGACAGAACTGGCATTGGCCGTGCTATCTCCCCGCGTGCGACGCCGTGTCGGCGACGCGCCGAGGACCGACGAGATGCACCCCATCGTGGACGGCTTCCTGACGATGCTCAAGGCGAAGCGGCCGTTGGTGGCCGCCCACGCCAGGCGCGTCTCGACGTACGCCGTCCGCCTGGCCGCGCAGTACGGCCTGTCGCCGGACGTCATGGACAGCATCCGCATCGGCGCGCTCCTGCACGACGTTGGCAAGCTGCTTGTCCCGATGCGCATCCTCACCAAGCCCGACCGCCTCACGCGCGCCGAGTGGGTGGAACTGCGCGCACACCCGGACAAGGGCATCAGCCTGCTGGAGCGGGCCGGTCTCGATCCCGACACCCTGAAGATCATCCTGCACCACCACGAGCGCGACGACGGGCATGGCTACCCGGACGCCATGGCCGGGCGGGACATCCCGTGGCCGGTGCGCATCGTGAGCGTGATGGACTCGTTTGACGCCCTGACGAGCCCGCGCGAGTACCGCGAGGCGCTCTCAATCGACGCTGCCCGGGCGTTGATCGCCCGCGAAGCGGGCACCAGGTTCTGCCCGTGGGTGGTGAGCGGCCTGCTGTCCCTGCCTTCGGCTCTGCTCGACCCCGGGACGACCGAGGGCGGCAGCCGCTACCTCCCGGACGGCTTCCCGCAGTTCGCCGCCGCCGAGTCCACCCACGCCTGGACCGCGGCCGCCGGCTAGACTCGGCGCGATCCGAGTGGTCCCCCGCCTTCGCTGCGCGGACGCAACTCGCACCCGGCGCAGCTTCGGCGGGCAAGCCCTTCCGCGTAGTTCCCGGACATTCTCTTCCGCGCAATCCGCGTAATCCCCGGATAATCCCTTCCGCGTAGTCCCCGGATATAATCGCCTCGTGATCGACCTCCAGGACATCAGCAAGTTGTACGGCGACCTCCTCGCCGTGGACCGCCTGTCGTTCCACGTCGCGCGCGGGGAGATCGTCGGCCTCCTCGGGCCCAACGGCGCGGGCAAGACCACCACGCTCCGATGCGTGGCCGGCATCCAGCGACCGAGTTCCGGGACCATTCGCATCGACGGCCACGACATCGTCGCCGATGCCATCGAGGCCAAGCGCCGCCTGGCCTTCGTGCCCGACGAGCCACAGTTGTTCGACTACCTCACGGTGAAGGAGCATCTTCGGCTCGTGGCCCGCCTCTACCAGGTGTCGGACGCGGAGGCGCGGATTCCCGGGCTGCTCGAGGAACTCGAACTGTCGGCCAAGACGTCCGCGCTGCCCGGTGAACTGTCGCGCGGGATGCGGCAGAAGCTGGCGCTGGGCTGCGCGCTGCTGCACCGGCCCGTCGCGTTGCTGTTCGACGAACCGCTCACGGGCCTCGACCCGCTCGGGATCCGGCGCGTGAAAGACACGATCCTCGCGTGCGCGCGCGACGGCGCGGCCGTGGTGGTCTCGTCCCATCTCCTGCACCTCGTCGAGGAGATCTGCGGCCGCATCGTCATCATCGCCAGGGGCCGGAAGGTGGCCGACGGCACCATGCAGGAGTTGTCGGGGCACCCGGGGCTCGCCGGCGCGGACCTGGAGGAGATCTTCCTCAGGGCGACGGGCCACGGCACCGGGGCATCGGACCGTACGTGACGAGCCCGTTCCTCTACTTGTTCGTGTGCTCCGCGAAGAACCGCGTGCTGGCGCGATTGCGCCGGCTGCGCGAGCCGCGCTACCTGGTCGGCGCGGTCGTGGGCATCGCCTACCTGTACCTGGTTTTCTTCCGATCGCAGGGACGACGCGGCCGGCGCCGCGGGCTGGCGCCGGCGCTGCCGACCGCGGTGTTGGCGCCGGCGCAGCTGGCCGGCGCGTTCGTGCTCTGGCTGGTCGTGCTGGCCCGCTGGGTCGTGCCCGTCTCGCGGCGACCGATCGAGTGCACGCGGGCGGAGACCGACCTGCTGCTCACCGCGCCCGTGTCGCGCCGACGCGTCATCCGCTACAAGCTGCTGCGGTCCCTGACGGGTATCTTCCTCAGCAGCCTGCTGATGCTCGTCGTGGCCGGGACCGGGCTGGCCAACGCCTGGTCGTTCCTGATCGGGTTGTTCCTGCTGTTCACCGCGATCCGGCTGCACCTGCTCGGCGTCGCGCTGGCGCGCGACACGCTGGTGAACGGCCACCGCCGGGATCCGGCGGCGCTCGTGGCGCTGGCGGTCACCGCCGCCGCGACGCTCGCCGCGCTGCGCGTGGCTGGACCGGCCGTCGCGCACCTGGCGTCCACAGGCGACTGGCCGTCCACGCTGGCCGGGATCCGGGACGCCGCGGCGCAGCCGTTCGTGTCCATCGCCCTGGTTCCGTTCCAGGTGATGGTCGCGCCGGTCGTCGCCGAGTGGCCCCGGGGGTTCCTGGCGGCTGCGCTGCCGGCCCTCGTGCTGGTCGTGCTCAACTACTGGTGGGTGCTGCACGCCGAGGGCGTGCACGAGCGGGCGGTCGAGGCGGTCGAGCGCGAGACAGCCGGGGCCCCGCGTGCGGCGCGCCGGCCGGTGAACCGGCCGGCGCCGTTCGACCTGGCGGTGCACGGACGGCCCGAGTGGGCGATCGTCTGGAAGAACCTGCTGATGCTCGGCCGGTACCTCAACGCCCGCACGCTGCTGCGCATCGGCATTCCCGTGCTCGTCGTCGCGCTCGGCCCGTCGCTGGCGCTGATGACGAGCGGGAAAGCGCAGGGCGCCGAGATCGTGAGGATGCTGGCGGTCTTCGCGCCGATCCTGTTCGGCTTCGTCACCGTGATCGGTCCCTACATGGCACGCAATGACCTGCGGCAGGATCTGCCCAGGCTGGCCGTGCTGAAGACCTGGCCCATCTCCGGCGAGCAGTTGCTGCGGGGAGAGGTGCTGGCGCCGGCGATCCTGCTGTCGGCGATCGCGGGGCTGCTGCTGATCGTGGCCGGACTGCTATACCTGGGCCTGCCGGACGCGGGGCGCCTCGACCCCGGCACGCCGTTTCCATGGGGGTCCAGGCTCGCCATTCTGGCGGCCGTCATGCCGCTGTCGCCCGCGATCATCGTGATGCAGCTCACCATCCAGAACGCGGCCGTCGTGCTGTTTCCCGCGTGGGTGCCCACGGGGCCGACACAGCCGAGCGGCATCGAGGCCATGGGCCAGCAGATGCTGCTGCTCGGAGGCACGCTGCTGCTGCTGGCGATCGGCATCCTGCCCGGGGCCGCCATCGGCACCATCATCGTGCTGATTGGCGTGCGGTGGATTGGCTGGCTGGCTGTCGTGCCCGCGGCGTGGCTTCTCGCGGCGCTCCTCATCGCCGAAGCCTACGTGGTCCTGCACTTCCTGGGGATGCTCCTGGAGCGCACCGATCCGGTGACAGTGGAAGGGTAGGGGGCCGGCCCTGCGGGCCGGAATTGAGAATTCTCAATTCAGAATTGAATTTGAATTCTGAATTCCAAATTCTGAATTTCCGTCCCTACCTGCCCCAGCCCCCCTGCCCGCCCCATCATCCAATCCCCAGCACCGCGTAGTTGGCCCAGTAGAACGGATGCGTGTACTGCGGCGTGGCCAGCAGCTTGAGGATGGCCTGGCGCAGTGCGCGGCTGGCGCTCGCCGGTTTCGCCGCCGTCGGCGCGATCAGCTTGCGGTGCAGGTCGAGCATCAGGTTCATCGTGGCCGTGGAGTCGTCGGGCCAGGTGGCGAGCACCGTCGTCTTCGTTCCGCCCACGAACAGCAACCACGCGAGCGCGACCGGCACCTCTCCCTCGCCGCCGACGCGCTCGGCCTGGACGCGTGAGAGCACCGTCACCGGCGGCAGCGGCCGCGTCGTCAATTCCCACGCTTCCAGCACCTCTTCGCCGGCGTCCGGCGCAGCGAGGACGAACGGCGATCGCATGGGACTTGCCGCGCTGGGCACGAAGACGGTGGCGAGGTGCAGCACCCCGTCTCCGCCGGCGGCTTCGAGGACCGCCGCGCGCGTCGCGGCGCGGCCCACCAGGACCTTGGCGCGGGCCGGCCCGTAGACCAGCGCCAGCTTCTTCGCCTCCAGCTCGGCGTTTGGCATCGGTTTCACGTTCACCCGGGGGTTCAGCAGCGCCAGCCGTTCGGCCATCGTGCCCGCCTGCTGCGTGCCGACGGCCACGACCTTTGCGGGGCTGCCGCCCTTCGCGGAGCTGTCGCCCTTCGCGGAGCTGCCGCCCTTCGTCGTGGGACGGGCGTCTCGCCCGTCAGCGGCGGCGGTCAGCGCGCCGCGCTGGACGAGCGCGAGCGCGGTCAGCGACGGCGCGTACGACACCGCGCAGCGTTCGATCAGGAACCTCCCGTCGGCATCCTGCAACGCCTGGAAGGGCAGCGACCACAGCGGGCCGTCCGGGACGATGATCAGGTGCGTCTTGCCCGCCAGCGCCTCGCTCAGCGGCTTCAGCAGCAGGTCGTGCAGCTGGCTGGCAGCCTTCCCGATCTCCGGGTCCTTCTGTGCAATCGCGGCGCGGAACTCGCGGATGCGCTTCGAGAGGTCCAGCGCCTTGACGTCGAAGATGCGCATGTCGATCTGCGGCGGCCCGGCAGGGGCCGATGGCGTGGCGCCGGGCTTCGCGGTCCCCGGTGTGGCCGTCGGCCTCGTGAGCACGAGCGCGAGCGTCTGCTTCTCGGTCATCGCGAACTCGATGATGGCCGTCTTGCTGTCGGGCAAAAGCGACGCAACGTCGTCGAGCGTGGCGGTCTCGACGAAGCCGCGCTGAAGCTTGAGGGCCGGGTGCGCGGCGTAGGCCTGCTCGGCAAAAGCCTGGCGCTGCTGGTCCGCTTCGGCCAGCTTCGTCTTCAGCGCCTCCAGCCGGGCGGCATCAGGCGCCTGGCGCTGGCGTTCCTTCTGCGCCTGGGTGCGCAGGCCTTTCGACACCCGGTTCAGGCATCGTTCCTCCTCCTGCTCGCTCGCGGACAGGCCGTTGGTGATGAGCGACCGGTTGCCGGTGAGGATGTCGGCCAGCAGGCGTGCCTGCGATCGCTCGGCGAAGGCGAGCGCCTCGGCCGGCTTGTTCGCCTCGGCCATCAACAAGGCCATCGCCCGGTACGGGCCGCGCGCGTCGCCGAAGAAGTCCTGGCGCGGCTCGTCGCCGCCCTGCGCGCGGCCGGCTTCGACCGCCGCCACGGCCTCCCGCAGCGTGCGTTGCGCGCCGTCGCGGTCGCCCTGCTTCCGCAGCACGCGGGCGGTGACGACGCGGGCCTGCGCGAACGTGTCGTCGTTGTCGATGGCTTTGGCAATGCCGGCCGCGCGATCGGCCAGGTCCAGGGCCCGCTCTGGGCGATCCAGTTCCGCCTGCTCGGTGGCCAGCAGGGTCATCGTGACCGAGATGGCGGCGGCATCGCTCAGCGCGTTGGCGATGTCGAAGGCCCGCTGATAGGACGCCAGCGCGTCCTCGTGCTTTTCGAGTGCGGCCTGGACGAGGCCGATGTGGGCATGTGTCCACGCGATGGCGCCCTTGTCGTTCAACGCGCTGTGGATGGGCAGCGCCTGGGTGTAGGCGGCGAGCGCCTCCTCGTACCGCAACTCGGCGAAGTGCGCGGTGCCGATGCCGCCGAGCGCGCGGGCCACGCCCGCCTGGTTGCGCAGTTGCTGCGCGAACGCCAGGCTCTTCTGGTAATGATCCAGCGCGGCGCCCGGCTGCTGCTCGGCCATGTAGACGTTGCCGATGTCACTCTCGGTGCTCATCAGCCACTGATTGTCCTTGCGCTCGGTGGCCAGGGCCAGCACGCGACTGTACTGCTCGAGCGCCAGGTCGAATCGCCCCTGCGCGCGGTACACATCGCCGAGACCCTTCAACCCGCCCCACTGCGTGCCGACACCCAGCGCGTCGAAGTTCGCCAGGCTCTGCCTGTACGAGTCGATGGCCGCCTCGTAGTCGCCCTGCTCCTTCTGCACGCGGCCGATGGCCTGGCGCAGTCCCGGCACCCCGGCTGTCGTGCCGGCTTTCTCCAGGATCGCGATGCTGCGGCCGTAGGCCTCCAGCGCCGTGCCGAAGTCCCCGATCACGAACAGCGCGTTCCCGTAGCCGTGCAGCGCGTTGGCGAGCGCGTAGCGGTCGTTCAGCGTCTCGAGGATGTCCACGGCCGCCTTGTAGTGCTCGCGTGAAGCCTGGTCGTCCATCATGTAGTAGGTGGTGCCCATTCCGATCTCGGCGCTCGCCATTCGCGCACGATCCCCGAGTGCTCGGAACCCGTCCAGCGCCTTCGTGAAGTGCTCGACGACAAAGCCTATCGCCTGACGGGTCAACTGCTTGAGTTGCCCGAGCTTCAGATGGCCGCGCGCGACGGCCAGCCGGCTGCCGACCTGCTCGCCAATCCGGCTTTCCAGTTCGTACAGGCCGATGGCGGTCTTGTAGTCGCCGCCCTGGAAGTTGCGGTCGCCCTGGCCTTCGATGGCCAGGGCCAGTTCTTCACTCATGAGGTCGGGGTCCTGCGCCAGCAACCGCGCACGCTGTTCGTCGGTCGTGGCCCGCGCCACGTCCATCGCGAGCTCGTCGGCCGCCGGCGATTCGCTCCAGACGCGCCAGCCCGTCTCCTCTTTGACGAACCCCATGTTGCGGATCCACCGCTGGGTTCGAGGGGGGGCGCCGGTGTTCTCGGTGATGGTCACCGGCACGCTCACTCGCGCCCGGGCGGTGATCGATTCCTGCCTGGCGCGCGACACGGATACGGGGCCCGCTTCCAGGGTGACGTAGGGAAACACGACATCGGCGGGGAAGGTCGGCAGGACCCGTCTGGGCGCGTTGGCCGACCAGAGCGACGCGTAGAGCGGCACGTCCCGACTGGCGCGGGCCTCGTAGAACCGTGTCACCAGGTCGGTGATGGCCCGTTCGTCGTCCGGGGAGAGGGTGGTGGCGGGCGGCGCCTGTCCTGTGGCGGGCGGTGCCTGGTGCGCCCGCGCCACGAAGCCGATGGCGAGCGTGAGGAACAGGCAGGCGGACGCGAACACTCGCAACATCGGCCGGTCACAGGGCATGGCGTACTCCTCCGAGAACCTGTGGGACCGGCGTCCCGCCGGCCTGCTCGTGGACCAGCGTTCCGCCGGGCCGGAGCTGGATCATTAGAACCCGCGGACGGGGATCAGGATCACGTCCGACGCGAAAAGTACTAATTTCCTAGTAGGGTCGCAAGGCGGAGTGGGACCGGCGTACGGGGTGTGGGACCGGCGTACGGGGTGTGGGACCGGCGTGCCAGGTGTGGGACCGGCGTCCCGCCGGTCACTGACGCCCTATCGGTAAGGGATGATCTCGTAGGGCCCCGTGGTCGGCTTGCTGTTGCTGTAGCAGGTCACGGAGTGGCCGTCCTGGATTTCGACGGTCTTGTAGACGACGCGGGAGGCGTTGGGCGGGGGAACCGGCCGCGAGACCAGCGCCGCGTCGCCGCTTCGCCTGGTCACGTTGGCGACGTACTGCCGCGTCTCGCGATAGGGCGGCACCGCCCCGTGGCGATCCACGGCCCCCGGCCCGGCGTTGTAGGCCGCCAGCGCCAGCCTTACGTCGTTGCCGTACCGATTGAGCAACTGCCGCAGGTAGGCCACGCCGCCGCGGATGTTGTCCTCGGGATCCAGCCGGTTCTTGACCCCCATCTCGATGGCCGTGTTCGGCATCAACTGCATCAGGCCGACGGCGCCTTCCGAGGACCGCGCGAACGGGTTGAACGCGGACTCCACCTGGATGACCGCGCGTACGAGATCGCCGCTCACGGCGTACATGTTCGCGTGGCGATCGATGATCCGGTCGTAGACGTTATAGAACTTCGTCTCGATCGGGCGGTTGGCCCTGTACGCGGCCGGCTGGACCTTCGCCAGCGGTCCGCTCTTGACTGCGGCGCGCTTTGGCTTCAGGGACCCGGACGAGACCGGGCGGCGGTCGGCATCGTTGGTGTGGGTCTCGGGTGGCCGGTCCGACAGCACCAGCACGCCGTTGCTGTCGCGCCAGGAGTAGATCTGGGCCTCGGCGGCAGCAGCCGCCAGCGCCAGCGCGCAGGCAACGATGGGCAGGTGTCGGAGAATCTTCACGCGCGTCAAAGGGTGACCAGCCCGAGTGTACACACCCGTTACCCGGGCCGCAACCGCTTCTATCCGGGGTATCGGTCGCTGATCGTGTATCCTTTACCCGTCGCGCACCGCCATTGGACCAACCGCCGTCGACTGATGTACAACTCATCGGTCGACCTGGGCGGCAGAACGGCACGCGGACCAGCGAATGAGGCAGCGAATGAACCGGACGGACAACGGCGATGACGGTTCTGTAGTCGACGTGCGGCGCAGCAGGCAGGTGGGCCGGCTTCGCCTGGTCCTGATCGCGCTCGTCGGGATCCTCGTCCTCAGCGGGAGGGCGCTGGTCTCGTGGTACGTGGACGCGCTCTGGTTCGGCTCGCTGGGCTACTCGACGGTCTTCTGGAAGACGCTCTCCATCAAGGCCGGCCTGTTCGGTGGCTTTCTCGTCGTCACAACCGTCGTGCTCGCCGGCGTGTTCATGGCCCTCCGTCCCCATCGCGCGGACCGCGCGGCCTACGACCGGACCATCATCATCAACGGCCGTCCCGTCACCGTCTCGTTCAAGCCGGTCACGCGGTTCCTGACGTGGGGCGTCGCGCTGCTCGTTGGCGTCGTCTCGGGGCTCGGCATGGCCGCCGAGTGGACCACCTTCGTGCTCTACTGGCACGGCGCTGCGCAGGCGAGCGCCGTCGATCCCGTCTTCGGCCGGCCCATCACCTTCTACCTCCTGGCGCTGCCGGCGTGGCAACTACTGGCGACGTGGCTGACGACGCTCGCCTTCGCGACGCTGGTCGCCTCGGTGCTCTACTTCGTCATCACGAACGGCGAGCGCGCCTTCAGCTCGGTCCGCGGCCTGGCCTCGCTCGGCGATCGGTACGGGGGCGTCTCGCTCGCGCTGGGCGTGTTCCTGCTCGTGCTCGCCGGGCGCGTGTGCCTCTCGCGCTTCGACCGCCTGTTCCAGTCGGGCACCGTCTTTTCGGGCGCCGGCTACGCCGACGTCCACATCGTGCTGCCCGGCCTGCTGCTGGTGATGGGCGCGCTGCTGGTCGGCTCGGTCATCGCGTTCGTCAACGCCGTGCGTCCGCGCCGTCTCTCCTGGCTCGTCGCGTCGCTGGCGCCCGCCGTCCTCGTCTACGCGGGGCTGACCGTTGTCAGCTGGTACGTGAAAGGCTTCATCGTTGCGCCGAACGCGCTGGTCCGCGAGACGCCGTACATCCGGCACAACATCCAGTTCACCCAGCGCGCGTTTGTCCTCTCCTCGGTGGAGCAGCGGGCGTTCCCGGGCGACAGCGGCCTCGACGCGCTCGAACTCGAGGAGAACCGGGCGACGCTGGACAACGTGAGGCTGTGGGATTGGCGCGCGCTGCAGGACACGCTGCGGCAGATCCAGGCTATCCGGACGTACTACGACTTCCCGGACATCGACATCGATCGCTACCGCATCGCCGGCCAGGAGCGCCAGGTGATGGTGGCGGCGCGGGAGATGAACCTGCAGCGGCTGCCCGAGAACAGTCGCAACTGGATCAACGAGAAGCTCATCTACACCCACGGCTACGGCCTGACGATGAACCCGGTCAACGGGTTCACCGCCGAGGGGCTGCCGCAGCTCGTGCTGAGCGACATGCCGGTGCAGAGCACCTCGCCCGACATCAAGGTGACACGGCCGGAGATCTACTTCGGGCAGCTGACGACGAGCGACGTCTACGTGCGGACGCGGCAGAAGGAGTTCAACTACCCGGAAGGCGAGAACAACAACTACTCGCAATACGACGGGAAGAACGGCATCCGGATCGGATCGATGTGGCGTCGCTTGCTCATCGGGCTCGATCGCGGAGACCTGTCGAAGGTGCCGTTCAGCGACGACATCGGCCCCGACAGCCTGCTGCTGATGCGGCGCGAGATCCGCGAACGCGTCAGCGCGCTCGCGCCGTTCCTCAGCTACGATCCCGACCCCTACATCGTCGTCGGCGTCGACGGCCGCCTGTACTGGATGATCGACGGCTTCACGTCCTCGAATACGTATCCCTACGCCAAGCGCTACCGGCTGTTGAACGACGACGTCAACTACATCCGGAACAGCGTCAAGGTCGTCGTCGATGCCTACGACGGCACCGCGCAGTTCTACGTCTTCGACGACGAGGACCCGATCATCCAGGCGTACCGCCGCATGTTCCCGGACCTGTTCCTGGACGGGGCGAAGATGCCGGCTGGGGTACGGCGGCACGTCCGCTACCCGGAACTGCTGCTCAAGGCGCAGGCGACCGTCTACAGCCTGTACCACATGTCCGACCCGCAGGTGTTCTACAACCGCGAGGACCTGTGGAGCGTGGCCAGCCAGGTGTCGCTCAGCGAGGCGCGCGAGCAGGTGACGCAGCCGGTCGAACCGAACTTCGTGCTGATGAAGCTGGCGGGCGGACCGGACCTCGAGTTCGTCGAGATCCTGCCGTTCACGCCGTCCAAGCGGAACAACCTGATCGGGTGGATTGCCGCGCGCAGCGACGGGGCGGCCTACGGCAAGGTGCTGGTCTACAACTTCCCCAAGACGCGAATGATCGACGGGCCGTTGCAGATCGAGGCGAGGATCGACCAGAACCCGCAGTTGTCGCCGATGCTGTCGTTGTGGAACCAGCAGGGGTCACACGTCCGGAGGGGCAGCCTGCTGGTGATCCCCATCGGCCGGACGGTGTTCTACGCGGAACCGATCTACCTGCAGGCCGAGCGCAGCCCGATGCCGCAATTGCGGCTCGTCGTGCTGGCGCTCCAGGACCGGATGGGGTATGGGCCGACGTTCGACGCGGCGATGAAGAGCCTGCTGTCGGAGAACGCGATCGCGACGCGGCCGGTTGAGACGACGGGCGAGAGGCCCGATGCAGGCGCAGCGCCGCCGGCGCCCGGCGCGACCGCGCCGACCGTGGCGCCCCTTCCCGGCGCGCCGCTCTCGACGCAGGCGCTCATCGAGGAAGCGGCGAAGAACCTCGCCGACTACCAGCGATTGACGGCGGAAGGGAAATTGGGAGAAGCGGGGCAGAAGCTGGAAGCGCTGAAGAAGGCGCTGGATCAGCTGCGAGCCGCGCCGCCGCCGAAGAAATGACCGCGCGTGCCCGGGGCTCGATACTGCGGGCGAACCAGGTATCCCTCGCGAGCCAAGCCAGCCTGCCGTAACACGGGCCTGGACCGCCGGCCGTGCGAAGGCAGGTCGGCGGACCTCCAATGGCTCGCGAGGGGACACCTGGCCCGCCCGCCGCCCGTACAGGCAGCAGGGCGGGTCTTCAGACCCGCCGTCCTCCTCACGCCCCCATCATTCCCCGGATCACCTTCTCGCTCTCGGCCAGCATCTCGTCGATCTTCGACGCATCCCGCCCTCCGGCTTCGGCGAAGTCCGGCCGGCCGCCGCCGCCCCCGCCGACGATCGGCGCGATCTGCTTGACGATCTTCCCGGCCTGGATCTGTTTCGTCAGGTCGGCGGTCACCGACACGACGATGGTCACCTTGTCGTCGTGGGCACTTGCGAGGACGACGACGCCGCTCTTGATGCGCGCCTTGAGGGTGTCCGAAAGCCCGCGCAGCGCGTCTTTCTCGAGGCCTTCGACGCGGCGCCTCACCAGCGTGATGGCGCCGATCTCGACCGTGTCGTTCTGCCCGGCGCTCTGGCCGCCGTCGAGCGCCGCCTTCACCTTCAACTGCGAGTTCTCGCGTGCCAGGCGCTTCAGCTCGCCGTGCAGCCGTTCGAGGGTCTCGACCGCCTGCGCCCCGGGCACGTTCAGCGCCGCCAGCACCGAGTCCAGTTCGCGACGCCGCTGCTGGAACTCGTTGACCGCTCCGAGGCCGGTCACCGCCTCGAGACGGCGGACACCGGCGGCGATGCCGCCCTCCTGCAGGATCGTGAAGAACCCGATGTCGCCGGTGGCGCCGACGTGCGTGCCGCCGCACAGCTCCATGCTGAAGCCTGGCACCAACACGACGCGGACGCATTCGCCGTACTTCTCGCCGAAGAGCGCCATGGCGCCGGCCGCCATCGCTTCCTGCGCGGAGCGCACGGCGGTCTCGACCGGCGCGTTCCGGCAGATCTGCGCATTGACGATGCGCTCGATCTCTTCGACCTGCTCGCGGGTGACGGGTGCGAAGTGGACGAAGTCGAACCGCACCCGGTCGGGCGCGACGAGCGAGCCGGCCTGCTTCACGTGACTGCCCAGCACCTGGCGCAGCGCCGCGTGCAGGAGGTGCGTGGCGGTGTGATGGCGGCGCGTCGCGTCACGGGCCGCCGCGTTCACCTCGGCGACGACCACGTCCCACTGGCGCACGACGCCGGCCGCCACGTGCACGTGGTGCAGCCGCGGCCAGTCGGCCGAGCCGCGCAGCAGGCCGAGGACGTTTGCCGTTCCGGTGCCCGGCTGGACGGTGATGAGGCCGGCGTCGGACACCTGGCCGCCGGATTCGACGTAGAACGGCGTCCGGTCGAGCGCGACGTAGCCCGTCTGGCCCTCGACGAGTTCCCGCACCGGCTCGCGGTCCTCGGTAAAGACGGCGAGCACGTTGGCGCCCACCACGCGGGTCGTCTCGTAACCCTCGAACTGATCCCCCGCCGCGCGCAGCGCTTCGGCCGTCGTCTCCTCGGCGACCGAGAACCCCCCGGCGCGCATGCTCTCGAACGCGCTCTTCGAGCGCGCCTTGGCGCGCTGCGTCTCCATCGCCTGCTCGAAGCCGGCCGCGTCCAGCCTCAGGTGGCGCTCGCCGGCCAGGTCCTCAATGAAGTCGCGCGGGACCCCGTAGGTGTCGTAGAGACGGAACGCCTCGTCGCCGGGCACGACCTGGTCGCCCGCCGCCGCGCGCTCGAGCAGGTCCTCGACGCGCGGCAGGCCGGACGACAGCACCGCGTCGAAGCGCTCCTCTTCGGCCCGGACCACCTGCACGATGTAGTCGCGGCCCGAGCGCAGCTCGGGATACGCGCCGCCCATGTGCTCCACGAGCACATCCACGAGCTGGTGCAGGAACGGTTCCTTCATCCCGAGACGCTTGCCGTGCCGCATGGCGCGCCGCATGATCTTGCGCAGCACGTACCCGCGCCACTCGTTGGACGGCACGACGCCATCGGCGATGAGGAACGTCATCGCGCGCACGTGGTCGGCGACGACGCGCGTCGAGACGTCCGGCGAAGACATCCCGCCACGGTAGGTGTGGCCGGTCATCCGATCGAGCGCGGCGATGAGCGGCGCGAACAGATCCGTGTCGTAGTTCGACAGCGTGCCCTGCAGCACGGCCGTGATGCGTTCCAGGCCCATGCCCGTGTCGATGGACCTGGCGGGCAGCAAGTTGAGCTGGCCGTCGGGCTGGCGGTCGAACTCCATGAACACGTTGTTCCAGATCTCGACGAACCGGTCGCAGCAGCACGAGAGGCCGCGGCAGACCGGCTCGGGGCAGGGGACGTCCTCGCCGCGGAAGTAGTGCACCTCGGAGCAGCGGCCGCAGGGCCCGGTTTCGCCCATCGCCCAGAAGTTGTCGGCGAGGCCCATCTCGGCGATGCGCGATTCGGGTACGTACTGCCGCCACACCTCGTGGGCCTCGTCATCGCGCGGCACGCCGCCCTCGCCGCCGAACACGGTCGCGTAGAGCCGCTCGGGCGGGATGTGCCACACCTCGGTCAGCAGCTCCCAGGCGAACCGGATGGCGTCGCGCTTGAAGTAGTCGCCGAACGAGAAATTGCCCAGCATTTCGAAGAACGTGTGGTGGCGCAGCGAGGGGCCGACGTTCTCCAGGTCGTTGTGCTTGCCGCTGACCCGCATGCACTTCTGCGAGCTGGAGGCGCGCGAGTAGTCCCGGCGGTCCTTGCCCAGGAACACGTCCTTGAACGGGTTCATCCCGGCGTTGGTGAAGAGCAGTGACGGATCGTCCACCGGCACGAGCGACGAACTGGGCACGATGCGGTGCGCCTGGCGTTCGAAGTAGCCGAGAAACGAGGCGCGGACGTCGTTCGAGGTCATGCACGCAATTGTACTCGCTTCGGTGCAATCCTCGGATGCCCCTTGCGTCATCCGCCACGAGCCGTCGCGGCACACACCGCCGCGTGAAGAGGAGCCCGAGGGGGCGCAGGTGTGACGCGATCACTCCGGCCTCGTCGCGGCGCAGGTCGCCGCGCGAGCCGAGGGTCCCCGGCGCGCCCGCGGCTTCGGTTTGTCGTCTCGTGAACGGCGCGGGGTGCCCCGGGTCTAAAGACCCGGGGCCTACACGCTCCACCCCATCCCCACGCCATGGTCCCGCAGGCCTCAGCCGCGGGCTTCGATACCTGGCCGCCCGTCCGTGTCTAGCGAGGCTGCGCTTCAGACCGCCAAGCATGCCGTGCGGTCCCGATGCTCGCTTGGCTAGACGGCTGCTTTCTGGGCCACGCCTGCGGCGTGGCCATCAACGTCTTGAAGGGCCACCAAGACAGTCGCAAGGACTCGCCCCAATTACGGCGCATTCGGCCCTCCAAGACGTCTGGGCTCGCTTTCGGCGACCCGCGCCACGCCGAGGCCGCCCTGCCCGCCTGAACGCCACTCGAACAGGGGCGCAGCTTCGGCGGGCAAGCCGGAAGGGCCAATGTCCGCGCGGCGTCGGCGGCCGGGGTGTGTCCCCGGACCTTGTTCAGCACATTCTCGAATCGGATCACGGCGAGCGGTGTCTAACGATCACTGGTGTGGCTGGCGGGGTTAGGTCGGCAGCTCCGGGAGCCGCATGGCGTCTGCGGCGCAGGGCGCCAACGGACGTGTCGCGGACCAACGAGAGGTGTCTGGAGTCAATGAGCGGACCGAACATGCGCAAGTGGCAACGGCTCATCGTGATGACCCTGCCCGTCCTGATGCTCGGCACCGTGACGGCTCAGAGCAAGCCGGATTTCTCGGGTACATGGTCGTTCGCCACGGATCAGACAGCGCCGTCCGGCGGCGCGACCGGCAAAGGCGGCGCACGCGCGGTCGGCTACCTCAGTGGCGGCGCCGTCAACTGCATGACCGAATGCACGATTGTTCAGACGTCCAGGACGCTCACAATCTCGCGACCCGCCGATACGGACGGCGTGAAGCCCCCTGATGTCGTCCTGAACCTGGACGGAAGTGAGAGCAAGATCGCCGATTCCTTCAAGTCCAGGCGGATTGAGTTCACTGCCCACGCGAAATGGGACGGTGGCAAGCTGGTCGTGACGCACTCAATCGCTGCGCTCACTATCACACAAACCCTGGCCCTGGAACATGGCAGGCTGACGGTCGTCAACGAATTCGGCTTCGAGCCGGAGACGCTGACATATGTGAAGAAGTAGAACACGGCGTGCTCGGTCCCTTCGTCGCGTACCATGTCATACCTCCTCCATCGTCATCGTGCTTACTCCGCCTTTGCCGCGAGCACATTAGCGGGTGCTGTCGGCGTCAACCTGATCGTGTTCACCGCCGTCAATGCACTGTGGCTCCGCCCCCTGCCGTTTCCCAATCCCGACCGCATGGTCGCGATTGTCGGACCGCAGTATGGCACGTTCGACCACCCGCTTTTCAAGAGCTTCGAGGCCGTCGCTGGCCAGGTGGCTACCGATGGCGATATGAGTGGTCTGCGGCCGCAGATCACACTTGATCAGATCGGGAGAGATCTCGAGGCGCTGGGTGTCACCCCTGCGTACTTCCGGTTGTTCGGTCTCCCCATCCGTGGTCGCGACTTCAGCTTGGACGACGACCGCGCGGGGGCCGAACCGGTCGCGATCATCAGCGATCGTCTGTGGTCGCGCGAATTCGGGCGTCGCGCCGATCTGGTCGGCGCTGTCATCGCAGCCAGGCCCGTTTCCATTCGCGTGATTGGTGTGGCGCCACCAGGCTTCGAGGGCGCGCGACGAGGCGAGAGGGGCGACGTCTGGATCCCGGCCAGCCTTGTGCGCCGCGTTGTGCGCATGCAGGTGGACTGGTCGAACGTCCCCATGATGGTCTTTGCCCGGTTGTTCCCCGGGCAGACCGCGACAGAGGTTGAGCGGCGTCTCAAGCAGACGTACCCGAACCCCGCGATCACTTCCAACCTCACCATTGTTCCGCTGAAGGACGTATTCGGCGCGCCAGAGTCTCCTACAACCGTGGTTCGCGAGCGAAATGCGCTGAGCGTCGTCGCCGGCCTGGCGATATTGGTGCTTGTCGGAGGCTGTGCGACGCTCGCGGCTCTTGTCCTGGTGCACTACGAACGGCGCCGGCTCGAGTTGGCCGTGGTGGCCGTTTCTGGAACGGCTGGCGCGGTCCTGGTGGCGGCCGTTGGCTTGCGGGCGGTTCCATCGCTCAGCTTGCCCGGCGGTGTGGACCTGGGCCGACTTGATCTGTCGATGGACTGGCGGGTGCTTGGTGTGGCCATCGTCGCAACGGCGTTGACACTTCTGGCGGCTGCATGGCTGCCGATTGTTCGGTTCACGGGCGCCAGGCGGGCGGGCGAGTTGTTCGCGGGGCCAGCCGCGACATCGTCGGTTGCGTCGCAGCGCTTGCGTCAAACGCTGCTGGGGTTGCTCGTCTGCGCGACCGTCATCGTCTTGGTTTCGGCCGGGCTATTCGTGCGTGCTGTCATTCATGGGTTCGGAGGTGCCGCCGGGTTCGACGTGGACCGCTCGGTGTTCGCCAGAGTCCAAGTGATGTCTCCACTGGCTATCCACCCTCTTTCAACAGTGATGGCCATGACCGCCGAGCGTACGAACCGCGTCCGGGAGGCGCTCCGTTCCCTGCCAGGCGTGGATTGTGTTGCCGACGGTTGGCCGCCCATTGGCGAGGAGGCGACCGGGTTCTTCCGCGTGCCAACGGTCGTGGAGACACACGGTGAGCGGCGCGAGTGGCTCTTGGGCCGACTGGATGGGAGTCCAGGCTTGCTGTCGGCGCTCGGCGTCCCGATCCTGGCCGGGCGTGGACTGACAGTCGCAGACGGGCCCATGAACCCGGTGCCGGCGGTGATGACGTCATCACTGGCCAAGAGGCTCTGGCCCGGTGAAAGCCCGCTCGGTCAAGTCGTCAGGATCAGGCGTCTGCCTCGTAGCCGCCACCTGATCGTGGGGATTGCTCCTGACTTTGTCGTCGGTTCGTTGGCTCGACCAGCGACTGGCGTCGTCATCACAGCAACGAGCGATTTCGACCTCGGTCTTACGCCCCGGTTCGTCCTTCGTGCCCCACATCCTGAGGCGCTGGTGGAGCAGATTCGCAGAGTTGTGAGAGAGACGCTACCCGATGCGCCAGAGGCGACGGTGTCCACTGGCCGCGACATCATGGCCCGCGATCTCGGCCGACAACGGCTCGGCGCCTGGTTCTTCTCAGGGTTCGGCCTGACAGCCTTGCTGCTTGGCGTCGGTGGCGTCTTTGGCCTGGTGGCGTACGTGGCAGAATCGCGGCAACGCGAGTGTGGCGTTCGCCTCGCCCTGGGCGCCACCACGGGCGATCTGGTGCGGCACGCCCTCGCCGCAGCCCTCGTTCCGGTCTCAATCGGCGTGGCGGCCGGCCTTCTGTGTGCGGCGTGGATCTCTCAGCTGTTTGCGTCGCTGCTGACGGGCTTGAGTGCGCTCGACGCGCTCACGTACGCCGCGGTTGCGATGACGATGCTGTGCTCCGCAGCATTGGCAGCCCTGGCAGCCGCGTGGCGTCTGCGGCGTATGATGCCCAGCGACGCGTTGCGGACCAACTGAATGGCCGACGGCCAGGCGGCGTACGCGGCCCTGACGCGGGCCCGATCGGGGTGTGTCCTGGCGCAGTGCCGGGCGCGCGTTCGACTGGGGGCGGCCGTCGAATGACCGCTGCTCCGACGAGCCCTCGCGCCAGCCGCCGTCGGATCACCGGAACACGACGCGCGCTGCGCCGTGTTCCCCGGCGCAGCGCGTGCGGTCGATCGAGCGCATATAGCGCAAGCCGGACTCGCGGATCCGGAACACGGCGTACCGCCGCGGAAGTGTTCCGCGGCGCCGCGCGCGGGCTCGGAGGGGCAGCGGGCGTGCGACGGGGGCCCCAACGGAAACGAGGCGATCGCAGTGAGGCACATAGCCGATTCCCCGGATTCCCGCCCGGAACGGCGCCCGTGGTACGATCCGGCGCATGCGGAACCCCGTCGTCGCCATCGTGCGCCCTAGGCCCGACCGCGTCCTCGACGACCACCTCAGGCTGTTCGACCTGGCCGGGGGGGGCCGCGCTCGACCGGGGGGCGGTCACCATCCTCAAGGACAACATCAGCTGGCACTACCCCTTCCCATCAGCGAACACGACGCCGTGGCAACTCGAGGGCACGATCCGCGCGCTCCGGGCGCGCGGCTTCGACCGCCTCTCCTGCGTCCAGAACAAGACGGAGGTCACCGACGCGTTCAAGGGCGAGGACCTGAACCGGTACACGCCGGTGTTCCGCGCCTACGATCTGCCGGTGCTGTTCAATTCTCATGAGCGCGACACGCGCTGGGTGCCGTACCGGCCCAAGGCCAGGATGCTCGCCCTCGATCGCATCTACGGCGACGACCTGCGGATCCCGGAGTACTTCATCGGCAAGAACATCGTTCACCTGCCGACGGTCAAGTGCCACATCTACACGACCACCACCGGCGCGATGAAGAACGCCTTCGGCGGGCTGCTCAACCACAAGCGCCGCCAGACGCACACCTACATCCACGAGACGCTGGTGGACCTGCTGGCCATCCAGCGGGAGATCCACGCGGGGCTGTTCTGCGTGATGGACGGGACGACGGCCGGCAACGGGACCGGGCCCAGGATCATGCAGCCGGTGCAGAAGGACGTCATCCTCGCCGGGCAGGACCAGGTGGCCATCGACGCGGTTGCGGCTCGGCTCATGGGGTTCGACCCGATGCAGATCAAGTACCTCGCGCTGGCGCACGAGGCGGGCCTGGGCGTGGCGCGCTGCGCGGACATCGAGATCGTGGGTGACGTCGAGGCCGTGCGCGAGGACTGGCACTTCGAAGTGGGGAGGTGCTTCCACCAGTTCGCCGCGTGGATCACGTGGTTCGGGCCGACCCGGTTCCTGCAGTCCTGGCTCACCAGACCGCCCATGCTCTACGTGGGGAACTTCCACTCGTGCTTCTACCACGACGTGCTGCACTGGCGGCTGAAGGAGCGCGCGGTCTACGAGCGCTGGCTGAAGGAGTCCGAGTGGGGTCGCCTGTTCGAGCGCTACGGGCGGGAAGGCGTGGTTGGCGATCCGCAGGCGGTGGGCGCGTCGGCCACCGGCCGGGCCTGAAGGCCCGGCGCCCATGACCGACGAGACGCCGGTCCCACGGAGCGGGACCGCGTGACGCCTACGGTTCGTGCGGTTCGTCGTCGACGTCGTGCCAGAGGCCGGGGTGCCTCATGCGCCTGTCGAGCGCGCGCCGCACGTCGGAGGGCGGGAAGCCTTGCCGGAGAAGGGCGTCGTACACGCGCCGAAACTCCGCCGGCGTGCGGATGATGCCCTCGACACCCTTCAGGCGCCGTTCCAGCGCACGGTCCAGCAGGCCCGTCTCGTCCACCTCCTCGAACACCGCATCCACGGCCTTCCGGGCCGTCTCGGCGTCGATGCCGATGCTGCGCAGCCGCAGCAGCACGCGCGCGCGGCCGCGTCCCCTGGACGCCGACTCGATGCGCGCGCGGCTCATCGCCACGCGCTCGTCGTCGATGGCCCGCATGCCCTTCA
>Ga0315273_10002548_pt1 | contig 21589 bp, 21 predicted proteins | sample YL17G02_0_MG_FD_205753 | JGI IMG/M metagenome (GOLD analysis project Ga0315273, IMG submission 205753) | Sediment microbial communities from Yellowstone Lake, YNP, Wyoming, USA - YL17G02_0 | ecosystem: Environmental > Aquatic > Freshwater > Lake > Sediment | place: USA: Wyoming | collected... | reverse complement strand
TGTGAGCGTGCGCAATCTCAAGTTTCCAGACATCGGACAAACCATGTACCGTTTCAAAGGCGGAGCTACGGCGATGCTCGAAACAGTCTGGTGCATGCCGGAGAAAACGCCATTTGATATTGATGAGCGCATGTCAATCATCGGCACAGAAGGCATCATCCACATTCAGGATACGTTTCCAAACCTGGGCATCGTCGACAAGGTCAAGCTCCACAGCCCTGACACGACCTATTGGCCAATGTTCGGAGGCGTACGCGGCGGGGCGCTTCGCGCTGAGTTCGAATATTTCGCCAACAGCGCGTTGCAAGGAAAGAAGCCCGAGATAGGCAGGCCCGAAGATGCCGCTGCTGCGCTCGAAGCCACAATTGCAGCCGAAGAATCCGCTCGCACGGGCCAAGTCGTTCATGTTTAAGGGAGTTACCAATAATGACAAAGAAACTGAAAGTCCTCGTCGTTGGATTGGGCAACATGGGGATGAGCCACGCCTTAGCCTACACTCGCATTAATGATTTTGACGTCGTCGGCGTTTGTGAACGGCACATCGACAAGCGCGAATTGCCGGACGCGCTCAAGGGGGCAAAAAAATTTGACAATTTCGACAAAGCGCTTGCTGAGTTAAAGCCCGACGTTGTGTCAATCAATACACTGCCAGATACTCACGCACAATTTGCCATGAAGGCCATGGAGGCCGGCGCTCACGTTTTTGTCGAGAAGCCCCTGGCTGACACCATCGAGAATGCCGAGAAAGCGGTCGCAACGGCGCATCGCACAGGTAAGAAACTCGTGGTTGGCTATATCCTCCGCCAGCATCCCTCCTGGATCAAGTTCATTGAGATTGCCCAACAACTTGGCACACCCCTCGTCTTCCGCATGAACCTCAATCAACAGTCCAATGGCGATACCTGGGACTGGCACAAACGCCTGCTCAACAGTTTCCCGCCCATCGTCGATTGCGGAGTGCACTACGTGGATGTCATGTGCCAGATGACCAAGGCAAAACCCATTAAGGTCCACGCCATCGGTGCACGACTGTCAAACGAAGTGAAACAACAGAACTACGGCATGCTTCAGGTCATGTTTGATGACGGTTCCGTCGGCTGGTATGAGGCTGGATGGGGACCGATGATGAGTGAAACAGCATTCTTCGTGAAGGATGTTGTTGGACCAAAGGGTTCCGTTTCGATTGTCATGGCCGAGACTACCGGAGGCGTGAAGTCTGACGACATCAATGCCCACACTAAAACCAATCAAATACTCTGGCACCACGCCGATATGAAGACACCTGATCAGCGAATCGATGTGAGCGATGAGCCAGGCCATGACGATCTCTGCGAACGCGAGCAACGCTATCTTCTGAAAGCAATCCGAGAAAATATGGACCTCACCGACCATATGAATGACGCGGTCAAGAGCCTGAAGATCGTGATGGCCGCTGACCGGTCAATCCATGAGGGGCAGGTGGTGATGTTGTAAATGCTCACTCCTGACAGACTGCAGCCAGGCCGTTTCTGTAAAATTGCATCCAAGAATAATCCCTCAGGAAAACGGTCTAATCGATTGTTTTAGAAGGACTATCGGACAATTGAATGGGGCCAATGTTGGACGCGTATTCACACCCATTCATATCCAGACCCAAACTCAAAGAGTAGGCCCAAGCGACCTTCTGGACCCCGAAAGTGCAAACACAGATAATTCTCAAAAAACCGCACAGTTCATGGGCAACAATCCAGTCTCAGCCCCAGACCGCACCGGAAATTGGCGCCAAAAGCCCTGCAAAAAAACCCCTTTTCCCGGTAGTCGCCTCGAAACTCCCATGGAGACGAGACTGCGTGGTGGGCCCGCCAGGACTTGAACCCGGAACCAGACGGTTATGAGCCGTCAGCTCTAACCATTGAGCTACAGGCCCTCCACGAGGGTCCAGTGGCTACATCAATTTTTTTGTGTTGGCTATAGCCATTTGTTCCCAGCAAACGAGCGATTTGCAAAATGCAGCAGGCTTTCCACCCGGCAGCGATAGCAATGTAAAAGGCCGTCGGGTGAAAGGCAGTTCGGGCATTGCTGCAAGGTCGCCTGCTGCCAAAACCAATATTGCCGCAAGCACAGTAAAACTATCGGATTCTGCCATTGGTTACACCGGGAGCCCTAGATATGGTATAGTCGAAGTATGTTGAAACAGAATTTATCCCCGCAGGCCGCCGTAGACCAACTCGTGACCTTGCATGCCACAGCAACCGCCAGCCTGAAATCCTGCCTCGACCGCTATTTCAAAACTCGGCAAGCCCCCACTGCGGCCGAGCGCGACTCTTTTTGCTATCCTCAATTGCGCGTCATTTACGAGGCACAAGGCGTGCTCCCGAGTATCGCCAGGGCTTTCGCCAAGTTCCAGGGTTCCGGAACCTATGAAACAACTGTGACACAGCCTTCGCATTTTCGCCGCTACCTCACCGACCAATTGATGTTTCTCGTCAAGGACTACGCGGCAACTATTGAGGTGGACCGCTCGGACCAGGAAATTCCCTACCCATACGTACTGGACAGAGGAGACGACCTGGGTGGCGAGGGAACCACCGCGGCGGAACTGGCGTTGCACTTTCCCGTACCGCGCCTTGCCCTGGTGGGAGATGAGGTCGCCGACGGCCAGTGGGACCATACGCCAGGCCATCCGCTGCCGCTCGCCATGTTCGATGCCGTGCGCGTTGACTATTCCCTGAAGCGCCTCCAGCATTATACTGGTACCCACTGGCGCGACATGCAGCCCTGGATCCTGCTCACCAACTATCATCGTTATGTTGACCAGTTCATCGCCTGGGGTGTGACCCAGCTCATGATGGAGAGCCCTTACGAATCCTTACACCTGCCAGGCGGTGGAATCATCCTGCGCGGCATGTCGCAAGGTGCAATCGACGAAGTCATCGAGGGTTCGCTATGGCACCGCTATCAAATGCCCGCCTACCATCTCAAGCGCCGCGATGGCCTGGGCGGCGGCGTCACCCTCATCAACATTGGCGTCGGCCCATCCAACGCCAAGAACATGACCGATCATCTGGCGGTCCTGCGCCCCCATTGCTGGTTGATGATTGGCCACTGCGGTGGCCTCCGGCAATCCCAGCGTATTGGCGACTATGTGCTCGCCCACGGCTACCTCCGCCAGGATCGCATCCTCGATGCATTGGTGCCGCCTGAAATTCCCATTCCAGCACTGGCCGAAGTGCAACTTGCCCTGCAAGGTGCCGCCGCTGAAGTGACCGGCGAGCGCGGTGAGGCGTTGAAGGCAAGGCTGCGCACCGGCACCATCGTGACCTATGATGACCGCAACTGGGAACTACGCTGGAGCCAGGAACGCAAACGGATCAACCTGTCGCGTGCCATCGCCGTGGACATGGAATCGGGCACCATCGCCGCCCAGGGCTACCGTTTTCGTGTTCCCTATGGCACCTTGCTGTGCGTGTCCGACAAGCCGTTACATGGTGAAATCAAGCTGCCCGGTGCAGCCAATGCCTTCTACGACCGCGCCGTAAGCGAACATCTTATGATCGGCCTTGCCGCCCTGGACCGCATGCGCGGAGAACTCAGCCAACTGCACTCACGTAAGCTGAGAAGTTTCGACGAGCCGCCATTTAGATGACACCACACTGGCGCCGCAATCGGCCGCCACATACCGCGCGAACTAACACAACCCGGAGCTTCCATCACATGTTCAAGGCCCTCTTTGCTGCCACCGCTCTCTCACTGGCTGCCGCATTGCCCAACCCAGCCCAAGCCAAGGACGAAAAGACGATACCATCCATATCCCTCACCGGCCACGGTGAAGTACGTCTTGCACCCGACATGGCCGTCGTCACCGTCGGCGTGCTCAGTTCAGCCAATACCGCACGCGAAGCACTGGATGCCAATACAAAATCCATGGACGCAATCTTTGCGAGCCTCAAGGCGGCTGGCATCGATGCAAGAGACCTGCAGACCTCGAATTTCATGGTGAACCCGCGCTATGACTACAGCCAGGGCAACGGAACTCCACCCAAGATGGTGGGCTATGATGTGTCGAACAATGTCACCGTCACCGTGCGGAAGCTGGAGAGCCTCGGCAAGGTGCTGGACCAGGCCGTGTCGTCCGGCTCCAACCAGATCAATGGCGTGGCCTTCCAGATCGCCAAACCTGATGTCGCAACGGATGCGGCCCGCAAGCTTGCTGTGGCCAACGCAATTGCCAAAGCTAAGGTCTACACCGAAGCGGCAGGTGTCGGCCTCGGCCCCATTCTCAATATCGCGGAAGGCGGCAGCTACCAACCGCCGGTCCCTGTGTTTGCCAAGACCATGCGCGCCGACGCCGCGGGTAGTGTTCCCATCGCCGAAGGCGAGCAGGTCATAGGTATCGACGTGAATATCACGTGGGAACTGAACAGCAAGTAGGTACGTTAGGCATCAATTAGAATTGAACACTCCTGCCATTGCCTGTCAGCAATGGCTTGCTAGATTGGAAACATGCCTATTTATGAGCGAGACCCCTGGCGGGCGCAGTATTTCGAGAATGTCCGGTGTCCTCATAATGTGGTCATCGCCACCGATGACATCGACGCCTGGCCGTGGCACCCGAAATTCAATTGGGTCTATGATAAGCTGAAGGTGGCCCAGAGCCAAGGGTTTGCCTGCGGACCCCATGGCGTTGAACCGCCGCGATATCCTGTGTTCTCCAAGCCCATCACCAATCTCAAGGGCATGGGGATCGGCAGCCGCGTGATTGCGAATTCTTGTGACATGGATGCCCATGCCACCGCAGGCCATTTCTGGATGGAGCTCTTCGCAGGCGCCCATGTTTCCACCGATTGTGCCGTCGTCAACGGCACTGTGATGTGGCTTCGCCATGCCGAAGGCATCCCAGCAAAGCAAGGCACGTTCAGCAGTTGGACCCTCAAGCGGGACAAAGATCCGGTCCTCGCGCGTTATATTAGCAATTGGGTCGCGTCCCACATGGCGGGTTACACCGGCATGATGAATTTTGAATCCATCGGAGGCAAAATCATTGAGGCGCATCTACGCTTTGCCGACCAGTGGTGCGACCTCAATGGCCAAGGATGGATTGACGCTGTGGTGCGCCTCTACGACAAGGGCGTTTGGGAGTACACGGATGATCACCGCAGGGAAGGTTTCTCCATTCCCCTGTTCATCGAGCATGGCAGCAATTTCCTCCACCCGCCGGAAGACCTGCAGGAGAGCATCAGGGCAATGCCGGACATTTCAAGCCTGCAGATTACCTTCTATGAGAACAGGAATCCGGAAGATCATCCCATGCCACCGGGTGGTTTTCGAGTTGCGATTATCAATGCCTGGGATTTTAAGGCAGGACTGCGGGCCATTGACAGGCTGGCCAAGTGCTTTGCAGAGCAAAGGCCACGCCACAAGGACCATGCTGCAATTGCAGAGCTCAACGCCCTGAAACATTGATCACTTGCGCCTTTGGCAGAACCGTAGCACCGGGCTGCTCCATCCAGTGGTTATAGGTCTGCACGCCGCCTGATTTGCGAACCTGCGCGATAAGGTCGAGGTCAAGATCAGCATAGACCCATTGTGGCCGGTTCATCTCGCCCATGGCCAGAATACCACCGGGTGGAAATCCCACATCCGAAGGAGCGAATATTCCTGCCCTGCCGCAGTTTGCCGGACAGGCCGCACTCCAGGGGCTTGCTCCTATGACGGGCGCATGAATGGTGTAGACTTGGCTTTCGAGCGCACGAGCTGCCGCACCCGTTCTAACACGGTGGTAGCCCCATTCAGTCTCAGTGTTGGAAGGGGCCAGTATGATTTCTGCCCCCGCCTCCGCAAGGGCGCGCGACAACAGTGGAAACTCGATGTCATAGCAAATCAACAGTCCCACCTTGGCAAAACCCACGTCGAAAACTTTCAGGTCGCGCCCGGCAGTAATCTTCCACAGGTCGCGCTCCCAAGGCGTGGGCATGATTTTTTCATAAAAACCCTTAATACCGCTGGGACCAAAAATATGGACCACATTCATCGTGCAATCGGGCTTTCGCTGTGGACCGGAGCCGGCCACAATGGCAACCCCGTGTTGGACGCTGAGCTTTTTATGCACCCGATCAAGTTCAAGGGTGAGGGCGGATACCGCGTCGAAGGAATCCACCACGTCCCCCGCATGGCCGCCGATCGAAGCCAGTTCCATGGCACCATATTCTGGAAACACGAGAAGCTTGGCGCCCTCCGCAACTGCCTCTTCCACCCAGGTTGTGATCTTCTCTTCGTAAGCGTCAAGGCTGTGCAATTCATCCAGAGGGTATTGCGCGGCGGCGACCTTAATTTTTCTGGTCATTGTCATCCACATGAAATTTGTGCAGCATGCGGTGTACCACGGGAGCAAAAATAAGTCCCGCCACGGCAATCAACAGCAAGCCTGAGAAAAGAGCATAGAACCCTGCAAATATCTTGCCCCCATCTGTCTGGAGCTGTGTGACCGGCCCCATACCTGATAGGATCATGGAGGCATTCTCGAAGGCGTCTATAATTCCCATTGATTCAAAACCCATGTAGCCCGCCATGCCGATAGCCAAAGCAACTGCGATAGTCACAAACCCCAGAGTACCGCTGAGCATCAAGCGCTGCGAGTAGACCTGCTTGCTGGCAACCCGGTGACTCTTGTGCTCAAAGATGAAGGGACGCTTCATCTAAAGATCATCTCTCCTTGCTCATCGATGATCTGTCGCCCTTTGGCAATGGCTATGTCAGCTGCCTCATCCAGGGAGGTGAAGCGGTCCGCACGGACGTATTTGTGCTCCTTGACCACACCAGAAATATCCTTTGTGATGGCTCCCGCCAGTTGGAATTGCCCGCCCTCCTTATAGGGTCGGGCTTCAATCATGAAGCCCTTGTATTCAAGGGTCTTGGCAGGCTTTGATGCCTCGGAAGATGAGCTCCCGCCACCGAACAGTTTCTTGAAAAATGCCATGCCGCAATCCTTACCGCCAATTATGACAGCAGTCTAACACGTAAAGCAATCACGCGAAAAGTGATTGGCCAACGTCATCCGACCGCCTTAGTTTAACGTAACAAAAAATATTCCAGTAAAACAGCAGGGAGAACCTCTATGTCCATTATCACCATGAACGGTGTGAAGAACCTTGTCCTCAATCGTCGCAAATTCCTTGGAGCTGCCGCTGGCCTGATTGCCACCGGAGTCTTGCCGAAAAACGTGCTGGCGCTCGCCGCCCCCTATACCTTCAAGCAGGGGGCCTACGACATCACCGTTGTCAGCGACGGCAATCTGTTGCTGCCCCTTTCCGTCGTCGGCCCTGAAGCCAAGCCCGAAGACCTCAAGGCGCTACTGGGAGCCATGATGCAGGGCGACAATGCCCAGTTTGAGGCAAGCCCTCTGCTGCTGAAATCCGGCAGTGACGTCATCCTCCTCGACACAGGTTCGGGCAACGGCTTCCAGCCCACTGCCGGCAAAATAATGGAAAGCCTGAAATCCACGGCCACTGAAGCCTCTGCCATCACCAAGGTCATCTACACCCATGCCCATCCTGACCACTGCTGGGGAACATTGGGAGCTGACGGCAAGCCCCTCTTCCCGAGCGCAAGGTTCCATGTAGCCGAAGCTGAATGGAATTTCTGGATGGCGCCAGACCTTGCCAGCAAGATGCCCAAGGAAATGCAAGGCATGGTGACGACAACCCAAAGGCAGCTCACCGGCATCAAGGACAAGGTGAGCATGTTCAAGGCAGGCGCTGAGGTGTTACCCGGAATCAATGTATTGGATACGGCAGGCCACACGCCGGGTCATGTGTCCTTTGAATTGACCGGCGGCGATGGCCTCATCATCACCGGCGACGCCATCACCAACCCGCTTATTTTCTTCCCACACCCCGACTGGAAATTCGGCTTCGATGCCGACCATGCAACGGCGATCGCCAACCGCAAGAAGCTGCTCGACATGGCAGCCTCCAGCAAGAAGTTGCTGCTGGGCTATCACTGGCCCTACCCCGGCCTCGGGATGGCCATGGCCAAGGATGGCGCATACAGTTACATGCCGATGTCGTAAAGTACTCAGCCGAAACGATAGCTTGAAGCGGTTACACCACCGAAAAGGTCCACGTCGTGATAAACACGCGTGGCCTTTTCGTTTTCTGCCGCCCCCACCGCTGCCATGAGGGGCACGAAGTGATCCTCCTGCGGATGACAGATACGAGCTGACGGCGCCTCTTCCCAGTTGATGAGCTGTTTGGTGCGAACCTCAGGCACACTTGCCATGACTTCTGCAAGCCAGGTGTCAAAGGCTGTTGAAGGTTCCTTAGCCGCCGGGCCCATCCTGCGAAGATTGTGATAACTGAGGCCACTGCCCACGATGAGCACGCCCTCTTCGCGCAAGGGAGCAAGCGCACGCCCCATTGCAACGTGTATTGCCGGATCGTAGCCGTGCTTGAGAGACACCTGGTAAACCGGCACATCCGCCTTGGGGTACATCACAGCCAAAGGTGCAAATGTGCCATGGTCAAAGCCCCGCTTGGTATCAAGACGGGTGGGAAGGCCGGCCTTGCGGATCAGGTCCGCCGTGCGTGACGCCAATTCGGGTGCACCTGGTGCCCCATAGACGATCTTATAGGTCTCGGGCGGAAAACCGGAATAGTCATAGACCATGGGCGGGTGCTCTGCCGCCATCACCACAAAATCATCAGCCTCCCAATGCCCGGAAACCATGAGCACCGCCTTCGGCGTCCTACCAATCTCATTGGGCATTGCCGCCAGCGATGCCTCAAGGTTGCGCAACATGTGCCGCCAGTCTGGTAGCCACGGCCACGGCCCGCCGCCATGGGAAATGAAATAGGTGGGAAGCTTCTTGGCCATGGCGGAACTCCGGCATTTGTAGTGTCCGCTGGCACATTAACAATTCGGCGAGGGCGATCAAGGAGCAGGAAATTGGCAGCAGAATCAATTTCGTGCCTACACCCTCCACAGCCGGGATTCGGCAAGACCACCCCGACTTTGAGTTTGCTGCATACGCTGGATGGTCGCCTCAACGGCGACCATCCAGCGTAGCGAGAGATTAGTTATCCAGGAAGCTGCGCAGTTTGCGGCTGCGTGATGGATGCTTCAGCTTCCGCAAGGCCTTCGCTTCAATCTGGCGGATGCGTTCGCGCGTCACGCTGAACTGCTGGCCAACTTCTTCCAGCGTATGGTCGGTGTTCATGCCGATGCCAAAACGCATGCGCAGCACGCGTTCCTCGCGCGGTGTGAGGCTTGCCAGCACGCGCGTTGTGGTTTCGCGCAGGTTGGCCTGGATCGCTGCATCGATGGGAAGGATGGCGCCCTTATCTTCGATGAAGTCACCGAGATGTGAATCCTCTTCATCACCCACCGGGGTTTCGAGCGAGATGGGTTCCTTGGCGATTTTCATCACCTTGCGCACCTTTTCCAGCGGCATCGAAAGCTTCTCCGACAATTCCTCCGGTGTTGGTTCGCGGCCGATTTCATGCATCATCTGCCGGCTGGTCCGCACGATCTTGTTGATCGTTTCAATCATGTGCACCGGGATACGGATGGTGCGCGCTTGGTCAGCGATGGAACGGGTGATCGCCTGCCTGATCCACCAGGTGGCATAGGTCGAGAACTTGTAGCCGCGGCGGTATTCGAACTTGTCCACTGCCTTCATGAGGCCAATGTTGCCTTCTTGTATGAGATCGAGGAACTGCAGGCCGCGATTGGTGTATTTCTTGGCTATGGAGATCACGAGGCGAAGATTGGCCTCCACCATTTCCTTTTTGGCAATGCGCGCCTCGCGCTCTCCCTTCTGCACCATGGCGACGATCTTACGGTATTCCGGAATCTGCAGGCCGGTGGCAGTGGCGAGCTCGAAAATCTCATCGCGAATGACGCGAATGGATTCCTTTTCGTCATTGGCGAATTTCTTCCAGCCGAACTTGGTGAGCCTGCCGACCCGCCTTAGCCAATCGATGTTGAGCTCGTCGCCCTGGTATTCCTTGAGGAATTCGGTACGCGGCACCTTGTAGGTTTCGGCCAGTCGCATCAGGCGGCCTTCAAGCGAGTTGAGCCGCTTGTTGATGTCATAGAGCTGTTCAACCAGCGCCTCGATACGCGCGTTATTGAGCGATAACGACTTCACTTCCGCGATGATGTCATCGCGCAGTTTGCGGTAACGCCGCTCCTGGCTTGGCGAAAGTTCGGTGGACTCGGCTACTTCCTGGTCCTGCAGCTTGCGCAAGGACTTGTATTGCTTGGCGATGGAGTCAAAAATTTCCAGAACCTTGGGCTTCAACTCCGCTTCCATGGCGGAGAGTGAAACGCCAAGATCGTCGCCCTCATCGTCATCATCATCCTCGATGACCGGCTTGTCGAAATCCTCCGGCGACAGCACGTCGCCGTATTCATCGTCCCGCTTGGACGGCTGCGACTGCTTGAGGCGCTCCGGCCGCTTGAGCTCGGCCTGCTTGCGCACCTCTTCCTTGGGAGGCACGTAGGGCTGGGGAGCCGCCACCGGCTGGTTGTTCTTGGCATCGGGCCCAGCATAGGTTGCCTCGAGATCGATGATGTCGCGCAGCAGGATCTTGGCTTCGTTAAGTTCGTCACGCCAAATGATGATGGCCTGGAAGGTGAGCGGGCTCTCGCACAGGCCTGCAATCATCGCTTCGCGGCCAGCCTCGATGCGTTTGGCAATGGCAATTTCGCCCTCGCGCGACAGAAGTTCCACCTGCCCCATTTCGCGCAGATACATACGCACCGGGTCATCGGTGCGGTCGGTCGGAAGCTTTGCGGCTTCAACCTTGATGACAGCGGTTTCGGAACTTTCATCACCTTCCACTTTGGCAACGACGTTCTCGGTTTCCTCTTCGCTCTCTACCACCGTGATGCCCATTTCGGCGAGCATGGAGTAAATGTCCTCGATCTGGTCCGAGGTCACCTCTTCCGACGGCATGACCGAGTTGAGTTCATCGAGGGTGACGTAGCCGCGCGCCTTCGCCGTCTTGATCAGGCGTTTGACGGCGGCATCGGAAAGGTCAAGGACTGGCGAATCCGATCCATCGGCGGGCGCATCTGTCGTGTTGTCCTGATCGTCACCAGAGTTGGCGTTGTCCTGGTCATCTTGCTTGGTTTCACGAACTTGGGCGGGGCGGGCCATAAATGGAATTCCTTGAAGTCGACTGCGTGCGGAGTGATTCGCACAAAACGGGGTGATTCGGGTGTAAACTAGGCTTGCCGGCGTTAAACAGGCATTAACCACATCTGCCCGGCCAATCAGGAAATGGCGTCAAATACCCGGCCAGAGGCGGCCCCGAAACCTGCAATCAGGGCCTCAGAGCCAGTGGCCGACAATAATTCTCCGCGTAGCCCCGAAAGGGCGTTAAAATTTTCCTCCGTCGGTTCGGTCGCAAATGCGGCCTCTGCCGCGTTGAGCTCCCTTGCGAGCGTTACGGTTTTTCGGTGTAAGGCGAACATCTGACGAAGCCCAGTCCGCGCATCATCCTGTGCAGCGCCTCGACCAAGGAACCATTCGTTCAAACGCACCGCCTGGCTTTCAAGTCGGTCCAAATCAGGACCAAAGCCTTTGGCTGTTAGGTGGCTTCTGAGCTCGGAATTATCAAGCCCCTGCTCAGCAGCGGCGCTATCTATGATTTGTGTACGGAGGGAGTCAAGCGTAGGTGTCGAAAATTCGACTGCGGCAAACTCGTCGAGGAATTCTTGGATAAGGTTGGGATGGTTGATGAATGAGAGAACAATCAGATTCTCACGTCTTTCCAAGGCTTTGACAACCCCCGTTTGAGCTGCCATGGCCTTGAGCTGGGGCGAGGCAGGAGATGGTGTCTCCCACGCCTTCTGTCCCTTTTTCCAGGGTTTCCGGGGAGTGTAGGGTCCCCGGGATTTAAAATTGGCAAAACGAGTGTTGCGTTGGAAAAGCTGGTCAAAACGGTGTGTGAGGTCCGCCATATAGTGTTTTCGCACGTTTTCTTCGCCGATCTGGCTGACCAGCACCCGCAAATCCTTCTCGAACTGGGCCCTTCGTTCGGGCGTGGCCCGATCATTTTCAGCAAGGGCCCGCCGCCAGATCATCTCCGAAAGGGGTTCGGCGGCAGCGATCACGGCTCTGACGGCCTCCGGCCCTTGCGCCTTCAAGAGGTCATCCGGGTCTTGCCCGTCGGGAAGTAGTGCGAATTTGAGTGAATGCCCTGGTTTCAAAAGGGGAAGCGCTAAGTCCAGCGCCCGAAACGCCGCCTTGATACCAGCATGATCGCCATCAAAGCAAAGGGTGGGTTCCGCCACCATCTTCCATAATAAGGTAAGTTGGTCTTCAGTCAATGCGGTACCAAGGGGAGCCACCGCATGGTGGAGCCCCGCCCGGTGGAGAGCAATCACATCCATGTAGCCTTCAACCGCGATGATTTCGCCCGTCTCGTGGGCGGGACCACGCGCCTTGTCTTGATTGTAAAGAACGGCACCTTTGTGAAACAGCGGCGTCTCCGGCGAGTTCAGGTACTTTGCCGGAACGTCCGCCTTCAAGGCCCGGCCGCCCAGAGCGATGACCCGGCCACGCGGGTCACGGATGGGGAATATCACGCGGTCGCGGAAGCGGTCATAGGCCACGGGGACGTCTTCTCCCGCAATCACCAGCCCTGCTTCTGCCATCTGCTCAACGGAAACATTCTTTGCCGCGAGATGGTCTCGCAAGGCGTACCGGTCGTCCGGCCCATAGCCCAGACGAAATTCCTTCTGGATAGCAATGGAAAGCTGCCGGTCCGACAGATATCCCCGCGCCCTCGCCCCGCGTGCCGACTGCAGCTCTGCTTCAAAGAACTTTGCGGCGATTTCCATGACATCATATAGGCTTGCACGCACTTCCTCGCGCCTAACATCATCCTCAGAGATAGCCGGCATCGGAAGGCCTGCCTCGGCGGCAAGTCGCTCCACGGCCTCAGGAAATGAGACGCCATCCTTCTCGACAAGAAATGTAAAGATATCACCCGACTGCTTGCAGCCAAAGCAATGGTAGCGACCCTTGCGGTCCTCCACATGGAAGGAGGGCGACTTCTCATTGTGGAAAGGACAGCAGGCCCAATAGTCGCCCTTGCCGGCATTCGTCTTGCGCCGGTCCCAGGACACCTTGCGTCCAACCACCGACGAGATCACAACCCGTGACCGAATGTCATCCAGAAATGAAGGTGGAAACCGCATGCCGCCAATCTAGCAAGTCGCAATACCCATGTCACCGCGCAAAGCTCATCACTGCACAGGCAAGAGGGCTAATGCGCAGGGCTGGCGGCATTTGGACTTCATCACGCCGAAATGACACTCTTGCGCTGCAGTGGGAGTTACAATGGTTGCAATGCCGCTCCAAGTGCTTAAAATCTCACTTTCCAAATAATAGGAGTTGCCCGATGAAAATAGCATACACAGCCCACGCAACGGCAAATGGTGGCGGCCGCGATGGCCTCAGCAGGACCGATGATGGCCGCGTGACGGTCACCCTCGTGCCTCCCACCGAAATGGGCGGAACCGGCAAGGGTACCAATCCTGAGCAACTCTTCGCCACAGGCTATTCGGGTTGCTACCTCGGCGCCATGCGCTTTGTCGCCGACAAAGCTAAGATCGACATGCCATCTGCTGCAACCGTTACATCCAACGTGAGCATCGGCCCACGCGACGATGGTGAAGGTTTCGGCCTAGAAGTCACCATGGATGTCAATCTTCCCGGGATGACGCAAGCTGCGGCCGAAGACCTCACCAAGCGTGCGCACGTGGTCTGCCCGTACTCCTATTCCATCATGAAAACCGTGAAAGTGACAACCAAAGTGCATGTTTAATTGAACCAGGGCTTTTTTTACTTCCGTCTTAAGGGCGAATGCCGGGACCCGCTTCAAGAATTCTAAACTACCCCAACAGCCCCTTCACAATGGCACCCGCCTTGGCGAAGTCCATCTGGCCGGCGAACTTGGCCTTGAGTTCGGCCATGATCTTTCCCATGTCCTTTACCGAAGTTGCTCCGACAGTTGCGATCACGCCCGCCACTGCGGCCTTCGCCTCGCCATCCGAGAGTTGCTTGGGCATGTAACTCTGGATGACCACGATCTCCTCGCGTTCCTGCTGGGCCAGTTCGGGCCTGCCGCCCTGCTCATACATCGCAACACTCTCTTGCCGCTGCTTCACCATTTTGGCAAAGAGGTCAATCAATCCAGCATCCGCTGTGAGGGCAGATTCATGGCCTTCGGTGCGGGAATTGATGTCCTTGTCCTTGATGGCGGCATTCATGAGGCGGAGCGCCGAAACCTTGCGCTTGTCGCCAGCCTTCATGGCCGTCTTGAGGTCATCGTTGATTTGGCTGCGGAGGCTCATGGGATGCAATCCTTTTGTGGAAACCTACTAGATAGGACTTCGCCAACGAATCGGCAACCTTGACGCCGCCCCGCCTCTCGCCCATAGAGTGCCAACTTCCCGGAGATTCTAAAATGACAAGCGCCAAACCCGCAAAGGCACTCCCACGCAGGCACTTCAGCGATTGGGAAACACCCCGCATCACAGCCCTGCTGGTGCTGGCCGATGGCACGGTGATCGAGGGCGAGGGCTTTGGCGCCGAGGGCGAAGCTGTGGGCGAAGTCTGCTTCAACACCGCCATGACCGGCTACCAGGAGGTGCTCACCGACCCTTCCTACGCCGGGCAAATCGTCACCTTCACCTTTCCGCATATCGGCAATGTTGGCACGAATGACGAGGACCTGGAAACCACCAATCTTGCGGCCTCTGCTGCCGTGAAGGGGTGTGTGGTGAAGGCCGCCATAACGGATCCTGCCAACTACCGGTCGCACAAGCATTTCGACCGCTGGATGAAGGCCCGCGGTCTCATCGGCCTCAGCGGCGTGGATACGCGCGAACTCACCAATATGATCCGCGACAAGGGCATGCCCAATGGCGTTATTGCCCATCATGCCCGCGGCAAGTTTGACGTGGAGAGACTCGTGGCGCTGGCCAAGGCCTGGACCGGCCTTGAAGGCCTCGACCTTGCCAGGGAGGTGTCTCTCACCCAGCGCATGGACTGGGACGAAAGCACCTGGAACTGGAACCACGGGTACAAGAATATTGGGGCAGGCAAATACAGGGTTATCGCCATCGATTATGGCCTCAAGCGGAACATTTTGCGCTGCCTCACTCATGCGGGTTGCGACGTGACGGTGGTTCCCGCCAACGCCAAGGCTGACGATATCCTAGGCATGGAGCCTGACGGCATTTTCCTGTCCAATGGTCCGGGAGATCCTGCGGCCACCGGCGCATATGCCGTACCCGAAATCCAGAAACTCATAGCTTCCGGCAAGCCCATCTTCGGCATCTGCCTCGGTCACCAGATGCTGGGGCTGGCACTAGGCGCAAAAACTAAGAAGATGCACCAGGGCCACCACGGCGCCAATCATCCGGTACAGGACTTCACCACCGGTAAGGTAGAAATTACCTCCATGAACCACGGCTTTACCGTGGATCGCGACACGCTGCCAGAAGGCGTCACCGAAACCCATGTGTCGCTGTTCGACGGCAGCAATGCCGGGCTAGCCCTGGAAGGCAAGCCCGTCTTCTCCGTGCAATATCATCCCGAGGCCAGCCCCGGCCCGCAGGACAGCCACTACCTGTTCACACGCTTTGTGGGTGAGATGGAAAAAGCCAAGGGCAGATTGGTCCTGCTCCAATAGATGAACCAATTGTTAAGGCCTGCCCTTTAACTTCTGCGACTTGATGTGACGTGATTGGCAACCGGCCAAAACGCATCGCAAAGACTTTGTCCAGGTACCTGCGGAGCTAAATATGCAAGGCCCACCCTTCATCCCCGAGCCCCTTTTCGAGCTTAAGGGACGATTTTCATTCATAGATCTCTCTGCCTGGATCAGCGGATTGAGTTATCTTTCGGGACTGGCACTCATCGGCCCTGCACAACTCAAAAGCGGCGTGGCAGACGGAGGTGTCGAGCTTTTTCTCCTGCCACTATCCTACATCGCATTCTTTGTGGCTGTGCTCGCCATCCAGCGACACATGCGCCTGTCACTGCTGGCAAATACTTTTGCCTCACCACAAAAACTGGTCACAACCGGAGTGTTCAGATATTCGCGCAATCCGATCTACGTCGCCTTTTTTCTGCCACTGGCGTCACTTGCATGCCTGTCACTCTCGGCAGCCATCACGGCCATCGGCCTATACATGCTTGCCATGAACCTGACTGTGATCCGCATAGAAGAACGCGATCTCCTGAAGGCCTTTGGTCCAGATTTCAGCAGGTATCTCGCTCAAGTTCCGCGCTGGCTGATCTAGTTTCCGGCCAATACGCATCAAATTCCCAATTCGCGCGGAACAAATCCGCTTAAAAAGTGTCTGGATGGCAAGACAGGGTTTATTCATGATCTTGCCAAACCGTTTCTTGGCAAGCGGAAAAGCCCGCACCATGAACCACGTTCCGCTACGCTGCACGTGGCTCATTGCGCACAACAACCAAGGCTAACTGAACCAGGGGCGTCATTGCCCTTTTCTCTTAACCAGACCGGTACACTCTTACCCCGCCATCTGGTACAATTTGTCTCTGCCATTGACACCGTTTCATACTTGAGAATTGAATTGTTGATGCCCGACGAGTCAACATGACATTGGTCATCAGATTTTGACCCCACAAGTGCTTACATTCCTGTCTTGACTATTTTCCTATTATAGGTTTATAAGAATATGTGAGAGTTACTTTCTTGGCATCGGTTAAATGAGATGAGGTCAGGAAAATGTTATCAATAACCAAAAAGAATGTCCGTCAAAAGCGGAAAGCACATCAAAAAAATTTCGCATTCCATCTCCGAATATAAGTTAACAAAATTTATACTCTTGATTGCTCTGTTAAAGAGAATTGCAGGCCTGATTATAGCTGGTGTTTCCCTATTCAATAGGTGAGGCAACGCAGTCACCGACAAAGCGTCAGCCTGCGCAACACTGTTTCTATTTATCGGTAAATATCATCTGCCTTTCTGCGGATGACGATTTAACAGATATGGGATTAGACATCACGCCCACCTGTTTGATCCTTCAGCTAACGAATTGGAGCCCCCATGGTGAACACCTGAGCAGTTGCACGATTAAATTTAAGTACAACTCACCCAGATCTCGGAACAGCTATTGGTGAGCAGCAAAATGATTGATAGATATCAAATTGGCCCATCGTAAATAAACTTGTCAGGTTCTGGCAAGGCATTCAAACTTGCCGCTCAAAGCCGCCAACGCAAGAAAAACCCTGCATCTTAAGGATTGCTTAGTAAAAAACCTGTGCCGGAGCTAACACGAACCGTCGCCCTTGCATTTATCCGCCATTTCCGCCATACACCGCCCAACTTTGACCTCCCAGCCGGGGGCTGAACGGAAGGTCTGGCTTGCCAGATTGGAGCGTGTGCTCCGTCTTCCCGTGTCTCCGCTCTTACGTTTGACCGGTCTTTCGAACCTTTCCTGGTTCGTCAGAGGCTCTGCGCTGGATGATCAAGTCCGAAACGAGAAACAGAAAGGTTATCAAAAAATGGCTCTCTATGAGCACGTATTTATGGCCCGTCAGGATGCCTCAGCCGCGCAGGTTGAAGCCCTCGTCGAGCAATTCAAGGGCATCATCACCGCTGGTGGTGGCAAGGTTGGCAAGGTTGAAAGCTGGGGTATCCGTTCCATTTCCTTCCGCGTTAAGAAAAACCGCAAGGCCCACTACACCCTCATGAACATTGATGCTCCCTATGCAGCTGTCGCTGAAATGGAACGCCTAATGCTCATCAACGAAGATGTCATTCGCTTCATGACCATCGCCGTTGACGAACATGAGGAAGGCCAGTCGGCCATGCTGCGCAAGCGTGATGACCGCGAAGACCGTGGTAGTTTCGGCGATGACCGTGGCTATGGTGGCGGATTCGGCGGCGGCTTTGGCGGCGGCGGTGGTGGCCGTGGCGGCAACGGTGGCGGCCGTGGCCGTCGTGATGAAGCAGCGGAGGTCCTCTAATGTCTACTGAACAAGCTGCCCGCAGGCCGTTTTTCCGGCGCCGCAAGAGCTGCCCCTTCACCGGTGAAGGTGCACCCAAGATCGACTACAAGGACGTACGTTTGCTGCAACGCTACATTTCAGAGCGCGGTAAGATCGTGCCAAGCCGCATCTCAGCTGTATCAGCCAAGAAGCAGCGCAAGCTGGCCCAAGCCATCAAGCGTGCCCGCTTCCTCGGCCTACTACCTTACGTATTGCAATAGGGAGAATAGAGTCATGGATATTATTCTTCTTGAGCGCGTTGCCAAGGTTGGTGCGCTTGGCCAGGTCGTCAAGGTAAAGGACGGGTTCGCCCGTAACTTTCTGCTGCGCCGTGGCAAGGCCCTTCGCGCAACCGAAGCCAACAAGGCAAAGTTTGAAACCCAGCGCGCCATATTGGAAGCCAAGAATGCCGAGTTGCGCAAAGGCGCCGAAGCCGAAGCCAAGGGCCTTGATGGCAAGTCCTTTGTCCTCATTCGCCAGGCCGGTGAATCGGGTCAACTCTATGGTTCCGTAAGCCCTCGCGATATCGCGGAAGCGGCGTCGACTTCAGGTGTTGCCGTCGAACGGTCGCACGTCATGCTCGATACGCCGATCAAGACCATTGGAATGTACTCGGTTATTGTGGCCCCACATCCTGAAGTGGAAGTGAAGATCACCATCAATGTGGCTCGCTCGGCTGATGAAGCTGCAGCCCAGGCCCGCGGCGAAAACCTTGCCGGCCCGGTATCAGACCGCGCTGAAATCCGCGCTGCTGCTGAGGCCCTCTTCGAAGAGGAAGCCGGCGAAGCCACGGAAGACGCCTCGTAAGCGACTTACGCAAAGATGCAACAAGGGCCGCTCGCAAGAGTGGCCCTTTTTTCCTGGTGCCTTGGATATATAGGGGATTACTATGCGCATTGGAAAAACAACCCAGGGGACAAGTGCCATAGCCCAAGCCCATGCGGACCGGGTAGAGGTGCGGGGCCACGATCTGACGTCAGACCTCATGGGCCGCCTCACCTTCACCGACTACTTCCACCTGCTCCTCACTGGCCAAGAAGCAACACCTTTGCAGCGAGAGTTCCTCGACCTGCTGCTGATCGCCATTGCCGAGCACGGCATGATGCCCACCAACATTGCAGCGCGCATGACATTGGCTGCCGACCCCTCCTCCCTGCAAGGGGCAGTAGCAGCCGGCATCCTGGGCTGCGGACCGGTGATCCTCGGCACTGCCGAATTATGTGCAAAGCTCCTGGTAAATGCCCACGACAGGGAGGGCGCGCCTCAAGCAGTAACACTTGAGATGGCGCGGGCAATATACGCCTCGGGCGGCAAAGCCCCGGGCTTCGGCCATCCCGTCCACCGCCACCTTGATCCCCGCTCCGAGCGCATCTTGGAACTTGCCGGCGTGCGTGGCGTGAGCGGTCCTCATGTGGCGCTGGCTCAGCATTTCCGTGAAGCTGTAGCACGTGTCTGGGGAAAGCCCCTGGTCATGAATGTATCCATGCCCATTGCCGCTGTGCTACTTGACCTTGGCTTTGCTCCCGGGATGGTGAAGGCAGTGCCGCTGCTGGCACGCACGGCCAGCCTCCTTGCCCACCTCGTGGAGGAGCAACAGAACCCCACCGGCTTCATCATGGCGGGGGCCGCCGAGGATGCGATCACCTATGTTGGCGAGGACCAGGACTGATGCTGGCGCCTGCGGTTGAAACCCGCCCCTGGACCGAGCAGTATTCGCTCGATGCCGTTCACTATCAGGTCCAACTCACCTACCTCTTCAACCATTCCCAGTTCTACCGGGAAAAATTCAAGGCGGCAGGGGTTACATCCGTCGAAGCAGCAGGCACCTTGCGCAGTATTGCGCAACTGCCTTTCACCGAGAAAAATGAGATCCGCGCGAGTTGCACCGCCGAAAACCCCATTGGCACCCATCTCTGCGCCACGCGCGAAGACATCGTCCGCATCTATTCCACCAGCGGCACCACTGGCACGCCCAGCTATATCCCGCTCACCGCCGCCGACCTTGACCGCTGGACAACGGCATCGGCACGCAGTTACTCCGCTTCCGGGGTCGCAGCAGGCATGCGCGTTATCTCAACCTACAATGCCGGGCCTTTCGTGGCCGGTGCTGCCCTAGGCGCCTTCGACAAACTGGGGCTGTGCCACATTCCGGTGGGCACCGGCAACACCGAACGTCTGATGACGGCCATTCGCCTGATGAAGCCTGAAGCTGCCGTACTGACCCCCTCCTATGCTGCCTATCTGGTGGAGTGGGCGGCAGAGCGAAGCTTTGACCTGCGGAATTCCTCCGTGACGCATGTCATGGTGGCAGGCGAGCCGGGTGGCGGCGAACCTGCATTTCGGGCCAGGCTTGAGAAGGGCTGGGGGGCCCGCGTTACCGAAGCCATGGGCATTGGCGACATTGGTGTTTCCTTGTGGGGCGAATGCCAGCACCAGCAGGGCATGCATCTGGGCGCACGCGGCTTCGTCCATGCGGAACTGATAGACCCATCATCTGGTGGCACCATCCTGCTGGAAGACGGTGCCAAGGGCGAACTGGTGCTCACCCATTTGCAGCATCGCGCCGCCCCCCTGCTCCGATTCCGTACCCGCGACCATGTGGAAGTCTGGACCAGCCCATGCAAATGTGGCCGCACAGCACCCCGCATCCGCTGCATCGGCCGCACCGACGACATGTTGATTGTGCGGGGCGTTAACGTTTTTCCTTCCGCCATCCGCGAGGTCGTCAGCGAATTCCAACCAGAAGTGAGTGGCTATATCCTGGTACGCCCTACCACCTCCGGGGTAAAACAGGAGCCGCCGCTGCCCATCGACATTGAACTTGGAAAAAGCCAGGCAGAACCGCCGAATCTTGCCGAGAGGATCAGGGCGCGGCTGCGCGGCGTGCTGGTTTTCACGGCTGGTATCAAACTTGTGCCTTTCGGAACTTTACAACGCAGTGAATATAAATCTAAGTTAGTCCAGTACTGAACCAGTGAGCGTGAAGTCATGCAAAAGTTACAGTCCCAGGGTGTCCATCACATTACACTAAACGGCGCAACGCGCCAGACGTCGATTGATTTCTGGGAAGGTGTGCTCGGCATGTCCTTCATTTTTGAACAGCCGAACCTTGATAAGCCCTCCGAAAGTCATCTTTATTTCGATCCCGGTGACGGGCGGCTCATCACTATTTTCACTAATGAAAGCAGGAAGGCCGATCCACGCCGCACGCCCAATGAACCGGGCTGTGTTCACCACATCGCATTCTCCGTATCCCGCGTTACTTTCCTGCAAGCGGTCAAGCGCCTCGACGAGCGTGGCATCAAACACAGCGGCGTCAAGGATCGAGGCTTCATGGATTCCATCTACTTCACAGATCCACTGGGGCTCTTGATCGAGCTCGCATCCTATCGCTTTGAACCACCCAATGGCTTTACCCATGCCGACGTCTTGTTCGAAGCCCACAATACCCGCGTCGCCCGCGGAGACTACAACATCGCCGAGGTTCACCTCGCTGATGCTATAGAGGCATTGATGGCGCGCAGGAACACCACGTTGTCGAAAGATCGTTCACCAAAGAACCCGTAC
>Ga0315273_10002547_pt1 | contig 21592 bp, 15 predicted proteins | sample YL17G02_0_MG_FD_205753 | JGI IMG/M metagenome (GOLD analysis project Ga0315273, IMG submission 205753) | Sediment microbial communities from Yellowstone Lake, YNP, Wyoming, USA - YL17G02_0 | ecosystem: Environmental > Aquatic > Freshwater > Lake > Sediment | place: USA: Wyoming | collected... | reverse complement strand
TCGGGATCCCTCGCTTCGCTCGCCTGTCCTGCCGAAGGCAGGGGGATGACAGAGGGGGCGCTCGGGATGACAACGGGGGGCTCTTCTCGGGCCACGGGCCACGGGCCACGGGCCACGTCTTCAGGGCCACGGGCCACGTCGTCTCGGCCGCGCGCCACGATCTCATTCGCCATGGCCAGGCCAGACATCGCGTCGGCGGCGTAGCGCGTCTCGGCGCCGTACGACGGGGCAATGCGGTCGCGCACGAACGAGCCGTTGAGCGCGGCGCCGCCGACGAGCAGCGGCACGGAAATGCCCGCGGTGTGCAGGTCGTCGCCGGTGGCGACCATCTGGTGCGCCGAGCGGACGAGCAGGCCGGAGAGCCCGATGAGGTCGGTGGGCCGCTCCTTCCACGCCGCGATGAGCTTGTCAGACGGGCACTGCACGCCGAGGTCGCGCACGTCATAGCCGTTGGTCGAGAAGATGATGCCGACGAGATTCTTACCGATGTCGTGGACGTCGCCGCGGACGGTCGCGAGGAGGATCGACCCGCGCCCCGCTCCGCCCTCGCCCTTCATGTGTGGCTCGAGGTGGTCGACCGCCGCCTTCATCACCTCGGCGGAGACCAGCACCTCGGCAACGATCAGCTCACCCTTGCCGAAGAGAACGCCGACCTCGTCCATGCCGGCCATCAGCGGTCCGTTGATGATCGCCAGCGGCGCCATGCGGCCGAGCAGCTCGTCGAGGCACCCTTCGAGGCCGGTGCGGGCGCCCTCGACGACCATGCGCCGCACCCGTTCCTCGGCGGGCAGCGCGGCGTCGGCAGCGGGGTCGCGCCGCGTCTTCGCCTGGCGGTAGCGGGCGACGAAGGCGTCGATGGCGGTCTTTTCGCCGGAGAACAGCACGTCCTCGGCGAGCCGGATCTCGTCGGGGTCGAGGGTGGGGAAGCGGACGAGCTGCTCGGTGTTGACGATCGCCGCGTCGAGCCCGGCCTGCACGCAGTTATGCAGGAACACCGCGTTGAGCACCTCGCGGCCCGCTACCGGAACGCCGAACGAGACGTTCGAGATGCCGAGGACGGTCAGCGCGTCCGGGATGTGCTGCTTGATCAGCCTGACGCCGCGCACGGTATCGCCGGCCGAGCCCTTGAACTTGGGGTCGCCGGTCGCCGCCGGGAACACCAGCGCGTCGATCAAGATCTCGCGGCGCCGCAGGCCGTGCAGCTCCAGGCGCTCGAGCAGCCGGCCGGCCACCTCGAGCTTGCGCTCGCCGGTGCGCGCCATCCCGTCGGTTGGGTGGTCGTCGATGCACCCGGCGACCACGGCGGCGCCGAAGCGCCGGGCCATCGCCGCGACGCGGTCGAGGCGGGCGCCGCCATCCTCGAGATTGACCGAGTTGAGTACTGGCCGGCCCGGGATCAGCTCGAGCGCGGCGGCGAAGACGTCGGGGTCGGTGGAGTCGATCATCACCGGGACGCGCGCCGCGCGTCGCACCGCGGTGACCAGCGCGGTCATGCCGGCGCGCTCGTCGCCCTCGGGATCGGCGACGCACAGGTCGAGGGCGTGGGCGCCGCCGCGCACCTGGCGCCGGCCGATCTCGGCGGCCTCGGCGAAGCGCCCGGCGCGGATCAGCTCCTTGAACTTGCGCGAGCCGAGCACGTTGGTGCGCTCGCCGATGAGCAGCGGCGCCGGCGACTGCACCAGCTCGACGGGCTCGCCGCCGGCCAGGCGCGCCGGGTCGTACGCCGGCCGTGAGCGCGGGCGGTGGGCGTCGGCAACCTCGCGTAGCCGGCTGATGTGCTCCTGCGTGGTGCCGCAGCAGCCGCCGAGCAGGTTGATCCACCCCTCGCCGGCGAACCGCGCGAGGGCGCGGGCCATATCGTCGGGGCTTTCGTGGTAGCGACCCTCGCCGTCCGGGATGCCGGCGTTGGGCACTACCGCGACGAACGACGGTGTCAGCGCCGACAGGGCGCGCACGTGCTCGGTCATCGGGCCGGGCCCGGTCGAGCAGTTGATCCCGACCCACAGCGGCCCCCACGGCTCGACCATCACCGCCACAGCCTCGAGCGTCTGGCCGCCGAGCGTGGTGCCGGTCGGCTCGATCGTCGCGGAGACGGCGACCGGCAGATGCGGCGCCGCCTCGCGGCAGGCGATCAGCGCGGCCTTGAGGTTGAGCGCGTCCTGCGAGGTCTCGACGAGCAGCACGTCGACGCCGCCCTCGGCGAGCCCCTCGACCTGGGCTGCGTAGGCGGCGCGCAGCGCGTCGAAGGTGATGCCACCGGTGAGCGTGAGTGCCTTGGTCGTCGGCCCGATCGAGCCGGCGACGAAGCGTGGGCGCGACGGGTCGGCGGCGGTCGCCTCGGCGCACGCCTGGCGCGCCATCTGGGCGGCGCGGCGGTTGATCTCGCGGCAGCGGTCGGCGAGGCCGTACTCGGCGAGCACCACCGGCGTGGCGCCGAAGGTGTCGGTCTCCACGATGTCGGCGCCCGCCTCCAGGTACGAGCGGTGGAGCGTGAGCACCACGTCCGGGCGGTGCAGGACGAGCGCCTCGTGGCAGCCGAACAGCGGCTCGCCGCCGTAGTCCGCGTGGGTGAGCTCATGTGCCGCCAGGGCGGTGCCGGTGGCGCCGTCGAGCAGCATGATGCGCTGCTGCAGCGCCTTTTCGAGCAGCGCGCGGCGGTCGCGATCTCCAGTCATGCCGCGCAAGTGTATACGGTCAGTCGTAGTTGGGCCGTTCTTGTACCTTCCTGGGGGCGCCGGCGCCCTCGCCGGCGCCAGCGAGCAGCTCGTATGCGCAAGCGAGGGCGCTTGCGCCCCCGAGTGGTCGTGGGTACCGATTGGGGGCGCCGGCGCCCTCGCCGGGGCGGCGTTCATGGCCGTGCGTCTGCTTCGCCTCCAGCCCGTCCCCACGCCGAAGACCACCGATAGCCCTCTGCGTCCGGCGCCAGCCCCGCGCGAACCGGGTTGGACTCGATGTAGCGCCACGTCTGCTCGAACTCTCGCTCGCCGCGGATGACGCGATCGAAGGTCTCATGTTGCCAGATAGGCGCCTCGCGCCTCGAAAGACGCGCCAATCGGTGGGCCGACGCACTCTTGAGTGCCTGAAGTGTTCTCGACAGCTTCTCGCCGGGTGCACTGAGATACAGAAGATGAACGTGGTCTGGCATTACGACAAAGGCGCTGAGGCTCCCTGGTCCCATCCTCTGAATGTGCTCCTGGACGAACGTCCGCTCGACTTCGCTCAGCGGTGACCGCTGCCCGGCGGCGAGGCGGAAGGTGAGGAAGTACGCCGCGCCGCCAATGTCGATGTGTGAAAGGCGCCGACGGCTGACAATGGCATCCATAGCGATAGCGTAGCGCGTCGCTGGCGCAAGCGAGGGCGCTTGCGCCCCAAGTCGCTTGGAGATCCCTCGCGTGCGCTACATCTGCGCGGGGACGGGGATGCCGAGCAGCACCTCGAGGATGTCGACGATGGTCTCGCCGAAGAGGCGGAAGACACCCCGCCGCAGCGCGCGTATGCCCTCGTCCTCGGCGTGCAGCACCGGGTGGTCGTGGTAGAGCTTGTGGAACGACTGGGCGAGGTCGCGGGCGTGACCGGAGAGCAGCGAGAACTCGAGCGCCGCCACCGCCTTCTCGACCATCTCCGGAGTGCGGGCGCAGGCGAGGACCAGCTCCCAGAGATCGTCGGCGATGGCGGCCGTCGCCGCCGCTGTGGCGTCCTCGGCGGCGTTGCCCGCAAGACCCTGCTGCGCCAGCTTGTCGAAGATCTTGCGGGCGCGCACCGCCGAGTACTGCAGGTACGGCCCGGTGTCCCCTTCGAACGCCAGTGCCTCGTCGAAGTCGAAGGCGAGCACGCGGTTGCGGCCCTGGCGCGCCATCTGGTAGCGCAGCGCGCCGACGGCGATGGCGCGGGCCCGCGCCGCGAAGTCGGCGCTTGCGAGCTCGTCGCCGGCGCGCGCGGCAACCGCCTTGTGCGCCTCGTCGATGAGGGTGGTGAGCAGCGCGTCGGCCTCGACGCCGATGCCGCGCCGGCCCGACATCTCGACGAACGGCCTCGCCATGTCCTCCGCGGACAGGCCGAAGTCGATGCCGCGCGCCGACTCGAGACGGAGCACGGCGGCCGGCGTGAGCGCCACCATCTCGTAGGCGAAGTGCACGGAGCTCTCGGCCGCCTCGGCGTGCCCGAGAACGCGGATCGCCTCCTTCACCACCTTCTGCGGGTACGACTGGCGCACGTCGATGACGTTGAACACCCGGCTGCCCCCGCCGAACCCGGAGCCCGCCGGCCGCTCGGCCGGGTCGGCCGTGGTGCGGAACAGCGTCCGGTCGCCGTCGCCGTAGTGCAGCGCCGCGGCCGGCGCGTCCTGGCCGAAGCGCGCAAACGCCTGGTAGCCGAAATCGTGGAGGCGGCCGTCCTCGTCGCGCAGCAGACCGAGCTTCCAGAGCTGGTAGGCGATGTCCTTGCCGGTGTAGGTGACGGTGCCGTTGGAGCGCACCAGGATCTTGTCGGCGTCGGCCATGCCGGCAAACTCGGGCGACTCGGCGAGCGACATCACCCAGCAGCCGGCGTTCTTGCCCTCGCTCTCGAGACGGATCGCGCCGGCCGCCTGGAGCAGCTCGAATGCGCGCCGCCAGAAACCGCGGTGGAGGATGTCGGACTCGTGGGGCAGCACGTCATAGGCGATGCCGAGGCGACCCATGGTGAACAAGTGGCAGCGCAGGTTGCCCTCGGCGACGGCGGCGGCGAAGCGCGCCACCGCACTCTCCGGAGCCTCGCCGGTGCGGCCGCCGGCCAGCCAGGCCATCAGGGCGGCGACAGCGTCGTGGAGCGAGAGGGCGGCCGCGAAGCCGTGCTCGACCGCGTGCAGGACAGCGGCGCGATGGGCGGTGGCGGTCTCGTCGTGCTCGTACCAGCGGGTGACGCGCGGGTAGAGGTCCCAGCAGAGGTCGTCGAGATCGGGCTTGGCGAGATCGGGCGTGACCAGCGAGCCGTTGGCGTCGCGGGCGGCGAACGCGCGCAGCACCGCACCGCGCGAGGCGCCACCGCCGGCGACCTCCGGCCAGGTGGGAGCCGCGGCAGCCGCCAGCTCGCTCTCGGGCAGGAACAGGAATCCGACGACCACGTCGGCGACCTGGACGCCGGTGTCGTCGACGTAGTTCTGCACCTCGACCGGGTACCCCAGCCAGCGCAGGCAGCGGACCAGCGTGTCGCCGAGCACCGCGTTGCGCAGGTGGCCGATGTGAGCGGCCTTGTTCGGGTTGATGTTGGTGTGCTCGATGATCACCTTTTCCGTCGTGGCGGCAGTGGCCATCGGCGCGAGCCGTGAGCCGTGCGGACCAGCGCCGAGAAGGTGCGCAAGGAAGGGGCCACGACGGATGCGGAAGTTGACGAACCCCGGGCCCTCGACGGCCGCGCCGGGCTCGATCAGCGCCAGCGGGTGCTCGGCCGGCACGCCGGAAAGGCGTTGCTGCAGGCGCGCGACGATCTCCTCGGCGATGGCGCGCGGCGGCCGCTTGAGCGTGCGGGCAAGCGGCAGGGCGCCGGCCCAGGCGAGGTCCCCGAGCTGGCGGCGCGGCGGGATCTCGAGCTGCACCTGCGCGCCGGTGACCCCCATTTCGTCGAGGACTCCGGCGACGGCCGCAGCCAGCTCGCGGCGGACCGATTCGAGCATCGTCACCCCCTGTGGCCGGTCATTCTAGCCCAACCTAGCGGATTCAGTGACTTACGTCACAACCGCATTGCGATTGTTGTACCAAACTGCTTACGAGGGAGAGGGAGGAGTCATGGTGAAGGATCGTGTCGAGGCGCAACGCTCGGTCCTCTTGGTCGGCCTCGAGCACGGCGATGTCGAGAAGATCCGTGAGGCGTTGCTGCCGGTCGCCGTCACTATCGTGATCAGCGCCGACGGCAGGAGCGCGCTGGAGTTGGCGCCGCATCGGCCCATCGCCGGGCTCATCGTCTCCTACCCGCTGCCCGACCTGCCGATGTCCGTCTTCCTCGACTCCATACGCCGCCGCGGATCGGCCTGGCAGTCGGCGGCGTTGCTGCTGGTTACCGGCGCCGCGCTGCGGACCGACGCCGAGGTGTATGTCGGCCGGGGCGCCAACCGCGTGGTCGCGATCGAAGAGGCCGGCCTCGTTCTCGGCGACGTGCTCGAGCGGCTGCTCGCCACGGCGCCGCGTGTCCCTATCAAGGTCCCGGGCCGCATCGAGGTACGGGTCGACAACTACGTGCGAAAAGTGCTCTGCCAGACGTGGAACCTGTCGTCCACGGGGATGCTGCTGCGCGGGCCGCACACGTACCCTCCGACCACCGAGCTGGGGTTCGAGCTGTTCATGCCCGGGGACATCGAGCCGGTACGGGGGCGCGGACGGGTCGTCCGCCAGACGCTGCCGCCGCGCGAGCCGATGCCGGGGATCGGCGTGGCGTTCTCGAGCTTCTCTAACGGCGACGAGAACCGCCTGATGTCCCACATCAACCGCCTCATGGCGTGAAAGACAGGGTACCGGGGACCGGGGACCGGGGCGGCAAATTCCAGAACACCGTGGGGTTCGTGTCCACGAAGTGCGGTGGCAAGCTCCGCCCCTACGCTTTTCGGTCTATTGCGACTGCAGGTCGGACACCAGCTCGGCGAGCACCTCGGGGCCGAGAACGGTGCGGGCGCGGTAGGCGGGGTGGGTGACGACGACCTCGGCGGGCGCGCCGGCGAGTAACGCCGCGCGCGCCGCGTCGCCGAGGCGGAAGGTGACGAAGTGCACGGACGAGAGCTTCTCCGTGCTCATCTGCCGGGTGTCGAACGCCGCCGGCACCTCGTGGACGCCGCTGACCCGCAGGTGGACGCTGCGCTCGAGGCCGACGAGCTCGCGCAGCTTCGCGTCGCGCTCGACGACCTCGGGGAATTCGATGAGGATGGTCGCCTTGAGCTCGCCGTCGCCCGGCACGAGATCGTTGTAGGTGTCGATCTCGCGCTGGATTGCCTGCTCGTCGACGATCCGCTCGATGCGCATCATCTCCTCGATCTGGTACCAGGCGGTGGTGCGGTTCTCCCACAGCAGCGTCATGTGCGGACCGACGGACATGCGGCGGCGCGCCTTGAGCTCGAGGTAGCGCGGCCGCAAGCCGTGACGCTGCTTCTCGTACTGGGCGATGTCGAGGATGTCGGCGAGCGAGACCGGCTTCATACGCACCTCCAGGAGCAGCGGGTAACGGCGGCGTCCGTAGCGTGCAAGAAGACGGCGGGTCGGCCGATTCCCGTCACGAGGCCGGCACCGGGGACGGAAAGCCGTCGGCGCGGTACGCCCGCGCAACCACCTCGATTGGGTGCAGCGGGTGGATCCCGGTCGCCTGGTGGAACTGCATCGCAGCGAGCGAGCAGTCGGTCGCGTAGGTGGTGGCCTGCGCCTCTTTGAGCGCATCGAACGCCTTCTTGCCCCACTGCAGCGAGAGCGGAAAGTTCGCGCGGCGCATCGCCCAGGTGCCGTCGTGGCACGAGCAGGCGTCGATCAGCTTGACGGTGGTGCCGGGGATCAGCTTCATGACGTCGCGCGAGCGGAAGCCGATGCTCTGCGCCTTGAGGTGGCACGGGATGTGGTAGCCGACCGTCCCCGGCGAGGACCCGAACGCGCGGTCGAGCGAGCCGGCGCCCTTGAGCTCCCACAGGTACTCGTGGATGTCGCGCACCGCCGCCGCGACCTCCTTCGCCTCGGGCGTGCCGAGGATCACCGGGTACTCCTTGCGCAGCGTGTACGAGCAGGTCGGCTCGAGCGCGACCACGAGGTGGCCCGAGCGCACGAGCGGCAGCAGCGAGGCGACGTTGAAGCGGGCGCGGTCGAGAGCGCCATCCATGTCGCCCTGCTCGAGCGCCGGCATCCCGCAGCAGCGCTGCGCCGGGACGGTGACCGCGACGCCGTTGCGGGCAAGCACCTCGAGCGCCGCCTGGCCGACGTGGGGAAAGTTGTTCTCGACGACGCAGGTGTGGAACAGCACCACCTTGCCGGTCCTGGCCTCGCGCGGCAGCGCCTCGGGGTGCTTGCCCAGCCACACCGAGAAACGCTCGGAGGCGAACGGCGGCAGCGCCTTGTCGCGGTGGACGCCAATTGCCTTCTCCATCAGGAGACGGTTGAGCGGGTTGCGGTTGGCGGCGTTGGCCAGGGTCGGCAGCAGGGTGCCGAGCCTGCCGACCTTCTCCGGGTTGGCGAACATCCGGCTCGCCAGCGAGCGGCCGTCGCGGCGGGCGCGCTGGACGACGTAGCGGGTGAGCAGACGGGGGAAGTCGAGCTGGAACTCGTGGCCGTCGTCGGGGGTATACGGGCACTTCACGTAACAGATCTTGCACTGGTAACAGAGGTCGACGACGCGGGCGGTCTCTCCGGGCGTGAGCGCCTTGACGTTGCCGTCGTGGGCGTCTACCGCGCCGAACAGCGCCGGAAACGACGGGCAGAGGTTGAAGCACATCCGGCACAGGTGACAGATGTCGAACGCCCGTTCGATCTCGCCGTGAAGCGCCGCGGCGTCCCAGTAGGTGGAGCTGCCGGGGTCGAAGGTGTGGCCCGGGGTCGGCAGGGCGACGATGCGATTCATGGAGACCTCCATTCGCGGCGCTTCAGGCCTTGGAGGGCCGGGCTGCGAGACTCGGGTCGAGAGTCAAGAGTCGAGAGTCAGAAGCATGCGGTGCTTGCTGCACTGCTCCTGTCGTTAACTCTCGACTCTCAACTCCTGACTCTCGACTTCCTAGCTTATCGAGTCCAGGCCCTTCTGGAAGCGGCCGGCGTGCGACTTCTCGGCCTTCGCCAGCATCTCGAACCAGTCCGCGATCTCGGGGAATCCCTCGTCGCGGGCGGTCTTGGCCATGCCGGGGTACATTTCGGTGTACTCGTGGGTCTCGCCGGCGATGGCGGCCTTGAGGTTTTCGGTACTCTCGCCGATCGGCAGGTCGGTCGCCGGGTCGCCGACCGGCTTCAAATAGTCGAGGTGGCCGTGCGCGTGGCCGGTCTCACCCTCGGCGGTCTCGCGGAACAGTCCGGCAATGTCGGGATTCCCCTCGACGTCGGCCTGCTTGGCGAAGTACAGGTAGCGGCGGTTGGCCTGCGACTCGCCCGCGAATGCGTCCTTCAGGTTCTGGTGGGTCTTGCTGCCCTTGAGCTGTGCCATGGCGTCCTCCCAGGGGACCGCGCGGCCTCGCGCGCGATGATCTTGCGTCGGAGAAAACTTATCCGTCTCGACGTCCGCTGTCAACCACTTGGCTCTTCTCGCAAACTGCAACAATGCGGTACCTGGTACCTCAGTTGCGTCAGGAGTGCAACAATGTGGTACCTGGTACCTCAAGAGAGTTGACAGGGGGAGTGAGAAGGCGAATCCTTATTGGCGGTATGGGGATGGCGGCGGGGAACGGCGACCTGCGGGGCGCCCTGGCGGAGCGGGGCCTGACGCTGACGGGGCAGCGACGGCTGATCTTCTCGCGGCTGGCCGAGGCCAGAGACCATCCCACCGCGGAGCAACTGCACGAGCGGGTGCATTCCGAGTTGCCGCGCCTGTCGCTTGCCACCGTGTACAAGACGCTGCACCTGTTTGCCGAGCTGGGGCTGGCGCGGGCGGTCGCGACGCCCGACGGCCGGGCGCGCTTCGACGCGCCGCACGAGCGCCATCACCACCTGCGCTGCGTGAGGTGCGGCGTGCTCGTGGACGTGTTGGACGCGCGCCTCGACATTGCGGTGCCCGCCGAGGTCGAGTCCAGGACGGGTTTCGAGATCACCGATTCCGAGGTCCTCCTTGCCGGCGTTTGCCCCGCCTGCCAACGCCGGCGCGAGAGCGCCGCCATCCCCGCCCTGCGCCGGCGCCGCACCGCCCGCGCGGCGTGAAACCCGCACGCCGCGTTTTTCGTTACTACCTACAGCACGAGTCGGGAGGTGCGCGATGCCCGCAAGAAATACTGACCGAGCCCGCTGGCTGTCTACCGCCGGAAGCGTCGGGCTGGCCGTGTTCTTCGCTCTGTTCGTAGCGATGCTGGCGACCAACTGGGTGGTGGTCGACGTTCGCACCCACGACAGCGACTGCTCTCACATCGTGATGCCGGTGCCGCTGAACATGTTGCGCATCCCGCTGCACATGATGCCGCGCGCCTCCGTTCGCGTTCCGCTCCATCTCGACTCGGAGTGGGACCGCCTGCACTGCCTCTCGGTACTGCGGTCGCTGCGCGACCAACCGGCGGGCATCGTGGTGGCGATGGGCGAGGCGGGACGGGTCGCGGAGCTGAGCCGGAGCGGCGAGAAGCTGCTGATCACGGTGGCGGACCGCGACACCAGCGTGCGCGTGAGCCTCCCGTTTGCAGCCACCGTAGCGCTATTGGAGCAGATGTCGGCCGAGCGTTTCGAGCCGCTCAAGGCTCTCGACCTGCTCGCCAGTGCGGAGAGGGGCGACCTGGTCGCGATCGACGCCGACGACGCCCGCATCCGCATCCGGACCTGGTAGCCAACCGGCGAAGGAACCGCCTGGCTCGCGTGGACAGCGGCCTCAGCGGTGGAGTCGACGCTCGGGGCGGTACGAGGTCAGCTCGAGGAGATCGCCGGCGCGGCAGCGCTCCTGCGTGTGGCGCCAGAAACCCACGTCGAAGAGGTCGCCGTGGTGGGCGACGAAGACGTCGCGCAGCTCTCCCGGCAGGCCGAGGAAGCGGCTCAGCTCCTCGGGGAAGATGTCGTTCTCGCCGACCGAGAACCACGGCTCATCGGCGAGGTCGTCATCCATGTCGCGCGAGCGCGGCATCTCGCGGAAGATGCAGCTCTCCAGCAGGCAGAGCTCGTCGTAGTCGTAGAACACCACCCGCCCGTGGCGAGTGACCCCGAAGTTCTTGAGCAGCAGGTCGCCGGGGAAGATGTTGGCGGCGGCCAGCTCCTTGATCGCGTTGCCGAGATCGATCACGGCCGCCCGTGCCGCGTCGGGAGGCGCCTGCCTGAGGTAGAGGTTGAGCGGCGTCAGACGGCGCTCGGTGAACAGGTGCTTGATCTCCACGAGGTCGCCGTCGACGGTCACCGAGCCGGGCGCGTGCTGGAGGAGCTCGGCGAGCAGCTCCGGCGCGAAGCGGCGGCGCTCGAAGGTGAGGTGCTCGAACTCCTGGGCGTCGACGAGGCGGCCGACGCGGTCGAGCGTGAACACCAGCCGGTAGCGGTCGAGCACGTCGCGCCGGGTGGTGCGCTTGGGCGGGCCGGCGACGTCGCGGATCACCTTGAACACCACGTCCCACGACGGCAGCGTGAACACCAGCATGACCAGGCCGCGGTCGCCGGGGGCGGTCTCGAAGCGATCGCGCGAAGACTCGAGGCGGCGCAGCAAGGCGCGATAGAGCTCGGTCTTGCCGTGCTTGTGGTGGCCGATCGAGGTGTACAGCTCGGCGACCGGCTTGCGCGGCATGATCGAGCGCAGGAACGCCACCGTCTCGCGCGGACGGTCGGCCTCGACGTGGAAGTACGCGCGCGCGAAGGAGAAGACGATGCTCACCTCGTCCTCGAGGGTGAGCACCGCGTCGAGAGCAACGCCCTCGTCGGTGTTCACCAGGGCGAGCACCAGCGGCAGCGGCGCTCCCGCTGTGCGGATACGACCGACGAGATAGGCGCGGCGGTTGCGGAAGAACACCGGCCGGAGCATTTCGACGGGCCCGGCCGGCGTCACCGGACCGGCGGCGCTTAGCTGCTCGACGAGGGCGGAGCCTCCGGCGGCAGCGTCCCGCTCGAGGTCGCAATACGGGGCGCCGAGCCGGCGGTCGAGGAGGATGCGGCGAAGCAGCGCTGCGGGTTCGTTGACGTTCCAGACAAAGCCAACGAGCAGCGACTCGCCGGGCTCGGCTTCGGGGATGTCGAAATCGGAGGCGACGAACTCGATCTCGCGGTTGACGCCGACCGTGGTGAACACCCGTCGCGTCAGCGAGTTGAAAAACGTCTCGGCGATCTCGAAGTCGCCTCGCCCGGTGATTGCCGCGGAAAACTCACGCTTCATCGCCTTCCAGGAGGCCTGGTCGTCCACGGCCTCGCCGAGCAGGGCGCGGCACTCGGCGACGAGGGCGTCGAGGCTGGCGCCGTAGATGCCGAGCCGCTCCACGGCGTCCTCGTGCATGCCGCGCCAGTCGCGGGCGGCGAAGCGCCCGGGGGCGCGCCGGGTGACCGCGGCGAATGACCCGGTGAGCCGGTCGAACGCCAGCAACGCCGCTTTCGCCGCCGCCGCCGCTGCCTGCTGCCGGTCAGCCATGGAGGCCCGCGTCTCGATGTGGGGCCGGCGCTCCGCGCCCTACACCTGGATGGCCATCGGATGGCGGCGGTTGTGGTGCGGGCATCTTGCCCGCCTGTCCCCGCATGGGGGCACGTTTCGGGAGCCCGGCGGAATGTGCCGGCGGGACGCCGGCACCACAAGGTCTGCTCGTCGCCGGGCTTGCCGGCGGCCACCAGCTCCTCGGGAGGACGCTGCGTGTCACCTGCCGCTCACCGCCAGCGTGAAGCGCTCGACGGCGTGGTAGCCGCGGTCGGCGACGTGGTCGCCCTTGAACACCGCCCAGCTCGGCAGGTCGCGGGTGTAGCTCCTCGTCATCTGGTACAGCTCGAGGGCGCTGTTGGCGGTGATCAGGTAGAGCACCCGCTTGGGGTTGTACGGGTTGGGCAGCACAAGGAAAAGCCCATCGTCCGAAGCGGCGTAGGTCACCCCCTGCCAGCGGAAGAAGTCCTTGCCGAGCTCGACCGGAAGCTTGGCGGCGAGGCGCGCGGTGAGCGAGTTGTCGGCGGGTTGTCCCATGACGATGACGTCGTGGGAGGCGAGCTGCTCAGCCGACAGCTCGCTGTCGCGCCACACCGGCGGCAGCGCCTCGGTGAAGGCGTCGGCGAGCGTTGTCTGCCAGCGCAGCGCCAGGGTGTGGTTGGCCTCGATCTCCCGCGACGTGCCGTAAGCGATCACCGCCGCCGGCCAGTCGTCGACGAAGTTGGCCCAGGTGTAATAGCGCTCGTGGGCCACGGGGAAATCGTTGCCCGGATTGAACGATACGCGGGTGGGCTGATCCGCGACGGTGATCTCGATGCGTGACGTGGCGCCGGCCACCGCCATCGGCCGGACGAGCCGCTTGCCTCCGGCCTCGACCGCCACCGACGTCTCGAGCTGGTACGGCTGGCCGCCCTGGGTCACCTCGACGGCGACGACCCAGCCGCCGTCCTGGCGGCGCGTGGCGATGCTCGGCCGCGGATCGGGCAGCCCCATGCGGTCGGTCCACTGGCGGATGAAGGTGCCGAGCTCGCGGCCGGAGACCTCCTCGGCGACGGCGATGAACGCCGCGGTTGAGATCGGCTGCGCCGCGAAGCGGGCGTGCGCCTCGCTCATCACCTTGAGAAACGTTTCGTTGCCGAGCAGCAGGCGGAGCTGGTGGAGGACGAACGTCCCTTTGACGCGCGGGATGCGGTACTCGCCGAAGCGGTCGTACACCTGCCGGGCGGCCGTCGGAACGACATCGACCTCGTGCGCCACGGTGTAGAGGTAGCGGTCGGTCAGCTCGGCGAGCTGGTCGCGGAAATACGCCGCCGACTTGTCGACGTCATCCGGGGCGCCGTCGAGCATCCGCCAGTAAGCGACGGAGCCGCTCACCAGCCAGCCGTCGGCATCGGCGGCGGGGCGCAACGTGCCGCGCCACAGCCGCCGCCCCTCGACCTTGTAGCGCTCGCTCACCGCTCCGAGGTCGTTCTTCACGGCCACCGGCGGCGCCGGCGGGGAGAAGGCGCCGCTCGCCTTCATCGCCGCGAGCTTGTCGCCGATGAAGATCGGGCTCGGCGTCGAGTAGCCGAGCGACAGGTGCGGGATCGCGCCCGGCAGGTCGGGCATGCGGCGCGAGCCCTTGTCCGGGAACTTCTCGCGCAGGGTGACCTTGCCGTAGTGGGCGAGGAAGACGAGCTGCTCGGCCATCTCCGAGGTGGTGATCTTGCCGTCGCAAGCGTGCGGGCGGTTGATCGGCGACGACGCCAACAGGTTCACGGCGGCGATCGAGTCGATCTTCCCCTTGGCGCGCTGGTAGAACTGCCAGAACGCCAGGTCGCGGTCCCACGGCGAGAAGATCATGTCGTAGGGCGCATCGCCCGGCTGTACCGCGTACTCGGAGCGGACGCCGGCGTCGCGGTTGTTATTGTTCGACCAGAGGAAGCCCGGCGTGCCGAAGGGGTCGTCGGCGGCGCGCCAGAGCTTCGCCTGGTGGGTGCCGAGCAGGTAGATCGCCACCTCGTCGGTCTTGACGTCGGCGATCGGCCAGTCGTTGGTGTACAGGCCGTTGTTCTTTTCCCTCAGGATGCGCACGACGTCGTCGATCGACGAGGCGTACTGCGCCGCCTTGCGAATGCGGTTGCTCTGCGGCGTTCCGGTCGGGTCGAACGGCGTCTGCCCGGTGGTGGTCTCGCCGATGACGATGCCGGCGGAGTTGATGTAGAAGTCGGCGCCCGAGTGGATGCCGCCCGGGAACGTCTCGTAGACGAGGCGGTGGCCGCTCGCCGGCACGACGTCGCACAGCACGGTCCAGTGGATGCCGGTGTAGCCGTTCCACATGAAGATCTGGCCGAACACCACGCGCCCGTCGGCGGTGGCCGGGCCGGTCGCGGCGAACGACGAGCACTTGTGCTGCGCCTCGGGAACCAGCAGCTCGTCCTCGGCCTTGAGGAAGCTGCGGCCGGAGAGTGCGCTCGGCGTCACGCTCGTGGCGCCGCGGAGCTGGCCGAGGTCGATCACCGAGTTGACGGTGACGATGTCGAGGAGGTCGACCCCCTTGCCGTCGAGCTTGGCGCCGGCGTGTGCGGCGCCGTCGGCGATCCCCTTCATCTCGGTGAGGTACTCCTCGTCGAAGGAGCGCAGCAGCATGGCATCGGCCATGCCGCGCAGGGTGCGCCAGCCGGCCGGGCTGTCGGCGTTGTTCTCGTTGTAGCCGAGCTTGGTGATGTAGGCGGCGATCTCGTCGGCGAGCAGCGCGCCGTACTGGTAGCCGCGCTGGTACGGCTCGCCCTCGATGTGGACGAAGCTCCAGCCGCGGTCGTCGTAGCGATAGGCGGGGCCGAACCAGCGGACGGTCTCCGGCGCGACGTAGGCGGAGATGTCGCCGACCTCCGCGAGCGACAGGTCGTCGAACCATGCGGCGCCGGTGGCGGCGCCGTTGTAGCCGAAGTGGACGCGCACCCGGTCCTCGCCCTTGGTCGCGATGAACAGCGTGCTCACCTCGGTCCAGGGGGTGTCGGCGCCGACGGTCGGCGAGTGGTTGGTGAACGGGAACGAGGCCATCGTCAGGCATGCGGCGACCGCGGTGGGGTAGCGCGACATCGGGTCGGCGAAGGCCTGCTCGGTCCGGATCCAGCCGCTGAGGCGATACAGGCGCCCGACCGCGAGAGCGACCGGCTCCGACTCGAGCGTCACCGAAGCGGGCTGCGGGTTCGACATCCGCAGGCTCGAACCGCCTCCGTGCCGCACCGCGGTGTCGATGGCGATCGCACTCGACGGCGGCGGCGCCTCCGCGGTCTGCCAGCGGGCCGGCCGCAACTTCTGGTCGCCGCGCTCGAAGCCGGAGTTGGCGATCGGGATGCTGGACCCGGCCGGGCCGGCGGCCGCGCCGCTCGCCGCGAGCACGACGACCGGGACGGTAACGAGGAGGACATTCAATCTACGAAATCGCATAGGCCACCCCAGCGGCGAGAGCGCCGCGTCAAGTCCGTGATGGTAGGGTGCGACGCCGCCGCTGTCGAGGAGCATCGTGCTCGCACGCCGGCCGTGCCTGCGTTTATTGTGGTGCGGGCTTCCAGCCCGCTTGCCCCAGCCTGGGGGCATTTTTCCGGAGTCTCACGAAACGTGCCGGCAGGATGCCGGCACCACACCACCGCTGCACGAACTCACGACGCAATCACGGGATGGCAACTGGCGGCGGCGGCAGGAAGCATCCCTTGACGGCGCGGGCCAGCGCCAGGTTGTAGGCGAGCGCCTGCCCGTCGCGGTAGCCGCGGCGCCACGAGCGGTGCTGCGCCTCGTCGCCGCGGTGCTCCCTGGGCTCGCGCCGCTCGGCGCCCGAAAACGAGGCGCCGGCGATCGACTCGCAGCTCGGCGGCGACCAGTAGCGCATCGCCTCGACGCCCTTGGCGAGGCCGTCGAGGTAGCCGGGGTCGTCGTCAACGTGCTGGGCGACGCGCGCGGCCTCGTCGATCGCCTCCTCGCGGACGGCGGCGAGCTGCGCGTTGACCTGCTCGACCTTCCACGCCTGGTAGCGGACGAGCGTCTCCGGGTAGTCGGCCGGCAACGGCTCGAGCACGCGCCGGTTCCACGCGGGCGACTCCTGCGCTTCGGCGCGGCTGGCAAAGCTCTCGATCGCCTGGGCGATGGCCGCGTCGACGGGCTCGAGGTTGCCGGCGCGGATGTCCTTCCCGGCCGCGTCGATGAGCAGTTGGATCTTGCAGGTACGCTCGTCGTAGAGGGTGAACGGACCCTCCTGGCGGGGCGTGCGCAGCGGCGCCGCCACGGCAAGGTAGACGTCGACGCGCGAGCTCTTCACGTTCACCTTGTCGACGTGGGCCAGCTCGCCCGCCGCGAACCCCAGCCCCGCGCGGCTCGAGACGCGGGTGCCGTTGATGTCGTTGTTCGCGTACATGGAGTCGCAGTCGGAGTAGGTCTCGACCCGCGTCACCACCCAGGCGCCGAGCCAGCGGGCACGGAGCGAGTCCTCCAGGTCCTTCGCCGCGACCGGGAGCGCCGCACCTGCAAGGACCGCAAGCGACAGCGCCGAGACGAGCGCGAGAGCCTGAGACGGTCGCCTGGACATCGGTGTCGTGCGCATCAGGTCGCTCACGAAGCCGTCGGTGGCGAGAATACATCGTCGGTTGTGGGGGACGGCGGCTCGGGCCACGGATCCGGCGGAGGCGCCGCCGAAGGCTCCGGCAGGGACAATTCCGTCGCCGCCTCCGGGGCCGGCACGGCGCTCGGGGCTGGCTCATCGACGACGATCAGCGGGCGCTTCCGCTTCTCGCAAAGGCGCGGTTCTCCGAGGGTGCGGTAAGCGGCGAGCTCGGCGCCCCAGAACGCAACGTGGAAGACCGCGCGCACCGCCATGACGATCTGCTGGGCGAGGAACAGCGCCAGGATCGCCGCGGCGGTGGCCGGCGTCCACGGGCTGCGGGCCGCGTAGTAGCCGAGGTGGAGGCCGACGATGAGCAGGACGAAGCTCGCGTAGAGCGGCAGGAAGATCCCGGGGTGGCGCAGCACTGCCCAGATGGCATGGAAGAACCCGCGCAGCGTCTTGCGGTCGTCGTGGCGGGCGGCGGCGAGGCGCGAGAGATCGTAAGCGGGGCCGATCACCGCGAAGATCGCCACGCCGAGGAAGGCGGCCACCGCGAAGCCGACGAGGTCGAGACGCGCGTTAGACTGCTTCTCCGCCACCTTGAAGAAGAGGGCGACGATGCCGCCCACCGCGCCCGCGGTCAGGGCGGCCGCAACGAGGAACCACACGGCGCTGCGAGCGAAACGCCAGGTGTGCTGAGCGACCCCGGTCAGGAACGGGTGCTCCGGCGCGGCCTCTCCCTCGATCAACGTCTCGACGATCCCGGCGGAGACCGGAATCTGGATGAGGGCGGTCAGCAGCAGCACGAACATCGCCCCGCTGCGGAGGATGACGGACATGTGATTGGCGGGGGAGGCGGCGAAGTCCTGCCAGGCGGCGAGCCATGAGCCGTCGAGCACCTTCTGTGCGAACAGGCTGTAGTCGAACGCGGGCGCGATCGTGGCGTGCGCCATGCCCACCAGGAGCGCCGCCGGGAGGAGCGGCACGAGATAGGCGATGAGCACCAGACGCGGGTGTCGCTTTGCGGCTCGGGAACCATCGGCGAGCAGTCTCAGGAAGGTCATCGCATCACCCCACGAGCGCCGTTGCGGCGAACAGGTTCTGCAGCCAGAAGAGCATGTGCACGATCAGCTTATAGGTCGCGGCCTGGCGCGGCTCGACGAGCCGGCTGTTGTTGAGCCGGTTGACGTCGAGCGCCATGGTGTGCTCGGGATCGACCTCGGCGGAGACGAGCTTGGCGGGCCGGACGATCTCGTAGCGCACCCAGCGCTCGGCGCCGTCCCACTCGCGGCGCTCGACGTAGTCGTCGGCGAAAGTGAGCTCGACGGTCACCGGGTGGATGAACTCACCCCAGCGCTCGACAATCACCGTCGAAATGAAGTCGTCCTTCTTCTCGTCGTTGTCCTTCGCCGCGGCGTCGGCGTCCGGCTTGCCTTTCGCCTGCTTCTCGGCGTTCTTTTCGTCCTTTTTCTCGTCCTCGCCGACCAGCTCGCGTTTGCCGTCGCGCCAGAAGTTGCCGCGCTCCTTCTTCACCGCGGTGCTCGTCGCGCTGCGTACCGTGTAGTCGAGCGCCCGCGTCGAGCGGAGCGCCTGCTCGAAGAACCAGCCGAGATCCTGCCCCGCCGACTCCTGGAAGGTGCGCTCGAAGTCGGCCGTGGACATGTGGCGGAACTTCCAGGTCTGGAAGACGTGCCGCATCGCCTTGTGGAACGTCGCCGTGCCGACCAGTCCTTCGAGGTGACGGAGCGTGACCGCCGGCCGTGAGTACGAGTTGAAGCCGTACGAGCCGCCCGGGCGGAACCGCCACGACTCCCGCGCGATCGGGTCGGTGTACCGGCCCGCCCCGAGCGACGCGTGGTTGCTGTCGAACGAGGTCGAGGTCATCCCGAGGAGGCTGATCTGCGAGCCGTAAGCCTCGTCGCAGATGGTCATGTCATAGTACGAGTTGATACCCTCGTCGAGCCACGACTCCTCGAACTCGTTGTTCGCGCTTATCCCCATCCAGTAGTTGTGACCGAGCTCGTGGACGGTCACCATCTCGGGCGCGCGTACGTCGGTGAACGGCCACATCGCGAGCATCGGGTGGGTGCCGAGCGTGATGAAGGTCATGTACTCCATCCCGCCCGACCCGGCCCCCCCGCGCGGCGGGTCGACGATCGTGAAGTGCGGGTACGGGAACGCTCCCAGCCGCAGCCCGTAGCCGCGCAGCGCAATCTTCATCGAGCTGAGGTACCGGGGCGCCTGCGAGAGGTTCTCGGGGCGCACCATCAGGGTGATGTCGACCGGTAGCAGGGCGATCTCCTCGGGTGTCACGCCGAGCAGGCCGGCGATGCGCTGCTGCTCCTCCGCAGGCACGTCACGGCCGGGTTCGAAGCGGTCCTGGACCATCACGAAGGAAGGCTCCGCGGCCCAGGCAAAGTCGCTCACCCCGTCTTGAACGAACCGGGTGGTGACCTCCTCGGCGGTCTCGCTTTCCTCGACGAGGCGGCCGGTGGCGCCGATGTGTCCCTTGTAGCGGATCGGCAGCTTCAACGTGACGTCGTAGTCGCCGAAGTCGGCGTAGAACTCGCTGTTGGCGTGATACTGGTGAGCGTTCCAGCCGGGCTCGGCGCGGCCGCGCACGCCGGCGTCCTCGAATACCGCGATCTTCGGGAACCACTGCCCTCCGAGCGCATAGTCGTTGTGCACGCCGTTGCGCGCGAAGACCCCGGGGAGCTGGCCGTCGAAACCGATGTCGAGATCGATCCACTCGCCCGGGGCGAGCGGCTGGGGGAGCGGGTAGCGTGCCACCGTGCGGTCGTCGGCATTGCCGTCGTCGGGCTGGATGAACTGCTCGGAGGTCTTGAGGTCGGCGCCATCGGCGGTGCGTATCGATGTGACCTCGACCCACGCCCATTTGTCTTTCGGGATCATCATGCCGCGCAGTTGGCCGCCCGACTCGGTGAAGAACGTGGTGCGGTTGTTGGCGAACGCGTTGAGGTAGAGGTGGAACTGCAGCTCCGAGACCGGCACGCTCGACGTGTTGCGCCAGCGCAGCCGCTGATGGCCCTTGATCGTGCGTTCGGCCGGGTCGAAGCTGGCCTCCATCTTCACCGCGTAGACCGGTTCGGGTCCGCGCTCCGTGGAAGCGAACCTGACCTCCCGGCTCGCTGCGACGGGCGGTGGGGCCGGCGTCGCCACCGGCTCGCCGGAGGCGATAACCCGGCCGGGCATCGTGGCGAGCGTCGCGGCGACGATCGCGGCCACCATCCAAGGTTCGAGGCATGGCCGGCTGCTTCTCGCCGGACCGGTCTTCACGAGCATGCGAACCTCCCTCGCCACCGCGGTGCCGCTCTGCAGGGCGCGCGACCGGGAGGCCGGGCCCCGGCTCGCCGACTACAAGGGCAGTGCTTGCGACCGCGGAGCTGCCGGCCGCGATGGTAACACCCATGTAACGAAGGTCGGTGCGCCCGGGTTGCATCGGCGACGCTCGAGTACGGCCTGGCGAAGGCGCGCAAGCTGAAGATCAGCAGCCGCGCCGAGCCGGATTGACGCCGTCTCGCGGGCGCAGCGCGTCGGTCGGGGCCCGTGCTCAGGAAGCGCGCCGGCCGGAGCGCAGCTCGATGAGCTTCTCGCGCACCGCCGCGGCGTGGCCGACGGCCTTGACGGTCGGCCAGTGGTGCGCCACCGCGCCGTTCGGGTCGATGATCACGGTCGAGCGGATCACGCCCTGGGTGGTGGTCCCGTACATGCTCTTGGTGCCCCAAGCGCCGTAGCGCTCCATCACCTCGTGGTCGGGGTCGGAGAGCAGCCGCACCTTGAGCGAGTACTTGCTGATGAACTTCTGATGGCTCGCGGGCGAGTCCGGGCTGCAGCCGAGCACCACCGCGTCGATCGTCTCGAACTCCTTGATCGAGTCGGTGAACTCACACGCCTCGGTGGTGCACCCCGGTGTGTCGTCCTTGGGGTAGAAGTACAGCACCACCCAATTTCCGGCGAGGTCGCGCAGCGTCGCCGGCGTGCCGTTCTGGTCGGGCAGGGTGAATCCAGGGGCCTTGCTTCCGGTCAGCTTCGTGCCTTCAGCCATGGTCGCTTCCTCCGGCAAGCGCGAAAACGCTATCGCGCAGTGAACTGTTCCCGCGCGGCCGCGCGAGTGTCAGAGAAGGCCGTTGCGGCCGACTGCGAGCGGACGTTAGTAGCCCGACGAGACCGTGAACGCGAACGACAGCGTGGCGCCGCCCTGCTGCGCCTCGAGCACGTAGGTGCCGAGCTCGAGCGGCTTGGTGAAGCGGCACTTCTGCATCTCCGGCTCACCCTTCATCCCGAGCGTCTCTATCGTCTGGTTGAGGCCGGACTGCGAGCTGTCGATCTCCCAGCGCGTGCCCCGCCGAGCGAACCCCTTGAGGTCGGACACCTGATACTCGCCGTAGAGGATGAAATAGAAGTCGCTCTGCTTGACGCTCGGCGGCTCGGTCGCGAAGTAGGAAATCGTGAATCCCTCTGGGGTGAAGTCGCTGTCGAGGGCAATACTCTTCAACTCCATGAGCTTGCCGCCGCTGGCGATGAAGACACCCTTGCGATCCGGTTTCAGCTCCTTGTCGCACGACGAGACCAGCACCGCAGCGCACACAAGAGCCAGCAGGTGAAGACTCTTTCGAGTCATGGCCGACTCCTTTCCGTCCTGGATCTTGGCCAGGCGCTTCTGTCCGAGTCTAGCGCCGAATTTCACAAAAGAAAACGGAGCCGACCGAGAGTACTTAGGAGCCTGTCGGGGAAATGGGGAGGGTCGCGCGCAGGGGGCTTGCGGATTGCAGGCAAGGA
>Ga0315273_10002546_pt1 | contig 21592 bp, 16 predicted proteins | sample YL17G02_0_MG_FD_205753 | JGI IMG/M metagenome (GOLD analysis project Ga0315273, IMG submission 205753) | Sediment microbial communities from Yellowstone Lake, YNP, Wyoming, USA - YL17G02_0 | ecosystem: Environmental > Aquatic > Freshwater > Lake > Sediment | place: USA: Wyoming | collected... | reverse complement strand
CTCATCGGCGGAGCAGGAGCAGCAGCAGGAGCGCTAGCGCGGTGGCGCCCGCGAGCTGCCAGGCGAGGTAGAGGTTCGGCACGCCGGTGTGCAGGCGGCGCAGCCCCGAGACGAACCGCCGGCCGGCCGCGCCGGCGGGCCCGTACAGCCAGCGGTCGAGGTCGAGCGCGGTGAGCAGCCACTGCGGCCGGGCGATGCGGTGCCAGTGCGGCGCCGGGTAGGCGCGGCGCAGCGATTCGCGCATCGGCGAGTAGAACCCGAGCGGGTGGATGCGGGGGGGGACGCGGTCGGCGGGCACTCCCCCCATCCAGATCTCGCGCGGCGCCGGGGCCGGGCCGCCCCCCACCGCGGCGCGCGCCACCAGCGCCGCCCACGCGCCCAGCCCCAGGAGGAGCAGCGGCGCCACCGCGCCGGTGACCGGCGCCAGGGAGCTGCCCCAGGCGACCGGCCCGGCGGCGGCCAGCGGCGGCAGCGGCGCCAGGATGGCGGCGATCCAGCCGAGCACCGCGCCCGGCGCCAGGCCCAGCGCCACCGCCACGGCGGCGAGCGAGATCTGCGCGGCCTGCATGGCGTCGGGGACCTCGAGGTTGCCGGGCCGCATCGGCCGGTTGGCGAAGCCGGCGGCGAAGAACTTCACCGCGTAGAGCACCGAGAGCAGGCTGGCCATCAAGAGCCCGAGCCCGGCGAGGCTGACCACGGGAGAACGCGACAGCACGGTGGCCTGCAGCATCAGCCACTTGCCGACGAAGGCGGTGAGCGGCGGGATGCCGGCGATGGCCAGCGAGCCGACGAGTGCGGTCCAGCCGGTCACCGGCATGGCCTCGAAGAGCCCGCCCAGGTCCTCCAGCCGCCGGCTGCCGGTGCGCCACTGCAGCGCGCCGGCGTTGAGGAAGAGCAGACCCTTGACCGCCGCGTCGCTGAGGATGTGGAAGCACGCGCCGAGCAGCGCCAGGGCGGCGAGCGCCGGGTGCGCCGGCGTGAGCACCAGGGCGGCGCCGAAGCCGAAGGCGATGAGCCCGCTCTGCGCGATCGACGAGTAGGCGAGCAGCACCTTGGCGTCCATGGCCGCGCACGCCGCCGCGCCGCCGACCAGCGCCGAGAGCAGCCCGAAGCCGCCCAGCACCCAGCCCCAGGCCACCGCCGCCCCGGGCGCCGAGACGGCCAAGAACCCGATGAAGACGCGCAGGATGCCGTAGAGCCCGAGCTTGACCATGGCGCCCGAGAGCACCGCGGAGACCGGCGCCGGCGCGGCCGGATGGGCGTCGGGCAGCCAGTCGCCGAACGGGTAGAGCCCCGCCTTGGTGGCGAAGCCCACGAACAGCAGGCCCAGCGTGACGTGCAGCAGCGCCGGGTTGGTGGCGGCCAGCGCGCGGAAGGTCGCGGGCAGGCGGTCGAAGGCGAACGAGCCGCCCATCACGCCGAGCAGCACCGCGCCGAAGAGCAGGAAGCCGGTGCCCACGTGGGTCATGACGAAATACTTGAACGCGGCGCGCACCGCCGCCGGGTCGCGCGTCTCGTAGGCCACCAGGATGTCGGAGGCCAGCGTCATGACCTCCCAGAACACCAGGAAGAGGATGAAATTTGCGGCCAGCACCGTGCCCGTCATGCCGCCGAAGAACACCAGATAGGCGAGCCAGTAGCGCGAGCGGCTCTCGCCCCGGTAGCGCTCCTGCGCCAGGTACGGCGGCGTGTAGATGGCGGCCACCAGCGAGAGCCCCGCCACCGGCAGCAGGAAGAGCAGGGCCACGCCGTCGAGACGCAGCGTCAGGTGCTGGACGACGAGGTCCCACCAGGAGGAGTTCACGGCGTCATCCTCCGAACCCTCCCGGCCAGACCGCGAGCGCCAGCGGCATGGCCACGCCGGTGATCGCGATGCACAGCACCATGAGCACGATGAGCGCCAGTTCCATGGCCAGGGGCCGCGGCCCCATGGCCTCGACCGCCGGCGACGGCGGCCCGAGGAAGACGCGCATCCCGACCCACAGGAACCAGGCGAAGGCCACCAGGCTCTCGATCAGCACGATGGCGCCCGCCACGATGCCGACGCCGCCCAGCGAGACGGCCCCGGTGACGATGAGCAGCTTGCTCCAGAAGCCGGCGAAGGGCGGCACGCCGGTGACCGTGAGCAGGCCGACGAGGAAGCCCGCCGCGGCCACCGGGGCGCGCGCCAGCACGCCGGAGAGCTGGCTGATGCGGCGCGTCCCGGCCGAGTAGGCGAGCGTGCCCACCGAGAGGAAGAGCAGCGCCTTGCCGACGCCGTGCGCCAGGATGTGCAGCGCCGCCCCCTGGGTGGCGCGCAGCGAGCCGCCCATGGTGAGCGAGGCGCCGAGCAGCACCAGCGCGAGGTGGCTGATGGTGGAGAGCGCCAGCAGCTTCTTGAGGTCGTCCTGGTAGAAGAACTGGGTCACCGCGATCACCAGCGTCAGCACGGCCATGGCGGCGATCAGCCACGGGATGCCCATGGGCAGCGCCGTGGGCGCCAGCCACAGCCCGGGCGCCAGCGTGTTGGCCAGCGCGACGCGCAGCACGAGGTAGACGCCGGCGTTGACCATCGAGGCGGCGTGCAGGTAGGCGCTCACCGGGCTCGGCGCCACCATCGCCGAGGGCAGCCAGGTCTCGAACGGCACCTGCGCCGACTTGGCCCACGCCCCCACCAGCAGCAGGACGGTCAGCCCGGCGGCGGCGCCGCGCAGCCCGACGGGCAGCCGCGAGAGCGCGTCGAAGCCGGCCGAGTGGGTGAGCGCCAGCAGGGCCAGCACCGTGGCGAACAGCGCCAGCCCGCCGCTGGCGGTCATGAGGAACGCCTTCTGCGCGGCGGCCAGGGCGCCGAACTCCCGGTCGTAGAAGCCGATCAGGGCCCAAGAGCAGACCGTCGTGATCTCCCAGAAGACGAACATCTGCGCCATCGTCCACGAGGTCGCCAGCCCCGCCATGGCCATGACGAAGAGCAGCATCCAGAACCAGTAGGCGCGGCGGTCGGCGGAGACCGGCGTCTCGCGGTTGCCGGGGCCGACGTAGCCGACCGAGTACAGCACGCAGACGAAGCCGAGGATCACCGCGCCGAGCAGCACGATGCTCGACAAGGGGTCGATGGCGAAGCCGAAGAGCGGCACCGGCGCGCCGGCCGCCCGGTCGAGGACCGGCAAGCCCCCGAGGCGCACGATGACGCCGGCCGCCCCGTGGCGCAGCACCAGCACGCCGGCCACGCACGCCGTGGCGAGCGCGGCGAGCACCGCCACGGCGTCGCCGGCGCGGCCGCGCAGCAGGCCCGCGAGGATGGCGCCGGCCAGGGGCACGCCGAGCAGCAGCGCGAAGAGCGCGAACCCGGGCTCAGACACGACCGGCCTCCGCAGGGGACGCGACGCCGTTCGCGCCGAGCGCCGCCGTCAGCGCCCGCGCGACCTCTGCCACGGCCGCGGCGACCGCCGGGCTCAGGCCCGAGCCGACCACCGTCGCCGCCGGCTGGATGCCCAGCATCCAGCTCTCGATGCCCTCGGCCTCGAGCAGGCCGGCCAGCAGCCGCAAGGACGGCGCGTGCGTCGAGGAGCCGCGCGCCGCCAGCTCGCCCGCGCGGACCAGACAGCACGCGCCGGCGGCCGCGCCGTGGTCGGCCGCGTCCACGAAGAGCACCGCCTCGGGTCGCGCTGCGAGCAGCGCGCCGAGGTAGTTCTCCGGCACCGTCTCGGCGTCGAAGACGCCGGCCGCCCCGGCGGCGAGCAGCCGCTCGGCCACGTGCGAGCCCGCGCCGTCGTCGCCGCGCAGGCGATTGCCGACGCCGACCACCGCCGCCCGGCGGCCGCGCAACCGCTCCTCGATCCGGTGTGCCAGCTCGCTCATCGCGGCGCTCCTACCACGGCGGTTCGATGCGGTCCATGGCCAGCAGCTCGTCGTAGCGGAACACCGGCCCGTCCATGCAGATGTAGCGGTCCACGACGATGCAGTGGCCGCACTTGCCGATGCCGCACTTCATGTGGCGCTCGAGCGTGGTGACCAGCCGCTGGGGCGCCAGGCGCTGCGCGCGGGTCAGCTGGCCGCAGGCGATGTGGATCATGGCCGGCGGCCCGCACAGGAACGCCGTGGTGCGCTCGGCATCGAGCTTCAGCTTGGGGAACAGCTGCGTCAGGAAGCCCACCACGCGCGGCGGGTCGTTCTCCTTCTCCCACTCCTCGTCGCCGACGTCAGCCGACAGCTGCAGCTCGACGCCGAGATCGCGCCACGCGGGCCACTGCCAGCCGTAGAGCAGGTCGTGCGGCGTGCGCGCCCCGTGCAGAAGGTGGATGCGCCCGTAGCGCTCGCGCCGCAGCAGCATCTCCCAGAGCAGGCCGCGCAGCGGCGCCAGCCCGATGCCGCCCGCCACGAAGAGCAGGTCGCGGCCCTCGTACTCTTCGAGCGGGAAGCCGTTGCCGCACGGCCCGCGCAGGCTGATCAGGTCGCCCGGCTGCTTCTGGGTGAGCAGCGTCGAGACCAGCCCCGCGGCGCGCACCGTCAGGTAGAGCGCGCCGGGAAGCCCCGGCGGCGAGGAGATGGAGACGGGGATCTCCCCCGCCCCGAAGACGCCGGCCTCGAAGAACTGGCCGGGGCGATAGTCGAGGTCGCCGCGCTCGAGGCTGAGCGTGACCACCGGGCGCGACGCCCCGCGCGCCTCGATCTCCACGCGGCGCTCGAGCACGCGCGTCAGACGCGGCGCGTAGACGTTGGCCGGAGGAGCCCCGGGCGACGGGCGGACGGCGGGCGCGCTCACCGCTTGGCCTCCGGCGCCGGAGCCGCCGCCGGAGTCGGCGCCGGAGCCGCCACCGGAGCCGCCGCCGGAGCCGCCGCCGGCGCGGCGCTCCCCGCGACGGCGGCCTGGGCGGCGGCCTTGGCGCGCGCGTCCGGGGCGCTGGCCCGGCCGACGCCCGTGAGCGCGTCGCGCATGCCCTCGGCGATGCGGTCGATGCCCTCCTCGCCGAGGCAGGCCGAGATGCAGCGGCCGCAGCCCGTGCAGCCGAGCGCGTCGGTGCGCTCCTGGAACTGCTGCGAGAGCTTGTGGAAGAAGCGCGTCAGGCAGCGCTCGCCGCACGTCCAGCGCGGGTAGCCGCCGCCCGCCTGGCGGATGAAGCCGGCCAGCATGCAGTTGTCGCGCAGCCGCACGCGCTCCCAGCGGCCGTCGCGCACCCGGTCGCTGGCCCCGCCCGGCACCAGCGGCCGCATGCTGAGCGGCGCCTCCTCGAACGTCGAGGTCCCCGGCCCGGCGATGTCCACGACGTTGAAGCACCAGCAGGTCGGGCAGACGAAGGCGCAGCCGCCGCACTCGAAGCAGCGGTCCCCCACGCCTTTCCAGAAGGCCTCGTCGAGGCGGCCGGCGGAGACCATGCGGGTGGCGGCCATGGTCGGCACGCGGTGCGTGGCCGTCGCCTGGAAGCTCTCGACGGCGGCGCGCACGCGGGCCTCCTTCTCGGCCGCGGCGGGCGCCGGCGCGGCGCTCAGCAGATCGGCGAAGCGCTCCGCCAGCCGCTCGCCGCGCGGGCTGCCGATCTCCACCAGCCAGCCGTCGGCCAGCTCGGTGAGCTGCCAGTCGTAGCCCTGCGCGAGCGCCGGCCCGCCGCCGCAGCAGACGCACATGCAGGTCGGGCCGGCGCGCTGGCAGACGACCGAGATCATGGTCGTCGCTTCGCGCCGGCCGGTGAACTGCGCGTCGGCCGTGTCGGGGCGGCCGAACAGCTCGCCGGAGAAGTAGCGCTCGAGGTAGGCGGTGCCGGCCACGTCGCACGAGCGGATGCCGAAGATGACGCGCGGGTGAGGGCCGGGGAGCTCGCTCTGCTCTTCCAGGGCGGGCACGCCGTCGGTGATGCGGTAGGCCACCAGTTGCTCCGGCGTCGGCAGCAGGTGCTCCTTGGGCGGCAAGTGCGAGTTGACGTAGTCGCGGCAGACGTCCGCCGGGTCGCCCACCGGCAGGAACAGCACGTCGCCTTCCACCGCCACGGGCCCGATCAGCTCGCCCTCGCGCGCCAGGCGCGCCAGCAGCCCCTCGAGCGCATCGCGGGTCAGCCAGCGGACGTCGGCGCTCATCGCCGCCCCCTCACGCGCGCGCCGGCGGCCGGCTGACGCGCACGGCCCGCGGGCGGAAGATGGGAACGCGCAGCCCGGCGTCGTAGTCGAGCGCCCCGAGCTTGACGCCGCAGCGCTCCCAGCACGGCATGGCGATCCACACGGTGCCCGGCAGCATGCGCGCGTGCAGGCGCGCCGGCAGCGTGATCGAGCCCTGCGGGCTGGTGACGGTCACCGAGCCGGCGTACTGCAGCTTGAGGGCGCGCGCGTCGTCCGGGTTGAGGGTCACGCAGCCGGGCGGGAAGTCGGCGAACAGGCTGCGGGCCTCGCGCCAGGCCGTCGAGGTGGCGGCGATGAGCGCGTGCGAGTTCCAGAACAGCGTGGTGTCGAGCGCGGCCAGGAAAGGGTACTCGTCGCTCGGCAGGTCGCCGCCGTGCCCGCCGGCCAGGGGCCGGTAGACCGGCGTCGCGGCCGGCTCCGCCGCCTCGCCGACCCGCCGCGCCAGTTCGGCGGCGATGTCGCCCTCGGTCCACGCCGACAGCGGCGCGGCCGCCGGCGTGATCTCCTGGGCGCGGCCCTCGGTGTTCACCACCGTGCCCCGCTTCTCGGCCAGCAGCGCGCCGGGCAGCACGATGTCGGCACGGCCGGCGGAGCGGGTCTTCACCGCGTCCACCACGACGCTCAGCTCGGCGCCCGCGAACGCCCGCGCGCTCAGCGCCGGGAAGAACTCGAAGGGATCGTCGGCGAAGATGAGCAGGGCCTTGAGCCGGCCGTCGGCGGCGGCGTTCAGCATCTCCCACGCCGAGAGCCCGTCGCCGGACGGGTGCAGCCCCGCCTCGATGACGCCGCGCTGGTTGGCGTAGTCGGTGAGGAACATGGCGCGGCGCCCGGCCAGGCGCTCCATCGCCTCCGAGCCCTGCCCCGACAGCGTGATCTCCGAGGACAGGAGCACCAGCTCGTCGGGGTCCAGCTCCCCCAGCGACTCCAGCTCGTGCCCGGGCAGCGCCACGACGTGCTCGGCGGCCAGCGAGTAGAGCTGCACGCGGCGGCTGTGCACGAAGCGCACGCGGGCCCCGCGGTCGGCGGCCCGCACCAGGCGGCGCGCCACCTGCGGCTGGCGCACGGTGAGGTTGGCGGCCAGCACCGTGATGCGGCGCGCCTCCTCGATGTCGCGCAGCGACAGCGGCGGGAAGGGCACGTAGCCGGCGCGCTGCAAGGTGTCGATGTGCGGGGTGCCGAGGGCCGCCGCCAGCCGCCGCAATCCGAGCGCTTCCTCGACGGTGATGCGGGCCGAGCCCAGGATGCCGATGCTGGCGCCGCCGTGGCGCCGGCGGATGTCGGCCAGGCAGGTCACCACCTCGGCGAGGGCCTTCTCGACCGGGGTGGGCTGCAGCGGGTCGCCGGGGCTGCGGCGGTAGGCGGTGATTACGCGCGCCGGGGAGCGCAGCAGCTCGCCGGCGCTCCAGCCGCGCAGGCACAGGGCGCCCTCGGAGACCGGATGATGGAGACGCGGGTAGGAGGCGGAGCCGGACAGGAACATGCTGCAACCGGAGCCACAGAACGGACACACCGTGCTGGCCGGACGGCCCGGTGCGCGCGCCAACTCTGCGGTCTGCATGCACGCCTTCCTGAGGGAGCGCTCGGCAGGATCCCGCCCGCGCGCTCGCCCCGCCCCGCTCGCGTCGCGCGCTGTCTGCGTCCAGCTGGGTGGATCCTTCGGGGCCGCACGCCGGGACCCGCCGCCTCGCCGGGTCCGCGATCGCCCTGCCGGGGTCGGATGGAGCCCGGCCGCCTCCTCTGCCTCTGCTCGTAACGTGCGGCGCCGCTCCTACTTCTACATCACGTAGCGTGCCAGATGCCCCCGGAGCGGACAAGCGTGGCGCGGTGGGCAGCGCCCGGGCAGGGCGACCCGCGCAGCTTCGCACGGGCACGCGGGATGGAGCGTGGAACGCGGCCGCCCGGGACCCGCGGCCGCCCTCCGCGCGTGAAACCCGATAGTGACGGCGGTCACTGTCGTCGCGACAAGCGGTCTCCGCCCGGAGACAATCTGTCGGCGGGCATGCCCCGCCTCGGGACCGGTCTCAGCGGTTCACGAGGCTCATGTCGGGGTAGCGGTCGCCCGCCGCGGCCCCGCGCGGCACCGCCGCGTCGAGGCGCGCCACCTCCGCCGTGTCCAGCCGGACGGCGGCGGCGGCCACGTTCTCCTCGAGGAAGACGCGGCGCTTGGTGCCCGGGATGGGCACGACGTCCTCGCCCTTGGCCAGCACCCAGGCGAGCGCCAGCTGCCCGGGCGTGATCCCCTTCTCGGCCGCCATCGCCCGCACCCGTTCGACCAGCTCGAGGTTGCGGCCGAAGTTCCCCTCCTGGAAGCGCGGGTGGCGGTTGCGGGCGTCGTCGCCGGTGAGGTCGGCCGGGCTCGCGAAGCGCCCGGTGAGGAAGCCGCGCCCCAGCGGGCTGTAGGCCACGAAGCCGATGCCCAGCTCGCGCACCGTGGCCAGGACCTCGCCCTCCGGGTCGCGCGTCCACAGCGAGTACTCGCTCTGCAGCGCCGTGATGGGGTGCACGGCGTGCGCCCGCCGGATGGTGGCGGGGGCGGCCTCCGAGAGGCCGAGGTAGCGCACCTTGCCCTGCTTCACCAGCTTCGCCATGGCGCCGACCGTGTCCTCGATGGGCACGTTCGTGTCCACGCGGTGCTGGTAGTAGAGGTCGATGTGGTCGGTGCCGAGGCGCAGGAGCGAGGCGTCGCAGCACTCGCGCACGTAATCGGGCGAACCCTTCACCCCCAGCCACTCGCCCGCGGGGCTGCGGTGGATGCCGAACTTGGTGGCCAGGACGACCCGGTCGCGGCGGTCGCCGAGCGCCCGGCCCACCAGCCCCTCGTTGAGATACGGCCCGTAGGCGTTGGCGGTGTCGAAGAAGGTGACGCCGAGATCGAGCGCGCGGTGCAGCGTGGCGACCGACTCGGCGTCGTCGCGCGGCCCATAGAACTCGCTCATGCTCATGCACCCGAGGCCCAGTTGCGAGACCTCGAGCCCCTGGCTGCCCAGCCGGCGCTGCTGCATCGCTGACCCTCCCCTGTGGCGGCTTTACATCCCCGGCCGCGGCGGCTTCAGGTACTTGGCCAGGAACGCGTAGATCTCCCGGCGGCCCTCGCGCGCCAGCGGCGTGTCGAGGCGGTCCATGCTGTGCCCGCCGGGGGCGTCCTGATACACCTTGTACTCGAACTGCTTGCCGGCTTCCTTGAGCGCCTGGATGAGGTGCTCGACCTCGACGTAGTGCACGTCCTCGTCGCTGGTGTTGGTGTGGATGAGCAGCGGCGTCTGCAGCTCCTTGGCGTGCCAGACCGGCGAGCGCCGCTTGTACTCCTCCTCGTCCTGGGCGGCCGTCTTGCCGATGTGGTAGGGCGCGCTGAACAGCTCCCGGTAGCTCTCCTCGGAGTAGCCCATGCGCAGGAGGAGGTCGGAGACCGGCACGCCCGCGAACACGCAACGGTACTGCTGGGGGTACTGGAAGGACTCCATCAGCACGATGAGGCCGCCGTGGCTCCAGCCCATCAGCCCGACGCGGGTCGAGTCCACGAAGTCGAAGTTCTGCAGCGCCCAGTCCTTGGCCGCGTGGCAATCGTCCACCTCGCGGCCGCCGTAGTCGATCAGCTCGTAGAAGCCGCGCCCGTAGCCGGTCGAGCCGCGGTATTCCGGCGCCACCACCACGTAGCCCTGCTTCAGAAGCTCGCGCAGGATGTGCACGTGGTAGGTGGTGAAGTCGGCGTGCACGCCGCCGTGCGGCAGGATGAGCAGCGGCAGTTTCTCGCCGGGCTGCCGGTCCTTCGGCACGAACGTGTAGGTGTAGAAGCGGACCGGGTTGGTGGCGCCCACTTCCTTGGGGTTCTTCACCTTGGCAGGCGGCGGCCCAACGATGCGCCACTTGTCCACCTCGGCCACGTCGCTCATGCGCACGAACCAGGCGACGTCGTCGATCTGCTTGGACAGCATGTCGAGGCGGTGCTCGAGGCTCTCGTTCGCCCGCTTCAGATCGTTGAGCTGCTGCTCGACCGCCGACGGCGGCGCCTCCTTGGCGGGCGCGGCGGCGGCGGGCGCGGGCGACAGCCAGGCGACCAGCAGGAAAAGGACTGCGTGCGTGCGGTTCATGGCGCTGCCTCCGTGGGGAGAGTGGCCCGGGGGCCGGGGTGCCGGACCGCCCGCATTCGAACGCCGCGGCGGCGGGATGTCAACTGCGGGCTGCGCCGCTTCGCGTGGGGCTCCGGCCCGACTTCCTCCACTTGGGCGCCAAGCCGGCGGCACCATCCCCTTTTGGGGCGGCCACTTCAGACTCGCCATTTACGCAATCTGCGTACCATCTCACGCACAATGCGTAAGTCCCGATCCACCCTTGACGCACTCCTTCCGCGTACCCGGCAGGGGATCCTCGCCGCCACGCTGCTCAACCCGGGGCGGTGGTGGTACCTGAGCGACCTGGCGAAGTCCCTGCGGGTTCGGCCCTCCAGCATCCAGCGGGAGGTATCGGCGTTGGTGGATGCGAAGATCCTGCGCCGCAAGCGTGAAGGCAATCGGGTCCACTTCAGGGCCAACGAGGAATCGCCGCTATTCCCAGATCTCCAGAGCATGCTCGCGAAGATCGCGGGCCTCGTGGACGTGCTGCGCCACGCTCTGCGGCGATCCGGAGATAGCGGAGGCGTGCCGGCAGGACCGCTACCGCTTCCCCTTCCTCCACCAGGTGGCGCTGGCCGGCGCCGTCCTGAGCGGCCTGGCGCGGCCGGAGATGCGGGAACTTCCGGCGAGCTACGACTTCCCGATCTTCTTCAAGGAGATGTACGGGGCGAAGCGGGAGTTCGACGATCTCACGGGGATCGCGACGCTGCGCTACGAAGTCTGCTTCCGCAATCCGGCGCCCGAGGGGCTCAGCCCCCCGCTACCTCGCGGTAGACCTCGCGCAGCCGCTCGACGATGCGCGGCCAGCCGAACTCCTCGGCGCGCGCGCGCAGGGCGGCAGCATCCCACTCGCGCGCCAACGCCACGTCCAGCCCCTCGCACAGGGCGTCGGGATCATAGGGCGGCACCAGGATGCCGTAGCGCTCGTCGCTGACGACCTCCGGCGTCCCCCCTACCCGCGTGCACACCACCGGCCGGCCGCAGGCGAAGGCCTCGAGCACACACAGCGGCATGCCCTCGTTCTTGCTCGGGAGCACCAGCACGTCACAGGCGGCGACGTACAGGGGGATCTCGTCGCGGGTCACGTTGCCCGCGAACCGCACGCGGTCACCGAGGTCGTGATCGCGGACCGCGGCTTCGATCTCGGGGCGCACATAGCCGTCCCCGGTGAGCACGAGGATGACGTCGTCTCGCCGCGCGCAGAGCCTGCGGAACGCCTCGACGAGGAGAGCGTGCCCCTTGATGGGCAAAAAGCGGCTGGCGCACAGCAGCACCCGCCGGTCCCCGGGCAGACCGACGCGCCGCCGTGCGTCGGCAGCCGCGCGCGGCGCGAAGCGCTCGAGGTCCACGCCGCTGGGGACGAAGCGCCCCCGCTCCGGCGGCATCCCGGCCGCCGCGGCCCGCTCCACGAGGTCGCGCGATACGCCGACGACGCGTTTCGCCCAGCGCAGCGCTGCCTTCGTTCGGAATTGCACCGACCGGGTGGTGTAGAGGAGCTCGGTGGGCACATCCGAGCCGTAGACGCTGACCACGGACGGCCGCCGCAGGCACGCGCCGAGCATCACGGCCAAGAGACCCATGGGATAGGCGCGGTGGCCGTGGATGATCTGTGCGCGGCCGGCTTGAACGAGCCCAACCCAAAGGCCGATGAGCAGCAACTGCAGCGGCTCGGTCACGTGCCAGAGGATAGGCAGGTGCAGGTACTTGGGCCGCAGCACGCGCACGCCCTCCGGGGGCGCGTAGACGCGGTTCTCGGCAGCCTCCTGCTGGCTTGCTTGACGATGATCCCGGTAGCGCGGCAGCGGCGGCAGGAGGCGGGCGGGCGCCAACACGGTCACCCCGCCGTCACGCGCCAGCCCCGCGGCCAGGTTGCGGATCGAGATCTGGACGCCCCCCCAAGCCTGGGGCGAGCAGGAGAAGTCCTCGACGATGAAGAGGGAGCGCGGAGTCTCGCTCACGGGGGCGGTCAACTCAGACATCCGACCAGGAGGCCACCGCCTGGACGGCGGTCTCGAGGTCCGACACCGCGCCGACGTCGAGCCAGAACTCGTCCATGTCGTAGCGGCGCACGTCCCCGCCGGCGGCCCGCACCGCCCGGATGAGGTCGGGCATGTCGACGCGCGCGCCCTCCGGCAGATGGTCGAGCGCCGCCGGACTGACGGCGTAGATGCCGGCGAGGATGGGGCGCACCTCCACCGGCTTCTCCAGCACTTCTTCGATGGTCGTGCCGTCGCCCTGGATCACGCCGTACGGTATGCGCGTCTCGTAGCGCGCCGCGGCGGCGGTGAGCAGGGCGCCGCCGGCGACGTGCGCGCGGTAGAAGGCGCCGAAGTCGAGGCGGGTGAGGATGTCGCCGTTGATCATCAGGAAGGGCTCGGTCAGGCGGTCGCGCACCAGGCGCAGCGCCCCCGCCGTCCCCAGCGGCTCCTCCTCGACCACGTAGGAAAGGCGCACGCCCAGACGGCTGCCGTCGCCGAAGTAGGACTTGATCAGCTCCGCCTTGTAGCCGGTGGAGAGGACGGCCTCGGTGAGCCCGGCGCGCTGCAGCTGGCGCAGCAGGATCTCCAGGATGGGCCGGTCCCCGATGGGGAGGAGCGGCTTGGGGATGGCGTAGGTGAGCGGCCGCAGGCGTGTGCCGAGCCCGCCCGCCATGAGGAGCGCCTTCATGAGAACCGCTGGCCCCCGGACCCTAGACCGCGTACTCGCGCGGCCGGTACAGCGACGCGTGCTCCGAGATCCACTGGATCGTGCGCGTCAGCCCGTCCTCGAGGGACACCTCCGGTGCCCAGCCGAGCAGCTGGCGCGCCTTGCTGTTATCGGCCAGAAGCCGCTCGACTTCGCTGCGGTCGGGGCGCAGCCGGGTGGCGTCGAAGGTGACCTCGACCCGCCGGCCCACCAGCCGCACGATGGTGTCCACCAGGTCCCCCACCGAGATCTCTTGGCCGGTGCCCAGATTGATGACCTGGCCCACCGCCTCGGGGCACTCGGCGACCCGCACGAAGCCGCGCACCGTGTCGGTGACGAAGTTGAGGTCGCGGGTCGGGTGACGGGCGCCGATGAACAGGCGCTCGCCGGCGATCGCCTGGCTGATGATGGTGGGAATGACGGCACGGGCCGACTGGCGCGGGCCGTAGGTGTTGAACGGCCGCGCCACGGCCACCGGCAGGCCGTAGGAGCGGTGGAAGCTCTCGGCCAGCTGGTCGGCGCCGATCTTGGAGGCCGAGTACGGCGACTGGCCGACCAGCGGGTGCTTCTCGTCGATGGGCACGTACTGCGCCGTCCCGTACACCTCGCTGGTCGAGGTGTGGATGACGCGCTCGAGCTTGAGGTCGCGCGCCGCGGTCAGCACGTTGAGGGTGCCGAAGACGTTGGTGTCGGCCACCTCGCGCGGGTGCACGTAGGAGTACGGGATGGAGACCATCGCTCCGAGGTGGAAGGCGACCGTGGTGCCGCGCATCGCCTGGGTGACGGCGTCGGCGTCGCGCAGGTCCCCGGCCACCACCTCGACCCGCTCGCGCAGCTGGGGCGCCAGCGTGTTGAGGTACCCCCAGTCGCCGCGGGAGTTGTAGCGGACGAACGCCCGCACGCGCGCGCCGCGCCCAGCCAGCTCCTCGACCAGGTGGCTGCCGATGAAGCCGCCGGCCCCGGTCACGAAGACGAGACGATCCTTCCACTCCATAGCGCGATCTCCCCTGGCTCAGGTTTGCGGCTCGGTCGCCGGCGCCGCGCGCCAGTAGTCGAGCAGATCCTTCAAGGTCTGCGCGAACGCGACCCCGGGCCGCCAGCCCGTCCGTCCCTCCAGCTTGGCGAAGCTGCCGCACTGGTACGGGACGTCGGAGGGCTGCAGGCGCGCGGGATCGACTTCGATGCGGACCGGGAGACGGGCGAGGGCGCGCAGCCCCTCGAGAATCTCCGCCATGGTGCGCGGCTCTCCGGAGCAGACATTATAGCACTCGCCCGGCTCCCCCCGGAGCGCCGCCTCGAGATAGCCGCGCACCACGTCGCGCACGTCGCTGAAATCGCGCACCGACTCCAGATTGCCGACCCGCACGGCGGGCGGCCGCGCGCCCCGCTCGATCCCGGCGATCTGGCGCGCGAAGCCGGAGACCGCGAATTCCGGCCGCTCGCCCGGCCCGGTGTGGTTGAAGGCCCGGGTCACCACCACCGCCAACCCGTGCATGCGGCCGTAGGTCAGGGCCAGCGTCTCCTGCGCGCACTTGCTCGCCGCGTAGAGCGTCTGCGGGGCGAGGGGCGCGTCCTCGGCGATGGGCTGGGCGGCGCGCGGCGGCGCCCCGTAGACCGCGCTCGAGCTGGTCACCAGCACGCGCGGGCGCAGATCGGCGGCGACCAGCGCTTCGAGCAGCACGCGCGTGCCCAGCACGTTGACCTCGTAGAGCCGGTGGTCGTCGGGGCCGGCGGCGCGCGCCGCGGTGAGGGCGGCGAGGTGGAACACGACGTCCGGCCGCGCCCGCTCCGCCAGCTCGCGCAAGAACGTGAAGTCGCAGACGTCGCCGGTGGCGGCGCGGCCGCCCGCCCCCGCCGCTGCGCCGTCGGGCGCCGATCGGTCGACTTCCCACACTTCGTGGCCGGCGGTCCGCAGGTGCGCCACCAGATGGCGGCCACCGAATCCCCGGGCCCCGGTGACCAGGGCGCGGCGCGGCGCGGCGGACCCGCTCACCCGATCTCCGGCCCGGAGGCCCGGCCGGGGAAGCGCCGGTCCACCTCGGCCACGAACCACACCGCGGTCAGGATCTGGTGGAGGCGGTGCACCGCGTGCTGGGTCTCGAGGTAGCGCGTCACCGCCGCCTCGCCGAAGGTGGCGCGCACCGCCGCGCTCTCGCGGAACGCGGACCGCACCTGCTCGCGGATCCAGGCGCGCTCCTCGGCCGACGGCCGCGCCGCCCACTTCTCCGGATCGCCCAGCCGGCGCCGCAGCCCGCGCACCAGGCGATGCTGGCGCACCCGGACCACCAGCTCGCCCTTCAGCCAGCGGAAGGTGACGTCGAGGCGCGAAGCGAGCCGGATGGGTCGGTTGTGGAGCGGCACCTCGAGGACCTTGGGGTAGACGGCGCGCAGCAACTCGGTGAAGAACACGACGTTGCTCAGCCGCGGGACGATGCGGCGGTAAGCGAAATCCAGCAGGTCGTTCGCCCACATCGGCGACACCGTCCAGAAGTGCCAGCGGTGGCGGTCCTCGCCCGCGTTGCAGATCCCCATGTACCACCGCATGTCCAGGCGCCGGCATTGGCTGGCCAGATCGCGCTCCGGCCACCTGGCGACCGTGTCCGCCAGGTGGCGGCGGTACTCCTGCCAGTCGAGCCCCAGCAGCGCGCACCCGTCGCGGAAACCCACGTAGCGGGTGTAGACGTCGGCAGCAAGCGCCCCGTCGAAGCCGCCGTAACCGTGGGCCGGCAGCGGCGGGCAGCGGAAGGCCTCGCCCGCGAATCCCATGAAGCGGGCGGTCTTGCCCGAGATCAGCGCCCGGCGGGCGCGCGTCGGCAGCAGGGATCCCGTCATCACGTTGCAGTTGACGCGGCCGCCCGTGAGGTAGACCCAGCGCCGCCATTCGTCGGCGTCGCGGATCCACTCGGGGCACGCCACCCGCACGGCGGGCCGGCCGCCGGCCGCCGCCAGCCGCAGCGCCACCTCCGATTCGTCGCCCGTCACCAGCTCGTCGGTGTAGAACTCGACCGGCGCGTCCAGCCGGCAGGCGGCGGCGAACAACATGCGCGTGTCGAAGCCGCCGCTCAGATCCGACGTCAGCCGGTAGCCGAGCCCGCCGAGCTTGCGAATCCGCGCCGCGTATCCCTGCAAGTAGCGCTCGACATATCCGCGAACCGCCTGCCGCCGGTTGCGCACCGGCTCGCTGGCCGTCAGGTCGCGCACCTCGAGCACCCGGCTCTCGGCCCGCACGCCGTCGCCCTGCGAGGAGACCAAGAACAGGGATGCCGGCGCGACGCGGTCGACCCCCTCCACGACCCACTTGTCGTTCAGGGCGAACTCGAACGCCAGCCACTCCACCAAGGTCTTGCGGTCGAAACGGATGGCGCCAAGGTGCGGCAGGAGCTCTACCGGCTCGCGCCCGAGGAGGAACTGCGACGAGGTCTGCGCAGCGTAGAGCGGCAGGCGGCCCCACCGGTCATTGAAGACGACTACCGTGCCGCTCGGCTTGTGGACGAGCAAGACCACGAAGTCGCCGTCGGCGTGCCGCAGGAATCCCAGGACGCCCGCGTCGATCGGATCGCCAGCTTTCAGCTGCGCGGCGAGAGCGGCGCCGAACTGCACCAGATCCTCGTCGCTGCGGTCGTAGACCAGGCCCTCCACGAACAGGAAGAACTCTTCGTTGGCGAAGCTGAAGCTCGGGTAGTCGTCGGGGACGTCGAAGCTGGCGTCGATCCCGGGCGCCGAGAAGACGGGGCGGCGGTGGCGGTGGATTTCGGGAGCGGGAGCCTCGGGCGCCGGCGCGGGCGGAAGCGCGGGATCGGGCGGTCCGACGACGATCTTCAGGCCCGGCAAGAGCGTCCTCCTTCGAGGCGGAGACTCGGGACGGAGATCCCGGCGGCGCGGACCTCCAGACGGCTAGCGGCTGGATTCTCGACTCTGGAAAAGCGCACTGTCAAGCGCACGGGAGCGCGGCGCTCAGGTGCGCGCGGCGCCCGTGCCCGGGAGATTCGGAACCCCCCGCTCGCGCAGGTTCAGATACGCCTGCTCCACGCGGTCGGCGAGGACGTCGAAGCTGCGATGTCGGCGCACGTACTCCCGGCCCCGCGCACCGTGCTCGCGGGTCAGCGCCGGGTCGCGCAGGTAGGCCGCGATGGCCTCGGCGAACGCCGCCGGGTCGTTCTCCACGCAGACGCCGCCGCCGCTCGCGGAAAGCAGCGCGACCGCGTCCGGCACGCGGGACGAGACCACCGGCAAGCCGGCGGCCAGATACTCCACCACCTTGAGCGGCGAGCTGGTGAGGAAGATGCCGTACGGGTCGTCCAGCGGCAGCGGGAAAACCCCGACGTGGGCGGTACGCAGGCAGCCGGGCACCTCGGCGTGCGGCACCGCGCCCGTGACCTCGACGGCGGCCGGAGCGGAGAAGCTGAGCACCAGGCGCTGGACCTCGGGGTTGGACTCACCGATGAGGAGGAAGCGCGCCTCAGGCAGTCGGCGGCGCACCTCCTCGAAGACGCGAAAGAGGAACGCGGGGTCGCGGTTGGCCGTGAGGTTGCCGAGGTAGCAGACGGTGGGAGCGGCCGCCGTCGACCCGGGCCCCGGCGGCTCCGCCGCGGCCAGCCCGAACACCTCCACCGAGACCCCCACCGGGAAGCGGACGATGCGTTCCGGGCGCACGCCGAGCCGGGTCCTGACCCGCTCCTCCTGGGTGGCACTGACGACGAACAGCAGCTGCGCCCGGCGCAGCAGGTTTTCGCGGCGGCGGATCCACCAGCGGAGCACGGCGCGGCGCAACGGCCCCCGCTGCCCGACCTCGTCCATCAGGCGGAGCGACGACTCCTCGTGCGGATAGTCGAAGTAGAAGGCGAAGGGGACGCCGAAGCGCCGCCCGTAGTGCGCCGCCAGCATCCCCTCGGTCATCATGTCGCGCACCTGCAGCACGTCGGGGCGTTCCGCCGCCAGCCGGCGCATGACTCCCACCTTGAGGAAGAACCCGCGCAGTTTGCGCCAGCGGTTGGCGAGCATCCCCAGGGGGCCGCCCAGCCCCGAGTCGCGCAGCCGGTGGATCTCGATGAATCGCGCCCCCTCCTCCTCGCGCTCGACCACGCGATAGCCGTCGCTCTCCTGGGAGGTCACCCAGGTGATGCGATGGCCGCGGCGGCGCAGACAGCCGAGGTAGACCCCGGGCGCGGTGGGAAAGCGGTCGACATGCCAGAGAACGAGATCCAGGCGGGCCGGCGGGGGTTGGGGGAGCGTCATGACGGCCCATGCTAGGCAGCGGGCGCGAGGCCGTCAACCGCGGCCGGCCGGCGGGCCCATCGCCGATCGCGAGCCCGGCACCGGCCGCGCGGCGCGCGCCCGCCGGCCGCTTCTCCCCCGCCCCGCGCTTGCCCCTCCCGCCGCGCTTGGCTATTGTGCGGGGCAACGCAGGCATTCTCCCCGCCCAAAGGAGCGTCCCCCCATGCGGGTCGTGCAACAGGTCAACGAGGCGGTCCTCGCCCGGACCGCCCAGCGGTGCCGCGAACGCCGGATCGTCATCCCCACCTTCGCCGAGCAGCGAGACCCGACGCTGGTCCCGGAGAAGATCAAGAAGCGCCTGGCCGCCGTCGGCATGCAGGACGTCGATCCCCTGAACCTCTTCCGCATCACCTGGAAGAACGAGCCCAAGGAGAAGGGCGGGCTGTTCAACCGCGGCAACTGGATCGAGTTCCCGAGCGAGCTCACGGGCGTCAGCGCCCGCATCGTCGGGCTGGTGGGCAAGCACTTCCCGATCGGCGCCCACAAGGTCGGCGCCGCCTTCGGCTGCCTGGTGCCGCGCCTGGTCAGCGGCGAGTTCGACCCCGACACCCACAAGGCGGCGTGGCCCTCGACCGGCAACTACTGCCGCGGCGGCGCCTTCGACAGCGCGCTCCTGGGATGCAAGGCCATCGCCATCCTGCCCGAGGGCATGTCGAAGGAGCGCTTCGAGTGGCTGCGCGCCATCGGCACCGACGAGATCATCGCCACGCCCGGCACCGAGTCGAACGTCAAGGAGATCTACGACAAGTGCTGGGAGCTGCGCAAAGAGCGTGGCGGCGCGGTCATGATCTTCAACCAGTTCGAGGAGTTCGGGAACGCCATCTGGCACTACACGGTGACCGGCGGCATCGTCGAGGAGGTCTTCCAGCAGCTGGCCCGGCCCGGCAGCCGCCTGGCGGCCTACGTCTCGGCCACCGGCTCGGCGGGCACCATCGCCGCCGGCGACTACCTGCGCACCCGCTTCCCGCACGTCAAGGTGGTGGCCACCGAGGCCCTGCAGTGCCCCACCCTGCTGGCCAACGGCTTCGGCTCGCACCGCATCGAGGGCATCGGCGACAAGCACGTGCCGTGGGTGCACAACGTGCGCAACACCGACGTGGTGGCGGCCATCGACGACGAGCAGTGCATGAGCCTGCTGCGCCTGTTCAACGAGGACGAGGGCATGAAGTTCCTGGCCGGCGCGGGGCTGGCGCCTGAATTCGTGCGGCAGCTGCCGCTGGTGGGCATCTCGGGCATCTGCAACCTGGTGGCGGCGATCCAGACGGCCAAGTACTACGAGCTGGACGGCCGCGACGTCCTGGTCACGCCGCTCACCGACTCGATGGCGCTCTACGAGTCGCGCATCCGGGAGCTGCGCGCCGAGCGCGGCCCCTACACGCGCGAGCGCGCCGCCCGCGACTTCTCGCGCTACCTCGAGGGCGTCGGCATCGACCACCTGCAGGAGCTCGGCTACCCCGACCGCAAGCGCCTGCACAACCTCAAGTACTTCACCTGGGTGGAGCAGCAGGGCAAGACCTCCGAGGAGCTGGCCGAGCTGTGGGAGCCGGACTTCTGGACGGAGACCTTCGCGCAGGCGGCGCGATGGGACGGGCTCATCCGCGACTTCAACCGGCGCACCGGCGTGCTGGACGCGCTGGACTGAGCCGCCGGACATGGGGACGGAGCGGACGACATGGGCAACGACAAGCGGCTGGCCATCCTCGCCGTGGGCGGCAACTCGCTGATCGTCGACGAGGCGCACAAGTCGGTCGAGGACCAGTACCACGCCATCGAGGAGACCTGTAAGCACATCGCCGGCCTGCTGGCGCGCGGCTGGCGCGTGGTGGTGACGCACGGCAACGGCCCGCAGGTGGGCTTCATCCTGCGGCGCAGCGAGCTGTCGCGCCACGAGCTGCACGACGTGCCGCTCGACTCGTGCGGCGCCGACACGCAGGGCGCCATCGGCTACCAGATCCAGAAGGCGATGTACAACGAGATGAAGGCCTGGCCCGTGCGCCCCGAGGTCGCCACCGTGGTCACGCAGGTGCTGGTGGACCGCGAGGATCCGGCCTTCAAGCAGCCCTCCAAGCCCATCGGCTCGTTCATGGACGAGAAGCTGGCGGCCGAGCGCCGTGACCAGGACGGCTGGGACGTGGTCGAGGACGCCGGACGCGGCTGGCGGCGCGTGATCGCCTCGCCCCGGCCGGTGCGCATCCTCGAGCTCGAGGCCATCCGCCGCCTGCTCGAGCACGACATCATGGTGGTGGCCGTGGGCGGCGGCGGCATCCCGGTGGTGATGGACGCGCGCGGCGACCTCGCCGGCGCGGCCGCGGTCATCGACAAGGACCTGGCCACCAGCCTGCTGGCGCGCGAGCTGGGGGCCGACCTGCTGATCATCTCCACCGCCATCGAGCAGGCGTACCTGGACTTCAAGAAGCCCGGGCAGCGCCCGATCGCGCGCATGACGGTCGCCGAGGCCAAGCGCTACCTGGCCGAGGGGCACTTCGCGCCGGGCAGCATGAAGCCCAAGATCGAGGCGGTGGTCGAGTTCCTCGAGACCGGCGGCAAGCAGGCGCTGATCACCGATCCCCCGCATCTGCTCGCCGCGCTCGAGGGCCGGGCGGGAACGTGGGTCGTCGCGTGAGCGGGGACCCGGCGGCCGCCCCGGGCGGCGCGGGCGCCGGCAACGCCGTCGGCCTGCGCTGCGTCCGCTGCGCGGAGGCCACGCCGACGGCCGCCGAGCGCTACGTCTGCCCGGGCTGCGGCGGCAACCTGCTGGTCGAGTACGACTACGCGGCCACGGCGCGCGTCTGGTCGCGGGCCGCGCTGGAGCTCGACCCGGACCGCTCCATCTGGCGCTACCTGCCGCTCCTGCCGGTCGGCGAGCGCCTCCCGGGGCCGCCGGTGGGCTGGACCCCGCTGGTGGAGGCGCCGCGGCTGTCGGCCGCGCTCGGCCTGTCGCGCCCGCTCCTGCTCAAAGACGACGGCCGCAACCCCAGCGCGTCGTTCAAGTGCCGCGCCAGCGCCGTGGTCCTGCAGCGCGCCCGCGAGCTGGGCCACGACCTGGTCACCGGGGCCTCCACCGGCAACGCCGCCGCGGCCACCGCCGTGCTGGCCGCCGCGCCCGGCATCCGCACCCGCATCTTCGTGCCCAGGACCGCGCCGCGCGCCAAGATCGCCCAGCTGCTCACCTTCGGCGCCGAGGTGCTGGCGGTCGACGGCACCTACGACCAGGCCTTCGACCTCTGCCTCGAGGCGACGCGCCGCTTCGGCTGGTACAACCGCAACACCGGCTACAATCCCTACACCCGCGAGGGCAAGAAGACGGTCGCCTTCGAGATCTGCGAGCAGCTCGGCTGGAGCGTGCCGGACCTCGTCGTCGTGCCGGTGGGCGACGGCAACATCCTGTCGGGCGTCTGGAAGGGGTTCGTCGAGTTCCAGCGCCTGGGTTTCATCAG
>Ga0315273_10002544_pt1 | contig 21601 bp, 16 predicted proteins | sample YL17G02_0_MG_FD_205753 | JGI IMG/M metagenome (GOLD analysis project Ga0315273, IMG submission 205753) | Sediment microbial communities from Yellowstone Lake, YNP, Wyoming, USA - YL17G02_0 | ecosystem: Environmental > Aquatic > Freshwater > Lake > Sediment | place: USA: Wyoming | collected... | reverse complement strand
CGTTGCTCGTCGTCGACGATGTGCACCGACATCGCCTCCTCCTCGCGCCTTGAGCTCGCCTCGCAAGCCCCATGCGCGCGACCCCTCCTAATTCTCGGACGGGCTCCTAGCGGGATTCAGTGAATCCGGCGGTAGAGGTTGAAGCCCAGGGATACGTCACGATTTTCGGAGTTGACCCCGTATTTTGCCGGGGTGAAATCTCTGCTGGTGGAGACCAGGATCGTGAAGACATGTCCCCAGGTTCGAATCACAAAACCGCCGGCCACCTGATCCTGGCGCCCGTCGAATCCGCCGAAGCCGGCCAGCCGCGGAACGTATTCGGCCATGAGAGAAAGTTTCCGGGTCAACGCCATATCCGTCCCGAATCCCAGCGCGAAGGTATTGTTGCTATCCGGGTTGACTGCGCGTGCCCGGTTAAACTGCAGCAAGGCCTCGGACCGCGTGTTAAAGACGACCGTGGGCACCACGTTCAGCCTCACCCGTCCGAAGTCGAATGAGCTTGCCAGCTGCAGGGAGGTCGAGTATTCCTCCTCGAAATTCTTTTTCCCTTCGACGCCTCCGCGCAAGGCCAATTTCCACATGGATTCCTTTGCGGTGCGGATTTCATAGGTCCCGCTCAATTCCACGATCTGGTCGAAACGGGCTCGGGCCAATCCCACGCTGAGGCGATTCGTGAGCGCGTAGTTCATTCCCAGGTTAATGTTGGCTCCGGAATCGATCCCGAAGGCGTTGCCTGCGCCCGCGTCCGCAATGGATTCCAGAAACCGATGTTGAATCACGATCTCCACCGAACCCCTTTTCAGATCCACCGGGGCGGGCAGATTCGCGATCCTCGAAGTCTCCTGCAGCCTCATGGGCTCTCTTACCGGCGTCGCGCTGATCTCCACGGGCTCGGGTTCTGCTTGCGCTGCTCCTGAAGGCTTGCTGAAATTGCCGGCAGAATAAATGAAATCACCCGTGGGGCTATCGCTGCCGTCGGCGGCGTTGCCCGTGGCGTTGAAAATGACCATTCCGCCCGGGGTCGCCGGCGCGGTCCAGTTCAGATGAAATTCGATCGGACCATCTTTTTCGCCCTTCCTGGTCCCCTCGGCGGTGTGCATGGCGTACTGAATGTCCGCGTCGGTTTTCACCTGCGTCATTTTGTCCGCCGGAGTCAAGGCTCCGGCCTGCTTGCCCGATTCGGCGAAACGCGACGTGAGTTCGAATCCCCAGCGCGACTGGCCGGGGTGCGCGATGGCCACCGTGATCGGATAGGTTTGTCCGGCCTGGTAGCTGCGCGGTGCGCCATCGACCTTGAAGACGCCCCCGAGTAGCCGGCCATCGTTTAAGCCATGGGCATTATGGCAGCGGACGCAGGTGCCCTCCTGGAACCCGCCCGTAAGGCGCGGCTGCGGACCGGATGAATTGCCGAGCGCCAATTTCGACAGGAGTGCCGCAAACAAGACCATGACCGTGATCATCAGCCGCCCGCTGCCTGCCGGCATCAAAACAGACGGTGTGCCCTGGCGATGATGGGACACGATTTCCTCCTCAAGAAGGGCAAGTAGGAGCCCGTCCGAGAATTAGGAGGGGCCGCAGGCGCGACGGTGCCCGGAACCCGAAGGGCGCATGGGCATTGCGGGCGATCTCTGCGTTGCTCGTCGTCGACGATGTGCACCGACATCGCCTCCTCCTCGCGCCTTGAGCTCGCCTCGCAAGCCCCATGCGCGCGACCCCTCCTAATTCTCGGACTGGCTCCTAACCCTGACCGAATACCATTTTCCCGCCTAAGTGACCTGCGATAAATAGGAGGATAACACAAACGGACAGGAGCAGCAGATACAGCCAGTGGAGCCTGCTTTCGAATTGCCTCGGAAAACCGAGGCGCAGCGCCAGCGCTCCCATACAAACCAGAGCGGCGGCAATGTTCAGATTCCGGTGCGTGAGCATCAGAGCGCGAAACTCCGGATCGCTGCTTACCGAAGCCGCACGGAGGAATCCCGTTGCCGCGGCCGGAACAAAGCTCAGGCACGCCAGAATCAGGACAAAGAGGCCCATCTTCCGCCACTCCTCCCGGCGGGTGATCAGCGCAGTGATCTCCACCAGCTGAAGCAGGAAAACCCATGCGATGGGAAAATGGACCAGCGCGGGGTGGAACCGTCCGAGCAACCCCGCGGCCGACGGGCGCGCGGGGGACTCGACGGCGGACACCTCCTGCACCTCTTCGATCTGCGCAGCATCGCCGGCCTTGCCCCCGGACTGCCCCGCGGCTGCGAGCCGAGGGACTGCGCTGCAGGTGACAAACATGATCCAAAGGACCATCGGAATGACACGCCGATTGCGCATGCACTACTCCACGGAGAAGATGATTCGGGTCTTTTGCGGATCGAGGGTCGCTTCGAACGCCTGCAGCGGTTTTTCCGCCGGCCCCAATAGGACCTTACCATCGAGGGCGAAGTTCGAACCGTGGCAGGGGCAGACAATCCTTTGTTTTTCCTTGCTGTATTCCACCGTGCATTTCTTGTGTGTGCAGGTCGGGTCCAGAACGCGCACGGTTTCCTCGGATTCGCGAATGAACAGCAGGTCCCGGCCCTGGACTTTCAGCAGGGCCGACCCGCCCGGAGATTTCAGCTTTTCCACCTTGTCGAGCCCCAGCGCGAGTCTCTTCTGAGCCATGGCGACGCGAAGCCCGGAGGCCAGACCCAGGACGCAGGCGACAATTCTCTGTAGGGCACCGCGGCGATCGACGGATCGCCGCGGCTGAACGGTTGCCGGCAGAGGACAATGCTGCGAGTTGTTGCCCCTATTCATGCTGTCTCCGTAATCAGTTAATCTGCGAAGCTTTGCCCGCGCTTACCGGGATGGCCGTGTAGAGACCCTGATTCTGTATCAGCGCCACAACCGAGAACTTCTTGCCTGAAGGCCCGATCAGAACTGCCGAGCCGCTGAAGGTTTGGCTCGCGGCTGCATCTTCAATGAAGAATTTGGCGGTTTGCTGTCCCGGTCCCAGGGTAATCGCGGATAGGGTTGCGCCTACCGTGCCGTCATCCTTCACCATCACCACCTTGATCGTAATGGTGTCTGTGGTGCTCGGGTTTGCCACCGCGTACCCCGTATAGACATTGGAGGGAACGTCGTCGCTCACCGGGATCGTTGCGCTCTCGACCGTATCGCCCGACAAAACGCCCGCCAGGGTCGTCAATTTGCCGTTCGTGACGAGCTGGAAACTGGCCACACCTGACAGTGCGCCGCCGCTGCTTTCTACGTGAGCCCAGCCGGCCTTGGTGGGAGCGCTTGAATTCGCTGCGCTGACAGTGATGGTTTTGACGCCGCCCGACGGAATTGAAAGCGACGATGACGATGCCAGGAGCGGTCCGGTTGATGGCGCATTGGTTCCGCGTGAGGGATCGGCCAGAGATGCATTGAGCGGCGTCCCGTCCTGCCCCGTGAGAATCAGCGTGCCGTTTACCGCCGTGCTTCCGAGATTCATGAAGGTGAACACGGTGGAGAATCCGCCGCCCACCGCCATGTGTGCGAACGAGGCGGTGGTAGGCAACGATGCGGCGTTGCTGGTGGCGGTGGCGGTGTAGATGAAGTCTCCCTGGTTTGTGCCGTTGTTGTTCGCGGCGTTTCCCGCAGCGCCGAATCGGACGACTCCCCGGGCGGTCGCCGGCGCCGTCCAGTTAAAGGTCCAGCTTCCCGAGTTCGCTCTGGGGTGGGTGCCCGCCGAGCTGTGCATAATGTACTGAATGCCGCCGGCACTGTCAATCTGGGTATTGCTATCGGTCGTCGCAAGTGTCCCCGCCTGCAACCCCGAGGAGACCACTCTCACTGCCAGCTCAAAGCCCCAGCGCGACTGCCCCGACTTTTGAATCGAAACTGTAATGGGATATGTCTGTCCGGGTTGGTATTCAGCCGGGACGCCGGTGATGGCGAATGAGCCGCCGGATGCGTTCAACGTGTTGCCGGTATGGCATTCCATGCAGGTCAGTTCGCCAAAATCGCCTGTCCGCTCCGTCGGCGGCCCGCCGGAAAAAGCCAGCAACAGGCTTCCTGTGCAGCAGAATACAAAGAAGATGACCAGCGACAGTTTCCAGCCTCGATATTTCACTTCTTCCTCCTCAGATAGGGTTCGCCGTCGCGGCTTTCCCGTTGCCAATTCCAACCTGACCGTCTTTATTTGGGACTCCGACATCTGTCCCCGAGCTGAACTCCGAAACCTGACCTTGACTTATGCAGAAGAAACTCCAATCGGTACATAGGCAATTGCCGTTCCAGTCGAGTGGGAGATGAAAAATGGCGCCAAATTGGCATTTGACGGTCATCGACATTACCGCTAGCATTGTGAGTGACACTATTCGTGACACTCACTTGGGAACGCAGGTGTCACATTGCGATTCGCTTGGGCAGTCGGCGGGAATGCCCCCGCTAAATTCAATGCTGTACACTTAAGCAAAGCATCGAAAAGCCTTGCCACGAATTCCACGAATTGGACAAAGATCCACAGGGTGTCGAGGATATTTCAGTGTAATTCGTGTAATCCGTGGCAAGGCTTTTCGTTAACCGATCGACGGGCCGCTCAATGGACAGCATTGCCGCTAAATCAGGGGAACACAATTCGAATTCTCACTGACGCGCATGGGGAGCCTTCCTCCAGCGAGTCATGCGGACGATATGTCGACAAAGCCTCGGAAAACCGTACTCATCGTTGATGATGACCCGGAATTCAGCCTGGTCACCAAAACGCTGATCGAAGTTGAGGGATTTACTGCCTGCCTGGCCGCGACCGGCGCCGATGCCTCCCAGCGCTGCCGGGAGCTGGCCATCGATGTTGTTCTGCTCGACTGGGTTCTCGGCAACAGCTCCGGTTTGAACGTTTTGCGGGAGATGGTCCAAAGCTACCCGCAAGTACCGGTAATCGTGATTACCGGGCACGGATCGATGGAATCGGCCGCAGAGGCGATTCATGAAGCGGCGTTCGATTACATCGGCAAACCATTTGCTGCTTCCGAATTGATCGCGGCTCTGCGTCGCGCTCTGGAATGGCGTGCACAGATCATAGGGCATTCCTCCGACGCAGTTCCCCCGCCCCCGGTCCTGACGTCGATCGTCGGCAAGAGTCCGAGCATGGTAGCCGTATATCGTATGATCGCCAGAGTAGCTCCCACAGATTCCACGGTATTCATTGCCGGCGAAAGCGGCACCGGCAAGGAACTGGTTGCACGCGCGCTGCACGACAATTCACGGCGTGCCAAACGTCCCTTCACAGCGGTCAATTGCGGCGCTTTTACAGAGTCTTTGCTGGAATCGGAGTTGTTCGGACACATGCGCGGGGCTTTTTCCGGGGCCCAATCCAATCACCGGGGCGTATTCGAGACCGCGAGCGGGGGGACAATTTTCCTCGACGAGATTTCGGAAACCTCTTCGGCTTTCCAGGTGAAACTCCTGCGGGTTCTGCAGGAAGGCGAAATCCGGCCGGTCGGCGCGGCGGAAGCGCGGCGGGTCGATGTCCGGGTCGTAGCCGCCACAAACCGGCGCATTCCGGAACTGCTGAAATCGGGCCAGTTCCGGCAAGATCTGCTCTACCGTCTGAGTGTCATCAACATCGAATTGCCCCCCTTAAGGGAACGGAGGGAGGATATCCATCTCCTCGTGGATCATTTCTTGCATCGTGTCAATACCAGGCTCGAGCGCAAAGCGATCGCAGCGCCGGAGACTCTTGCCTGGCTGAGTTCGCTGAACTGGCCGGGCAATGTGAGAGAGTTGGAGAATGCCGTCGAACGGGCGGTGACCCTGAACATCGGCGGCCGCCTGATGCCGGAGGATTTTTCGCAGTTTGCGCTGACTCCGATGACAAACTCTGTGGAATCGAGCGAAGTATTGATCAGCGCGAATGAGGCGCATCCCGGTGAAAAATGGCTGTGCAGACTGCCGATGACACTGGATGAGGTCGAGCGCGCACACATCATGGCCACGCTGCGCTTTACCAGGGGAAACAAGCTTCGCGCAGCGGAGTTATTGGGCATCGGGCGCTATTCCCTATACCGGAAAGCCCGGCGCCTGGGCCTCAACCTGGCCGATCTTGCATCCGCGCCAGAGGAAAATGATGAAATCCCCATCGATTGAAGGGGGACAGGACCTATCGATCGATTCACGATCGCCTGCACCGCGGCATAAAACGTTGTGTGGCCGGACTAGGATGAGGTTTCTCCTTTCATCCGCGTTTCTGGCTTTGATGTTATCGACTGCGCTTTTGCGGTCGACCTGCATTCTCGCGGCCGGCGGCCCGACGAACCTGGTCAAGGGGCGGATCGAGATGCTGAACTCCAAAGCAAGGCTGCGCGGCGGCGGGGTCGATGCCAGCGGCGTGGCCGTGTGGCTGAGTCCTCTGAAGGGGGGATTGAAATCTGAGGGCGCGTCTCCGCCTCGGGGCAGGATCGAGCAGCGCGACAAGCGATTCGTGCCTCATGTCCTGGTCATTCAAGTCGGCACCGAGATCGATTTCCCGAATCAAGATCCCTTTTTTCATAATGTCTTTTCGGTCTACGACGGGAAGACTTTCGACCTGGGCCTTTACGCGAACGGGGAATCCCGCCCCGTGCGCTTCGATCGGCCCGGCATCTCCTACCTCTTCTGCAACATTCATCCCCAGATGAGCGCCGTCATCGTAGCCGTGAATACTCCTCATTTCACGGTCAGTTCTCTGGATGGGATGTACTCCATCAATAATGTGCCGGCCGGCAATTATGAACTGCGCCTCTGGCACGAGCGGAGCGATGAAAAGCAGCTCGAGGCGCTGAGACGCCTCGTATCCGTCGACTCCACAGTAACCGATTTGGGTGTCATTCGGCTGGATGAGGCCGCCTACATTCCCAAGGTGCACATGAACAAGCACGGCGATGAATACCCCGTGGAGTCACCGGCTTACCGCCGGCCGTAAACATGATCTGAATTACCGGGCCTCTTCCGAGGGAATGCGAGGCGGAAGACACTTGTTATGGAAGACGCGCGCATCGACAAAGGACGATCGCTGAAATTAAGGGACAAGCTTTTCCTGAGCTATTCCCTGCTCTCGGTCGTCATTCTGCTGGCCGCCGCATGGGCGATCAACAGCCAGGTGGTGGCACAGGCTCGCCAGCAGGTGCGCGAAGAGATGAAAGCTTCGCTGTCGCTTTACGACGCGGTTTGGGAGGAACAGGCCGGGCGCCTGTCCGCGCTGGGGATGGCCATGGCCGGATCGCCGATCGTCAAAACGATTTTCGGCGACCCGCGCGCCTCGCGGGACAAAGAGACCATACGCCAGATGCTGGCGGAGTTTGATCGGAGACTTTCCGAGAACGTCGATCTGGTTTTAATCAGCGACAGCGGCGGCGGGATCATATACGCCGAAAGCCCGAATGCCGATTTATCGCGCATCCAGGAGCTGCCCGGCGCCCGGGCGGTCGCGGAGCATCAGCATCCGGCCCAGTCGTTCATCCTTCTCGGCGGGCAGCTGTTTCATCTGGCGGTTACCCCGGTAATCCTGCATTCGGGCAGCGTCGGTGTGGATAACACCATGGCTGTCCTGGTTGCCGGATCCGAACTGAACCGGAGAACGGCCCTGGAACTCAAACAGCGGGCGCACAGCGATGTGCTGTTTTTCGCCGGCGACAGGCTTTACGCCTCCTCGCTCGAACCGGAGGTGGAAATGCAGGCGGCGAAAACGATCGCTGCGCTTGCATTCGGCCGCGAGGCGTCGGATCAGTCTGCCGAACTGACGATTGCCGGCGAGGATCAGCTTGCCTTTGCTCATCAGTTGTCGGACTCGGATGGTCGGCCTGTGGGTTATGTCGTGGTATTACACTCGCTCGCGGGCGCCAGCATGCTTTTTCACGCGATTTCCAGCCGGCTCATGCTCGTCGGCACCACCAGCGTCGTTCTCACTCTGCTGGTCAGCTATTTCATCGCCCGCCGGATAACACGCCCCATCGAGTTTCTGGTCGTCGGGGCGCGCGAGCTGGGACAGGGCAAGTATGAATCCCGGATTGATGTGTCCCCCAGCGGGGAGATCGGACAGCTTGCTTCCGCTTTCGAGCAGATGCGCCAGTCCATAAAGCAAGGGCAGGCGGTCCTGCTCCGGAATGAACGTCTGGCCACGGTCGGACAGATGGCCAGCGGGATTATTCATGACTTGCGCAGTCCACTCGCTGCTGTTTCGACCGCGGCGGATCTGTTCGCCAACGCGGCGCTGTCTCCCGAACAGAGACAGATTCTGGCAAACAGCCAGGTACGGGCAGCGCAACGGATGGGAGCCATGCTGAAGGAGCTGCTCGAGTTCTCACGCGGCAGGTATCAGCTCAAAATCGAGGAGCAAGCGCTCGCCCCGCTCATCAGTTACGTGGTAAGCGAACTGATCACTCCCGAGGTCGCTCCCGGCGTAACAGTGGAAATGCGCATTCCACCCGAGTTGCGAGTTCGGGTTGACGGAGAACGGGCACGGCGTATGTTCGAAAATCTCCTGATCAATTCCCTTCAGGCGATGCCGGAGGGGGGGGCCATTACCATCCGCGCATCGGAAGACGGGCAGAAGGTGCGCATCAACATCGTGGACTCAGGCTCAGGCATCCCGCTGCAGCTCCGGGAGAGGCTCTTCGAACCCTTCGCGAGCGTGGGGAAATCGGGCGGCACCGGACTGGGACTGGCGATTGCCCGCAGCATCGCCGAGGCACACGGCGGCCTGCTGACCCTGGTCTCCGCGAACGAGGAACCTGCGGATTTCTGTATCGAACTACCCCTTTATTTCGAGGCAAGACATGGCAAGCAAGATTCTGCTGGTTGAGGATGATCCGAATTATCGGGCGGTGCTCGCCCTGGCCCTGGAGCTTCAGGGCTACAGTGTCCGGCAGGCTCTCGGCGGGCAGAAGGCGCTCGAATTGTTGAGCCGGGAGCAGCCCGACCTGATCATCTCCGACCTGGAAATGAGCGGCATGGACGGCCGTACACTCTGCAAACATACCCGCGGCGATTCCGGGCTCCGCAATATTCCGTTCATTATTCTCTCTGCCTTTGTCGATCCGGATGGGTCCGGTGTTCTGCCCGATCTTCCCGCCGATCGTTGTTTGAGCAAGCAGGTTTCGAATTCGCAGCTGCTTCAATTGATCAAGGAATTGCTCGACGGTTCCCGGAAGATGCCGCGATTCAATGGGGAGTGATATGAAACTGTTCAATGGCAGCCATTTACTCGTCCTGTCGTGCCTTTTGGGCACATCGATGGCCGGTCCGCTGGATGGCCGGCATAGCGGCAAGAAACAGGAGGCGGCGGTTCATCCGAACGAGGAATTGTCCGAGCTGATCCGAAGAACGCAGGACCTGGCCGAGCAGGCGCAGTCAGAATTGAAGCGCTCCCGGGAGCAGAATGAAAAGCTGCAGCAGATGCTTGAGCAGGCACTCAAGGAGATGAGCCAGATTCGAGTGGAGTTGAACGATTTGCGTTCAGGCAGGGCGGCGGGACAAGGGAGTGCAGCTCCCGCCGGGTCCGAGGCGGCGGCCTCGAAACCGAGCGAATCCGGAACTGCCCTCGCGGCCCGATTGACCGGCATGGAAGATCAAATCCAGATTAACGCAGCGCAGATCAAGGAGCAGGCCCAAACGAAGGTGGAGAGCGATTCCCGTTTCAGGGTGCGATTGTTCGGGACCATCCTGAACAACACCTACTTCAACACTTCAGACACTTCGGAAGAGGCGGTCCCGAGAATCGCTCCACCCGGATCCGCGCGGGTGGCCAACGGCGGAAACAATTTCGGATCAACCTTGCGGCAGACTTCCTTCGGCTTTGCGATGACTGGCCCAAAGCTGGGAGAAGCCAGGTTGAGCGCCGATGTGGACTTCGATTTTTACGGCGGCGCGCCCGGCGTCTATGGAGCTGATGTTCTTGGAGCATTGCGCATGCGCACGGCATCGGCGCGGCTCGACGGCACACGCACCTCCCTCGCCATCGGGCTGATGGCCCCCATGATTTCTCCGCTCAGCCCGACTTCGCTTGCGGCGGTCTATTATCCTGCGCTCGGAGATTCGGGCAACCTCTGGCAATGGCGGCCGCAAATCACCCTGGAGCGCCGTGCTCGGCTCGATGAGCAAAACTCCCTGGTGCTGCAGGGAGGTTTGATGATGCCTTTCGGCGAGACGTTTTACGGCAAGGGGCTCGAAGGCAAACCGGGTTACGAATCCCGTGTTGCTTTCGACCGGCAACTCGATGCCGATCGGCGCCTGGAATTCGGAGCCGGCGGCTACTATCACCCGCAGCAGTTCGGTTTTGGGCGGACGGTGAACTCCTACGCGCTGACGGGTGATTGGCGGATACCGCTGCACGACCGGCTGGAACTGAGCGGCGAAGCCTATTATGGCCGGAGCATCACCCTGAGCGAGCAGAGCGGCGGCGATATTTCCGGAATATTCGCCTTCAGCGGGCCGATCGATACACCCGCCACGACGTTTCGAGGTATTCACTCCATCGGCGGCTGGACTCAGCTGCGGGTTGAGGCTTCGCCCAAGCTCGACTTCAACCTGGCGTTCGGAGCCGCCGACCCGCGCAACCGGGACGTCTTCGCCGGTCTTTACAGGACCACAACGAAGCTCAGAAACCAGACCCTGTCGGTGAACTCCATTTATCGTTTTCGTTCGAACTTTCTCCTATCACTGGAATATCGTCGTTTGTGGACCAGCTACCCGGATACCCGGACAACGAACGGCCACATCAACCTCGCCCTCGGCTACGCTTTCTAAAAAGGGGGCGTCCACCCTGTTTCCAATTGCTTGACTTGGGGCCGGCGCCCTGCTTTATTTGGGGCGCAGCTTCCCCGGATCCGTCCCGCCGGACGAAGCTCGATTCCACCGGACCAACCGAATGTCCAGGCAAGTATTCATCAGCTACATAGCAAAGGATTCCCTGATTGCCCAGGCGCTGGCCGCCGCATTGGAGGAGGCCGGCCACAGCACCTGGTACTACGAACGCGACAGCATTCCGCTGTTGACCCATCTAAAACAGGTGCGCGAGTCGATCGAGGCCTCCCGGGCAGTCCTCCTGGTGGTTTCGGCGGAAACGGCGAATTCCAACCAGGTCGCCAAGGAAGTCAAAAGAGCTCACGACGCCGGCAAGCCGATTCTGCCGCTGCTGGTGCGGATGAACCACGACGACTTCAAGCGGCTTTGTCCGGAACTGGAATACGCGGCGGGGGGCAACGTAGCGGTCGAACTCGCCGAAGGCGAGCCACGCGCCGCCGCGGCGGCCATCATTCAAGGCCTGCAGCGCCGCGGGATTAACCCCGCAACTCCATCGGATGCGATCTGTTCGCACGATTCCTCCCTGATTCGCGGTCCGGGCTTTCCGACATGCCCCAGGCTCATCGAAGTTGAACCCCGTGTTCCGGCGGCGCCGCTGTTCGGCAGCGAGAAGGTGCTCGAGGAGGCGCTGCGGAAAATCAAAACTCATTCCCTGGCCATCGCAGGAATCTCCGGGATCGGAAAGTCGAAGCTCATGTCGGCGCTGTTGGAGCGGCTCCAGGAACGCAGCGACTTGGGATTCAAGCGATACTACTGGCGGCGATTTACCTACGGACATCCCCCGTCCTTTGCCGAGTTCGGCACCAGGCTGATTCATGACCTGACACAGGCGGAGGCCGACATCCAGCGCAGCGAGACCTCCGAACAGGTCCAGCTGGTTTTGCGCGCGCTCCGCCAGGAAGCCTGCGCGCTCTTCATCGATCAATTCGAATCCGTCATCGACAGCCAAACCCGATCGCCGAAGGATCCGGGTTTTGCGGACCTCCTGACCTGGGCCAACCAGGGCCTTGGGCCGGCGAGGCTGATCGTGACCGCGTGGGAAGTTCCCAAGGATTCCCGGGGGCTCGCATTCCCGAGCATGATGCTCGCGGGTTTGGATCAAACAGCCGGTATGAAGCTCATCCGGAACATCATTTCGGGCCGTCGCGCCAAGCCCGGCACGACCGACCGGCATAAGGAAATGGTACGACGGCTCAAGGGCCACCCATTTGCCCTGGAGTTGATTGCCCGAAACTACGCGGAGAATGACTGGGAGAGCACACTCATGGCGCATGACCAATTTAGGGAAGCTGCCGTGGATTCGCTTGCAGCCGAGATTGCCTCGAAAACGGTCGCTCGCCTTTCTCCGGAGCTCGGACATCTCCTATCCGCCGTCTGTGTCTTCAGCAGGCCGGTGGGGATCGCCGGAATCGCCTCAGTCGCGGCGATTCCCGAAAGTCGCGCCTTCGAAGGCCTGCGGGAACTCTGTCAGCGAGGCGTGGTTTCGGAACTCCGGGAAGAACAATATGAATCGCATGAGCTGGTGCGGCAGCACGTTCTGCGCCGTCTATCCGGCGATGCCCGCCGGCATCTTCACGCCGCAGCTGCGAAGTTCTGCCGCGATCTGCCGGGCGTCCCCAGAGAAGAGAGATCCGGCCTTGCCGATGTGCGCAATCCGCTCGATTCCATCGGGCATTACCTCCAGGCGATGCAGATGATCCGCGACGCAGTCCGCGATCCCGAGCTCGAGAGCAGAAACTGCGGGTGTTTGGCGAATTCGCTCAACGCCCAGGGACTCAAGGAGGAGGCCAGAACCTGGTACGAGCGCGCCGTCGAAATTTGCCGGACAACAGGCGATCGCAGATGCCTGGGAATATGGCTTGGCGGACTGGGAGCGCTCTGCGATAACGAGGGTGAAAATGACCGGGCCACCGGATATTACGAGGAAGCGGCCAACCTGGCGAATCTCGTACGCGATCGCAGGCATCAAAGCTGGTGGCTCGGCGTCCTGGGGCAGAGGTACGCCGCCCGCGGTGAACTCGCCCGGGCGCGCGAGGTATTGATGCGGGCAATCGCCATTTCGGAGGAGATCCTCTTTCGGAGAGGGTTGCGTTATCAACTGGAGCGTCTGGCAGAACTGGCTCTGACCGAAACCGATTTTGATGCCGCCGGAGCATTTCTGCACAGAGCCGAAATCGTGGCGAGCGAGATGGCCGACGACCCGGCGGTTCAACATTATCGCAAGTTCCAGCAGCACGTCCTCGCGGCGCATCTGGAGCATTCCCTCGCCTGGGAGTCCCCCTCGAAGGCGGTGGAAAGAGTCTGCGTACAGCTGGAACGCGAGCCCGACAATGCCCGATGGCTGATCCTCGCCGGACGCGCCTTCGGCAGACTCGGCAAAGCCGAGGGCAGGCGCGAGGCGCTGAACAAGGGCATCGAGTGTTTTACCCGCGCCCTGATCCAGGGCCCGGACCAGTGGGCCTATCGAGGCAGAGCCGCATGCAATGTCCATGCCGGATACCTCGAGGCCGCCCGGTCGGATTATGAAAAGCTCATTGCGCTCGAAGGCAACGATCCGGGAGCCGCCCTGTCGAAAATGGAGGTTGAGGTGAGCCTCGGTCGCTATGCGGATGCGCGAAGCACCTTCGACTCGCTTCGGCAGGATACCCTTCCGCCCGAGTTCAGGCTGGTCTCCGACTGGCTGATGTGCCTGGCATTGGCACTGGACGGGATGTCATTTGACGAACATTTGGCGGCGATGAAGGATAACAAGGTGCGCATGGGGGCAGACTCCTATGATCCAACGGATATCGAGCCGTACCTGACGAAGTTGAGAGAGCTCCTGCCGCAGGATCGTGTTCAAAACGCAGAAGCGATCCACGCCCTCTTCAAGAGCCACTTTGTTACCCAATAAGCCGGCGTCATGCCCTGGACCTTATACGCATCTCGGGCTTGCGGTGCCGCACCTTCGGTGCTCACTTGTGAGGTCCATCCTTATCCCGGCCTGACGGCCGGGCCTATTCGCTACCGGCCCTTCGGGCCTTATCGGGCAGTGAATCAGGCTGGTGTTATTGCCGTGCCGTCACCGCGTTGCCAAGCCGTGCCGAATTTTTTGGGGCCTGCGCTGATGGGCACAATGCCAGGCGCGAAGCGCCGTCAGTGAATAGCCCCGCGCGTCAGCGCGGGATTAGGGAGATGTTAGCAACGAGGCCCGGAGGGCCGGCACATTTTTCTTGGGCTTGTGTCTGTGCCCACGGAAATGAGTGTAAGGAGCGGGGCATGACGCCGCACTCCAAAAATTCGTCACCGTGTTTATGAAACGTCATACTACGACGTGGGTTCTGCCCCGGGATTGATGGTATTCTCGTACCCGGGATGCAATTTAATGTTCCTATAAATTGATAACTTCGGGACAATATTGCCTGTCATGAAGAACAACAGAAGATGCGCGATATTGGGCAGCAATCGAGATGCGCAGTCGGCACGGGAATGCTCGCCCGCTCGGTGGCCGGGATCAGCCCGGCCAATTTCCATCCTGTTGCGGAGAGCAATTCTCCTTGTGCCCGCGATCGTGGCACTTGCCGCAGTGCTGTCGGGCCAAACTACAAACAGCGGCGGATTGAATCTGACTTCGGGTAAGGCGATCTTTTCCGGAGCCTGCCTCACCTGTCACGGGCCGGACGGCAAGGGGATGCCTAAGTCGCACATTGGATTCGAGCCCCCCGCGACCTTTCCCATTTTTACCGTCTGCAACGCGACCACGCGCGAACCCGATCTCGACTGGAAGGCCATCATTACCCACGGAGGCCCGGCCCGGGGATTCTCCAAAATCATGCCTTCCTTCGGCGATGCCCTGACCTCAGAACAGATAGATATGGTCATCCAGCACTTGCGGAGCTTCTGCCGCGAAACATCGTGGCCGCGAGGCGAGTTGAATCTGCCGCGCGCGCTGGTCACCGAGAAAGCTTTTCCGGAGGACGAGGCCATCATCACCACCGCGATCAAAGCAAAGGGGGCCTCCGGCACCGATCACACGATCACTTATGAGCGGCGTTTTGGCTCGAGGAATCAAATGGAGGTATCGGTACCCTTCAGCTTCCAGCCCCAGGAGAACGGCAAATGGAACGGCGGCATCGGAGACACTGTCCTGGGTTACAGACGACTGTTGCTCAGCAGCCTGCGCACCGGTTCCATTCTGAGCGTTCAAGGCGAGGCCATCCTGCCGACGGGCAATCGGAACAAGGGATTCGGCGCCGGGGTTGCCATCTTTGAAACCTTCGCTTCCTACGGACAGCTTCTGCCGAAGCAGAGCTTCCTCCAGTTTCAAAGCGGCATCGAACTGCCGGTGAACACTGACAAAGCCAGCCGGGCCGTATACTGGCGCACGGTCTTCGGCAAGAGCATGCACCAGGGAAAGGGTCTGGGTCGCATGTGGTCCCCGATGATCGAACTGGTTGCCGATCGGGAACTGGCCACAGGCGAAAAAACCAATTGGGATTTCGTGCCGCAGTTTCAGGTGACGCTCAGCAGCCGGCAGCACATCCGGGCGAATTTCGGCGTCAGGCTGCCGGCAAATGATTTCGGCTCGCGCCCGATTCAGTTCATGTTTTATCTGTTGTGGGACTGGTTCGACGGCGGTCTCCGTCAGGGTTGGTGAGAGGAGGCACGATCGTGATGACCTGGAGGGGATACTTGTTCAGATTGTCCTGCATCGTCTGGAATTCAGCATTATTGATTGCGTTATTCTCTAATCCCTCGCCGCTGGCGGGTCAGGCGAAGGCTCCCGCGCACAAGGCGGGCGAGTCGCTGTTTCAAACCTCGGATCGTTGTATCGCCTGCCATAACGGCCTTACCACGCCGTCGGGGCTGGATGTCTCGATCGGTTTCGATTGGCGTCCGTCGATGATGGCGAATGCCGGGCGTGATCCCTACTGGCTGGCCGGAGTCCGGCGCGAAACGGTCGATCACCCCGAGTCCCGCGCGGCGATTGAAGACGAATGCAGCATTTGCCATATGCCCATGGCTCGCTTCGATGCGAAGACCGCAGGACGTGAGGGACAGATCTTCGCGCATTTTCCCGTCAACCCGGGGAGAGAGGAAGACCGGCTCGCAGCCGATGGAGTTTCCTGCTCCCTGTGCCATCAAATCACCAAGGATAAGCTGGGAACCCGCGCAAGCTTCATCGGCGGATTCGTAGTGGATACGGCAAAACCAAAGGGGGAAAGAGCGGAATACGGCCCTTACAAAGTCAGCGCAGGACATGCCCGGATCATGCGCTCCTCGTCCGGCGGTTTTCAGCCTGCAGAGTCGGAGCACATTCGCAAATCCGAACTTTGCGGAACCTGCCACACGCTTTATACCCAGGCACTGGGCCCGCAAGGAAAAATCGTCGGCGAACTGCCGGAGCAAATGCCGTATCAGGAGTGGCTGCACAGCGGCTTCAGGGACAGTCAGAGCTGCCAGTCCTGCCACATGCCCCGGGTCGAAGAAGCGACTCCAGTAACCTCCGTGCTTGGCGAACCGCGCACAGGATTTTCGCAGCATACTTTCGTCGGCGGCAACTTTTTCATGCTGCGGCTGCTGAACCGCTACCGCGCCGAGCTCGGCGTGGAAGCGTTGCCCCAGGAACTGGAAGCGGCCGCCGACAGGACCGTCAACTTCCTCAAGACCAGGACCGCCGAGATCAAGATCGACAGCATCGCACTGCGCGGAAACCGCCTCGATGCGGTCGTCACTGCGCAGAACCTGGGCGGGCACAAGTTTCCCACCGCCTACCCTGCCCGGCGGGCCTGGCTGCACGTCACGGTCCGCGATCGCAACAGCCGCGTCATTTTCGAGTCGGGCGCCCTGGAGCCCAGCGGCAGGATCAAGGACAACGACAACGATGCCGACAACAACCACTTCGAACCGCACTACCGGGAAATCACGAGCCCGGACCAGGTGCAGATCTACGAGGCGCTCATGGCAGATTTGACCGGCGCCTTGACCACCGGCCTGCTCAGCGCAGTAAAATACGTCAAGGATAACCGTCTGCTGCCGCGCGGGTTTGACAAAGGAACCGCAGGCAAGGACATCGCCGTGCAGGGGGACGCCGCCCAGGACCCTGATTTCAGCGACCTGGGGGACAGCGTCCGTTATTCGATTGCCATCGGCGACGCTCAGGGTCCTTTTCAGGTGGAAGCAGAACTGTGGTATCAGTTGATTTCGTACAGGTGGGCGCAGAATCTCCGGACATACAGCGAATCGGAACCCCGCCGTTTTGTAGGTTACTACGAAACGCTTGCGCCGACCTCCGGCCTGATGCTCGTGCGCGCCACCGCGACATCGCTGCCGGACCAGGGCAAATGATGGGTCCCATTGATGACAGGCCGAATTACGCGCGCTGAAACGGCTCTTCGATCAGTATTCCGGTGCCGTATTGGATATGTTCTGAACCTTGAGATGCGCACCCCACGACTGCCTATTTCGATCCTCCTGGTGTTGGGCCTTCTGTCGTTGCCCCAAATTCTCCGCCTGCCCGATGCTCAGGGCAAAATCCTGTCCGCTCAAGTCTCAACTGAACTGCTGCCTTATCTTCACGCGAGATCCCTTGTCACGTATTCTCAGCGCGAGCTGACCGAATTTATCCCTGAACTCAAAAACACAGTCTTCGCACAGGATCAGGCGGATCTTCCCCTAATACTGGATAGGGTTGGGGAAAACGTGCAGACATTTTTCAGAGACTATCCCAACACGAGCGCGCTGGAAGATGTATACCTGGAGCGGGAGGAATCGGGAGGACGGACCGACGCCTATCTCAAACGGAAATATTACTATGTGGTTTCGACACGCTCCGGTGCGGATGAGCTGGGATTGGAGGAGTACCGGACAAATTTAAAAAATGAATTCATCGACACCGAAGAGCTGAGAGGCAGCTATCTGCTCACTTCGGGGCATTCTTCCACCCCGTTGTTTTTCCACCCCAGGAACAGATCGGGATGTGATTTCAAGCTGCTCGGTAGGGACAAAGCCCCGCTCCAGGCCTATGTCATTGGCTTCGCCCAAATCGCGGAAAAGACGCAAATCTTCGGGACGATTGCTTTGCACGGGACCGAAGTGGCAATTCTGGAGCAGGGAGTCCTCTGGGTGACGCCGGACAGTTACCAGATACTCCGCATGCGATCGGAACTGCTGGTCAGGAGGCCGGACTTTGGACTCGAACAGCACACCTCGATCATCGACTTCAAAGCAGTCCGATTTGATGCAATCTCCCGGTCTCTATGGCTTCCGCGCGAGGTTCAGATCGTTGTCAGGTTCGACGGATACAAGTTCCAGAACCGTCATCGCTATTCTCAGTACCGAATCTTCTCGGTAGAGAGCCGTGACGGCCCAAAGAAACTCGCCCGCCCCGTTCCGTGATTGTCTTCCTCAATGTCCCAACTGGAATCAAAATTGTAGGGGCGACCGTCAGAGGCTGTTGCAGAACCTGTCGAACTGCCCTCTGACATCTGAGGTATGTGCCCCGGAGGGGCGACCGAAGAAGCTGACCAGAAACGATTTCTGTCGCCCCTACATTGTTGCGGCTGGTTCGAGGCGATTGACGTCATTGCCTACGAACATCCCAGGCTCGTCGACTTCGCCACCCTATTCTTCGGCAGAAGGCGAGGGGGTTCGACCATTCCCGATGGGATTCCACTCATGAACGTAATCCGCCAGCGCTTTGACGGTATCGACGGGGGTGGAGGGAAGGATGCCGTGTCCAAGATTGAAGATGTGTCCCGGACGCCCGCCCGCTCGATCGAGGATATCCTCTGCCCTCTTTTTGACCATCGACAAAGGCGCCATCAGAGTTACCGGATCCAAATTGCCCTGAATTCCGGCCCTCTCGCAGCCGATCCGGGCCCAGGCATCGTCCAGAAACGTGCGCCAGTCGGCCCCGATGACGTCGCCCCCGGCTTCGCGCATGATCGGCAGCAAATCCGCCGTGCCGGTCCCAAAGTGGATCGACGGGATTCCTTCCGCCTTCAAAGCGCGGAAGATTCTGCCGTTGTAAGGCAGAACGTATTCCCTGTAATCGGCCGGGCTGAGGCTACCCACCCAGGAATCGAACAACTGCACCACCTCCGCGCCCGCCCGCGATTGAGCCACGAGGTAGGATGTCAGCGTTTCGCAAAGCTTGTTCATGAGGAGATCCCACGCCGCAGTCTCTTCGTACATGAACTTCTTGGTGAGGACATAATTGCGCGAGCCGCCGCCCTCGATCATGTAGCTTGCCAGCGTGAATGGAGCGCCGGCGAACCCGATCAGCGCCACCTTCCCGGCCAGCTCCGCTTTCACCATAGCGAGACTTTTGAGAACGTATCCCAGATCCTCCTCCGGCTGAGCCGTGCGCAGTGCCTCGGCGTCTTTGCGCGTGCGCACAGGATTGTGGATCACGGGCCCCTCACCCTGCGCGAACTCGATCCGGATCCCCATACCCTCGAGGGGCAGCAGGATGTCGGCGAAAATGATGGCGGCATCCACCGAGAGGGCTTTGATCGGCTGGAGCGTCACTTCCGCCGCGATTTCCGGAGTTTTGAACATGGTGAGCAGCCCGTATTTTTCGCGCAGCCTCCGGTACTCCGCCATGTATCGGCCCGCCTGGCGCATGAACCAGACCGGTGTGCAGTCCGCCTTCTCCCGGCGGCAGGCCTTTAAAAATCGTTCTCTTGAGTTCATGGCTTTGAAAGTTACCACCAAGGCATCCTCGCACCAAGACACAATAAAAACACGGCATTCCGGCGTTGCAGAAAGCTGCGGATATGCCCCGTTTCAAATAAGTGCAATCAACCACGGATGCACACGGATAAACACCGATTGGCGCCTGAAAGCGAGGGATTCGTGCGATGTCCCCTGAAGTGGACTGACCATGGGACACTGATCTCGGGGATTCACCTGGGACGTCCTCGATATGGCCATAAATGCGAGATCTCCGCCGAGACATAGACGATAAGAAAATGTCAAAGCAGCATCGTTCCCCGCCGCTTGCTGACGCGCGCGGCTCTGTTTTGGCACGCTCCACATAGCCGCGACCGTGAGGGAGCGGTGGAAGAAGTCCCTAATAAGTCACTTTGTCTCGTCGACTGCGTCGACTTCACCAACCTATGCTTCCGAGGGGTTTCAACCATCCCCGAGCGTGACACTAAAGGCGGAGATCGGCGAAGATGGGCGAATGATCGGAGATGCGGCCGGGTCCGGTCCTCCGCAATGAGATGCAGCCCGGATTCGAAGCGGCGATGCCGCTGCCGGGATCGACAAGTTCATCCGCCCGCAGGGCGCATACCTCGCGCCCGAACAACCAGTCCAGTTTGAACGGAAGATATCCACCATAAGGCTCAATCTGCCGTCGGACGTAGCGAACCAGGAACTCCGGGAGCAAGCTGGAATCTTCGAGGTTGCCGATCGGTGCGTTGGCGGTTTCCTCAAAGGAATTGAAGCCTTCCCACTCGAAACCCGCCCGGCGCAGATGCTTGAACAGGGGCTCGGTCCTGCGCTCCGGATGCCGCAACTCTTCCTTTACCTCCTCGGGATCGTGCAGCAGCAGCCGCTCGATCGAATGCAGTGTGCGCCAGAGGGTCCCGCGGGCGAAGCCATTGGAGTTCAGGTCTCCCCCCAGAAGGTGCGGCTCCTGTCCCGAACCAGGCAGGTTGGCCAGAATATGTTCCATTTGAAGGGCCCGGCATTGAGGCGAATTGCGGACTTCCAGATGGACCGATCCTGCCCAGACGCTGCGGTCTCCCACCTGCAGCCTGGCCCAGACACAGTTGCGTCTGCCATAGCGCTTCTCATGGAACTCAAAAGGCTCGAAGCACACCGGCAGCGGCACGATCCTGGCTTCGAGAATGGGATGCCGGCTCAAAACCGCATTCCCCTGCAGGCTCTCCCGGTTCTTGCCCTGCAGAAGCAGTTCCTCCGACCCCTTCGTCAATTCAATGTGAGCGGCGCCGAACGCAAGATTCATCCCAAGAGCCTCGGCTGCCGCAGCGGCGACATGAACGTTGCCCGAGCGAAGCATTCCGTGGTCGGCCTCGTTCAGCAGAATCACGTCCGCCCACTTCAGCACATTGTCCGATTGAAAGCGCTCGACCACACCATCGAGGCGCTTTCCTTTCTCGATGTTCCATTGGGCCGCGCGCACGAAGGACTTGAGGCGGGGAACGGCATGAGCGCAAGCATGGATTTCGGGTGTGGACAGGATCGATTCGATTTCGGCCCCGCGCTCAGTGAAGAAGAGGGAGCGGCGGAGTTCGGACAGAGTCGAGTAACGGCCGAGCCCATCCACCAGATATTGTCGCCCGCTCACCAACAGTCACCTCACCTTGAAAGAATAAATCTCCGGGAAGCTGTGAAAAAACTGATGGCGGCCACCGCTCCCTCACGGTCGCGGCTCTGAAAGCCGGGCCAAATCAGAGCCGCGCGCGTTAGCAAGCGGCGGGAAATGCTGCCTCATCGATTTATTCACAGCTTCCGGGCCGCTATTTCCCCGGCTCCAAGACCCGACGGCTCGATCGCGCAATGCTACCACAGCAACTTGCCGCGATCAGCATGCGGCCGTCCTCATCGTCTAGGAGCCCGTCCGAGAATTAGGAGGGGCCGCGTTCCGGGCACCGTCGCGCCTGCGGCGCTCCTGGCGGGGGCAGATGCAAGGCGGCGCGACGCAGGCGATGTCGGTGGTCATCGTCGAGGAGTGTGACTGGCATGGCCAAGAGATCGGAGGTGCGCGCCGCAAGGCGCAAGTCCTGACCCGGAGCCCTGACGAAGGGAATCCGACACCGAGGAGGCAAGGGCATCGTCCTGGAGTACCAGG